>Ga0316198_10000592_pt1 | contig 19504 bp, 16 predicted proteins | sample OudBieAanoxic_MG_FD_204935 | JGI IMG/M metagenome (GOLD analysis project Ga0316198, IMG submission 204935) | Coastal sediment microbial communities from Oude Bieten Haven, Netherlands - site A anoxic | ecosystem: Environmental > Aquatic > Marine > Coastal > Sediment | place: Netherlands...
GCAATGGCCCCGATCCAGCCGACGATGTCGATGAGCAGGTGGTGTTCCATCCAGCGGTTGTATCACATGCGACATCGCAACTGAATGGGACACGGATGGACACGGATCGGCACGGATTTTTTTTTTGGGTGGCGATTTGATCCGGGTCGGGATCCAACTTCGTGGAGGCGCGATGCGAAGCCGATTGGGCCTCGTTTGGATTCAAAACGGATTTCACTGATGGGTGATTGGAGCCTGACTTCGAGTCGGATGAGAACCTGCCCATTCGACCGATCCGAGAAATCCGTTCAGATCCAACCGAAACCCTGCCGGCTTTCACTTGGCTTGACTACGGAGTCGAGGCGCCATTCGGAAGGTGTCGCCACCCTAAAGAAAAATCTGTGAGAATCCGTGAAATCCGTGTCCCATTCTGCGATGCTCACCCGCCGCCTATGCCTTGGAGGCAAAGACACCGCAACACAACGGTACAAGGATGGCGTCCGATGATCCGTGATCCATTGCGATGGATACCGTCACTCACGAATAGAGCGCGGTCCCCGGGTCGTCATCGGACATCTTGACGATGCCCTGGAAGGTCATCCCGAACTTCTCGAGCAACCCGATTGAGGCGAGGTTTTCCTCGGAGGTCAGACCGACGATCTTCTCGACCCCGAGGGTCGTGCGGCCGTACTCCATCACGGCGGCGGCGGCTTCATAAGCGAAACCCTGCCTCCAGTACGCGGGCAGGAACGCACACCCGACATCGGTGAGATCGAGCCGCTCTCGGTAGAGCAGGCCGCAGACGCCGATGGGGATCCCATCCGGTTTGAGCTCGACCATGAACTGGCCGTATCCGGGTTTCTGGCCTCGTCTCCACGGACCGTCGAGGATGAAGTCTCTAGCGTCGTCGAGAGTCATGACTCCCTTGTCGCCGATGTTGGCCAAAAACGACGGTTCGTTCACCAGGCCGAGGATGAATTCGGCATCGTCGGTGATGAGCTCGCGAAGCTGTAAACGTGTCGTTTCAATAATCATCGTGATCTTCCTTCGCGCAATCGATGTACGCGCGGTTTCAGGAGGCTCCTGAATCGCCGGACTGTAAACCAAAGCAGCAACAGAATCACGATCAGGACCGTTATCGCGCCGCTCACGACCAATTTGGCGATGAGCGGGAAGCCCCAGTTCGGCTTGAAGTTCACCACGTTGGGCCGGTAGAGCGAGCCGTCGACCTCACCGGTTTGAAAGAACGTCGTCAGCAGATGCCGAGTTGCATCTTGTTGGAGATAGATGAGGTCACCGGTGTGGGCAAAGCCGGACAACACCACCTGGTCCCCATTCGGAAGCAAGGGCAGGAGCTGTTCGCGTGCGTTTCGCGCCGGGGTCGAAACATCAAGTGAGCCGCTCAGCATCAAGGTCTCCACCGACGATTCTCGAGCGACACGGTATTCATCGGGAATCTTGTTCGCCGGCCACACCGGGGCCCCCGCCCAACCCATGGACGAACCCGGCGATCCCAGGAGATAGGGGTCCGGAGTGACCTCGCCGATATAGTCCATTGCGGGATCGTAGTCATATTCCGAGCTGAGTGCTTTTGATGCGCTGTCACCCCATGCGAAATCGGAGGGGATCATGGCCGTCAGTGCGGCGGTGACCAATGCCATGCCGCTGTAGTCTCCATCCGCCGCCGCGAGCCAGAGATCGAAGGTGGGAGCCGCTCCTTCAACGGAATAGAGACCCATGAATGTGGCGAAGAGCACCGCATCGCGATCGATGGGAAAGACGAGCCATCGATTCGGCATGTGATCGAGGGCGGTCTGGATCGAGGCGACAAGATCATTCGTGCGTGAAGAACAGTGGTCGTCCTCGGCGCACAGGGCTGCATATCGATAGATCTGTTCCTCGAGGATTGCTCCATCCCACCAGAATCGTCCGGGCGGGTTGACCGCCACCATGGAGTTGCGGTGGACCCGATCGGAATAGCGCCAGGTGTAGATCTGAGCAAGGCGGGTGCCGTAACTGCCGCTTTCGAGGTTGATGCGGTCATAACCCAAAGCGTGGCGCGCATCCTCCACGTCGTCGACGACCTCCAAAAGGGTGTAACCGTCGAGATCGACACCTTCGGCGGTCAGCCGGTCTGCGCAGGCGGAGTAGGCCGCCGTCTGGGCCGCCATGCCCTCCCTGCTCATCAACGGAAGTCCGGCTCCCATGGCCTCGGAGACCTCGGGACAGCTGAGATAGGTCGTGCCGTCGACTCCCCGATATCCAACCAGAACGATGTCGTGGTTTTCGTGAAACCACTCCACCCGTTTGTAACTCAGATTCGACATCCCGGGCCCACCGGTGAGGTAGAAGATCGGCTCGGCCGGGGCGTGACCTGAGGCTGGGATGCGCTTGACGGGGAGGGCGATCAGACGGGAGTTTTCGTCATACCGGTTCTCAGGAACGATGAGGGTGCCGCACTCGGCAGCGTACTCGACATCCCGCGCCACATGTACGCAGGGAGCGATTTCGAAATAACCAGCTGCCGCACCGATTTGGGGCTGGGGCCGAGGCGCGGGCTTCTCGTTCGAACCGCAGCTCGCCAGTATGATCACTGCCGCCAGGGCGGCGCATCCGTTCAGCGTGAGTACCGTGATTGCCTTTGGGTGTACGGATGTGTTGGAGCCGAGAGCGCTTTTGGGGTGGAGCATGATCAATCCTACGCATCTCGAATCTCGGAGGTTTGGTCAGGATCCAGCCAATCCACCAATTGCCCGGTGACATCGGGGCTGCTCAGCAACCCCAGGTGGTTCGTTCGGTACTCGATCCGCTGCGATGAATCCGGAAATGCCAGGCACCTTCGTGGATCGTCGTGCAAACCGAGGGCGCTGTTGAGGGGCACCAGACCATCGCCGATGAGGCGGTCGGCCATCGCGCTTCGCTTCTCTTCGGTGGTTGCGGCTACGGTGAAGCACGCCACACTCTCGGGCAGGGGCAGCACCCGACGAGCGTCGGGGTTGCGATCGAAACGGTCGTGACCCTGCCAGTCTTCATCGAGGACATGGCCGAAGCGTAGATCGGTGATGCCGGCGCTTCGCACCTGACCGAGCTTGGCGAAGGGCGCGGTGTAGGGAGTGGCGGTCAGAATGGTATCGACCCAATTCCCAGCTTTTTCCAATGGGGCGCCGTGGTGAGGTGTGCCCAGAAACACGATGGTCTTGAGGTGATCCGGCCAGACCAGTGCGTCTTCTCCTGCAATGTGGAAAGCGCTGCGAATCAAGAGGCCGCCCATGCTGTGGGCGACAACCGTGAGTTCCTCGATGGGTTGCGGCCAGGCATTGATCATATTCTCGAGCTGAACCGACAGTTCGCGCCCGTTCTCAGAGATGTGCAGACCGGTGTTGTAACGCAAATGAATGGGTGTGTATCCCAGGGCCGACGCCAGAGCTTCGCCGTGATCGACTACCTCGTCGCCTTGCTGCGTGCGCCACTGGCTGTCGGTCATGCAAAGACCGTGGATCAGGAGGAGGATCTTGCCCCCTGTCAGTGGTGTTTGAGGCCCATTCTCCATGTTCAGCGCCTCGCCCCGGTAGCGAAGGGTCATGGGGATCGCAAACGGGTTGTTGCTGGCGACCAGGTGGTCACCCATCACTCCGTTGAGCGCCGCGAAGACAGCATCACGATGAGGTGTTTCGGGTTCCTTCGCGTCCAAAACGGGTTCAAGTCCGGCCAGGACCGCGTCCACGCCGGTGCCGACGAGCTTTGTGACCCCGCGAACCGATCGGTAGACGAGACCGGTGATGCCGCGGGTCCGGCCCTTTTCGGCGCCGCCCGGAACACCCATGGTGCTCCACACCGACTGGTGCACCCCTTCCACGATCCCGGTCACGCCCTCGGTGGCCTGCGCCGCCAAGCGGGCAATGCCCCGAATGTCCGAGGCGCGAAGATGGTTGAGCGGGTTGCGCTCAGGCATTGCCGGTGATGATCTCGGGCGCCTGCAACGACCTGAAATCGGCCGAGCCGAGCCCCATCCGCTCGGCGATCCGGAGGTATTCCGGTGGCGAACCGATCGAGGATGGAAAGATCGAGGTGGCCCAGGCGTCGAGGGCAACCGGATCAAACCCGGCAGCCACGGCGCCGTAGGGGTTGACAGCGCCTATGGAACCGCCCGCGGGACCGCCGTGCATGAGCACGCGCGTCGCATCGATGACGGTCAGCGTCGGTCTCATGAGCAGCGCGAGCTCGGCGATGGACGCATCGATGTCGTTGTGGAACAGGTATCTGAGTTTGGTGGTGATGCCGATCCAGTTCTTCATCCCGGCGGCAGATCCCATGAGGTTGTGGCTCTTGGCCACCGGGACGTTGATGATTTTCGTGGCCGTGACGAAAGGCTCGAGGATGTCCCATGCGCCGAGCCGCTCCGAGATCTTCACGGTGCGGTAGCTGCTGTCCTCTGGGATGATGACCTCGGCGCCGGCCGCCGCCGAGGCTTCGCCGATACCGCTCCACTCAAAGGCGGCCCGCGATTTGCGGATCGGACAGTCGGTGACGATGACGCGCTTGGGCCCGACTTCGCGGCAGAGGCGGACGATCTCGGCGACAACATCGGGGTGGGTGTTGGCCGCGTGCTCTGGAGGTCGTTGCCAGCCGATATTCGGTTTGATGAGGATGGTGTCTTCGGGGGTGAGGAGGTTCCGCATCCCGCCGAGGCGCTCGATGGCGGCGCGGACATTGACAGCCGGATCTCCGCCACGGGCGACCACCATTCGGGGAATCACGATCGGCAGATCGACCCGGTGGTCGGGGATGACATCGAGGGCGCTCCGGCCGAACCGCTGACGGTATCCGTAGGAAACATAGCCGCCGAAACCGAGGCCTCCGACCGCGACAAGGCTTCCGCCCGCCACGAGAAAACGCCTCCGTGTGAAGAGTCTACGTTTGGTTCCTGTGGGCTCGGTCATTCCAGTCCTCCACCTTCTCGTGATATCGGTTCGGGCGTCGTCGCCATCTTGTCGCCTGGGCTAACGAAGCTGCCGTTTTCCGTGATGCGGATCTCGAGTTCTGCCGCGAAGGTCCACACCCAGTCTATCGCGCATGAAGTCGCCGGTCCGCATTTTGTGTCTTCCGCCGGGAACGTCCCTGGCCGCGGATCCTTCCTTTCTCAAGGTTCTTGGGGATGTGCAATTGATCGGTACCCACTAGAATACTGACCATCAGTTGGATGACCCGGACCGTTGGGTTTGGCGACGGCCGGGACGAGGAGGACGAGGCTCGATGGCGATAGCGGTGCCAGAACAAGAGATCAGCGAAACCGAAGCCCTGCCTGTTACGGATGCGGTTGCCCGAGCCCGTGAAGCCCTGCTGGCCGCTCAGCATCCCGACGGCCATTGGTGCTATGAGCTCGAGGCAGACTGCACCATGCCGGCCGAATACGTGTTGCTTCTGAGGTATCTCGGCGAGCGACAGCCCGAAATCGAGGCGAAGATCGGCAACTACCTGAGGTCGCGCCAGGCCGAAAACGGCGGTTGGCCGCTCTATCTCGGTGGCGATCTCGATATGAGCTGCACGGTCAAGGCTTACTACGCTCTCAAGCTCATTGGCGACGATCCCGACGCGCCGCACATGCGCACGGCGCGCGATGCAGTGCTTGCCCGCGGCGGAGCCGCCCGCGCCAACGTCTTTACGCGGATCGCTCTTGCGATCTTCGGTCAGATCCCGTGGCGGGGCGCGCCATTTACGCCGCCGGAGATCATGCTCCTGCCGCGCTGGTTCTTCTTTCACCTCGACAAGGTCTCCTACTGGTCGCGTACGGTGATGGTGCCGCTCTTCGTGATCTACGCCTACAAAGCGCGGGCGGTCAATCCCGACCATATCGGTGTCCGTGAGCTCTTTACAGTCGATCCCGAATCCGAGAGGAACTACTTCCCGGTGCGGTCGTGGATGAACCGGTTGATTCTCCTCGTCGAGAGGAGCGCCCGGCCGCTCGAGCCGCTCATCCCCGGATGGATACGCCGCAAGGCGATCCGACGAGCCGAGGACTGGTTTGTTCCGCGCTGCAACGAGGGTGGACTCGGCGCCATCTTCCCGGCCATGGCCAATGCTTACATGGCTCTCGAGCTTCTCGGCCACGACAGGAAAGAACCACTGATGCTCGAGGTTCGGCATGCCATCGACGACCTGTTGATTGAAGGCGACGAGCTGGCCTACCTTCAACCCTGCGTGTCTCCGGTGTGGGACACGGGCCTTGCCGCGCTCGCCCTACTCGAGGACGGCGCCGAGAAGAACCGAAAAGAAATCGGCCGGGCGTTCGAGTGGCTTCGTCCGCTCCAACTCCTCGAAGATCCCGGCGACTGGCAGGTCAACCACCCAGGTCTGCCCGGCGGCGGCTGGGCCTTTCAGTACGAGAACGCCTATTACCCGGATCTCGACGACACCGCGGTGGTGGCCTGGGCCATGAACCGGGCTGTCGACCGGGAGGGGTTCGCTGAACCCATCACCAGGGCGACGGACTGGCTGCGGGGGATGCAGTCGACCAACGGTGGTTTTGCCGCCTTCGATTCAGACAACACTCACTACACTCTCAACGAGATTCCCTTCGCCGACCACGGCGCGCTTCTCGATCCCCCGACCGCCGATGTGAGCGCTCGGTGTATGGCGCTGATCGGCCAGCTCGGGCGTTCGGCGGATCGGGAGAGTCTGCGCCGGGTCCTGAGCTATCTGCGCGCCGAGCAGGAAGCCGACGGCTCGTGGTTCGGCCGCTGGGGGACCAACTACATCTACGGCACCTGGTCGGTGCTCGCCGCCCTCGAGTTTGTCGATGAAGCGGGTGTCGATGACCTGGCTGCGAGAGGGGCCGCGTGGCTCAAGTCGGTCCAGCACGCGGACGGCGGATGGGGCGAGACCAACGACAGCTATCTCGATCACGGGCCGAGCTGTGCCGATGGCAACAGCTCGGCCTTCCAAACCGCGTGGGCGCTGCTCGGACTCATGGCGGCCGGGGAAGCCGGTTCCAAGGCGGTTCGCCGAGGCGTCGACTACCTTGTGAACAACCTCGGTGCCGACGGCCGTTGGAGGGATCCGTATTTCACGGCCCCCGGATTCCCACGGGTGTTCTATCTCAAGTACCACGGCTACTCGCAGTACTTCCCGTTGTGGGCGCTGGCGCGCTACCGCAATTTTGTCGAGTCGATTGAACCGAAGGGATGAACGGGAATCCGCCGACGATCGGAATCGTGACCGCGCTCGAATTGGAGCGTGGCTGGATCGGGTCCACGAACGAGAGGTGTCTGGTCGTAGTCGGCGGGATGGGGCGCGCCCGGGCTGAAGCCGCGACGACGCGGCTCATCGATCGCGGAGCGACGGCCGTCGTGAGCTGGGGCATCGCCGGCGGCCTCGATCCCGAGCTCGAGCCGGGCACGGTGGTAATCCCGGAGTTTGTTGTCGATGGAGAGGGCGGGCGGCGGCGGGCAAACCCCGGCTGGCGAGGCCGTCTACTCGCGAAGATCGAGAGTCTCGTTCCAGTCTCGGGTGGTCCCATGTTTCACGCGAACGATGTCGTCACCTCGCCTGCGCGTAAACACGAACTCCATGACCGCTGGGGCGCGGCCGCCGTGGACATGGAAAGCGCCGGGATCGCCCGAATCGCTCAGGATGCCGGTGTCCCGTGGCTCGTCGTGCGCGTGGTCGGGGATGTGGCTGACCAGGAACTGCCGAAAGCCGTCATCGGGCTCAGTGACGAATACGGACGGTTGCGGGTCGCGGCGATTGCCGGCCTCGTCTTTCGACCGCGATTGTGGCCCACGCTGATCACCCTCGGACGGGCCAATGCGGCGGCGGGCCGCAGCATGCGTCGGGTGTGGGAGGAGGCAGGGCCGGATCTGGCTCTCGGCGAGGTTAGACACCCGTGAAGCAGCGGGTCCGCTGGTGCGCCCTCGCCTTCGCTCTCGCGGCCGGTTCGGTCCCGGCCCTGGAAACCGACCAGTACTGGGCATGGGGAGAGCCCTTGGCCGATTCCACCGAGGCGGTCAACGCCCGCTTCAACCTCGAGCTCGAGCGGGCCATCGCGAGCTTTCCCGAGGGCAAACCGCCCAGGAGCTGCCGGAAGATCGCGGTCGCATACCGAAGTCGGATGCGTTTTCTGCTGTTGCACGAGATCCAGGTCTGGGCGTGGAATTCTTCGTGGGTCGCGCGGATCCCCGATGGCGCCGACGCGCAGCGCGACTATCGTCAGACAAATCTCTACTCAAATCACCCGTTCATCGATACGGGCACATGGATGCCCTACACACCGACGATCAAGGTTGCAGGGGTGCGGTTCGGCACCGACAAGTTGGCCCATCTCGTTTCGTCGGGTTGGACCCACTACACCAGGTATCGAAAGGGCCTCGAGAATGGGGAAACTCCCGAACAGGCGGAGCGTGGCGCCGTCCGTCGCGGGGTCATCGAAGAGAGTCTGATCCTCGGCAATCTGGCCTCGGGGGTCCAGTCCATCGCCGATATCGAGGCCAACCACTCGGGGATCGATTTCTACCGCGATCTGTGTGATGCGGAGGATCCCATCTTGGCGTTTGACGGCGGGCGGTGGACCATCACCCGCCCGGTGGATCTGCGCGACTACGTCACACCGCGGTGGGACGAGTCGTACCAGCCTTCGGTTTACAACAAGAGTCGCTGGCGCAAGGTGAGGCCGGTGCTCGAGAGCTATTGCGATCGGCTTCAAGATCCTCAGGTTGCGGCGATGTGGCGCCTCTACCGTGAGCGGGACCGGGGATCGGTGGTGGGCCTGGTGGTGGCGGAACGGGTCGCCGATGGAAAACTCGCAGATCCGGCCCAGTTCGGTCTCGAGGCGGTCTGCGGCGCGACCATTGCGATCGATGATCAGACGGTCGAGAACGAGCCGCCGGCGCGCAAACCCGATGACGCGACCACGATGACGGAGGCCATCGTCGCCGAGGACGAGGATCGTCGCCGGCTGGCGCTCGGTCTCGGTGGGCTGCACATCAGCTACCCGCAGGTGGTCTCCGCCTCGATCGCGGTGATGTTCAGCTCGCAGCCGAAGACCTACGATTGCCGGACGCCGTGCGATTTCCGCGGCCCCTTTGTCGAGCTCGAACCGGGGCTTGGAGGCGGGAAGCTCAGCGTCGGTTGGACCAGGGTGACCGGGAAGACGAATTGGAGCGGCTCCTTTCTCAAGGCGGCGTTCATCAGTGCCGCGTACAAGCTGACGGTTCTGCGAACCTGGGGCGAATACGGGTGGGTGCCGAAAAACCGGACATACGCCGGGTTCGAGCTCGGTGTGCCTGTGGCCCAGGCGAATCTGGGGATCGGGCTGCTGTACCGTGTGGACAGCGGCGATGGGCAAAAATGGACCATCACGGGCAGCGTCGGATGGGGGTTCTGATCTTGAACGACCGAGTATTGGCGGTGGCGCGGGGCGACAGCCCGGCGGATCTGGTCTTCGCCGGGGGCCGGGTGGTCAATGTCTTTACTTCAGAAGTGATCGAAGCCGAAGTCGCGGTGGTCGAAGGGATCATCGCCTCGGTGGGACCGGCGCGAGAGGCGAAGAAGACCATTGAGTTGGAGGGCCGCTATTTGCTGCCCGGACTCATGGACGCCCACGTTCACCTCGAGAGTTCCATGGTGACTCCCGAGGAGTATGCCCGCGCGGTGGTTCCGCGGGGAACAACGACGGTCGTTGCCGATCCCCACGAGGTCGCCAACGTGGCCGGGATGGACGGAGTGCGCTGGATGCTCGAGGCCTCGGAAGGCCTGCCGTTGACCGTGTTTTTCATGGCGCCATCCTGTGTGCCGGCGACCCACCTGGCGACGGCCGGAGCCGAACTCGACGCCGATGATCTCGTGGAGCTCGCGAAGCACCCGCGGGTGATCGGGCTGGCCGAGGTCATGAATGTGCCCGGGGCGGTTCTTGGCGACCCCGGGGTGCACGCGAAGATTGATGCGTTTGACGGCCAACCCATCGACGGTCACGGCCCTGGTCTGACCGGCGATTGGCTTCAGGCCTACGCCGCCGCCGGGGTCGGCACCGATCACGAGACCATCACTCCCGAAGAGGCGCGGGAGAAGCTACGGCTCGGGATGCGGGTCTGGCTGCGCGAAGGCACCGGCGCCCGCAATCTCGTCGATCTGCTGCCGGTGGTCACACCCGGAAACAGCCGGCGTTGCGGGTTCTGCACCGATGATCGCCACCCCGACGATCTTCTCGACGATGGTCATATGGATCATCTCGTTCGGTTGGCCGTTGCCAACGGCCTCGACCCGATCACGGCGATCCAAATGGCCACCCTGAACATCGCCGAAGCCTATCGCCTCGATGATCGCGGCGCTGTCGCGCCGGGGCGGCGGGCTGACCTGGTCGTCACCTCGGATCTCACGAACTTCAGAGCTGAACGGGTCTTTGTCGCCGGGGATGAGGCCGCTCGGGACGACGAACCCCTGGACTCGTGGGTCCAACCGGATACCAGATCCTGGTCCGTCGTTCGACCCCTTCGGGTGGATGCGGAGAAGCTCGATCTGAGTGTGGCCGATCGCGGCCGTAAGGTCCGTGTCATTGGACTGATTCCGGGTCAAATCGTCACCGAGACGCTCATCCGAGACCTCCCCGAGTGCGACGGTGAACTGGTCGCCGACCGTGCGCGCGGGATCGCCAAACTTGCGGTCATCGAACGCCACCGCGGTACCGGGAATGTCGGACTCGGTTTCTTGGAGGGTCTCGGGCCGCTGGACGGGGCCTTGGCGTCTACCGTCGCACACGACCACCACAATCTGATTGTCGTGGGTGGCGACGATAGGTCCATGCGGACGGCCGTCCGTGAGTTGGTTCGCATCGGTGGGGGGCTGGCTGTGGCCAAAGGTGAAGAGATACTCGAGGCCCTCCCATTGCCGCGGGCCGGACTGATTTCCGATCGTCCCCTGGCCGAAGTTCGCGACGGGCTCGACGCCCTGACTGCGGCGATCCGAAAAATCGGCTGTACCCACCCGGATCCGGTCATGGCGTTATCCTTTGTCGCGCTCGAGGTGATTCCGTCGCTCAAACTCACCGATCGCGGCCTCGTCGATGTCGAGAAATTTGATTTCGTGTCACTCGAGGTCGAGGCCTGAGGAGGGACCATGAGCCGATTGAGAGACTTCTCGGGCCGCAATGTGCTGATCACCGGCGCCTCGAGTGGGATCGGACGCCTGTTGGCCCTTGACATGGCTGCGAAGGGCGCCCGAATCGCCCTCGTGGCCCGGCGGCAGAACGAACTCGATGGAGTGGCCGAGGAGATCCGGGCGGGCGGCGGAGATGCCGTCGTCCTGGTCTGTGATGTCGGTGATCGCGAGCAGGCCCTCGCCACCGCCGCGCACGCCGCTGCGGAACTCGGGTCCATCGATGTCCTTGTGAACAACGCGGGCTGCGGCCGCCACCGCCGCTTCCTCGATCTTGATCTCGAGGATATGGAGCGGATGATGCGGGTCAACTACCTCGGGAGCCTGTATTTCACCAAGGCACTGCTGCCGGCGATGGTTGAAAAGGGGAAGGGATGGCTGGTCTTTGTCGCCTCTGTTGCGGGCCGGATCGCGCCCGCCGACGAGACCGCCTACGCAGCTTCGAAATTCGCCATGGTCGGGCTCGCCTCATCGCTTTCCCTGGAGGTCGAGGACGCGGGTGTCCACGTGCTTACCGTCTGTCCGGGCGCCATCCGGACGCCATTCTTCGATGATGAGGCGTTGGCAAGGCTGCCCGCAGTAGCCCGCCGGCAAATGGCCGAGCCGGAGGGCCTCGTCGAGGCGATCATGGATGCCCTGGCCCGAGGCAAACGCGAACTCACGTATCCGAAGTGGATCGCTTCGGGCTATATCGCCCAGGCCCTCGCGCCGGGATTCACCCGACGCCAGGTCAAGAAGCAGACCCTGGTCGATCCCGAGGAGAAGTAGGACAGGCGACAGAGGCAACGACCGCGCATTGTGGTGCGGGCGTCTCGCCCGCAATATGGCGTTGTGTTTCGGCGATCTTCGACATCTTTCCGGAGATCCGTCCATCGACTCCGGCCTTCTGGGGCGCCTTTGGCGACCCAGCGTCGCGAGATCAGCGTGGTCGGAGGGGATAACGGGGAGGATTGCGACCACGCTGATCTCGCGAGCGGCGGCCTATGGCGAACGGGGAGAAATGCTCACAGCGCTGTCGCCGTGGATTGCCCGGTATGGCATTGTGCGGGAGGTCAGCGTGGCCGGGTTGTTCTAGGGAGCACAATGCCAAACCCGGCACGTCCCGGTGTAGAGGGTCTTCGGCGTGTCCCGTCACTGACGTGGAATCGGTGGAAACCGCAGCCCATCGGTCCCATGAGAGCAGGCTGGAAGCCTGCTCCACAACATCGCAAATGGTCCGTTGTGGGGCAGGCATCCCTGCCTGCCCTTCAGATACCTACCGGTCGAAAAAACGCCGCCACGAAGTCAGACACCATTCAAGTCACGCGTCGCCCACTCTCAAATGCGATGGCTTTGCGAGTCTTTGCGATGGATGGTCTTGGCGCTCTTTGCGATGCAACTCTGCGACGGTGCGATGTTGCGATGTTGCGATGGAATCTGTGTCTATCTGTGTGATCTGTGGGCTGTCTGCGATGGAGCGATGCTCCCATCCAGCATCCAGCATCGATGTCACCCCGCCTGTTTGACCGGCAGTTTCTTGGACTCACGGTGATCATCCAGGTACTGGATCGGCGGATCTTCGACCATCGGTTTGTCGGTGTCCGGCCCCTTGAGCGCGACCTTGAGGGCTTTGAGAGGGTGGGCGAAGGTATCGTCGACCGCGGTGCCCTCGAAGCCGCAGTGGGCCATGCAGTTGTCGCACTTGGGGTTACGGCCGGTTCCGTAACGCTCCCACTCGGTCTCTTCCATCAGTTCGGCAAAGCTGTCGGCATAGCCTTCGTCCACGAGCAGATAGCAGGGCTTCTGCCAGCCGAAGATGTTGTAGGTCGGGTTCGACCACGGTGTGCACTGATAGCCTTGATTGCCGGCGAGGAAATCGAGAAAAAGCGACGACTGGTTGAAGGCCCACTTCTTCTTGCGTTCGGTGCCGCGTTTGAAAATCTCGCGGAAGAGCTGTTTGCTTTCGCGCCGGTTCATGAAGACGTCTTGGCGCGGCGCGCGGCTGTAACTGTAGCCGGGGGAGATCGTGATGGCTTCGACTCCCAACTCCATGACATCGTCAAAAAAGCTGGCGACCTCGTCGGGATCCTCGCCGTTGAAGAGGGTGCAGTTGATGGTCACCCGGAAACCGCGATCCAGGGCCTGTTTGATGGCGGCAACGGCGCGGTCGTAGACTCCCTCGCGGCAGACCGACTCGTCGTGGCGCTCCCGGTTGCCGTCGAGGTGGACCGAGAAGTTCAAGTACGGCGAGGGCTCGTACTCGTCCATCTTGCGGGCGAGCAGCAGGGCGTTGGTGCAGAGGTAGACGAATTTTTTGCGCGCGACGAGGCCCTTGACGATCTCGGGCATCTCATTGTGCAGAAGCGGCTCCCCGCCGGGAATCGATACCACCGGTGCGCCGCACTCGTCAACCGCGGCGAGGGCCTGTTCAACGCTGAGGCGTTTTTTGAGGATCTCGTCGGGATGGTCGATCTTGCCGCAGCCCGAGCAGGCCAGGTTGCACTGGAAAAGCGGCTCGAGCATCATCGCCAACGGGTACCGATCGCGGCCCTTCAGTTTCTGCTTGATCAGGTATCCGCCGATGCGGAGCTGTTGAATCAGTGGGATGCCCATGGATCTCCTCAGGTCAAACGCAGTACCCGGTGAAACACATCGCGGACCCGCGGCCATTCCTGGGCGAACCATGGGGTGAGCGCTTCGGGTCTTACGAGGAACTCGCGGTCGAGCTCGTCCGGTGTGATCCAGCGGACCGCGGAAATTTCGGTTGAGTTGGGTCGGGGCGGCTCGTCACAGAGCCCGACATAGACCCAGCAGATTTCGTGCTCAGATCCGAGGTCGAGGTACGGCGCCTGGTACTGGAACGTGAAGAGGTGGTGAAAATCGGCAGCCATTCCGAGCTCCTGCTCCAGTCGGCGCCGGGTGGCCACCTCCATGGTTTCGCCGCGCCTGGGATGGCTGCAGCACGAGTTCGACCAGAACATCGGCCAGAGGCGCTTCTCGGAGCTTCGCTGCTGCAGTAGGAGTTCTCCTGCGGAGTTGAAGATGAAGAGCGAGAACGCGCGGTGGAGAACCCCATCGCCATCGTGACAGTCGCCCTTGCTGAGAAAGCCGATCTCCCGGTCAGTCTCGTCCACCAGGATGAGCGGTTCTTCCTCACTCGACACCACCTCGTTGGTTGGGTGGTTCGCAACATCAGCCAATGCGGACCTCCATGGCCTGATAGCCGGCGCCCTGGATCGCGTCGATGACCGTGGCGGCGTTGTCCGGAGCGAGGGCGATCATGGATCCGCCGCCGCCGCCGCCGGTGAGCTTGGCGCCGAGCGCACCGTGCTCGCGCGCGACCTGGATGAGCTCCTCGAGCTCCCAGCTCGAAACCTGGAGCCCGTTGAGCAGCCCCTGACAGATATTCATGAGCTCGCCGAGCCGTTCGAGATCGTACTGTTTGAGGGCCTCGAGGGCCTGCAGCGTCACGGCGTCGATCCCGCGGAAGACGGTGTCGTAGACATCCGGGTTCCGTTCGCGGCCGTCGCGCACCCGGGCCACCATCTTGGCGGTGAGCCCCTCGACACCGGTCATCCCGATCACGAAGGTGATGGGTTTCGCGAGTTCGAGCGGTCGAATGACCGGCGGGTCGGCCTTGCGGTAGACCAGCGGCTTACCGAAGGTCGCGACGGTGTTGTCGATCCCCGACGGGGTACCGTGGGCGACGCACTCGCACTCGAAGGCGAGGTTGTTGACCTGATCGTCGGTGAGTTTGAGAGCGAAGTGGCGGTCGATGGCGCGGATGATGGCCACCGCAACGGCCGCGGAGCCGCCGAGACCCATGGCGCGCGGGATCTCGGAGAAGACCTCGATCCGCATGGAACGGTCGGTGAGGCCGAGTTTTCGGAGAATCAGCGCCGCCGGGACCTCGAACGACATCTGCTTCTCCGGATTCAGGCGGAGGCGCTGCTCGACGCCCCAGCGCGGGATCACCAGCCAGACACCGTCATCTTCGTCGACGACGCGGGCACGCACCGCCAGAGGGATCGGTGCTGCAATGGCGCGGCTTCCGTACACCACCGCGTGTTCGCCGAAGAGAATGATCTTGCCGTGGCCGGCCGACATCTCGTCGCGCTCTTCGTGGGCGATTCCGTGACCCATCTGGTTTCTGACCTCGGTGACGAGTTCCTTGGCCTTCCAGATCTTGATTTCGCCGGACTCGACGAGTTTCTCGACCACCGAATCGAAGATCTCCGGGGTCGCGCCGGCCGCGGTGACGACGCTCCGCGCATGCAGCGTCATGTGGCCGCGCTGGATGCCGTCGGTGACGAGGGCCCTCAGGGCCGAGAAGTTCTGCGCCAGCCCGACCGCGGCCATCACCTCGGCGAGCTCGCGCGAGGAATCGACCCTCACGAGCCGGAGATTCATGCTGACCGACGGGTTGGACTGGAGGGGGCCGCCGACGATGCCGACCCTGAGCGGCAGTTCGATCTCGCCCAGGAGGGCTCCATCATCGCCCTTGGTCCAGCGCGAGAGGGAGGTGTAGCGGGTTCCGCGAGCTGCAAAGGCGTGAGCGCCGGCTTCAACCGCCCGCCAATCGTTGCCGGTCGCCAGGGCCACCGCATCGATGCCGTTCATGATCCCCTTGTTGTGGGTCGCCGCTCGATAGGGGTCGACCGCAGCGAACTGACTCGCGATGATGATGCCATCCCGCACCTGTTCGCCATCGTGACCGTTGGTCTTGAGGTTCTCGGCCGGAATTCTCACCGAAGCGCGAACCAGGGAGCGATCGGCGAGATTCGACAGGATGCGGAGAAAAACCTTCCCGCCGGTGAGGCTCTCGATGAACGATGCAACCCCTTCGCACATGGTGTTGACCAGGTTGGCGCCCATGGCGTCCCGGGTGTCGACGAGAAGGTGGACCACCAGCATCTCCGAGGTGTCGGGGGTCGCTGGATGGAGGATCACTTCGAGATCGACGGCGCCGCCGCCCCGGGCGACCATCCTCGGGTGGAGGCCGTTGGCGAGGTTGATGACTTCTTCTTTCCGGCTCTCGAGGATCTGCCGGGCTTTGACTGGATGGGGGACATCCACCAGTTGGATCTGGCCGATGAGGATGGGGGCCGAACTCGATGCGGTGAACCCACCCGAGAGCCGGGCGGTCTTGGCGGCAAAGCTGAGGGCGGCCACGATGGACGGTTCCTCCACCGCCAGCGGCACGACGTGGTCCTTGCCGTTGATGAGGAAGTTGAGCCCGAGACCGACGGGGATGCCCATCACGCCGATGACGTTTTCGATCATGTTGTCGGCGTCGTTGATGTCGAGGAGGCTGTCGCCGTTGACCAGAGCCCGGCAATCCTGTGAGGAGAGCAGACCCCGGTCACGGACGGTCCGGAGGCGTTCCTGGACCGAGAGCTTGTGGAACGATGAAAAGGCGGAACTGGTCAAGAGATTTTCGATTCCTTTCGGATCTGGGCGGGTGCTCCGTCTGCGGTTTCCAACGGGAGCCCCCGACCGGCGGTGTTGAACAGTTTGATGAGTCCGTTGTTGCTGCGGATGAGTGCACTGGAACCGGCGATGATGGCGGCGACGCGGGGTCGAGAAACCTTGACCTGCGTTCCTGATGTAAACAGCGGATGATCCGAAATCTTTCCAAGGGTGGAAACTGCGAGTAGAACGGCCCAGATCAAGAAGCGCCGGATTCCGGTTTCGTCGCTGGGAATCGCCAGGGTATAGGCGAGAGCTTCGCGCAGATGGCCCTGGGCGATGCCGACGAGTTCGTGCATCGATGCTGCGAACGCCGGGCCGTTTCCGTTGTGGCTCGGCGCCAGTGTTGTCAGATCGTATCCGTGGCGCTCAAAAACGTCGCGTGGGAGCCAGCAGGTTCCGTGCTCGAGGTCGTCCCAGATGTCCTTGAGGATGTTGGTCATCTGGAGTCCGAGTCCGAAGCTGACGGCCCTGGGCGCGAGTCGATCGCGGTTGGCGTCGATCTCGGGTGAATAGTCGCAGAAGAGCTCGGTGAGCATCTCCCCGACGACACCCGCCACGAAATAGCAGTAGCGTTCGAACTCGGCCACGTCGGCCAGCCCATCGCGGCTTCTGCTCCGTGCGAAGTCGGCCATCCCGTGACTCATGGTGTCGAGGCATCGTTGGATGGCATTGCGTTGTCGCGGATGCAATCCTCTGGTGACCTGCAACACCCGGGGGCTTTCCTCGATGAGATTCACTTCAGCCGCCAAGGTGCTCGGCGCCAAAAGTGGCGTGAGGCCGGCCGCAAAATCATCCGCGCCGCGGCCGGTTGTAACCGCTTTGAGAAAAAAGCTGTGGAACCGGTCCTTGGTGTCGGGATCTAGGAGTGGGTCGTCCTCGATGGTGTCGGCGATTCGACACAGGAGGTAGGCGTTGGTGACCGCCTCGCGGAGACCGTTCGGGAGTTGGGGGATGGTCAGAGCGAAAGTCCGCGAAACACCCGAGAGCAGATTCTCGTGCCACGACCGGTCGTGAGTCAGATCGAGGTTCTCTCCACCCCGAGGGTCGATTGTTGATCCTTCGATCTGGTGCGGACTGATGTTATCCATTTCGATCGCCCCTCAGGTCCAGTTACGTGTGTACTCTGAATCCAGAACTGTGCCTCACCGGTATTTATTCTCGGCTACGACCTGTGGCTTCGCATCCCTCGTTTATAGGTAGATCCGAGGGGGGCGTTCTATCACGACTGACCCCCGTGTGCCAGTTTTCTCCCGAAACCTGCCAAAAGACCCCTCAAGATTGGCTATTCTCTCCGGTTCCCGGCGGAAGATACCATGCAGCGGAGAAGAGTTCTGGCCTTCCTGCGCCGAGGAACAGGGCAACTTGACCTCTTGAATCGGAGATGGGCTCCCCGGGGCTAGTTTCCGACGCGACCGGAGGGTCGTCTCGGCGCCTCGACACCGTGTAGAATCCGGGTGGGATCACGGTCATGGAGGATGTCGAATATGGAATTCACCGGAAAGCAAGTTCTCATCACTGGCGGGTCGCGGGGCATCGGACGGGCCTGCGCCGTGGGTTTTGCCGAACGCGGGGCTCGGGTGGCAATCAACTATCGCTCAAACGCCTCGGCGGCCGAGGCGACCCTCGCCGAACTCCCCGGCGACGGCCACGTCATGCTGCAGGCCGATGTGACTGACCCGCAGGCCGTGGAGGACCTGGTGGCGGCGGCCATCGAGGCGCTGGGCGGACTCGACATCGTAGTGAACAACGCCGGCATCTGGGTCGACCACGTCCTCGAAGACGTCGACTACGACGAGTGGCAGGAAGCGTGGAAAAGGGTGCTCGAGGCAAATCTGCTGGGCCCCGCGAATGTCAGCTACTGCGCCGCGCGCCACATGATCGAACGCGGCGGCGGCCGCATCGTCAACGTCTCGTCGCGCGGTTCGTTCCGCGGTGAACCCAACGGCCCGGCCTACGGCGCCAGCAAGGCCGGCCTCAACGCCATGAGCCAGAGCCTCGCCAAACGGCTTGCCCCGCACGGGATCACGGTAGGCGTGGTCGCGCCGGGCTTTGTCGATACCGACATGGCGGCGCGCTATCTCGATACCCCCATGGCGGCCGAGATCAAGGCGCAGAGTCCTTTTAACAGGGTGGCCAAACCCGAGGAGGTCGCTGCGGCGGTTTTCTTCCTCGCCTCCGAGGGTTCGGAGTTTTCCACCGGCGCCATCATCGACGTCAACGGAGCGTCGTACCTGAGGACGTGACGCCGATGGCCGGCGCGAGCGGGGAATGATCCGGTCTCCGAGACGTTGAACCCCAAGAGATCATGGAATCAACTGACCCCACCGGTGTTCGTCCCGTCCGCAGCCGTCTTCACCGGTGGCTTTTGGTGACCGGCGGTGTGTCCCTGGTCGGAATCGGAGCGGTGGGGGTGTTTCTCCCGGGTTTGCCGACCACGATCTTCCTCCTGGGCGCCTCGTGGTGCTTCACCCGAAGCTGCCCGTGGCTCGAGGAGCGGCTGATCCGGATCCCGCTCTTCCGGCCCTTCCTCGTCTATCTCGATCAGGGCGCCCAGATGCCGCGCAAGGTGGTCGTGTGGACACTCGTCGTCATGTGGTTCGCCATTGCAGCCAGCGCAACGATGGTCATGATTGTTCCCGAGCCGCGACAGGTCTTGGCCACGACCATCGTCGTAGCGGGCGTCATCGGAAGCTGGTTCGTCATCCGCATGGGTCGACGCCGAGTAAGCGTGAAGGATGAATCAGGCGAATGACGCGACCGGGTTCTGGAAACCCAGGGACTTAGAGCTTAATAGAGTGCCTGGCACCATTCTTTCAGGTATCACAATCTCGAATGGTGTCCTCGCTTCGGACTGGCGTGCTGAGGGGTTGACAAAAACGAACGGTCGTACTATTATGTTTGTATGGCAAAGGGAGCAGAGACACGAGAC
>Ga0316198_10000593_pt1 | contig 19504 bp, 16 predicted proteins | sample OudBieAanoxic_MG_FD_204935 | JGI IMG/M metagenome (GOLD analysis project Ga0316198, IMG submission 204935) | Coastal sediment microbial communities from Oude Bieten Haven, Netherlands - site A anoxic | ecosystem: Environmental > Aquatic > Marine > Coastal > Sediment | place: Netherlands...
GTCACGATGATGGACTTGCCAGCCAGGCGCCTGTCCACGTGGTCCCTCCGATGTCCTCCGGTTCGCGGGGACGCGCGCGCCCCGCGGGCTCGTGGCCGGTCCTATCATCGTCCTCATCGAGCATCCTCGGGAGCCCAAGGCGCGGGTGCGGTCCGCGCCTCGCGCGTCTCGGGGCGACGGTACGAGCGGGAAGGCGGTGACCGTGGGCAGATACGGGTCGGGTGAGCTGCACCCTACGCGCATGGCCTACGGGGAGGCGCTGCGTGACCTGGGCGCGGTCAACGACCAGGTGGTGGTGCTGGAGGCGGATATCGGCAAGTCCACGCGCAGCGCTCTCTTCGGAGCGGCCTACCCGGAACGCTACTTCAACGTCGGTGTGGCCGAGCAGAACGAGATGGCCGTGGCGGCGGGACTCTCGAGCTGCGGCAAGATTCCCTTCGTCTCCACCTATGCCGCCTTCGCCAGCATGCGTGCCTGCGAGCAGGTGCGCACGTTCGTGGCCTATCCCCGGGCCAACGTCAAGATCTGCCCCAGCCACGGCGGGCTCACGCCGGGCAACGATGGCCCCACCCACCAGGCCACCGAGGACCTGGGCATCATGCGCACGATCCCCAACATGACCGTGTGCATGCCTACCGACGCGACCATGACCTACCAGGCCGTCTTCGCCGCCGCCGAGCTGGAGGGCCCGCTCTACCTGCGGCTGACCCGCGACCCCGTGCCGGTGCTCTACGGCGATGAGCTGTCCTTCGCCTTCGGCCGGGCCATCGTGCTGCGCACCGGCGCCGACGCGACCATCGTGGCCAACGGCGACATGGTCAGCCAGGCCCTGACCGCCGCCGATCGACTGGCCGCCGCCGGCGTGGCCACGACCGTCATCGACGTACACACCATCAAGCCGCTCGATGAGGCTTGCCTGCTGGATCACTGTGCTCCCGTCCGATTCGTGGTCACGGCCGAGGACCACCAGGTCAACGGCGGCCTCGGCAGCGCCGTGGCCGAGCTTCTCGGCGAGCAGCTGCCCCGACCCATGAAGCGCATCGGCCTGCGGGACACGTTCGCCGAGTCCGGCGCCTATCCCAAGCTGCTGGAGAAGTACGGCCTCGACGCCGGCGCCATCGAGCGCGCGGTGCTGGCCGGGCTGGAGGCGAACCCATGACTGGCCCATTCGACGGACGCACCGTGCTCGTGACCGGGGCCGGGCAAGGCATCGGCGAGGCCATCGCGCGCACCTTCGCCCAGCGCGGGGCACGCCTCGCCGTCAACGACATCGACGCGGCTGCGGCCGAGCGCGTGGCGGCGTCCCTGGCCGGGTCCGGCCTCGACGCCACAGGCTACGGCGCGGACGTCGCCGACGAGGCCCAGGTGGCGTCGATGCTGGAGCGCATCGTGGCCAGTCAGGGCGCCGTCGACGTCCTTGTCAACAACGCCGGCATCTTCGGCACGTCACGTACAGCGGAGCTCGAGCTGGCAGCCTGGCAGCGCACGCTCAGGGTCAACCTCACCGGTGCCTTCGTCTGCTGCAAGGCCGTGCTGCCCGCGATGGAAGCGCGGCGAACGGGCAAGATCGTCAACGTCTCCTCGCTGGCCGGCGAGAGCGGCGGCATCAAGCCCGGCGTCGACTACTCCGCCTCCAAGGGCGGGCTGCTGGCGCTCACCCGCAAGCTGGCGCTGGAGGTCGCGCCCTTCGGCATCAACGTCAATGCCGTGGCGCCGGGCACGACCGACACGGCCATGATCGCGGGCCTCAGCGCCGAGGACCGGGCGTCGCTCGCGGCGCGCATCCCGCTCGGTCGCTTCGGCCGGCCGGAGGACGTGGCCAACGCCGTCTGCTTCCTGGCCAGCGAGGACGCCGCCTTCATCACCGGCGCCACGCTGGACGTCAACGGCGGCATGCTGATGCGCTAGGCGCGAGCCTCAGGCGCTCGGCACCTCGAGCTCGGCCATGGCCTGCTGGAACTGCTCGTCGGTGGGCACCTTGCCGTGCCACTCGACCCGGTCCTCCATGAAGGACACGCCCTTGCCTTTGGTCGTGTGCGCCACGATGACCGATGGCCGGCCCCAGGTCCGCCGCGCCTCGGCGAAGGCCGCGCGGATGCCGTCGAGGTCGTGGCCGTCGCACTCGATGACGTGCCAGTCGAAGGAGGCCAGCTTGGCCGTGAGCCGGCCCAGCGGCATGACCTCGTCGTTGTGGCCGTCGAGCTGCAGCCGGTTGTAGTCGACGATGGCGCAGAGGTTGTCGAGTCCGTACTTGGCCCCGCTCATGAGCGCCTCCCACACCAGGCCCTCCTGCATCTCCCCGCAGCCGAGCATCACGTAGGTGCGGTAGTCGCGCTCATCGAGCCGGCCGGCCAGGGCCATGCCCACGCCGATCGAGAGCCCGTGGCCCAGCGAGCCGGTGGTGTAGTCGACACCCGGCGTCTTCTTCATGTCGGGGTGGCCCTGGAGGATGCCGTCGATCTGGCGCAGCGTCGCCAGGCGCTCGAGGGGGAAGTAGCCCTTCATGGCCAGCGCCGCGTAGAGCACGGGGCAGGCGTGGCCCTTGGAGAGCAGGAAGCGGTCGCGGTCGGGCCAGGAGGGGTCGGCGGGGTCGACCCGCAGCTCGTCGTAGTACAGCACCGTCACCAGGTCGGCCGAGGAGAGGGACGCGCCGGGGTGTCCGGAGCGCGCGGCCTGGATCATGCGCAGGATGTTGCGGCGCAGCTCGGTCGCGACCGGCCGCAGGTCGCCCGTCGCTGCTCCCGCGTTCTCTCCCCGGCTCTGCCTCACGCGCTCACTCTAGCGGCGCGGCCGGCACGTCGGCGCCCATCCTAGTTCAGGCGCCGCTTGCCGTCGTCCTTCTTGGGCGGCTCGGTCGGGGGCAGGTCCAGCAGGCTCGGCCGCAGGCCGGCACCGACGGGCTCACCGGCGGCGCCGCGCGGGTCGCGCCGCTCGCTGGCCTCGGAAACGAAGGTCTCGCCCTCCGAACCGGTGCACACGATGGTGCCGCTGACCGGGTCGGCGTCGGCGGTGATGGTGCTGCCGGGCTCGAACTTGCCTTCCAGCAGCGCCTTCGCCAGCGGGTTCTCCAGCAGCCGCTGGACCGCCCGTTTGAGGGGCCGCGCGCCGTAGTGCGGATCAGCGCCCTCGCGCCCGATGAGGGCCTTGGCCGCGGGCGTCAGCTCCAGCTCCAGGTCGTGCTCGGCAAGACGCGCCGCGAGGTCCGCCACGAGCAGGTCGACGATGGCCGAGAGGGCCGCGTCGTCGAGGCTGTGGAACATGATGACCTCGTCGATGCGATTGAGGAACTCGGGCCGGAAGGTGGCCCGCAGCGCGTCGGTCACCGCCCGCTCGACATCCTGCTCGCTCGTGCCCTCGGGGCGGTCGGCGGCCAGCACCTGCGAGCCCACGTTGCTGGTCATGATGAGCACGCTGTCCTTGAACGAGACCGCATGCCCCTGGCCGTCGGTCAGGCGGCCGTCATCGAGCACCTGCAGGAGCACGTTGAAGACGTCGGGGTGGGCCTTCTCGATCTCATCGAGCAGGATGACCTGGTACGGGCGCCGCCGCACCGATTCGGTCAACTGGCCGCCCTCCTCGTAGCCGACGTAGCCGGGAGGCGCGCCGATGAGGCGGCTGACCGCGTACTTCTCCATGTACTCGCTCATGTCGATGCGGGTCATGGCCGACTCGTCGTCGAAGAGGAATTCGGCCAGGGCCCGCGCCGTCTCGGTCTTGCCCACGCCGGTGGGGCCGAGGAAGATGAACGAGCCGATTGGCCGCCTGGGGTCCTTGAGTCCGGCGCGGGCGCGCCGGACCGCGTCCGAGACCGCGTCGATGGCCTCGTCCTGGCCGACCACGCGCTCGTGCAGGCGCTCCTCCATGTGGATGAGCTTGGCCTGTTCGCCCTCCATCAGGCGCGCCACGGGGATGCCCGTCCAGGAAGCCACGATACGCGCGATGTCGTCTGCGTCGACCTCCTCCTTCAGCAGCCGGCGGGCGCCCTCGTCGGCGGCCAGCGCCGCTTCTTCCTCGGCCAGGCGCCGCTGCAGCTCGGGGATGCGCCCGTACTTGAGCTCGGCAGCGCGGCCGTAGTCGGCCTCGCGCTCGGCGGCCTCTGCCTCGTGCTCGGCCGTCTCGAGCTCGGTCTTGGTCGAGCGCAGGGCGCTGATGGCGCCCTTCTCCTGCTCCCACTGGCTCTTGAGGGCCGCCGCCCGCTCGGACAGGTCGGCCAGCTCGCGCTCCAGGTTCTCGAGGCGCGTCTTGGAGGCGTCGTCGGTCTCCTTCTTGAGGGCCTCGCGCTCGATCTCGAGCTGGATGCGGCGTCGCTCCAGCTCGTCGAGCTCGATGGGCATGGAGTCCATCTCCATGCGCAGGCGGCTGGCGGCCTCGTCGACGAGGTCGATGGCCTTGTCCGGCAGGAAGCGGTCGCTGATGTAGCGGTTGCTGAGCACGGCCGCGGCGACCATGGCCGAGTCCGTGATACGCACGCCGTGGTGCAGCTCGTAGCGCTCGCGCAGGCCACGCAGGATGGAGATCGTCTCCTCCACGTCGGGCTGGTCCACGTACACCGGCTGGAAGCGGCGCTCGAGCGCAGCGTCCTTCTCGATGTGCTTGCGGTATTCGTCGAGCGTGGTCGCGCCGATGGTGTGGAGCTCTCCACGCGCGAGCATGGGCTTGAGCAGGTTCGACGCGTCCATCGCGCCCTCTGCCGCTCCGGCTCCGACCACGGTGTGCAGCTCGTCGATGAAGAGCACGATGCGACCGTCGGAGTCCTTGATCTCCTTCAGCACGGCCTTGAGGCGCTCCTCGAACTCGCCACGGAACTTGGCCCCGGCGATGAGCGCGCCCAGGTCCAGGCCCACGACCTTCTTGTCGCGCAGGCCGTCGGGCACGTCGCCGCGCACGATGCGCTGGGCCAGGCCCTCGACGATGGCGGTCTTGCCTACGCCCGGCTCACCGATGAGCACGGGGTTGTTCTTGGTGCGGCGGCTGAGCACCTGGATGACGCGGCGGATCTCCTCGTCCCGGCCCACGACCGGGTCGAGCTTGCCCTCGCGCGCAGCCGCCGTCAGGTCGACGCTGTACTTCTCCAGCGACTGGTAGGTGCCCTCGGGGTTGGGGCTGGTCGCGCGCTGGCTGCCGCGCACGCCCTCGAGCGCCTTGAGCAGGGCCTCGTGGCCGGCACCGGCCTCCTCCAGCAGGCGCTGGGCATCGCCGCCGGCCTGGCTCGCGGCCAGCAGCAGGTGCTCGGTCGAGACGTACTCATCACCGAGCTTGGTGGCCTCGTCCTCGGCGGCGGTGACGAGCTTGTTCACGCGCGGGTCCAGGCCGAGCTGGCCGCCCTCGATCTTGGCCCGTCGCGAGAGCACCGCCGCCACCTCCATGGCCACGGCTGCGGGGTCGGCCTCGAGCTGGCGCAGGGTCATGACGGGGATGCCCTCGGGGTCGTCGAGGAGCGCGGCGAGAAGGTGCTCCACGTCGAGCACCGGCGAGTGCTGGCTGGTGGCCAGCTGTTGCGCGCCCAGGATGGCCTCCTGGGCCTTCTGGGTGTAGCGGTCCAGCTTCATGGGGGGTTCATCGTCCTCGTGGTTCAGCGATGGTTGGTGGCGGCCTGTGGCCGCGGGTCGGTCTGGTCGATGTGGTCGATGAAGGCCTGGGCCTTGGCCCGGCCCTCGTCGTCGAGGTAGGTGGGAAGCACGACCTTGGTGCGCACGCGCAAGTCGCCGCGGCCCTCGGCGCCGAAGCGCGGCAGGCCCTGGCCGGTGAGGCGGAATACGCGCCCGTTCTGGGTCCCGGGCGGGATGGTGAGGGCCAGCTTCTTGCCGCTCAGCGTGTCGATATGCACTTCCGACCCGAGCAGCGCCTCACCCAGGGTCAGGGACAGGTCCATGGTCAGATCGGCGCCGTCGCGCGAGTACACGGGATGCCGGGTCACGCGTACCGTGATGTAGACGTTGCCCCCGCTCTCGGCCTTGCCGCTGAGGCGGATCTTCTGGCCGTCACGCACGCCCGGCGGGACGCGCACCTCGAGGGTCTTGCCGCCTACCTGCAGGTGCCGCTCGGTGCCGCGCATGACCTCGTCGAGGCTGATGGTGGCGTCGGCCGTGGCGTCGGGCGCGGGCGGTGGCGTGGGCCGCCGCCCGCGGGCCGAGCCGGTGCCGAAGCCGGAGGCAGCGTAGCCGGCCCCGCTGTCGCCACCGAGACCGCCGAAGAGGGGGTCGACATCGACGCGCGACCCGCGGCCGGCCCCGCCGCCACCGAAGAAGGTGCGGAAGAACTCGCTGAAGCCGGCCAGATCCTCGGCGTCGCCGCGGTACTCGAAGCGCATGCCGCCCGGGGAGCCGCCCGGGCCTGCGCCACCGGCGGCGCTGCCGAAACCGGCAAAGGGGTCGCCGCCGCTCGCACCACCGGCCTGCTGGTAGGCCTGCCAGTTGGCGCCGAGCTGGTCGTACGCCTTGCGCTTCTCAGGGTCGGAGAGGACCTCGTTAGCCTCACTGATCTCCTTGAAGCGCTTCTCCGCGGCGGCGTCGCCGCTGTTGACGTCGGGATGGTTCTCGCGGGCAAGGCGACGGAAGGCCTTCTTGATGTCGGCCTGACTGGCGCCCTTTTCTACACCGAGCGTGGCGTAGTAATCGCGATACTCCATCCGTCTCCTCTGGCGGCTAGGCCACGGCCGGCGGCGGACCCGGCGGGAACACCGGGGTCTTGCCGGTGGGCGCCTTGGTCGAGCCCTTGGGTCCGGCCGTGGCCGGGCTCGGCTTGAGCGGCTTGGGCCGACGGCGCAGGGCCGCGTTCAGGACCTGGTCCATGTTCTCGACCAGGACCAGCTTCATCTTCTTGCGCACCTCGTCGGGCACGTCACGCAGGTCCTTCTCGTTCTTCTTGGGCAGGATCACGATCCTCGCGCCCGAGAGATGGGCGGCCAGGATCTTGGACTTCAGCCCGCCGATGGGCAGGACCCGGCCGCGCAGCGTGATCTCGCCGGTCATGGCCACGTCCTTGCGCACGGGGATGCCGGTGAGGGAGCTGACCATGGCCGTGGCCATCGTCACGCCGGCGCTGGGGCCGTCCTTGGGGATGGCGCCCGCGGGCACGTGGATGTGCATGGTGTTCTTCTCGAACTCCTGGCGCGGGACGCCCAGGCGGGTGGCGTTGGCGCGCGTCCACGACTGGCCGGCGCGAGCCGACTCGCGCATGACGTCGCCCAGCTGGCCGGTGAGGATGAAGTCCTCCTTGCCCTCCATGCGCGTGACCTCGACGCTGACAACGTCGCCACCGACCTCGGTCACGACCAGCCCGGTGGCGGCGCCGACCTGATCCTCGGCCTCCAGTTCGCCGTATTCGAAGCGGGGCGGGCCCAGCAGCTCGTTGAGCTTGCGCTCGTTGACGTTGGTCTTCGTCTTGCGGCCCTCGGCCACGGTGCGGGCCACCTTGCGCATGACGTTGGCGATCTCACGCTCCAGGTTGCGCACGCCCGCCTCGTGGGTGTACGACTGCACGAGCTTGGTCATGGCCTCGTCGGTGATGGCGATGTTCTTGGCCTTGAGGCCGTGGTTCCCCATCTGCTTGGGCACCAGGAAGCGCCGGCCGATCTCGGCCTTCTCGCGCTGGGTGTAGCCCGGCAGCTGGATGATCTCCATGCGGTCCCGGAGGGCCATGGGGATGGGGTCGATGAGGTTGCCGGTGGCGATGAAGAGCACCTTGCTGAGGTCGAACGGCACCTCCAGGTAGTTGTCTGCGAAGGTGTTGTTCTGCTCGGGGTCAAGGACCTCCAGCAGCGCCGAGCTGGGGTCGCCGCGGAAGTCCATGCCGATCTTGTCGATCTCGTCGAGCATGAACACCGGGTTGTTGGTGCCGCCAGTCTTGATGTTCTGGATGATGCGGCCGGGAAGGGCGCCGATGTAGGTCCGACGGTGGCCGCGGATCTCGGCCTCATCGTGGATGCCACCCAGGCTCATGCGTACGAACTCGCGGCCCATGGCGCGCGCCACCGACTTGCCCAGCGAGGTCTTGCCCACGCCGGGCGGGCCCACGAGGGCCAGGATGGGGCTGCGGATGGTGTCGGCCAGCGAGCGCACCGAGAGGTACTCGAGGATGCGCTCCTTGATCTTCTCCAGGCCGTAGTGGTCCTCGTCGAGGACGACGGCCGCCTGCTTGATGTCGAGGTTGTCCTCCGACGACTTGTCCCAGGGCAGGGCCACGAGCCAGTCGACGTAGGTGCGGATGACGCCGACCTCCGGCGAGGCCGTGGGGATCCGGCTCATGCGGTCGACTTCCTTGAGCGCCCGCTCCTTGACCTCGTCGGGCATGTTGGCCTCTTCGACCTTCTCCCGCAGCTCGTTCACCTCGGCCTGCTGGGGGTCGTCCTCGCCCAGCTCCTTCTGGATGGCCTTGAGCTGCTCGCGCAGGATGTACTCGCGCTGGGTCTTATCCAGCTCGGACTTGACCTCCGACTGGATGCGGCCCTTGAGCTCGAGGATCTCGACCTGGCGGGCTAGGAAGGTGGAGACCAGCTTCAGACGCTCGACCACGTCGAGCGTCTCGAGCAGCTCCTGGCGCTGCTCGGTGGTCATATCCGGGCTGTAGGCGACCATGTCCGCCAGCAGGCCCGGCTCGGTGATGTTGCGCGCGGCCACGGCCGCTTCCGGGGGCACCGGCGCGCCCGACTGCACGTACTGCTCGATCTGGCCCTGTACGGTCTGGATGAGCGCCTCGACCTCGAGGTCCTCGGGTGCCGCGTCCTCCAGCACCTCCACCCGGGCCGAGATGTACTCGGCGGTGGATTCGAAGCCGAGCAGGCGCAGGCGCTGCTGTCCCTGGACGATGGCACGCACTGTGCCGTCCTGGGCCTGGACCACCTGGGCGATCTTGGCCAGGGTGCCCACGACATACAGCTCGTCGGGGCTGTCGATGTCCTCGCGCTCGGCCTGGCGCTGGGTCACCAGCGCGATGAGCGAGTCGTCGCCCACGGCCTTGTCGAGGGCCTTGACCGACTTCTCGCGGCCCACCTGCAGGGGCACGATCATCTCCGGGAAGATGACCGTCTCGCGCAGGGCCACCAGCGGCAGCACCCGCTCGCCGCCGGGGAGCTTCTCGGCAGGCTCGGCGGCGGTCTCGGGTGTGCCTGCGGTCTCGGGTGCGCCCGCGGTCTCGGTCTTGTCTTCGGTGGCCATCAGATCTCCTTGGGGGTCCGGTCGGGGTCTTGGCTGCGCGTACGCCGCGCTGCGCGCGGCTTGACGGCGGGTGCAGCCGCCGCCTCCTCGCTTTCGCCATCGGCTTGACCGACGGCTTGGGGTTCGCTGTAGAGCTGTTCGAGCAGACGCATGCCGGTGCGCTCCTCGAGCTCGAAGAGGACGCGTACCCCGGCCAGGTTCACGCCCAGGTTCTGGGTCAGGTGCCGGATCCACAGGATCCGGCGCAGGTCGTTCTCGGAGTAGAGCCGGATATTGGTGGGGGTGCGGGCCGGGCACACCAGGCCCTCACCCTCGTAGATGCGCAGCGTCCTGGGATGGACGCTCACCAGCTCCGCGGCCACGCTGATGATGTAGACCGGTCGGCTGGCGTCAGCGCCACTTGGGCGCCGACGCGATCCTGCTCTCTCGCGCACGGGTCAGGCCTGCTCGCCGGAGTCCGTGCTCGCCTCGTCCTCCGTCCCCTGGGTCTCGGCGGCGACCGCGACGGGCGCCTCGGAGACGAGGTTGACGGGGATCTGGCGGGGCCTGGCCGCCTCGGCGCGCGGGATGCTCAGCCGGAGCATGCCGTTCTCGAAGCTGGCGCTGGCGTTGTCGGTGTCCATGCCGGTGGGCAGGGTCAGCGTGCGGCTGCCACTGCTGCGGCGCAGCTCGCGGTAGACGCGCTCGCCCTCCTTGGTCTCACGCTCGGCCTGCTCCCTGACGCTGATCGTCAGGTTGTCCTGGTGGACGGTGATCTCAACATCTTCGGGACGGACGCCGGGGAGCGCCGCCTCGATGGTGACCGCGTCCTCGGTGGAACGGACGTCGAGGGGCAGCCGGGTCGCGGCCACGCCGCCCCAGGCGAGGGGCCGGAAGGTGGCGTCGTCGAAGAGCTGGTCCAGCGCGCGGCTGAAGTTCATCAGGTCGCGGCGCGGTGTCCTGCGGATGATGGTCATGTCTCGGTTCCTCCGTATCTCGGTGGGTGTTCGTCTGCAATCTCGTGGACGGGACGGGTCGCGACTCCGCCTTATCCAAGCCGGATACTAGAACCTTGACAATACCATTGTCAAGTCTTGTAGCACTTACATTGGCAACTACCGTGACATGCGTTCGTCACAAAGGCTGCCATCAGAAAAGCAGGATGATTGAGTGTGCCACGGATAGGGCAGAGCGGCAAGCGCGGCCCCGTGCGTGTGGAGGGCCAGCGAACGGAGCGGAGGAGCGGCGCTCGAGGAGCGTTGCTCGCCCGCCCCTGCCGGTCGCCGCGTGAAGCCCGTCGTCCTCGGCCGCTCGAGCGCGGCCTCTAGGCTTCGATCGAGGCGATCTCCGGCAGCTCGCCGATCAGCTGCATGCGCAGCTCGTTCTCGCACTCGGTGCGCGAGATGGCGATGACCTTGTCGCCTTCCGCGAAGATCATCTCGGGGCGGATGGCCTGGGCCTTGTCGTCGCGGATGACGACGAAGAGCGTGCAGCCCTCGGGCAACGCGATGTCTCTCGGGCGGCGGCCCAGGGCCGGCGAGTCATCGGCGATCTGCGCTTCCAGCAACTCCAGTTCGCCACCCTCGAGGTTGGCCAGGTGGAGCAGCTCGTGGACCGGGATGTCCTGCTCGATGGCCGCCAGCACCATGCGCGTCGGGCTGATGATCTCGTCCACGCCCAGTTCACGGAAGAGCGGCTCGTTGCGCGGGTTGTTGACGCGCGCGATGGTGCGCGGGACGTCGAAGTGGTGCTTGGCCATCTGGCACACCACGAGGTTGTCGGCGTCGTCGCCGGTCACCGCGGCCACGATGGCGGCGCGGTTGGCGCCGGCCTCCGCCAGGTGCGTTCCCTCGCAGCCGTCACGATTGACCACGACGGCGCCGAGCTCGTCACGGATGCGCTCGGCCGAGCGCCGGTCCTTCTCCATGAGCACGATCTCGTGCCCCTCGGCGAGAAGCTCTTTGGTCAGGTAAAAGCCGATGCGACCCCCGCCTACGACGATGACGAACACTGCTAGCGACCTCCGATTCGCTCAGCCGGGGACGGCGGCGCAGCCGGCATGGGCTCGCCCGCGGCCATGGGCGCCTCTGCTTCCGCCGGCATCGGCCGCGCGGGCTTGACCGCCACGGTCACGTCGCCGGCGCCCGGGATGCCCGGCTTGCCCATGTAGCGGCTGATGCTGTCCATCATCATCTCGGTCCGGTTGATGGTGTCGATGCCCAGCGTGGCATAGGCCTTGGAGCGAACCGGGTCGTTGATCTTGCACAGCACGTGCGGGATGCCGAAGGCCTCCCTGGCCAGCTGCGCGGCCAGGATGTTGCGGTTGTCGCCGTTGGTGAGGGCGAAGAACCATTCGCACTCACGCGCACCGGCGCGCTCGAGCACGCTGGTGTCGGTACCGTCCCCGCGCAGGGCCTGGCCGGAGAAGCCCGGCGCCAGGCGCCGGAAGGACTCGGTCCGGGTGTCGAGGATGACCACCTCGTGGCCCTCCTCGGCGAGCTGGCTGGCCATGCCGGCGCCCACGCGCCCGCTGCCGACGATGATCACGCGCATCGCATCAGATCCTCTTCATGGTCTCGTCGCGCTCCTCGCTGTCCGCCACCGGCTCTCGGACGACGAACACGCGGCAGGGCGCGTTCTTGAAGACGTAGGGGATGGTCTGCCCGAGGGCGAAGTCGCCGCCGAAACGGACCTTGTAGGGCAAGCCCATGACGATGGCGTCGGCCTCGAGGGCCACGGCCTCGTCCACGAGGGCCGCGCCCACGTCGCGGGCCTGCAGCAGCTGTGAGCTCAGCGGCACCTTCTCCTTCTCGGCTATGCCTTCGGCCAGGTCGAGCGCACGCGAGGCTTCCTCGCGCTGCTCTTCCAGGTCGTCGTCGAGATCGTGGCTCCAGTCGACGTCGACCACGTAGACCGCGACCAGCTCGCTCGAGTCCGCGCGAGCCAGCTTGCAGCCACACTCGACGACGAGCTTGTCGGTAGGGCCGCCGTTGAGGCTGAGGACAGCGCGCCTGACTGGCTCGCCGAGGGTTCCGTTGGGCACGCCGGTGAGCCTACCACCGCCCCGCGTCGGCGGCCGCGCCGGTCGTGTCCCGAAGGAACTCGTTCAGCAGCACTCGGCTCAGCGACGCCACCCGAAGCGCCTGCGCCGGGGCTCTGCGTCGGCGTCGACGCTGCTGAGGCCGGGCTCCACCTCTGGTTCACCGTCGTCCGGCTTGCTGGAGCCGGTCCCGGCGCGTCCCGCACCGGACCCGACGCGATGCGAGCCGTAGGGCACGTCGGCCACGACCGTGTTGGGCCTGCCCACGAGCCCCTCCCGGATGCGGTGCGCCTTCTGGTTGTGGAGGAGCTTGTCCCACCAGTGTCGCGGCACGTACTCGGGTAGCACGACCACGGTGATGGTGTCCGGCGGCGTCGGCGCCATGACATCGAGGTAGTGCAGGAAGGGCACCACCAGCGAGCGGTAGGGCGTCTCGATGATGACCAGCGGCACCTCCGGCAGCATGCGCTCCCAATCTTCGCGCAGGACTGCGGCTGCCTCTGCGTCGACCGTGATATGGACCGCGCGCACATCGTCACTGATAGTCCGTCCGAACTGGACGGTGCGAATGACCGCGCGGGTGAGCGACGGCACCGGGATGATCACGCGACTCTTCTTGGTCGGCCTGCCGTAGACCCGCGACGTGTCGACCTGCAGCTCCTCGGCTGCGGTGTCGTACTCGTGGTGGATGAACCACATGACGGCCACGATGACCGGGATCAGCAGCAGCACCAACAGCGAGGCCGGGGCCTTGACCACCGCGACGTCGATCGCCACCAGTCCGGTGATGACCGCGCCGACGGCGTTGAGCGTGAGGCGACGGCGGTAGCCTGGGGGCCGCTCTCGCAGCCAGTGGCGGATCATGCCTGTCTGGCTGATGGTGAAGTCGATGAATACGCCCACCGCGTAGAGGGGGATCAGCGCGTGGGTATCGCCGCCGAAGAGCACGATGAGGACCATGGCCAGGGCGCCCAGCACGACGATGCCCGCGGTGAAGGCCAGCCGGTCACCGCGGTAGGCGAAGCGACGGGGCATGAAGTTGTCCGCGGCCAGCACGGCCGCCAGGCGTGGGAAGGCGGAGAACGAGGTGTTGGCTGCGAGCATGAGAATGACCGCGGCGAAGGTGAGGAAGAGGTAGAAGCCCAGCGACTCGAAGCCGAAGACGCTGGCGGAGACCTGCGAGAGCACCGTCGCCTCTTCGTTGGGCACGATGGCGTAGCCGCTGGCCAGGAAGGTGATGCCGATGAAGAGCACGGCCAGCAGCACGGCCATGACTGCCAACGTCGTCGCCGCGTTCTTCGATTCTGGCGGATCGAAAGCTGGCACGCCAGTGGCGATGGCCTCGGTACCGGTGAGTGCGACGGCGCCGGAGGCGAAGGCCCGCATGGCCAGCAGCAGGATAGCCATGCTCGCGAGGTCCATGGCCGAGTCCTCGATGCTGGGGTAACTCTGGCCCTGGCCCTCGACCAGGATCTGCCACGCGCCGAGCACGATCATGAGCAGGGCCGTGCCCACAAAGAGATACGTGGGGATAGCGAAGATGTTGCCCGCCTCGCGTACGCCGCGCAGGTTGGCCATGGTGACGACGGCCACGATGACCACGGCGATGAGCACCTGCCACTCACCCAGCACGGGCACTGCGGCCACGATCTGCTCCGAGGCCGAGGAGATCGAGACAGCCACCGTGAGCACGTAGTCGATGAGCAGGGCGGCCGCCGCCACCAGCGAGGCCAGCCGGCCCAGGTTGGCCTTGGAGACGGAGTAGGAGCCGCCACCGGTGGGGTAGGCCACGACGACCTGGCGGTAGCTGATGGCCACGATGCCCAGCAGCAGGGCGATGCTGATGGCCACGGGCAGGGCCAGGGTGAGCGCGGCCAGGCCGACCCCGGCGAGCAGCAGCGCGCGCAGGATCTCCTCGGTGGCGTAGGCGCTCGAGCTGATGGCGTCGGAGCTGAAGATGGCCAGGGCCTTCTTCTTGGAGAGGCGCTCGCCGATCTCCTCGGCGCTGGCGAGGGGCCGGCCGAACAGCGTCCGCCGAGCCGCGGCCATGACGCGTCCTCGAGCCTCGACCTCCTCGTGCGCCCTGGGCCGTGCCTCGAGCGCGCCCGAGGGTGTGTAGCGGAAGTACTCGCTGCGGGTCCGCTCCACGCGGACACGCCGGTTGCCCGGCTTCTGGCCGGACAGTCCGGCGGGTCTCGGGTGCGAGGTGGTCTTGTCGAGCGCGCCTGGCGGGCGCGCCCCGCCTTGGTCGGTGGTCATGGTTGCATGCGGGCGCGCAGCGCCCGCTCACACGCCCTCGCTCGCACAACGTGCACGAGGGTGGTCATCGGGTTCCTCGAGTCAAACCGCGGCCGTGCCCTGCACCGGTGGGGCGGATGCACACCGAACGGCTTTCGTCGCGAACGTAGTCGACGGCACCCGCACCCGTCAGGGACGGATGGCAGCCTTCCGGGGGCCGGATGGCGGGGCCTTGGTAGCCTACTTGGCCTGCGCGGGCGGGTCCTTGGCCCCGTCGTCGTCCGCCGTCCCGTCCTTGCCCTTGGCTCCGTTGCGCCCCCACAGGCCGCGGAAGCTGATGCCCGCGTGTCGGTGCTCGCTGCCGTAGGGCACGTCAGCCACGACGGTGTCCGGTCGGCCCACGAGGGCGTTCTTCAACTGATCGGCGGTCTGGTTATAGAGGATGCGGTCCCAGAAGTGCCGCGGCACGTACTCGGGCAGGACGACGATGGTGATGACATCTGCCTCTGACGGGGCCATCACGTCGAGGTAGTGCAGGAACGGGGTCACCAGGGAGCGGTAAGGCGTCTCCACGATGACCAGCGGCACGCCGGGGAGCGCCCGCTCCCAGCTCGCGCGAAGCTCCTCGCCCTCCTCCAGGTCCGGCGTGATAAGCACGGCCTTGACGTCCTCGCTGAGCGAGCGTCCGAACTGCACCGACTGCACCGAGGCCCGCGAGAGGTTCATGATCGGGATGAGCACGCGGTTCTTCTTGTGGGGCGTCTCGAAGACCTGGTCGGGCTTGAGCTCGAGGTCGGCCTCCACGTTGTCGTACTCGCGCCGGATGAACCACATGACCGCGACCTGGATGGGCAGGACGACCACCACCAGCAGCGACTCGGGGGCCTTGGAGATGGTCACCGACACGAGGATGATGCCGGTGATGACCGCGCCTACGGCGTTGACCGCCAGCCGGAAACCCCAGCCCGGCGTCTTGTTGCGTAGCCAGTGCAGGACCATGCCCGACTGGCTGATCGTGAAGTCGGTGAAGATAGCCACCGCGTAGAGCGGGATGAGCGCAGTCGTCTGGCCGCTGAAGATCACGATGAGGATCGAGGCCATTACGCCCAGCACCACGATGCCGAGGGTGTAGGCCAGGCGCTCCCCGCGGAAGGAGAAGGCGCGCGGGAAGAAGCCGTCGCTGGCCAGCACCGAGGCCAGCACGGGGAAGGCCGCGAAGGAGGTGTTGGCGGCAAGGATGAGGATGAGCGTGGTGAAGGTGAGGAAGAGGAAGAAGCCGATCGAGGCCTCGCCGAAGACCGCCTCCGCCGACTGGGCGATGATCGTGATCTCATCGTTGGGGATGAGCCCGTAGCCGGTGGCCAGGAAGGTGATGCCTACGAAGAGCGTGCCCAGGATGACCGACATCACGGCCAGGGTCGTGGCCGCGTTGCGGGCCTCCGGCGGCTTGAAGGCGGGCACGCCGGTGGCGATGGCCTCCGTTCCGGTCAGGCCGACGGCGCCGGCCGAGAAGGCGCGCACGGCCAGCAGCACCAGGGCCAGGCTGCTCATGTCCGCGGTCGACTCGGCCAGCGAGGGATAGGCCGCGTCCACCCCCTGCACCATGATCTGGTACGCGCCCAGGGCGATCATGAGCAAGGCCATGCCCAGGAAGAGGTAGGTGGGGACGGCGAAGATGTTGCCCGCCTCGCGCAGGCCGCGCAGGTTGCCGATGGTGATGAGCACGACCGCGCCGACGGCGATGAAGGCGGAGAACGGCGCCAGCGCGGGGATGGCCGAGACGATCTGATCGGAGGCCGACGACACCGACACCGCCACCGTCAGCACGTAGCCGATGAGCAGCGCGCTGGCGGCGACCAGCGAGGGCATGCGCCCGAAGGTGGCCTTGGAGACCGAGTACGAGCCCCCGCCGGTGGGGTAGGCCAGGACGATCATGCGGTACGACAACGCGACCACGCCAAGCAGGACCGCCAGGCCGATCGAGACCGGCAGCGAGAGGCTGAGGTAGCCGTAGCCGACACCGGCGGCCGCGCCGGCGACGACCAGCGCGCGCAGGATCTCCTCGGTGGCGTAGGCGCTGGAGGAGATGGCGTCGGAGCTGAAGATGGCCAGTGCCTTCTTCTTGGGCAGGCGTTCCTCGCCCTCCTCCGCGGAGGCGAGCGGGCGTCCGAAGAGGATGCGCCGCGTGAAGGCCAGGCTGCGGCCCATGGCCCGCTTCTCCTCGTGGGCTTTGGGTCGGGCCACGAGCGTGTCCTTGGCGGCGTAGCGGAAGTACTCGGCCTGCGGCCGTTCGACGCGCACGCGCCGATCACCCAGCTTCCGTCCCCGCAGCTGGCCGGGCTGGCCTGAGCGGCTGGCGCGCGCGGAGCCCTCCGACTGGCGTCCCGAGGGCTTGGCCTCTTCGCCGTCGCTGCCGCCGCCCTTGGGGCGTGGCTCGTCGCTCATCCCGGGCTAGACCCCCAGCTCCAGCCGGTCGGCCAGGCGCCCCGGCAAGGGCAGCGCCCGGATGTCGGCCTGGGTCGAGCCGATGTCGTACTCGAAGCGGAGCCACTCCGTCGCCCCGCTCTCGGTCTCGATGGTCATGGCGCAGGCACGTGGGTCGCCATCGCGCGGCTGGCCCACCGAACCGGGGTTGAGGATGCAGCGGTGGTGGTCAAGGGTGAGGCGGGCGCCATCCTCCGCCAGCAGCGCTTCCACCTGCCCGTCGTCGTCGAGGAACGTCAGCTGGTGGTGGGTGTGGCCCACGATGCAGTAGCTGGTCTCGAAGGCGCCCAGGTTGATACGGGCGGCGGGGATCGAGAAGAGGTACTCCCACAGCGGGTCCCGGGGACTGCCGTGGGCCAGGGTGAAGTCGCCCTCCACGCGAATCTCGGGCAGCTCGCCCAGCCAGGCCAGGTTGTCCGGCTTCATCGTTCGGGCCGTCCACTTGACCGCCGCCCGGGCCAGGTCGTTGAAGGTGCCCGTGGGGATGCGACCCAGTACCGCCGCATCGTGGTTGCCCTGGACGGCCACCGCATCGAGCGCGCGCAGGCGTTCCACGACCTCGTCGGGATGCGGCCCGTAGCCCACGATGTCGCCCAGCACCCACAGCTGGTCGTAGCTTCCGACGGCCTCGAGCGCAGCCTCGAGGGCGGGAGCGTTGGAATGGATGTCCGAGAGGACCGCGAGGCGCATCGGACGCGAGGGTAGCAGGGCACGGCCGCCGGCGAGCCTCGGTCGTGGCCAGCCACGGGGCACTCAGCGCCGACGTCGGCGGCGGGCCCCGGCCGGTCGGGGATAGGCAAGCGGCGTGGTGCGCTCCTTGGGTACGGTCACCAGCCGGTGTCCGGCCAGGCTGGCGGCTTCTACGGCGACCACGCGCGGCCGGCCCCCGCCCGCAGCCCGGATGATGGAGCCGGCGCGCTGTAGCTCGCGGCGCAGGCCGCCACCCTCCTCCTCGCGCTTCCAGGCCACGACCGTGCCGCCCTCGCGGGTGAGCGGCAGTGCCAGCTCGAGGACCTCTGCCAGCGAGCCCACCGCGCGGGCGATGACGACATCCCAGGCCTCCCGCTGCCCGAACTCCTCGGCCACGTCCTCCGCCCGCTCACCGATGGCCTCGATGGAGATCGGGGGTCGGCCGCCCTCCGCGGCTGAACCGGCCAGGACGGCGGCCACGGCCGCGCCCGCCACACCCAGGAAGCGGGCCTTCTTGCCTACCGAGTCGAGCAGGCCCAGCCGGCCGAGCGGCAGGCCCGCCGCCAGGGGCAGGCCCGGGTAGCCGCCGCCGCTACCGATGTCGAGGAGCGAAGCTCCGGACTGCGCCAGCCCGGACAGCAGGGGCACCGCGCTGAGCGAGTCGCAGGTGTGCCTCAGCGCGACCTCGGCAGGCTCGCGGATGGCGGTGAGGTTGATGGCCTGGTTCCAGTCGCGCAGCAGTCGCGCGTGCGCCTCGTAGCTTCTTCGGGCCAGGGGTGAGGCGGCCACCGTGTCGAGCAGGCGCAGCTCGGTCAGCCCGCTGTCGAGGGCGGCCTCGAAGGCCTCGCCCATGGGTGCCAGCGACCAGGGATCACTGGGCAGTTCCGGACGCGCCGGACGCGCGGCCTCGGTCATGGCCGATCTCCCCCTTGATCTGCGGGCAGGACCGCAAGCGATGCCCAGGGCATGAAAGTGCGCCGGAAGCGACCCTCCTCATGGCCGGTTCGCGGTCGTCGTCGCGAACACGTTACCCGGGCCAAAGCCGCTCCCGGCGCCGGAACGTTCCTCGCACCCGTCGGCGTTTCGGTCTTCCGACACCCGGACGGTCGTCGCGTACGGATCTCTCCGTACATCGTCACAGGCGGCGTTACCGTACTCGGCCGCTGCACGACACCACGTAGGGCACCGCGTGGTGCAGGAAGGCGAGTGTCAGCAGCGGGCGAGTCAGCGTCAAGGCGGTTATCCACGAACTGTGGTGCGCAGGGGCACCGTTGTGGATAGATCTGCGCCTTTCGTGGATAAGCCGGCTGGCCCGTGGACAGGCCAGGGTCCGGGGTCAGGGCTCGCCGCTGATGCGACCGGCGCGTGCCGGGCGGCCCATACCGCGGCGCACGACCTCCATGACCTCCTCGGTCAGCGCGGCGGCATCGCCTTCCTTGACCGCCGACTTGACGCAGCCCTGGACGTGGTCCTCCATCAGCAGCATCGAGACCGAATCGATGGCCGCCCGCAGGGCGGCGGTCTGCTGGAGCACATCGACACAGTCGTCGTCGCGTTCGATCATGCGCGCCACGCCCCGCACCTGCCCCTCCATGCGTGCCAGGCGCCGCAGGAGCTGCTCACGCGAGCCGCCGTACGGCCGAGGCGCCGCCGCCGCGCGCCGCCGCCGTTTGCTGCTGCCGGTCCCTTCGCCCACCGCTGCTCCTGCCTGTTCCGGATACTGGGTGGGAGTATAGCCGCACCGAGCGACGCCAAGCTACGGCGGGGGTGGTCGCTCGGCCAGCAGTTCGAGTACGCCCCAGGTGGTGATGGCCATGGCTACGATGGCCAGCCACAAGCCGGGCGCGTCGAGCGGCATGAGGCTGTACTGCTCGTCGCCTCCGATCACGTCGGCCAGGGCCAGCAGCAGTCCACCCAC
>Ga0316198_10000594_pt1 | contig 19492 bp, 17 predicted proteins | sample OudBieAanoxic_MG_FD_204935 | JGI IMG/M metagenome (GOLD analysis project Ga0316198, IMG submission 204935) | Coastal sediment microbial communities from Oude Bieten Haven, Netherlands - site A anoxic | ecosystem: Environmental > Aquatic > Marine > Coastal > Sediment | place: Netherlands...
GGCGGCGTTGTCGCCGTACTCCATCAGGATCTGGGCCAGCGCTTCCTTGCCGATGACCCACACCCCGACGGTGATGATGCCTACCGCGACGAGAGCCGAACCGATGCCCACGAGCGCGATGCGCCAGGCCAGGCCGCGGCCGAACGCCGGTCGGTGGTTCTGACTCGGCTGAGACGTGCCGCTCACGCTCCGGCTCAGGCTTCCTCGAGCGGAGGCGCAGCCCGGTAGCCCACGCCGCGCACGGTCATCACGTAGCGCGGACGCTCGGCATCGTCGCCCAGCTTCTCGCGCAGGCGGCCCACGTGGACGTCGATGGTGCGGTCCAGCACGTCGCCGTCGTCGGAACCGTAGACCGCGTCGAGCAGCTGGTCTCGCGTGAGCGCCCGACCGTCGGCCGCGACCAGCGTCACCAGCAGCTTGAACTCGACCGGCGTGAGCGGGATGAGCTCGTCGCCGCGGCGGACCTCGTAGCGCTCGGTGTCGATGTTGAGGTCGTTCTGGGTCAGGGTCGTGGCGGTCGCCGTCTCCACCGTCGCCGTCGCTGGCTGGTTCACCCGGCGCAGCACGGCCTTGACGCGGACGACCAGTTCGGCCGGGCTGAAGGGCTTGGGCAGGTAGTCATCGGCACCCTTCTCGAGGCCGATGATGCGCTCGGGCAGCGAGCTGCGCGCGGTCAGCATCAGCACCGGCACGTCGGAGTCCGCGCGCAGCAGGCGCATGACCTCGAAGCCGTCGATCTCCGGCAGCATCAGGTCTAGCACGATGAGGGCGGGATCCGCGGCGCGGGCCTGGCGCAGCGCTTCGCGGCCATCGTAGGCGGTGATGACCGTGAAGCCCTCGCGCTCGAGGTACGCGCGCACGAGCGCGACGATCTTGCGGTCGTCATCGACGACGAGGATGGGCCGAGTGGTGATGACCGGCTCGGCGCTTGGCTGTGAGGTGGGCATCAGGACGTTCATGCTAGCGCCGCAGTCTCATGTCCATCGGTGACAGGCGCATGACGCTTGACAAAATAGAACATATGTTCGATACTTTGTCGGGCCATGGAACGGTCCTCAGAGCCTCTCAGCAGTGCCCTTGCCACCCTCCAGACCCGCTGGGGCAGTGCCGCCGTCCGACTGGGTAACGGCAACCCGGTCGGGGTGGCGGCAGCAGCGGGGAGAGAGGCTCCGGCCGTCCATGGCTCCCTCGTCCTCGCGGCGCTCCCGGACTCCCACCCGGGGGCGCCGCAGCCAACCCCGGGCGGGGCCGTCATCTCCACCGGCTTCCCCACGCTGGACGCGATCCTCGGCCCCTCGGGGCTGCCCGCCGAGGCCAGCGTCGTCGTGCGCGGTGGCCCCTCGAGCGGCAAGACCACGCTGGCGCTGCGCTGCCTGGCGGAGGCCCAGGCGGACGGGGATATCGTGGCCTGGCTCGACCTCGGTCGGGTCTTCGATCCGGTGGAAGCGGTCGGTCGTGGCGTGGACCTGCGCTGGTTGCTGGTCATCCGGCCCGTGGAGGTGCTGGAGGGCCTGGCCCTCGCGGGTGCGCTGCTCACGGGAAGATCCATCGGCCTGCTGGTGGTGGACCTGCCGCCCCGGCTGCGTGCGCGCCTCGATGACCAGCTGCGTCGTCTCGTGGCCCATGCCCGGCGCGTGGGCGCGCGCCTGGTCGTGCTGGAGCCACCTTCGGTCGCCCGCTCGGTACAGGCCGCCCTGGCCGGGAGCGCGGGACTGCGGCTGGAGCTGGAACGGCAGGCCTGGCTCCACCTGGGCCGCGACGTGGTGGGGCAGCGCACGGCCGTGGCCGTGGCCAAGAACCGCTACGGACCACCCGGTCGTCGCGTGGACCTGGATATCCACTACCTCACCGATGGGGAACGTGCGTTGGCCGCCCACCGGCTGGCATCGGCCAGCCGGGAGATCATCGATCCGGCGACCGGGCCGGTCTCGCCTGCGACCGTGCCGGCGCCGCTCCCGTCGGCGCCTCCACCGCGGCTGGTCGCGGTCTGACCGCGACCGTGCCTTCGACCGCATCATGCGCCTGCTGTACCTGGACTGGCCGCATCTGCCGCTCCGGCTGGCGCTCGGCCGGGAGCCCGGGTCCGACGAACCGGTCATCCTCGGCGGACGACCCTGGGATCCCGGCGTCGTGCTCGACCGCAGCCCGGCAGCCGGGACCCTCGGTGTGCGACGGGGGCAGCCGTTGGGCACCGCTCACAGCCTGGCCCCCGAGGCCGCCTTCCTGCCGCTGGACCCGGGGTCGGCCGATCCGTTCGAGGCCGCGCTGGAGTCATTGAGCGCACTGGCGCCGGCGGTGGAAGGAGAGGTGGATCCGGCCGACCCGCGCTTCGGTCGGGTCCTCATCGGCATCGAGGGCCTGGAACGGTTGTGGGGTGACGAGCCGGCCTTGGTGCGGCGAGCCCTGGTCGTCACCGCGCCGCTGCTGCCGTGGCGTCCCCGGTCGGGGATCGGCAACACCCGCTTCGGGGCGGCCGTGGCAGCCCGCATCGGTGCCGGTGCGATCCCTGCCGGTGGGCGGCGGCAGGAAGCCGCGTTCCTCGCGCCGCTGCCCTTGCGCCTGCTGCCGGCCGACCCCGCGATGCACGAACGCCTGCGCGTGCTGGGTCTCCACACGATGGGCCAGCTGGCGGCGCTCGATCACTCCGCGGTCGTGGCGCGCTTCGGACCCGCAGGCGAGGAGATGCACGACCTGGTGCGGGGCCTCGATCGGCGGCCGCTCCGGCCACGCCGGCCGCTGGAGCACCTGGCCGCGGACGTGGAGCTGGACCCGCCGGCGGACGAGCTGGAGCCGTTGCGCTTCGTGCTCCACCACCTCTGTGGCGTGCTCTGCGAGCAGCTGGCAGCTCGTGGTGCCGGTGCTGCCCGGGCAGAGCTCACGCTCTCGCTGGAGCGAGCCCAGCACGATCCCGGCTCGCGCACACAGGCCTACCAGCAGGCGCTGCCGGAGCCGTCCGCTGCGGCGGAACTGCTGGAACGCCTGCTCATGGCTCGGCTGGAGGCCGACCCGCCGTCCGCGCCGGTGGAACGGCTGGCGCTACAGCTCGACGGCACCGCGCCGGAGGTCGGCCAGCAGTTGTCGCTGTTCGAGCGGCAGGGCGCACAGGCCGCTCGCCTGGAGTGGCAACTGGCCAGCCTGGCGGTCCGCTTCGGTGCCGACCGTATCCTGCGCGCGGTCACGGCAGACACGGAAGACCCGCTCGCGGAGCGCCGCTTCAGGTGGCACGACACCGCGGAGGTGGAGACGTGACGCGGCTGCTCGGCCAGCACCCGGCCATCGAGGTGGAGACCGACGACCGGGGCTGGCCTGTCGGCCTGCGCTGGCCCGGGGTCCACGAGCCGGTGGAGGCCTGCAACCACTGGCGCTTGGAGGAGGCCTGGTGGCGGCGGCCGCTGGTGCGCGACTACTTCAAGGTCGTGGGCCCGCGCGTGCTGGCGCTCGTCTACCGGGACGTGCTCGACGACACCTGGCACCTCGAGCGCCTCTATGACTAGGGCTCGCTCGCCCGCCGGAGGTGGGCTAGTAGTCGGACAGGCGCGGCGGGTCGGCCGGCGGCTGGCGCTTCATCTTCGGCGTGCGCTTGGCCTTGAGGTTTAACACCACCAGCGGATCGACGCGCTCACGTGCGTACTCCGGGTAGCCCCGTTCACGGGCTGCATCGTGTACGCGCATCAGCGGACCGTCCATGCGCACGAGGCGGTAGCGCATCATGCGCTTGTTCTCAGCCACCGACATGCGCCCGATGGGCTGGCCCGGCTTGACCTTGTCCCCGGGCTTGACCAGAAGGTCCTTGAGCTCGGTGTAGACGCTGTAGTAGCCATTGCCGTCCTTGACCACGACGCCCAGCGGGAACTGCGGCTTCTCGTTCTTCCCGTTCTTCTTCTGGCCCTGCTCGATCTTCGCGTAGCGCCGATAGACCTGGTCCATGGGCCCATCGAAGCCGACGTGCCGGGCCCAGTCGCGTCCGGCGGCCACGACCTTGCCCTTGTGCGCGGCCTTGACCGTCGCGCCTTCGAACCAGGTGATGACGATCCCGTCGTGGATACGCTTCCCGCCGACCTGGAAATCGCCCTTGGGGTGGGGCGCGTAGTAGGTGTCGATCATGCCGCCGCGGACGGGCCAGACGTAGCCACGCAGCTCGTCGGGGGCATCGGACGTTGGGGGCGCCTGGATCATGAGCGCCGGACCCTCGTCCTCGGGCTCGAGCGAGGCGACGGCGTCCGCCGGCAGTTCGTCGGCGGCACTGGCCGGCTCGGCGTACTGCGGGGTGGCCACCACGATGGCCAGCACGACGGCGATGACGGTCACGAGGAAACCGCCGGATAGCAGCCCGTACAGGGCTGCACGGCGCGCAGCGGGGTCTGTTTGCTGGCCCGCTCGCGCCGAGGGCACGGACGTCGCTTGCAGGCCCCTATCTGCCACTGGCCGGCATTCTAGCAACTCTGGGGTGTTGACAAGACGCACCACCGCAGCGCCGACGGTGCTCGTCGTATAGAACATATGTTCTATCATCGAGCCGGTGACGAGGCCGTTCGCAGAGCTCCATTGCCATACCGATTTCTCGTTCCTTGACGGTGCTTCGCCGGCGGAGGACCTGGTGGAACGGGCTCTCGAGCTGGGCCTCTCCGGGCTGGCGGCGACCGACCACCAGGGCCTCTACGGCGCCATCCGCTTCAGTGCTGCGGCCCGCGAGGCCGGCCTGCACGCGGTCGTGGGCATGGAGGTGGAGCTGGTCGATACCGTCGTGGCGGACCCGCAGCACATCGTCCTGCCGCCCCGGCGTCGGGTGCGCCGGCGCCGGGGCGCACCCGACCCGGAGACCACGGCAGGGGCAGCCGTGGCAGGAGAGCCGGTGCGCCCGGTCGTCTCCCGCCAGCGCCCGCCGGGCCACCGGCAACCGCGTCGAGAGGACCTGCGCGGCATCCGGCCGCGTGAGCTGGGCCCACACCTGACGCTGCTGGCGGCTGACCAGGCCGGCTACGCCAGCCTCTGCCGTCTTGCCAGCGCCGCCCACCTTGCCGGCAGCAAGGGCGTGCCACGCTTCAGCCACGAGCTGCTGGAGCGGCACCGCGATGGCCTGGTGATCCTGACCGGCTGCCGCCAAGGCGAGTTGCCCCGCCGGCTGCTGGCTGGCGACCGCGAGGGCGCCGCCAGGGCACTGGGCCGGCTCGAGCGCATCGCCGCCCGTGATGGGCTCTTCGTGGAGCTGCAGCACCACCTGCTGCCGGACGACGACTGGCTCACCGCGGAGCTGGCACGCCTGGCCCATGAGGCCGGCCTGCCCACGGTCGTGACCAACGGTGCGCACTACGCCCTGCGCTCGGACCGCGAGCTGCAGGACGTGCTCGTCTCCATCCGCCACGGACAGGACCTGGAGGCCGCGTCCCACCTGCGCCGGCCCAACGCCGAGTACGCCCTCAAGAGTGGCCCGGAGCTGGCCGCGCTGCCGCCCGGGCACGATCCCGACCCGCTCGTGCGCCACGCCTGGCTCGACGGCATCAAGCGGGCCGGCGAGGTGGCGGCTCGCTGCCAGGTGGATCTCGAGTTCGAGCGCTACCGCTTCCCGGGCTTCCCGGTGCCGGGCGGGGAGACCGCCTTCTCCCACCTCGAGCAGCTGTGTCACGACGGCGTCCGCCAGCGTTACCACCCCATCACGCCGCGCGTGCTCAAGCAGATGGCCCACGAGCTGGAGGTCATCGAGCGCACCGGCCTGGCCGAGTTCTTCCTCATCTGCTGGGATCTCATGCGCTTCGCCCGCGAGCGCGGCATCCCCGCCCAGGGCCGGGGCAGCGCGGGTGACTCCATCGTGGCCTACGCGCTGGGCATCACCCGCGTCGACCCCATCCGCCACGAGTTGCTCTTCGAGCGCTTCATCAACGAGGGCCGCACGACCTACCCCGACGTCGACATCGACTTCGCCTCGTCGCGGCGCGAGGAGGTCATCCAGTACGTCTACGAGCGCTACGGCACCGAGCACACGGGCATGGTCTGCAACGTCGTCACCTACCGGGCTCGCTCGGCCGTGCGCGAGGTGGGCTATGCCCTCGGCTTCCCGCGCCCGCTCGTGGACCGCGTGGCCAAGGCCCTCGAGACCTATGACTCGGTCATGGTCCGGCGCGATCTCGAGGCCGACGGTGGCTTCGCCGAGTTCTTCACCGAGCCGGGAGAGGGGGCCGAGGGCGTGCGCCGCCTGCTCGACGAGATGGGCGAGCTGCGGCTTCCCGCCGCCGACCTGCGTCCGGGACCGACCGACGACGAGGGCGGCCCCGGCGACACGCCCGCGAGCGAGCACTTCCTGCGCCACGAATCGGAGCGACGGCTGGCCCTGGCCTCGCTGCAGGAGGCGGAGGTGGAGACGAGCGAGGATCGGCGCATCCTGCCCACCAGCGTGGGCGCCATCGAGCTCGATCTGCCGCCGCCGCGTCGTCGGGGCTCGACCCTCGGTCTCTCACCCTGGGACCGCTGGCTGGAGCTATGCGCGCGCATCGACGGCCGCCCGCGACACCTCTCCATCCACGTGGGGGGCATGCTCGTGACGCGCGCGCCGCTCGTCGACATCGCCCCGCTGGAGCACGCCACCATGCCCGGGCGGGTGGTCGTCCAGTTCGACAAGCGCGACATCGAGACGATGAAGCTCATCAAGCTCGACCTGCTCGGCCTGCGCATGCTCAGCGCCATCGATGACGCCCTGCGCGATATCCGCGCCGACTGCGCCGTCCACCTCGACCTCGACCGGCTGCCGGAGGACGTCGAGGAGGTCTTCCGTATGATCGTCGCGGCCGACACCGTAGGCGTCTTCCAGATCGAGTCACGGGCCCAGATGCAGACGCTGCCCAAGAGCCGTCCGCAGACGCTCGACGACCTGGTGGTGGAGGTAGCGATCATCCGGCCGGGTCCCATCCAGGGCGACGCCGTGCATCCCTACCTGCGTCGTCGTCAAGGGATCGAATCAGTCACGTATCTCCATCCCAGCTTGGAGCCCATCCTCAAGGAGACGCTGGGCGTGATCCTGTACCAGGAGCAGGTCATGAAGATCGCCATCGACGTGGCCGGCTACAGCGCTGCCGACTCGGACGGCTTCCGGCGGGCCATGGGCACGTGGCGCTCGACGAAGGAGATGGAGAAGCTGCACACCGGCTTCGTGGAAGGCTGCATCCGTACCAGCGGGCTCACCCGCGAGCAGGCGGAGGAGCTCTTCACCAAGGTCGCCGGCTTCGCCAGCTTCGGCTTCAACAAGAGCCACGCCGCGGCCTTCGCACGCACGGCCTACGAATCGGCCTTCCTCAAGCTCTTCTATCCCGCCCAGTTCGTGACCGGGCTGATCAACGCCCAGCCCATGGGCTTCTACCCCGTGGAGGTGCTCATCAACGACGCCAAGCGCCATGGCGTGGCGGTGCTACCGGTGGACGTGAACGCCAGTCGCTTCCGCACCACGACCGAATGGGTCGGCCTGTCCGGCGAGTCCCTGTCGCCCGACGCCGGCATCGAGCGGCGCCCGGAGGTCGTGGCCTCGCCGGCCGTGGTGGTCCCCGCCGAGGCCGCGCGCGATCGTTTCGCAGCGCCGTCGGCACGGGGCTACGGCATCCGCCTGGGCCTGGGCCTGGTCAAGGGCATCGGCGAGGCCGAAGGCGAGCTGCTTGATGCCGCTCGTGCCGATGGCGGGCCTTTTCGCTCGCTGGCCGATCTCGTCGCCCGCACGGAGCTCTCCGAGGAGGTCGTGGAGCGGCTCATCCGGGCCGGTGCGCTCGACTCGCTGGGTCAGCCCCGGCGGGAGGCGCTGTGGCAGCTGCGCGAGATCGCCGGCGCCGCTCGCGGCCGGACCGACGGTCGTGTCCTCGGCTCACGTCGTGCCCGTGAGCGGCCGCTCGACATCCGCCTGCCGCCGACCCCGGCGCCGGTGCTGCCGACGCCGACCGAGCTGGAGCGGCTGGGGGACGCCTACGCCATCCTCTCGCTCGACGCTCGGCACCAGGTCATGGAGCTGTACCGTCCGGCGCTGCGGCAACTGGGTGCGCTGTCCCTGGGCCAGCTGGCCGAGCGGCGGCCGGGACGGGTGGCGATCGGGGGCCTGGTGGTCACGCGCCAGCACCCCATGACCGCCAAGGGCACCGTCTTCCTCGCCCTCGAGGACGAGACCGGCATGGTCAACGTGACCCTGTGGCCCAAGACGTGGGGCCGGCTCCGAGGAGTGGTCCGCCGCCACGCCCTGCTCTACGTGGAAGGTCGACTGCAGGTGGAGTCGAACGTCATCAACCTCGTGGCCGATCGTATCCGGCCGCTGATCGAGGTCTGCCGCGAGGTCGGTGGCCCGGAGCACCCAGAGGGCGTGCGCCAGCTGGGCCACGCTGGCATGCGCCGGATGGGTTGAGCCTAGCTGCCGCGCTTGCGACGCGCCTCGCGCTCCTCGTACTTCTTCCGTCGCAGGGTCTCGCGATCCTCGCGTGCCTGCTCCTTCGCCTTCTGCGCCTGCTCTCGTTCACGCTGCGCCCGGTTGGCCGCCGCGCGCTCCTGCGACGAGCGCAGGAAGCGGCGATACCAGGAGGCGAAGCCGCCGGCGAAGATGCCGATGGCCAGGCCCAGGCCGAGCGTCTGGATGACCAGCTCCGAGGACACGTCCGGCACCTCGCCGCCGGCGCCGGCGGTCAGCGCATCCATGCCCTCGCGCGCAGCGTCGGTGGCGAGCGAGACCACCACGAGGTAGATGACGGCGCTGAGCACACCCAGCACGCCGCCCACGATGTACGAGCCACGCGGCGCGAGGAAGCCGCCGATGAAGAAGATGAAGAGGCTGGTGGGGTGCAGGGTCAGGCTGATGTAGAGCGTGAGGCCGTCGCGCAGCGCAGGGGGCAGGTCGTCGAGCGCGCCGTTGATGAGCGCGACCGAGAGCACGAACGTGAGCGCCAGAAGACCGAAGGGCAGCCACACCAGCTTGCGCCCGAAGAAGACCTCCGGCAGGTGTCGCAGATCGTCGGCCACGTTGGGCATGGCGAACATCGGCCGACGCCGCGGCTCTTGGGCTTCGTCTTCGGCTTCGACCTCGGTATCCTCGGCCTCGATCTCCGCGTCGCGCTGCTCATCGCGGTAGCGGCGGCGCGCCTCGGCGCGGCTGGTGTTCTTGGGTCGGAGCCGGGTATTCCTGGAACGGGGCACGTGTGATCCTGCTTGCGCTCGTGAATCGGGGGCGGCGCGATGGTACCGCGGACGCGCACGTTGCGCCGCCCGCATGCGAGATCCACGCTCGGCCGGACGCCCTGGCGACGTGTCCCGGCGCACTACCTCGTGACATCCGCCGGGTAGTGCGCGAAGTGGTATGCACCATGGAGCAGGGGTGACGACATAGGGACAGGCGGACGGTTCCCTCCCGCCACAAGCACCTTCGCGCCAGTTGGAAGCAGCTCCGACGGCGCTACCTTCCGGGGTGGTGGCCGACGGAGGGTGAGGTGACCCTGTTCGACCCCTCGGCGGTGACGGTCAGCCGCTACCGCTACCGGGGTGCGCGCATCCCCTCGCCGTGGGCCGAGCGTCAGGCGCCGGGTATCGCAGCGACCATCGCCTGAGCTCGTGGAGAGCCGGATGCGTGGCAACGCGCACGTCCGGTTCGGAGGGCGGACCGGGGAGACGGAGCGGTCGAGAGACCGTCACCGCGCTCCGGTCCGACCCTACTATGTGAAGGTCCGTGAGTCAGGCCGCGTGGTGTCGATGGCGGCCCTCGTGGCGACGGGCGTGGCCACGAGCGGTGAACGGCGCATCCTCGGGCTCGAGCTCGCAGCGGGCAACGACGAGGGCAGCGCCTGGCCAGCCTTCGTGAAGGGCCTCACCGAGCGTGGCCTGGCCGGCGTCCGACTCGTCATCAGCGACGATCACCGGGGTCTCGTCAAGGCTATCCACGAGCAGCTCCTGAGCGCCGCGTGGCAACGATGCCGGGTCCACTTCACACGCAACGCCGGAGGACCTCGTGCCGCGTTCGGCGAGAGGCATGATCGCGACCATCATCCGCTCGGTCTTCGAGCAACCCGATGAGGCCAGCGCCCGCGAGCAGCTGCGCCGGGCCGTCGATGGGCTGGCCGGACGGTTCCCGAAGGTCGCGGACCTGCTCGTCGCGGCCGAGGCCGACCTGCTCACCCACTTCACCATCCCCGAGTCCCATCGCCGCCAGATCCGCAGCACCAACCCGCTCGAACGCCTGAACAAGGAGGTGAAGCGTCGGACCGCGGTGGTGGGCATCTTCCCGACACGCGACTCGGTCATCCGCCTGGTGGGCATGATCCTCGCCGAGCAGGACGACGAGTGGCAGGACGGACGGCGCTACTTCCGACCCGAGACGATGGCGCTCATCGATGCCGTCACCGAGCAGGAGGAGGAGACACCGGCACTACTGATGGCGAGCTAGATCTTCAGGCGCGAGGACGAGGCGCTGTGACACCACTTCCCGGGACTTGACCCTTCAGGCAGGAATGGCTTGGCTGAGGATCCGGTCCAGCTCGGCCGCATAGGTCCGGCCATTGGGCGTCCGGCGTAGCCACTCCAGGTAGTTCCGGTCGCGGACGTCGATCTGTGCCAGCGTCCAGCCGCGGTAGCGCCCGAATGACATGGCCATGCCTCGCGGAGGCGGGTACGCTGGTGGCGGTCCTGCGTCTCCGTAGGGCGCGTGCTCTTCGGCCAGCGAGAGGCCCGTCGTTGGGGAGACTTCGGTTGCTGGCCCGGAGCCGTCTACCGGATTCGTGTCGATGGCGACCGCCTGCACCTCGCTGGTGACGCGTGAGCCGCGGCCGGATGCACACGAGACGCCGATGGAGCGATCGTAGGCCGCTCTACGCTGCGGATCGCTGATGACATCGAAGGCGTCGCTGAGCTTTGACATCCGGGCGGCAGCGCCCGAGGCCGCGTCCTGATCGGGATGGTGGCGCTTGGCCAGCAGCCGGTAAACCCGGCTGATGATCTCGATGTCGGCACAGGGGTCGACGAAGAGCATCTGGTAGTGCGTCTGGTACGACATGACGGACGGCGTACGTATCCGCGGGCACGACGAAGCCAATCGAAGGTCCGGGGGACTGTGCGACCTGCAGCTTCGACCACCGGGTCCCGACCTCGGCAGATGACCGAGGATGCTGCGCTCAGGGACGTCCGGACGGGCGCATAGCCGTCTCGTACCGCTACTGCTAGCAGCATGGCGTCGAACTCGACTACGACTAGGGTGGTTCTTCGACACTACGTGGGCGCATTGGTCGCTCCCGGCAGGCAGGGAGGCAGCGCTCTACTGGACGTCTGGTGTCCGCGAGGCCAGGGAGCTTAACGACGCTGCGGCACGGCTGACCGAGAACGCAGCCTCAGACTACTCAAGCCATGAGTCCTGACACGATGATGTGATGGTGTAGGTGCTCACGAGGCATGCGGCAGGTAAGGCCCAGCGGTGACCTCCAGCACTTGTGCCGCACCTCGTGGACCACAAGACTGAGACCAGCCGGCGCCGGCCGGCCGGTCAGCGCCTCGGTTTGGTGCGAGCCCGTCGCTTGGGCTCGAGGAGGACATGATGGACGTTCGACGATCCCTGCGTGCAGGTCTGGCCATCTCGGGGGCGGTGTCGGCGGCCACGGTCGCTGCCAATCGGGCCCGGTCCCGGCGGTCCGCTCTCCGCTTCTATGACCCACCGAAGGAACGGCTCGCGCCGGTCGACTTCGGTGCCTTCCATGGCGGGAGCCCGGTGGTCTGGCACCGCAGCGAGTCCTACCAGACGCTGCACAGCGCGTCGCTCGACGCGATCCGTGCCGCACTGCCGACGCCGGACCTGCACCCGGTACGCCTTCCGGGAGACCGCGCCGTCCTCCTCGTCGGCAGCTTCCAGCACGATGTCATGACCGCTCATGGCGTGCGAGGCCGAGCGATGCTGCCCTATGGCGAGGTCATGGTCGCGGCGCTGGTGACCCGGCGACCGGCACCGCCGCTGGTGCCCCTCGTGGCGCCGTCAGCCACCGGTCTCGGTGCTGGGGTCTTCGTGCTCCACCTGCCCGTGACTACGCGTGAGGCTCGCGATGCCGGTCGGCTGGTGTTCGGCTATCCGAAGTTCATCGCGGACATGGAGTTCGAGGACGCGATCGAGACCTGCCGCGTCCGCCTCGACGAAGGTGGACGACACATCCTGACCCAGACGATCCGGCCCGCCGGTCCGACCTCGGTGATGAGCGCACCGATGACGATGTACTCGGTGCTCGACGGCAAGCTGATCGCCGAGACCATGCCCATGGTGGGGCACCAGCAACGACGTCCCGGCCGACGAGGCGGCTATCTCGAGTTGGGTGACCATCAGGTCGCCGACGAACTCAGGGGGTTCGACCTCAGCCCTGAGCCGTTCCTCACCACGCGGGTGACTGGGCTCCGCTTCGCGATGACCCCGGGCCAGCCCATCGGGTCGGCGCGCCAGTACCTCGGCTACATCGGCGCCGAGCGTGACCTCGGGCGATACGTGGTCGCCTATCCCAACGCCGCGCCGATCGATCAGTACGCGCCGTTCGCACCGACGGCCGGGCCCAGGGCCACGATCGCGGAGGTCTCCCCGCAGCCCGAGCCCGAACCGGTCGTTAGCTAGCATCCCGCTCGAAGCAGGGGGCGTTCGAGTCTCGCCGGCACGGTCGCGCAATGGTGTGGGGGGATGCCGATGCTCAGGCGCCTCGGCGAGCCACCGGGCAAGGCGACACCCGCATGGGTAGCCGTCTACGATGACGACAGGCCGAGCACGGTGGGACGAGCATGGATCGACAAGAAGCGGCACGACTGCTCCGGCGCGAGCTGACCGCCTATGCGCGACGCTCTCGCGAGGACCTGATCGGTCTCATCGGCCAGGTCGAGGCCTACTCGATCGATGGACCGACCGGTGTCGCCTATCAGGTCGAGGTGGATGCTCACTGGGAGGGCGGTTTCGGCGGGACGATCCGTGTGCTGGGGTCCATCGACGATGGGGGCTTCCGTACCAGCTTCAGCCCGACGACGGATGGTTTCCTGATGGACACGGACGGCGTCGTGGAGATGGCGGAGCCCGGAGCGCGCGACTGACCCCACACCATCTCGCCATAGTGTGGGGTTCACGCCGAGTCGAGGACCGACTGGGATAGCTCCCCGTGCGCCTGGTATTCCGCGCAGAGTGGAAGTCTGAGTGACTCGGCAAACCGACCAATCCGTCCGCCGGATTGCGGCTACGATTCCCGATAGCCCGAGGGGCTGAGGGGAGGACGATCTTGGCTCGCAACGATGGGAGTCACATCGGCAGTGACGGGTCGCCCGTGAGAGAACAGCACGGATACCACGGTCGTATCCCGCGGGTCGACCTATCCGCCGGGAAAATCACCATCGACGAGCCACCGCCGGCGTTCTACCGGACCTATGCGCGTGGCGGACTCATGGGTACCGCGCTACTGCTTCACGGTACCCTCGCCAGGCTCGGGCCCAAGGCCGGCGTTGGGCTCGATCGGGCGGGGGACGGGGGCCGGCATCTAGCGGCAACGGTCTTCTCCATGCTGGATAGCGCTGTACCGGTCTCCCTGTGGGGTCGGATGCCATCACCGACCCTCACACGGACGGATATCAGCGCTCTGGGGCGCCATCCGCTCCGTCGAAGCTTGCCGGTGCGCTCGGCTCTGCCTGCTGTGATCGTGGATCCGTCCACAGTCGCGTAAGCGGTCGTGAAGCGGGGCTCGCCACCCTCTTCGCCAACCACTCACCCGCCGGACTGCGAGGTCATCGATGTCCCGGCGTGCGCCCCTCACCCTTCTTCTGCTCCTGTCGCTGCTGGTCCCGGGCGGGCTCCAGGCCGCGGTCTCGTGGCCGCCTTCCGCGGCTCTGCTCGTGGGTGAGGTGGTCACTGGCGGTGCCTCGGGCTCGGACGAGTACGTCGAACTCTTCAACGCCGGTGGCTCGCCGGCTGAGCTGAGTGGGCTTGAGCTGGTCTATGTCAGCGCCAGCGGCAAGTCCGTGACGAGGAAGCGGACGTGGTCGGACCGACGGGTCGCGCCGGGTGGCCGGCTGCTGCTGGCCAACGGCGACGGCGCCTATGCGGCCCAAGCGGACCAGGCCTACAGCGGCGGGTTCAGCGCGACCGGCGGCTCGCTCGTGCTGCGCGTGGTGGGCGGCGAGGTCATCGACGCCCTCTCGTGGGGCAGCGCCGCCTCGGCCTTCGTGGAGGGCTCGCCGGGCGCGGCACCCGACGCCGGCTTCTCACTCGAGCGCCGGCCGGGTGGTGGCGGCGCCAACAGCCTCGACACCAACGACAACGCCGCCGACACGGTCATCAACCCTCGGCCCGTGCCCGAGGGCTCGGTGCCGGCAGGTCCCGGAACGACCCCCAAGCCCACGCCCAAGCCCACGCCCAAGCCGACCCCCAAGCCCACGCCGATGCCGACACCCAAGCCCACTGTGCAGCCGACACCAAGACCGACGTCCACGCCGGCGGCTACGCAGAAGCCGGCACCGACACCCGTGCCGTCGCCCACACCGTCGTCGACACCGGCGCCGACCCCGCCGCCCACGCCGACGTTGGAGCCGTCCGTCCCCCCGGCCACCGCACCTCCGACCGCCCAGCCGACGCCGCTACCGACGGCGAAGCCCTCCGCCACGCCGAGCCCGGAGCCACAGCCCACCGCCAGCCTGGCCCCGACCCCTCGGCCCAGCTCGACGCCCGCACCGACCTCCACACCCGAGCCCACGCTGCCGCCGACCGTGCCCATCGCCCTGGCTCGCGCGGCAGCGATAGGCGAGCCGGTCACCGTCGGCGGGACCGTGACCGTGCAACCCGGCCGCCTGCTCGTCGGTGACACGATGGTGCTGCAGGACGAGAGCGGCGGCATCGCCGTGCGCCTGCCCGAGGGGGCCACCAGCGAGTCGTTCTCGCGTGGCTCCATCGTGTGGGTCCATGGCCCGCTCGCGGCGCCCTACGGCAACCTGGAGGTACGGCCCGCGGACCCGGCCACCGTCCGCCTCATCGGCAGCGGCGGCCTGCCACGCCCGAAGACGATCTCCGCGGACGGACTGCGCGAATCCAACGAGGGCCTGCTGGCCGAGCTCGGCGGCATCGTCACCGACGTCGACCGCTACGCCAGTGGCGCCGTTTCGATCAAGATTCGCGACGGCAGCGGCGACGGTCGTGTCTACGCCTTCGCGGCCATCGGTCAGGAGCGTGACGCGGTACGTCGCGGCAACCGGATCCGTGCCCTCGGCATCGTGGGCCAGCGGGCGTCACGCAGCGGCGCCGACGACGGTCACAGGCTGTGGCTCCGCGGCCGAGGGGACCTGGAGGTCGTGAGTGGCCCGCCGAGCGACACCAAGCCGCCGGATGGTGGCGGCGACGGCGAGCAGCAGAAGGCGCCGCGCGTGCGCATCGGCCACGCTGCCCTCGGTCACACCGTCACCATCGAGGGGGTGGTCACCTCGAAGGCCGGCCTGCTCGACGCGGATGGCCGACGCGTGACCGTCGAGGACCGCAGCGGGGCCATCCTGGTGCGCTACCCAGCCGACGTCCGGCCTGCCGGCGTCGGTCGGAGGATCCGCGTCACCGGTGAGGTCGGCACCTGGTACGACGCACCCCAACTGGAGGCCACCGCCGCGCCCCGCCACAAGGCGCGTGTCAAGGTCAGGCGGACGACCCTCACCCGTCCGCCCGATGAGACCGACGAGTGGTCACTGGTGACCGTCCAGGTGCGCATCACGGACGTCTCACGAGCCGGTGAGAGCTGGCGCGCTGAGGCCGTGCTTCGCAGCGGCGCCTCGCTACCCATCAACGGCCTGGCCGCCAGCGGCATCGACAGTGAGCTACTTGAGCCGGGCCGGGAAGCGCGCATCTCGGGCATCGTGCGGCGGGCGCATCCGTCGGCCACGGACCAGCGCTTCGGCATCGTGCCCCGGACGCGCAATGACGTGCGCCTTGGCGCGCTGAGCGGCGAAGGCGGTGGCGACCTCGACGACGACGGCGACGATGGGGGTACGTCGGGCGGGTACGACGGATCCGGTGACGTGGGCATTCCGGTCGTAGCACTCGGTACGCTCGCCCAGCACGACGAGCGAATCGTGCGCGTCGGCGGACGCGTGCGCCAGGTGCGCGACCGCCGCCTGACGCTCGAGGACGGGACCGCCAGCGGTATCGTGCGCCTGGGCGCAGCCGCCGTTCCCGTCGGCTCGCCCATCGAGGTCGGCGAGATCGTCAATGCCACCGGACGGGTCAAGCGCCGCGGTGACGGACGCCGGGAAGTCGTGGTCACGACCGCTGCTGATCTGCGGCGGGCGTCGCAGCTCGTGGCCGTGCGCTCGGACACGACGGCCGTGAGCGGCGCGCTGACCGCGGCCGTGCAGGAGACAGCGCCCGGCCTCGTGCCCGCTACGGCAACTCCCCACGAACCTGCCAGCGGCCTCGGTATGTGGCTCCTGCTGGCTGCGGCCGTAGCGCTGACGGGCGCCGTCCTCCTGCTCGCAGTCGCGGGCGTACTCGCCTGGCGGAACCGCCGCCGCCTGCAGCCGACGGGCGTGAGCTGATCGTCGGGGCCGATGGGAGCGGGAGCTAGCTGCCGACGCTCGTTTCCCCTGCGGCCCACGCATCGACCAGCTCCGAGACCGCGTGGATGACCAGGATGTGCATCTCCTGGATACGCGCGGTCTCGTCGGACGGCACCTGCAGCGCATGCTCGGCGACACCCGCAAGACGGCCGCCGGTGGCGCCGGTGAGGGCCCACGTCTGGGCCCCGGCCGCCCGGGCCGCAAGCACGCCGCGGACCACGTTCTCAGCCGTGCCGGAGGTGCTGATGCCGACGACCACGTCGCCGGCGGCGCAGTGAGCCTCGACCTGCCGCGAGAAGACGTCGTCGTAGGTGTAGTCGTTGGCGGTCGCCGTCAGCACCGATGTATCGGTGGTCAAGGCCAGGACCGGCAGTGATCGCCGGTCACGGCGATAGTGCCCGGTCAGCTCTCCGGCGAGATGCTGGGCGTCGGCAGCACTGCCGCCGTTGCCGAAGGCCAGCACCCGTCGGCTCGACCCGAAGGCCGCGATGATGGCGCTGGCCAAGCGCGCTGTGGCCGGCACCAGCGCCTGGCGTCCGGCCTGGGCCACGCGCAGGTGCTCGTCGAAGATGGCCTCGAGGGCCGTGGCGGCGTCAGGCATGGCCTCATCGTAGGCGCTCGCCGCCCGCCCAGCGTGGCCTGAGCGTGGAACGAGCGTGCGCAAACGACTTGCACGAGCGCGGCGGTGTGACTATCGTTCCGCGCAGCCCTCGCACGGGTCGAGGTGACAGGGAAGGAGGCGTGGTGCCACAGACGGACCCGCTGGTCTCGCTGCCGGACACCGACCGTCAGTACCACATCGACCTCGCGCCCGGCGAAGTGGCCGACTACGTCCTGCTCCCGGGAGACCTCGACCGCACCGAGCGCATCGCGTCGCTGCTCGAGGACATCGAAGTCGACCGGCAGCATCGTGAGTTCAGCTCCGTGACCGGGCGGCACCGCGGACTGCGCATCACCGTCGTGTCCACGGGCATCGGTGCGGACAACGTTGAGATCGTGCTCGCCGAGCTGCTGGCCATCACGGACAAGCCCACCTTCATCCGCATCGGTTCGTGTGGTGCGCTGCGGCCCGACATCGCGCTCGGCGACCTCGTCATCACCACCGGCGCCGTGCGCCTGGAGAACACGACCTCCTTCTTCGTCGAGGACGGATACCCGGCCGTGGCGGACCACATGGCCGTGCTGGCCCTGCTCGAGGCCGCCGAGCGCAGCGGGCACGAGGCCCACCTGGGGCTGACCGCCACGGCCCCTGGCTTCTTCGGTGCCCAGGGCCGGCCCATCCCGCAGCTGCCGCTGCGCTTCCCGGACATGGCCGAGCGCATGGCGCGCCAGGGTGTGGTCAATTTCGAGATGGAGGCCTCGGCGGTGCTCACGCTGGCCGCCCTTGCGGGCTGCCGAGCCGGCGTCATCTGCACCGTCTTCGCCCAGCGCACGACCGGCGACTTCGTCATGGGGCAACAGAAACAGGACGCGGAGGACGGCCTCATCGAGGCGGGTCTGGAGGCCCTGCACGTGCTGGCCGAGATGGACCAACAGCTTGCCGCGTCCGGCGAGAAACACTGGCGACCGTCACACTGGTCGCCAGATCTGGCAACCTAGTACGGTCACGCGTGACAAGCACCGTGCTGCTGAACCGCGAGGCCCGGCAAGTGATCGGGCCCGAGAGGGTGCCGAGCTCAACCTCAAGCTCGGAGGGATAGGAGGAAACGGGATGGCCGAGGCATATTGCGTCAAGGACAAGCAGAAGGTCGAGATCCAGAACCCGCAGAAGATCACCATGAAGAACGGCAAGCCCGCCACCAAGGGCACGTGCCCCAAGTGCGGCGGCAGCGTCTTCCGCATCGGCGGCTGACCAGCTCCCTCTGACGCGATGGTGACCCCGGTCGGCGTGGCCGGGGTCACTTGCTGTCTCGAGGCTTGCCGCCGATGCCCACCACCTACTCGACCACGCGGCTCGCCGGGCCGGTCCTGGCGCTGGACCTCGGTGCGACCAATGCCCGTGCCGCGGTCGTCTCGCCGGCGGGTGAGCTGTCGGCCCGGCACGCCGGCGCCTGGCCCAAGAGCTCCGGTCGGCAGGCCGTCCTGGACTTCTGTGTCGACCTGCTGCGTACGGCTCGGGACGAGCACGACGAGAGCGGTGCGCCCGCGCCGATCGCACTCGGTGTCACGGCGCCGGGCCCCATCGATCCACGCGAGGGCGCCTTCATCGACCCGCCCAACATGGGCCGAAGCTTCTTCGGCTTTCCCATCGCCCCCACGCTGGGCGAGGCGCTCGACCTGCCGTGGGCCGCGGGCAAGGACACCAACGTGGCCATCCTCGGCGAGCGCGACTTCGGCGCAGGGGAGGGCTCCGGCGATCTCGTCTACCTGACCATCTCCACCGGCGTCGGCGGCGCCGCCCTGACCGGCGGTCGGCCCGTGGTCGGCCCCGACCTCGTCGGCGGGGAACTGGGCCACATGACGGTGGACCTCGATGGCCCCCGCTGCAGCTGTGGTGGCGTCGGTCACGTGGAGGCCTTCGCCAGCGGCACGGGTCTCGCCGCGGCCGGCAGGGCTGCCCTCGAAGCGGGTGCCGACGCGCCCGAGCTGCGCCGCATGGCCGGCGAGATCGCGCCCGCGCCACTGACGGCCGTGCACGTCTCCGACGCGGCCGACTTGGGCGATCCAGCCGCAACCGTCATAATCGAGCGGGCTCGACGGGCCGTAGCCCTGGCGGTGGTCTCCATCGTCAACGTCTTCGGCCCGGACGCGGTCATCCTCGGTGGTGGCATCACGCTCGCCTGGGGGGAGCGCTTGATCGCGCCGGCGCGGAAGGCCGTGGCCGAGTCCGCGTTCCGGACCCAGGCCGGACGGGTGCGCATCGTGCAGGCCGCGCTCGGCGACGACGTCGGGCTCATCGGCACGGTTCCTCTCGTCGCATCGGCCCTGCCGGAGCTAGCCCACTAGAGGCGACCATACT
>Ga0316198_10000595_pt1 | contig 19471 bp, 15 predicted proteins | sample OudBieAanoxic_MG_FD_204935 | JGI IMG/M metagenome (GOLD analysis project Ga0316198, IMG submission 204935) | Coastal sediment microbial communities from Oude Bieten Haven, Netherlands - site A anoxic | ecosystem: Environmental > Aquatic > Marine > Coastal > Sediment | place: Netherlands...
ACGATCGTGCGCCCTGGCGACGTCATCGGCCCCGGCTCGATCTGGGTCGGCCAACCCATCGCGATGAGCCGCAAGCGTCAGATGATTCTTCCGGCGCATGGCAACGGGGTGTTCACGCCCGTCTACGTCGACAACCTGGTGGACGCGATCCTGCTGGCACTCAGCACGCGAGCCTCGTCCGGACAAGTCTTCACCATCACCGACGGCTATGCAGTGCCCTGCCGCGACTACTTCGGTCGGCTCGCCACGATGGCTGGTGGGACGATGACGACGCTGCCCACCCCGGTCGCTCTCGGGCTCTCGCGCACGGTCGGCGCACTGCTACGCGGCATGGGTCGCAACAGCGAGCTCACCAGCGCGACCGTGCTGATGCTCACCCGCCGGGGCGTCTACTCCACCGAGAAGGCCCGTCGCCTGCTCGGATACGAACCGCGAGTCACCTACGAGCAGGCCATGAGTCTCATCGAGACCTGGGCCCGCCAGGAAGGACTGATCTGACGTGCGCGCAGTGCTCGCCGACATGTCGACCCCGAGATACGTGCTCACGGCTGCCCTGAGCCGGGTCAAGGACGACGCCGGGTGGAGCCGAGGCGGTCTGCTGTCGCTGCGCAGCGACGTGGACGAACCACGCCTGCCGCACGCCGACGGGTGGGTGTCGCTACGTCCCGAGCTGGCCGGGGTGTGCGGGAGCGACGTGGCGTTCGCCCACGCGAGGACGTCCCTGGTGCTCACGGCGTTCTACTCGTCCTCCCAGGCCGTGCTGGGGCACGAGATCGTCGGCGTGGTCGATCGGGTCGGGCCCGGGGTGACCACCGTGGCGGAGGGTGACCGGGTGGCGGTCGACCCGGTGCTGTCGTGCCGGCACCGCGGGTTCGAGCCCGCCTGCCGTAGCTGTGCCTCCGGTCTGCCCTACGTGTGCGAACGCTTCGACGAGCCCGGCCTGACCCGCACCCACGCCCCGACGCTCGGTTTCGACGCCGCCCTCGGCGGCGGTTGGGGCGAGGTCGTCGTCGCCCACGAGAGCCAGCTGCACGGCGTGGGTGCGGTGCCATCGAGCCGCGCCGTGCTCGCCGAGCCGGCGTCCATCGCGCTGCACGCCGCCCTGCACTGGGAGCGCCGTGGTGATCGGGTGGTGGTGATCGGACCGGGCACCATCGGCCTGCTCGTCACGTCGGCCCTGCGCATGCTGCACCCCGACCTGGACGTCGCCGTCGTCAGCCCCGGCGAGTTCGGGGCCGACATGGCCCGACGCTCCGGCGCGGGCCGGACGCTTCCGGCCGGGGCCGCCGCCGTCGAAGCGCTCGCCGAGAACGACGGAGGACGACTGCTGCGACCGCGCATGACCCGCGTGCCGATCCTCGAGCGCGGGGTCGACGCGGTGTTCGACTGCGTGGCCCATCCCGACACGATCGACCTCGGTCTGCACCTGCTGCGACCCGGTGGCATGCTCGTTCTCGTCGGCGGGGCCGGCAAGCAGCCTGTCGACTGGTCACTGGTGTGGAACCGCCAGCTCACCGTGCAGGGCACCATCAACTTCGGGCCCGAGCCGGCACTCGGTGGTCGGCACACGATGGAGCAGGTCGTCGATTGGCTCGGCGACCCGAGGTACCCGGTCGACCATCTCGTCACGCACATCCACCCGCTGGAGGAGTGGACGGCGGCGCTCTCGACGGCTTCAGCAGGTCCGCGAGCGTCGGCGCTCAAGGTCGCCCTGCGCCCGAACCCGCAAGTGCCGCTGGTACGGGCGTGACGCAGCCGTCAGTCGTCGTGGTCGTCGACCGTAGAGTGACGTCATGAGCTACGGATACCCACCAGCGCCGGAGACAGACCAGAAGGCCATCTGGGCGCTGGTCTCCGCGATCGCTGGCTTCTTCCTGTGCCCCGTCGTCCTGCACATCGTGGGCTGGGTGCTGGCCAACCAGTCGCTGGAAGCGATCCGGGCGTCCCAGGGGCAGCTGACCGGCGACGGCCTCGCCAAGGCGGCGAGGATTCTGTCCATCATCGGTCTGGTCCTCAGCGTGCTAGGCGTGCTGTTCGTCATCTTCATCCTGGGAGTCGGGGTCGTCGGCGGCATCAGCACGTCCGGCTGATCAGCGCACCTGCCCACCCGCTCGAAGGAAACGCACGCCCTCGTCGGCGACCGGGGAGTACCGCAGCATCCAGACGTCCCTTGGGTAGTTCTGGTGCAGCGCCCACGGCGCGCGCGACCCCTGTTTCGGCAGGTCCGCCTCGCTGCGGCGCACGTATCCGGAGTCGAGCCCGATCAGCGGCTTGAGCGGCTGGGCTGCCGGCGGTCGAACCGGGACGACGGCCTCGAGTCCGTGCTCGTCGAGGTGGTCGAGCAGCCGCACGAGGTAGCCGGCCACCAGGTCGGTCTTCAGCGTCCACGAGGCGTTGGTGTAGCCGGTGGTGAACGTCATGTTCGGAACCTCTGCGGCCATCATGCCCTTGTAGACGACGGCGTCCCCAGGCTCACCCTCGACGCCGTCCACAACGATGCGGATGCCGCCGAACGCCAGCAGCCGCAGACCCGTGGCCAGCACCAGCACGTCGGCATCGAGGTGCTGGCCGGAGGTCAGCCGCACCCCTCGGGGGGTGACCGTGTCGATGGTGCCCGTCACGACGCTCGCCCGGCCCTGGTTGACCGCGACGAACAGGTCGCCATCGGGGGCGAGGCAGACTCGCTGGTCCCACGGCCCGTAGGACGGGGTGAAGTGATCGTCGATGACGTCGTCGGCCAGGAACGGTTGCTGCTGGGCGCGGAAGAACCGCCGCATCGTGTCCGGACGGCGTTGGCTGAGCTCGTACACCGCCAGAGCACCGAGCGCGTTCTTCCATCGGATGACCCGGTGCGCGGCCCGTGCGGGGAGAACACGACGCAGGACGTCGGCGGCGGCATCCCGGCTGGGCCGGGGTACGACGTAGGTGGCGGAGCGCTGCAGCATCGTCACGTGCTCAGCCGACGTCGCCATCGCGGGCACGAGTGTCACCGCCGTCGCGCCGCTGCCGACGACGACGACGCGCCGGCCGGTGTGGTCGAGGTCGGCCGGCCAGTGCTGCGGGTGCACCAGCACGCCCTCGTAGTCGTCGAGGCCCGCGATGTCCGGGGTGTAGCCCTCGTCGTAGCGGTAGTACCCGGTGCACACGTGCAACCACCGGCACGTCATCGCGACGTCGCGCACCCCGCCGCTCTCGTCGGTCGCCTCAACCAGCAGCGTCCAGCGTGCCTGCTCGGACGACCAGTCGGCTCGCGCGACGCGGTGGCGGTAGCGCACGAGCCGGTCCACGCCGTACGTCGCCGCGGTCCGTCGGATGTAGTGCAGGATCGCCGGTCCGTCGGCGATGGCCTCGGCCTCGGTCCACGGCTCGAAGTCGTAGCCGAGGGTGTACATGTCGCTGTCGGACCTGACGCCGGGGTAGCGAAAGAGGTCCCAGGTACCGCCCATGGCGTCGCGGGCCTCGAGCACCACCACCGAGTCGGCAGGCCGGCTCATGCGTAGCCGGCACGCGGCGCCGACGCCGGACAGCCCGGCTCCCACGATGACGACGTCCGCGTGCTCGGCGACCATGGCCCCATGCAAGCGCATCCGGCAACGTGTGGTGTCCGATGCCCGTTGTCGGGTGCTGTGCAACCCTTAGGCGTGAGTGTTCGCGCGCGACTGGGCCGAGCTGCTGTCTCGGCGTCCAGGTTCCATCTGACCGGCCGACCCCCGGATGTGCCGGTCTACGTGGCCGTTGCGGCTCCGCACACCTCCAACTGGGACTTCCCGGCCATGATCGCGATGGCCTGGGCGAGCGGGGTCACCCCCGTGTGGCTGGGCAAGCGTGAGATGTTCGACGGCGCGATGGGCCCGCTCATGCGACGTCTCGGTGGCATCCCTGTCGACCGGGACGACCCCGGTGACCTGGTGCAGGAGGTGACGGCGATGATGGAGTCCTCGGCGACGGTCGCGGTCGTGATCCCACCGGAGGGCACCCGCGCCGGCGCCCGCTACTGGAAGTCCGGGTTCCATCGGATCGCCACCGGCGCCGGCGTCCCCATCGTCCTGACCTACCTGGACGGACCCAGCCGCACCGGCGGCTGGGGTCCGGCATTCTGGCCGGGGGAGTCGGCCGCAGCCGACATGGACCGGGTGCGCGAGTTCTACCGTGACAAGCGCGGCTTGCGGCCCTCCCGCAGGACCGAGCCGCTGCTGCGCAGCGAGGAGCCGGAGAGCTCGGCCAGCGCTGGGTGACCCGGACGGACGGGGCGCTCGGTGGGGGCGATCTTCGCCTTGCGCATGAGCCCACGGATGTCGCCGCGCTGCTCGTTGGTGGCAACCGTCACCACGACGCCCTCGGCACCGGCGCGTGCCGTGCGACCGGAGCGGTGCAGGTAGGCCTTGTGCTCAGCCGGCGGGTCGACGTGCACCACGAGGGTCACGTCGTCGACGTGGATGCCTCGAGCAGCAATGTCGGTGGCAACGAGCACGCGGACGTCCCCGGCGTGGAACGCGGCGAGGTTCCGCTCGCGGGCGTTCTGCGACAGGTTGCCGTGCAGGTCGGCCGACGGCACACCGGCGGCGCTCATCCGCCCGGCCAGCTTCTTGGCGGCGTGCTTGGTGCGGGTGAAGGCAAGGATGCGCCCCTGCCCCGACAACAGCTCGCGCACGACGGCGGCCTTCTGCGTCGCGTCGACGGTCAGCACGTGGTGGGTCATCGCCGGCACCTCCGACTCCGCACTGTCGACGGAGTGGGTCACCGGTGAGGTGAGGTAGCGGCGCACGAGGACGTTGACGTCGCCGTCCAGCGTGGCCGAGAACAGCAGCCGCTGGGTGCCCGCCGGGGTCCGGTCGAGGATCCGGCGCACGGCAGGCAGGAAGCCGAGGTCGGCCATGTGGTCGGCTTCGTCGATCACGGTGACCTCGACGGCGTCGAGGTTCACGTGACGTTGGGCCATGAGGTCTTCCAGACGCCCAGGCGTGGCGACGACGACGTCGACCCCACGTCGCAGGGCGGTCACCTGCGGTCCCTGGGACACGCCGCCGAACACCGTCATCGTGCGCAGGCCCACGGGGGTGCCCAGCATGGTCACGATGCTGCTGACCTGGTTGGCCAGCTCCCGGGTCGGGACGAGCACCAGCGCACGGGGTCGGCCCGGCCGACGGGTGGTGCTCGACGCCATGAGTCGGGCCACCATCGGAAGGCTGAAGGCGAGCGTCTTGCCGCTGCCGGTGCGACCTCGACCGAGGACGTCACGTCCGGCGAGCGAGTCGGGAAGCGTGGCGGACTGGATGGGGAACGGGGTCGTGAGTCCGTTGGCCGACAGGGTTGCTGTCAACGAGGCGGGGACGCCGAGGGCGGCGAAGGAGAGCAGGGGTTGCTGCATGACACGTCCTTGTGACGAAAGAGGGTGGCGCGGGCCTGCCCGCTCACACGTCGTCAGGAGGGGGATGCGTCGGTCGACGCGTTCAGCACACGAGAGACCCGAAGCTCGGGTCGTTGGTGCAAGGGTAGCCCATGCGGGCTACCCGACCGGATCTCGGACGATCGGACAGGTCATGCAGTGCCCACCGCCGCGTCCCCGACCAAGCTCGGCGCCGGCGATCTCGACGACCTCGATGCCCTCGCGGCGCAGCAGCGCGTTGGTGTGGGTGTTGCGGTCGTAGGCGAAGACGACGCCGGGCGAGGTGGCCAGCAGGTTCGCGCCGCTGTCCCACTGTGTGCGTTCGCGGACGTAGGCGTCGCCGCCGGTCTCGACCACGCGCAGCTCGGCCACGCCGAGCGCGTCGGCCACGACGTCGACGAACGGCTTGTCCTCCCGTACCAGCTCGAGGCCGCCGGGGGTATCAGACGGTCGGTAGGAGTAGGTGTGCACGCCGTCGACGATGTCCGGGTACACCAGGACGCAGTCGTGGTCGGCGAAGGTGAACACGGTGTCGAGGTGCATGGAGGCCCGACGCTTGGGCAGTGCCGCGACGATCACCCTCTCGGCGGCACCGTGCGTGAAGAGCGCTCCGGCCAGCTGGCTGATGGCCTGGCGTGAGGTCCGCTCACTCATGCCGACCAGGACGCTGCCGCGGCCGATGGGCATCACGTCGCCGCCCTCGAGGGTGGCCATGCCCCACTCGCGGGTGGGGTCGCCCCACCACTCCGTCACCCTGCCGGCAAAGCGTGGGTGGAACCGGTAAATCGCCGTCGTGAGCAGCGTCTCCTCGTGCCGGGCCGCCCAGAACAGGGGATTCAGAGTGACACCGCCGTAGACCCAGCAGGTGGTGTCTCGGGTGTAGAGGGTGTTGGGCAGGGGCGGCAGCAGGTACTCGGTGACCCCCGCGGCCTCCCGCACGAGCGTGAGCATCTCGCCGCCGTGCGTCTCGGGGAAGTCGTACGTCGACAGGCCGCCGATCAGCGTCTGGGCGAGCACTCGGTCGGTGAGCCCGTCGAGGTAGCTGCGCACCTCGTCGACCAGCCCCAGTCCCACCTGGTTGGGCACGACCTGTTGGTCGAGCAGCCAGCGACGGGCCTCGGGGACCGCGACCGTCTCGGTGAGCAGGTCGTGCATCTCGAGCACCTCGACGCCACGCGAACGCATCCGCTCGACGAAGTCGCGGTGGTCGCGGCGCGCGTTCTCCACCCACATGACGTCGTCGAACAGCAGCGCGTCGCAGTTGCTGGGGGTCAGGCGCTGATGCGCACGTCCGGGCTCGCAGACCATGACGGTGCGCAACGCCCCCACCTCGGAGTGCACCCCGAGGGCGGCTGTCGTGGCCTGAGTGCCCGCGTCTGGTCCGGTCACAGGAGGCATTGTGCCGGGCGCCGCGCGGTCTGCGCTGCTGCTTGACCGGCAGCCGACTGCACGCCAGCGTCCATGGTCGCTCGGCGGGCAGACATCATCGGCGTGTCAGGCCTCGACACGCGGACACATCACGCAGGCCAAGCGTCATGGACGCGCCACGGCAGCCACCCGGGCAGCGGAAGGACCTCACGCCACTCGGCCGATCTCGCCGAGGGACGTTACGCGCACGACCGGCTCGCCGGCCTCGTCGCTGGCGGCCAGGTCGACCACGCAGGTCAAGGCCCAGTCACGATGCTGGTCGGGGTCGTCCAGGCGCTGGACGACGCGCCAGGCGCCGGGCTGCTCCTCGACGAGAAAGAGATCGGGGCCGCGGGCGTCCGGACCGGTGCCGACCTCGCCGTGCTCGGCCCAGAACGCCTCCATGGCGGTGGCGTAGCGGTGGGCGCTCCAGCCATCGTCGCTGTCGATGTCGCCCAGGGCGGCCCAGTCGCGGCGCGCGAGCAGCTGAACGCGGCGGAACATCTCGTTGCGTACCAGCACACGGAATGCACGGGCGTTGGCGGTGACCGGAGGGGGAGCGGAGTCGACCTCGGCCGGTGCCGTGATCGGCGTCCCCCCGCCCAGCAGGCGCTCCCACTCGTCGAGAAGGCTGGAGTCGGTCTGGCGGACCAGCTCGGTCAGCCAGGCGATCAGGTCGACGAGCTCGTCGGTCCGGGCGTCCTCCGGCACGGTCTGGCGCAAGGCCTTTGCCGCGTCGGCGAGGTAGCGCAGCAGCACACCCTCCGACCGCGCCAGCCGGTACACACCGACGTACTCGGTGAAGGTGGTCGCCCGCTCGAAGCAGTCGCGGGCGACCGACTTCGGGCTCAGCTCGTAGTCGGCGACCCACGGATGGCTCGAGGCGTACACGTCGTAGGCGTGCTCCAGCACCTCGGCCAACGGACGCGGGTAGGTGACGTCGTCGATCAGGTCGATGCGCTCCTCGTACGGAATGCCTTCGGCCTTCATCGCCGCCACTGCCTCGCCGCGAGCCGCACTCTGCTGTGCCATCAGCACCGGCCGCGGGTTCTCCAAGGTGGCCTCGATCACCGACAGGACGTCGAGGGCGTAGTCCGGCGACTCCCGGTCGAGCAGCTCGACGGCAGCCACCGCCAGCGGGGAGAGGGGCTGGTTGAGTGCGAAGTCCTTCTGCAGGTCGACGGTGAGCCTGAACCGGCTGCCCGTCTCGTCCGGCTCGTCGAGGCGCTCGACCACCCCGGCAGCCAGCAGTGATCGGGCGATGGCGATGGTGCGTCGGACGTGGTGGCGGCGTGCTCCACGCGGCTCGTGGTTGTCGTCGATGAGGTGTCGCATCGCGGTTACCGGGTCGCCGGGGCGTGAGAGCACGGCGAGCACCAGGGCGTGGGTCACCCGAAACCGAGAGGTCAGCGGCTCCGGGGCAGCGGCGACGAGACGGTCGAACGTCGCCTCGTTCCACGACACGACGCCATCGGGGGACTTCTTGCGGCTGACCTTGCGTCGCTTCTTCGGGTCGTTGCCGGCCTTCAGCAGCGCCCGGCGGTTCTCGATGTCGTGCTCCGGTGCCTGCACGACGACCCGCCCCACGGTGTCGAAGCCGGCCCGGCCGGCCCGCCCGGCAACCTGGTGAAACTCTCGCGCCTTCAGCAACCGCTGGCGCCGTCCGTCGTACTTGCTCAGCCCCGAGATCAGCACGGTCCGGATCGGCACGTTGATGCCGACACCGAGGGTGTCGGTGCCGCAGATGACGGTGAGAAGTCCCGTCTGGGCGAGCCGTTCCACGAGGCGTCGGTAGCGGGGCAGCATGCCGGCGTGGTGCACGCCGATGCCCACGCGCAAAAGTCGCGACAGCGTGGAACCGAAGCCCTTCCCGAACCTGAAGTCGCCGATCGCGTCGGCGATGGCGTCCTTCTGCGCGCGCGTCGCCATCGGGACGCTGGTGAGCGCCTGCGCCTGCTCCACGGCAGCCGCTTGGGTGAAGTGCACGACGTAGACGGGAGCGTCCTTGCTCGTCAGAAGCCCAGCGATGGTCTCGTGCAACGGGGTGAACGCGTAGGAGAACGTCAGGGGTACCGGGCGTTCGGCGTCGGTGACGGCAGCGGTCGGGCGACTCGTCCGCCGAGTCAGGTCGTCGGTGAAGAACGAGACGTCGCCCAGCGTTGCGGACATGAGCAGAAACTGCGCGTCCGGCAGCTCAAGGATCGGCACCTGCCAGGCCCAGCCGCGGTCGGGCTCGCTGTAGAAGTGGAACTCGTCCATGACGACCTGGCCCACCTCGGCGTCCTGGCCCTGCTGCAGCGCCGTGGTGGCCAGAACCTCCGCTGTGGCGCAGATGATCGGTGCGTCGGGGTTGACCGCCGCGTCCCCGGTCAGCATGCCCACGTTCTGGGCGCCGAACGCGTCGATGAGGGCGAAGAACTTCTCCGACACCAGCGCCTTGATCGGGGCTGTGTACCAGGTGCGCCGTCCCTCGGTGAAGGCGACGAGATGGGCGCCGAGTGCGACGAGGCTCTTGCCCGACCCGGTTGGCGTGCCGAGGATGACGTTGCTGCCCGACAACAGCTCGAGAAGCGCCTCCTCCTGGTGCGGGTACAGCTCCAGCTGCGAGCGCGACGCCCAGCGGACGAAGCCGTCGAGCACCTCGTCGGTGGAGCTGCCCGGGGGCACGTAGTCGAGGAGCGTCACGTGCCTCACCTAACCATGGCCGCCGTGCCGGGCTTCACGACTCAGCTTGCCCAGGCGATGCCCTGGGCAACGATCATCGTGATCATGGCGAGAACTGCCGGCAGTGGATCGGGGACGCGGGTGAGGCGGACCAGGCCCCACACCGACAGTGGGAGCGCCAGGAACGAGGCGACGGCGACTCTTGCCGGCAGGGGGTCGGGCGCCAGCACCACCAGCAGCGTGAACGCGACCGTCACCCCGGCCGCCGCCAGCCGGCGCACTGCGGGGGCGGACAGCCGGCTGGTCAGGGTGTGCTTGCCGACGGCGCGGTCGGCGACCCGGTCGGGCCACTGGGTCTCCAGCAGGTTCACGAAGACGACAAGGGCGAACGGAACGAAGACGGCGACGTCGGCCGCCGATGCCTGTCCGGCTACCGCCGCCACGCCGTACACCGGGAGCAGCAGGCCGCCGAGCACGGCGTTGACCACCTCGCCCCAGCCGTGGCGGGAGAAGGCGAACGGCCCGATGGAGTACAGCCATCCGCCACCGAGGCCTACGCCCAGCAGCAGCAGAGCAAGGGGAGGCAGCACCCCGGCCAGGAGTGCACCTGCTGCCACGAGCACCCCGGAGGCCGCGGAGACCAGAGCGGCAACCAGAACGGTCGTGCGAGACACGTCCAGCCCGGCCATCGCGCCACTGCCCCCGGAGAACGGCGTCCGACGGGTCCGGGCGTCGGTGTCGGCATCCGCGTACTCGTTGGCAACGTGCACGCTCGCGGCGACGAGCACGAGGGCTGCCCCCGCCAGGGCCACCCCGAGGTCGGGTCGAACCCCTGGAGCCCTCCCCGCGGCGACGCCCGCACCGAAGACAACCACGGTCAGCAGCACCTGGTCGGGTCGGCTCATCCGCGCCAGCGCGAGGGCGGTGTCGCGCTTGCGTGGCGGTCCGACGAGCACGGATGGGCAACCCGGCTCGGCACCGATCTAGTCCTGCAGCGGAATGCCGACGTGCGGGCACGGGGTTTCGCGCCCAGCATGAACCACGTCGTCGATCCGCGAGGAGCACCGTGACTCGTCCCTGGGACCTGCTCGTTGTCGGGGGTGGAAGTGCCGGGCTTGTCGCCGCCTACACCGCCGCCGAGCTCGGTGCTCGGGTCGTGCTGGTTGAGAGGCACCGTACCGGTGGCGACTGCCTGTGGACCGGATGCGTGCCCAGCAAGGCGCTGCTCTCGGCGGCTGACACGGTGGACCGCGTCCGCCGGGCCCGGGCGTTTGCCACGATCGGTGAGCCCGAGGTCGACTTCTCCGGAGTGATGCGTCACGTCCGCTCGGCCATCGCCACCATCGAGCCTGTCGACAGCGTCGAGGCTCTGCAGGCCGCGGGCGTGACTGTCCTGCTGGGCGAGGCCGTCGTCACCGGGCCGTCGACAGTGACGGTCGACGGGGTCGGCCAGCACTTCCAGCAGGCCATGATTGCGACCGGGGCCGCCCCGCTGGTCCCCGACGTCCCCGGCTTGGCCGACGTCGAGGCCCTCACGTCGGAGACGCTGTGGGACCTCGAGCAGCTGCCCGAGCGCCTGCTGGTCATCGGCGGCGGCCCAGTGGGCTGCGAGATGGCACAAGCGTTCGCGCGGCTCGGGTCGAGCGTGACGCTGATCGAGGCCGCCCGCCGGTTGCTGCCGCGCGAGGACCCTGACGCAGCGGCGATCGTCGCGTCCGCGTTGCGCCGCGATGGGGTCGACGTGCGCCTCGCTCGGCGCGCGGTCAAGGTCGTCGGCGATCCGAGTGGCGGCGAGGCCCTTCTCGGCACCGGCTCGCACGAGGCGAGCGTGGGCTTCGATGCCGTGCTCGTGGCCACCGGTCGCGTGGCACGCACACGCGGGCTGGGTCTGGACCGGGCGGGCGTGTCGTTGACACCCAGCGGGGCGGTGAAGGTCGATCGGTACCTGCGGACGTCGAACCCACGGATCTGGGCGGCCGGCGACGTGACCCCGTTCCCGCACCTGACCCATCTGGCCAGCCAGCACGCAGGTCTGGCGACGGTCAACGCCCTGCTCGGGACACGGCGAGCCGTGGACTCCGCCGCGGTCCCTCGGGTGGTCTACACCGACCCAGAGGTGGCCTCGGTGGGCCGGCCGACCTGGTCGTCCACCCCAGGCGACCCGCCGCGAACGATCACCCGTCACCACGACCACGTCGACCGGGCCGTTGCCGAGGGGCGCACCGACGGGTTCTCCCGCTTGGCGCTCACCGGCAACGGGTCACGCATCGTGGGAGCCACGCTGGTGGGGCCCCGCGCCGGCGAGTCGATTGCCGAGATGACCCTTGCCGTTCGCCGTCGGATGCGGGTGACCGACCTGGCCGCCACCATCCACGCCTACCCGACCTACGCGGACGGCCCGTGGAACGCCGCAGTCGACGAGGTGCGGCGCCGCTTGGCCCACCCGCTGGCGCAGCGGGCGGTGGGCGGCTTGCTCGCCGGGCGGCGTACCTGGTTGGGCCGGAGCTCAGCGTGACGCAGAGTGGCCCTGGTCGGGAGCCGACACCTCGCTCGCGTCGGTGCCCGGCTCGACGACGACGAACTGGCCCATCATCCCCTGGTCCTCGTGCAGCTGAAGGTGGCAGTGGTACATGTACGGGAACCGCGGGTCGGTGTAGGTCTCGAATCGCACCAGGATGTCCACGCTGGTCGTGGGAGCCACGTAGACGGTGTCCTTCCACCCGGACAGCAACTGTGACGGCGGTGATCCGTCCACGCTCAGCACCCGGAACTGACCGTCGTGGACGTGGAAGTTGTGCGGCTGGCTCGACTGGTTGGTCACCGTCCACACCTCGCTGCGACCGACCGGGACGACCTCGTCGATGCGACCCATGTCCATGAGACGGCCGTTGATGACCCGTCCGCCCAGCACGAACGACCGGCTGTGCTCCGCCGCGGCCCGGTCGGCAGCGGGGATCTGTGCTGTGGTCGCCGGCAGCGGGTCCGACGGCTCCAGCCGCTGTGCGGCGCGGATCTGCAGGACCTCGAACGTCCCCGACCCGAAGATGCGGGCAGCGTCCACGCGCGCCCCCAGGTCGGGGGTGCGGCTGACGAGTGCAGTGGTCGCGCCAGGCTGGACCTCGACCACGATCTCGGCCCGCTCGGCGGGGGAGAGCTGCACCGACTCAACCTGGACGGGCTCGGCGAGCAGCCCGCCGTCGGAGGCGATGACCTGGAAGGGGCGCCCGTCGGCCATCGCGAAGTCGTACACGCGCGCCGTGGAGGCGTTCAGGATGCGCAGCCGCACCCGCTCACGACCGACGTCCAGGTAGGCCCCGATCGCTCCGTTCGCCACCAAGGTGTCGCCGACGAAGCCCACCGCCGTGGTCGATCCTGCGGTGTAGTCCAGGCGTCCGTCCGGGGTGAACGCCTTGTCCTGCACGATCAGCGGGATGTCGTCCACGCCGTACTCGTCCGGCAGCCCGCCGGGATCGGCGGCCGGGTCGTCGACGAGGAAGAGTCCGGCCAGGCCCCGGTAGATCTGTTCTCCGGTCCGTCCGTGCGGGTGCGGGTGAAACCACAGCGTGGACGCCGGTTGGTCGATGGTCCAGGTGGGCGACCAGGTGGTGCCCGGGTCGACCATCGAGTGGGGTCCCCCGTCCATGTGGGCTGGCACGTGCATGCCGTGCCAGTGCAGGGTCGTTGTCTGCGCGGTGTTGTTGGCGACGTTGACGACGACCGTCTCGCCGCGCTCCGCCCGGATGGTGGGTGCCAGGTAGGTGCCGTTGGCCCCCCACGTGCCGGCGACCTCGCCCTCACCGAAGTCGGTCGTCGTCTCACGCACGTCGAGGTCGAAGACGCGGCGGCCCTGGTCGTCGAGCTGGGACTCGGCAAGCGGCGGGATGGGGAGCGGCTGGAAGGCCTCGATCGCGCGGATGCCTCCTGTGCCACCGGTCGAGCAGCCGGCGAGCATCGAGGCGATGATCGCCGCCACGACCGCCAGCGCCCGGCCGGCTGTCGGGACGTCAGCGGGGAGTCGGGCTGGCACGCAGGCAGCGTAGGCAACGGCGTCGGCCTGCCGGTGGCAGACCCGAGGCAGGCGACGCCGATTCGTCCTAGGCTTCGCGCGTGAGCCCGTCGCGCAAGACACCCAACGCCCTGTCTCGTCGAGCCAGCACGCCCCGGCGCACGCACCGCTCCGGCAGCTACCGCCGGGTCGTCACGGCCGGTGACGTGGCGCTCGGGCTCGGGCTGGCCGTCAGCCGCCCGGCGCGGCAGGTGACGACGGAGGCCGTCCGGACGGCCGAGCGCTTCACCAAGGCGTTCGGCACGGCTCTCTTCGAGAGCCTGCCCGAGGACCAGCAATCAGCCTTGCGCGACCAGACGGACGACCTGGCTCAGTCCGGCCGCCAGGCCAGGGTCGACACCGTCGATGCGCTGATCGGGGTGGTCGTCGCCGAGACGCTGTCCAGCGACGTCGTGCGCACGGCGATGGTCTCTGCCGCCAGCCAGGCCATGGACGAGGTCGTCGACGCGTCGATGCCGGCGGTCGTTGACCAGTTGCGCAGCGAGATCGCCACGGTTCGCCTCGAGGAGATGGTGCGCGCATCGGTGGAGCGTGTCGTGCCCGAGGTCATCGAGCAGGACCTGAGCAACGCGATCATGGCGGCGGCCGGTCTGCCCGGGCGCACCGCACGCGGCCTGGCCCGTCTGCCCAGCTCGGTGCGACGGACGGCTGTCGTGGACGAGGGCTACGACGAGTAGGTAGCGCCGCCAGATGACGATGGTGCGCGATGGCGCCCACGACCTGCCGTTCGCTGACGGGGTTCTGGCGCGCACGCTGATCGCCACAGGTCTGCCCGACGCCGCCGCCATCGAGGTGGCGGCCCAGGTCGGGGGCGTGCTGTACCGAGGATCGACGTTGGTGGTAGACGTCGAGGACGTCCGTGCGGCAACCGGGGAGGTGCTCGCCGAGCGCGGCGAGCTCGAAGTGCTGCGTCGGCTGCGGGCGCGGTGGTGGCTGGGTGCGACACGCCAACCGGTGGTCATCGCCATCGGCGGGACGTCAGGTGTGGGCAAGTCCACCGTGGCTGCCGGGGCCGCCAGAGTCCTGGGCATCGATGGGGTGTTGAGCACTGACCTGGTAAGGGCCGTGCTGCGCGGGACGATGAACCCCGACCTCATCCCGGCGCTGAGCGGATCGTCGTTCTCTGCCCAACGGATGCTGCGGTCGAACCTCGAGGGTAACCGTCTGCTGCTGGCCTTCGAGCAGCAAGCGGCCATCGTCGAGCAGGCCAGCATCTCGCTGATGCGGCGTGCGCTGAAGGAGGGCATGCAGCTGGTGCTCAACGGGGTTCACGTCGTGCCCGGGCTGGTGGCCGTGCCGGAGGATTGGCCGGTGTTCGGCTACGTGCTCACGGTGCCGGAGGTGGCTGAGCACGAGCGGCGCTTCACGGCTCGTTTCGCGACGAGTGATCGCGACCCGCAGCGCTACCTGTCTCGGATCCACGCGATCCGCGAGCTCGACGAGTACATCGTCGCTCATTCACGTGCGTCCGGAATCCCGGTGATCGAGTCCGGCCAGCCGGAACAGACCATCTACGACATGGTCGGGGCGATTGCGTCGGACCTGGAGCGGACTTTCGGTCTGTGACCCAGCTTCCCCGACCGGTATGGGTCAGCACCGGTGACGGCAGGCGACTGTCCGGCTGGTGCACAGCGGTGCGCCGAGACGACTCGAGACGCTGGCGGGGATTCGTCTCCTACACCGATCACAGCACCGGGCTGCGGTACCTGCACTGGCTCGACGAGAGCAGGCTTACTGCGCGTACCCGGACTGCGCCAGTGTGAGGGCCTCCTCGAGCCGCCCGGTGGCGATGTAGTCGAGCATGGCCTGGAAGAACGTGCCGGAACCGACGGCCGGGTCCATCTGGTCGGAGGCGTCGAACCGGACGATGTCAGCATCGGCGAGCAGCTGCGCCACCCGTGCGTCGAACTCGTTGGGGTAGTCCTGCGGTCCCACGTCTCGGTGCGGGCTGAGGAAGCCGCCTCGCTCGACCCAACCGGCCGAGCCCTCAGCGGAGGCCAGGAACGACATCAGGCTCCAGGTCTGCGGCGTGTCTGTCGCCGCCGATGCGAAGGTGCCGCCGATCAGCAGGGGTGGCGGGCCGGTGCCTGTCGAGGTGGGCGGCAGCACGAAGACGTCGGTGTCGCCGTCCGGCCCGATGGTCGTGCCTGGGCCGAGGTTGTCGGCCTGGAACGAGGCCTGCCGGTGCAGCAGGCATCCGGCAGGGTCGGTGAACATCGGCGACTGGGCCGAGCCGACCGGTGTGTTGAGGATGCCGCGCCGAGCGCCGAACGAGCGCCCCGTCGCCAGGGTGATCTCGGCGAAGGCAGTGAAGGCCTCCGCGATCTCCTCGTCGGTGAAGGCGATGTCGCCGGCGACCCAGGCGTCGTAGACGTCGGTGGGCTGCGAGCGCAGCACGATGTCCTCCACCCAGTCGGTGGCCGGCCAGCCGCTCGCCTCGAACGACTCGACCCCCAGGCACCACGGTGCCGTCCCCTCGGCCTGGATACGCGCGGCGAGCGTCTCCAGCTCGGCCCAGGTCTCGGGCACGTCGTACCCGCGGTCGGTGAAGACATCCGGCGGATACCAGACGAGGCTCTTGACATTGAGCCGGTACAGGATGCCCGCCTCGCTCGTGGCTTCGGCGGCGGCCTCGGCCAGACCTTGACGGTGGCTGGAGCGGGCGATGCCAGCGACGTCCGCACGCGGTGGCACCAGGTACCCACGCTCGGCGAGGTCGGACATCAGTCCCGGTTGGGGGAAGACCACCACGTCAGGTGGGTCGCCGTCCTCGAGCCGCCTGGTGGCGTCGACGGTGAAGTCTCCTGAGCCGGTGTAGACGACGTCGATACCCGTCTGCTGCTCGAACGGCTCCATCGACTCGCGGAAGGCATCGGCCGCGGTACCTCGCCACGGACCGAAGACGGACACGGTCGCGGTGGGCTCGTCCGTGGTCTCGGGTCCACCCGGGCTGGTGCACGCTCCGGCCACCACGGCTACGGCCACCACCAGCCCGGCACCGGCCGTGTGTCGGGGGCGCACGCGGCTAGCCGGCGGTCGCCGCATCCAGGCGCTCCACGTCCACCCGAAGGTTGACGTCGACGATGCGGCCGGTCTCGGTGGCAAGAGCCTCGGCCAGGCGCCACGCGGGCAAGGGACTCGCCGATGTCGTGGTGAGCACCAGATCCACGGTGGCGCGGTTGTTGGGCGCGATGTCGGCCGAGATCTGATCGATGGCGCTGCTCGGGTCGAGTTCGGCCACCGTCTCCCCGACGAGCTGGGAGAAGTTCTGCTCGAGAGCCACGTCGCGGGTGTGCACGGTCAAGGGAACGGCGATGGCTGCGAGCAGGGCCAGGGTGACCACGATCCCGACCTGGGTGGCGCGCTTGCTCACGTCGGGGGGTGCGAACCCGGCCCACCGCATCATCGTTATCGCCGACAGCAGGATGGCCACAAGGTTCGTGGTGAACAGCAGCAGGGCCCCGCCAGCAGCATCGGCGTCACCGAGCTCGAGGGTGATGCCGACGGTGGCCAGGGGTGGCACGAGTGCAACCGCGATTGCCACACCGGGCAAGGACGACAGCACCCGCCGGTGGGTGAGGACGTAGCCGGCAGCGACCCCTGCCGCCACAGCGACACCCAGGTCCAGCAGGGACGGCTCGGTGCGTCCCACGATCTCTGCAGGGAGCGCCGAGGCCACGGTGAGGTTGCCGAGCCCGAGCCACGTGGCTCCGGCGGCCGTCCCCACCGCCAGGACGATGCCGGTGACCAGAATTGCCGCGCTGGTCACCAGGGCCTTCAGATCGGCGATGACCAGGGATGCTGCGACGGCCAGGATGGGTGTCATGAGCGGGGCCAGCAGCATCGCGCCGATGATGACGGCGACGCTGTCGGCGACGAGCCCGAGGGCGGCGATGAGGGTGGACAGCACCAGGAGCACGTAGAACCGCCAGAGGTACGGCCCGCGAGCGTCCTCGTCGACGAACAGGTCGTCGATGACCGCCTGTCGTTCCTCCTCCGACATCGGGGAGCGGTCGCTGCGCCCCCGCAGGATGGTGCCCACGGGTGAGAGCGCCCGCCGGGCCGGCTTGGTCATGGCGGCAGCGTAGGGCGTCGACACGTACGCTGAGTGGGCATGACTCTGACCGTGTCGCTGGCTCCGGGGGTCGTGCGGATCCCTGTCACCCCGATGGACCTCGTCAACGTCTTCGCGTTTCGTGACGCCGACGGGCAGGTGACGCTCGTCGACGCTGGGCTCAAGGGGTCCCCAGCACGGATACTCCGGGCCCTCGGTGAGATCGGCTCCGCGCCGCAGGACGTTACCAGGATCATCGTCACGCACAGCCATGTCGACCACGTCGGAGGCCTGTCGAGGCTCGTCGAGCAGACCGGTGCACAGGTCGCGGTCCACGACGACGACGCAGACGACGTGCGCGTCGGCCGTGGGGCTCCGCTGGACCCGACCACCACGGTCGGTCGGCTGCGCACCCGCAACTACGCCGCCGACCCGGCCCCCGTCGACACCGAGCTGCACGACGGCGACGTCCTCGGTGTCGCCGGCGGCCTGCGCGTGGTGCACACGCCCGGTCACACGCCGGGGCACGTGTCGCTGCTTCACGAGCCGACCGGGACTCTCATCACCGGTGACGCCATCTGGAACATGCGCTCACGGCGCACCTGGCCGGTGATGTCCTTCTGCAGCAGCGGAGTGCTCACCAAGCAGACGGCACACCGTCTCGGCGACCTCGAGTACGGCACCGCTGCGTTCACCCACGGTCCGGAGATCCGCGGTGACGGACGCGCTGCGATCCGGTCGTTCCTGGCCCAGCCCCAAGGGTTCCGGCTGGTCTAGAGGCGCACGATCTCGTTGTGCTCCGGCACGACGGCCATCCAGCCGAGCTCCTCGCGCACCCGTCGAGCCAGGGCGGCAGAACCCGCTGGTTCGCCGTGCACCACGTAGACCACCTCGGGCTCGTCCGGCCCGGAGGCCAGCCAAGCGATCAGGTCGTCGCTGTCGGCGTGCACCGAGAAACCGTCGACCTGCACGACCTCCGCGCGCACCGGCACGTAGCGGCCGTGCATCTTGACCTGCGACGCGCCGTCGGCCAGCGACCGGCCGCGCGTCCCTGCGGCCTGGAACCCGGCGAGGACGACGGCGTTGCGGGGGTCGGGCAGCAGGTGCTTGAGGTGATGGACCACCCGCCCACCGGAGGCCATGCCGGAAGCCGAGACGATGATGCACGGGATACCCGGGTCGTTGATGGCCATCGAGTCACGGGCGTCGTGCACCTCACGGAGGTCCCCCGGATCGAACGTCGAATCCGTGCCGGTCAGCGACGGGCGCACGTCGGCGGCGCCGCGCGCGATGGCTGACCGGTAGATGTCGAGGGCACCGAGGGCCATGGGGCTGTCGGCGAACACGGGCACCGTGGGCACGCGGCCGGCGGCCATGAGCCTGCGCAGTGTCATCAGCACGACCTCGGTGCGGTCGACGGCGAACGCCGGGATCACCGCCACACCGCCCCGGCCCAGGGTGCGGGTCAGGACGTCGGCGAGCTGGTCGTCCGGGTCGTCGCTGTGCGTGCGATTGCCGTAGGTCGACTCCACCAGCACGACGTCGGCCCGCGGTCGCGCAGCAGGTGGCACCAGCAGAGGATGAGTGCCTCGCCCGAGGTCGCCGCTGAGGACGACGCGTCGTCCCTGGATCTGCACCTGGACCACGGCCGACCCGAGGATGTGGCCGGCGGGGACGAGCGTCACCACGCTGTCGCCGTCCAGTGCCACCGGCTCGTCGAAGGCGACCGGCTGCAGAAGAGGGAGCAGCCGTTCCACGTCGTTGGTGTCGTAGAGCGGCTCCGGGGACCCGTGCTTGGACCACCCACCCTTGGCCGCGTAGGCGGCGTCCTCCTCCTGCAGCGCCGCGCTGTCCCGCAGCACAAGCGTCGCCAGCGCGATCGTCGTGGGCGTCG
>Ga0316198_10000596_pt1 | contig 19469 bp, 20 predicted proteins | sample OudBieAanoxic_MG_FD_204935 | JGI IMG/M metagenome (GOLD analysis project Ga0316198, IMG submission 204935) | Coastal sediment microbial communities from Oude Bieten Haven, Netherlands - site A anoxic | ecosystem: Environmental > Aquatic > Marine > Coastal > Sediment | place: Netherlands...
GAGTGCTGCGTCAACCGGCATCGGTGACACGTTGAGTAAACTGTCCGGCAGCCTGCCCAGCGGACTGGCCGGTGGTGCCGCGGCCGGGGGTATCATGGCATTACTCGTGGGTAACAAATCGGCCAGACAATTTGCCGGCAAGGCAGCAACCTACGGGGGTGCAGCCGTGCTCGGCGGTCTTGCCTACAAGGCCTTTCAAAACTGGCAGCAGAACAGCAACAGACAGGCAGGCGCCGCGGCGGGTAGCGCCAATAGCGCAATACCGGACCGGGACGCCTTCGCCATCGATGGCGAGCTGCCACCCGTGTTTGAACTGACCTTGATCAAGGCCATGATTGCCGCGGCAAAAGCCGACGGTCATATCGATGCCGTGGAACAACAGCGTATTTTCAAGGCTGTCGAACAAATGGACCTGTCTGTCGAGACGAAGGGTATGGTGTTTGATCTGTTACGCCAGCAGATCTCTGTCGAAGAAGTAGCCGGTGGTGCGGACAGCATGGAACAGAAATCCGAGCTGTACCTGGCATCCTGCCTGGCTATCGATCCGGATTCGCCGTCCGAACAGGCGCATCTCGAGCGCCTGGCTGCAGCACTGCAATTGCCCGACGGCCTGACGGACGAACTCCATCGGCAGGCACGGCAGGCGCTGAGCGAAGTGCCTTAAGCCGTCACGCAGAACCCTGCGCCAGCGGCCAATAAGCCTGTCGATGAGACATATATATGGCGGCGAACACTATTAATAAGAGACGTCGGGGGCATCGTGCCGTGATTAGAGAATATTCCTTTGTGACTTCAAGTATTCTCTCGCCTGCCAATTTAGCGCTTACCCGCCGGTTTCATTACATAGATCTTGCCGCTGTCGGTTGAAAAATACAGCCAGCCCTGAGGGCCTTGTGCGAGAGCGCGGATGCGTTCATCCAGCTCATCGAGCAAACGTTCTTCGCCGATCGCTTTGCCATCTTCACTCAAGGTAACGCGGTTAAGGTGAGTCAGTTTGAGTGCACCAGAAAACAGGTTGCCGCGCCAGGCAGGGAAGCTGTTACCGGAATACAGCAGTAAACTGCTCGGGGCGATGGAGGGGGTGTATTGCTTGATGGGTTGTTCCATGCCTTCACGATGCGTGCCTTCACCGACGGCTAGTGGGCCCCAGTATTCTTTGCCATAGGAAATCACCGGCCAGCCATAATTGCGGCCGGGCAGCACCCGATTGATTTCATCACCACCGCGAGGGCCGTGTTCGATTAACCACAGGCGTTTGTTGGCATAATCATAGGCCATGCCCTGTGGGTTGCGATGGCCGTAGCTCCAGATTTGGGGTGGCACATCCGCACGTTTATTGAAAGGATTGTCTTGCGGCACGCGGCCATCGCGGTATAAGCGCATCACGCTACCGGCATGATTGCTGAGGTCTTGCGACATGGGACGCTCACCGCGGTCGCCCACTCCAAAATAAACATATCCATTCTCATCAAAGACAATGCGACTACCGAAGTGTCGACCGGTGCCAGTCGCGGATTGGGTTTCAAGTAGATCCTGCCATTGCACCAGTTTATTCGCCGTTAATTTTGCACGGGCTAATACCGTGACACCCTCGCCACCTTTATTACGCACGAAAGTAAAGTAAATCCAGTCACCGGTTTTGAAATCGGGCGGCACGGCCACATCCAGCAGACCACCCTGGCCTTGGGCCATGACAGTGGGTGCGCCCTGTATCGGGGTGAGGGTTTTTTTTTGCATGTCGAGCAGTTTGATGCTGCCTGCACGTTCGGTGATAAGCAGTTGGGTATTGGAGATAAATGCCAGGCCCCAGGGAATACTCAGACCATCGGTGACTTCTTCGACTAAGAACGTTTGTTTTTCACTTTTTATCACCTGGGGTGAAGCCGCATAGTTCGGTAGCGGAAGTAATGCGAGCAAAGACAGTAGCAGAGTAATGCGTTTCATATCGCCTCCTTAACTGTGACCATTATAGACAACAGAAGACGCTTTATATCCCTCCCTGGCACCTGAGAATTATCAACATTTTTTGTCGCCACTTCTTTTTTGTGTTTCTATATCAATCTGTATGAACATTTATACAGCTTTAATTCTATTGTTGCTCACAGCAACGCTTTCTTCAGCATCAATAACCCGGGTTGATGTGCTGAAATTGCCGGATATTAACGCCTGGGAAAAACAGGTTTTTTCTGGGGTCACTTCTTATGAACTGCATGAGATTGATGGTCGGCAAGTATTAAAAGCGATTAGCAAGCAGTCAGCCTCTGGGTTAGTTAGAGAGATTGAAGTTGATTTAACTGAGACGCCTTACATGAATTGGTCATGGAAAGTGGATTCGATACTGAGCGATGTAGAAGAAACAAAAAAATCCGGCGACGATTATGCGGCGCGTGTTTATGTGGTGATATCCGATGGGTTTTTCTTCTGGCAAACACGCGCATTAAGTTATGTGTGGGCGAGTAAGCAAGCAAAAGGCAGCACTTGGCCGAATGCATTTACTGGCAAGGCAACCATGGTGGCTGTTGAATCGGGTGAAGACTCAGTCGGTGAATGGGTGGAAGAAAAACGTGATGTGTTGGACGATATAAATAATCTACTGGGTATTGATGCCACTAGAATCGATGCCGTGGCAATCATGACAGATACCGACAATAGTCGGCAATCTGCAACGGCTTATTATGGTGATATATTTTTTACTTCTGAGTGAAATGTTTGTAGAGACATTTACTAAACAAGCGATAAAAATATAGACAATTCATTATTGAGGTGTCCTGGTCCACCGAATCTTTCGGTTTGCCGTTCGGACCCTAACATTTTGAAACGATAGCCCTTATTGTATCCTTCAACCGAAAACTCTCACGAACTCGTTTTCGGAGACCACGTGCTCACCAAACCACATCGACTACGCCAACCCTGAACAGCTGGGGACGGCCCTCCGGCAGCTGGTGTATCACTTCTTCCAGCTCGCCGCCCAGCGAAAAGATCTCATCGGCATAGGTCAACACCATCCGTCCAGTGTCAGTGAGTCCCAGGTTACGTCCGACCCGGGAAAACAGATCCACCCCAAGCTATTCCTCCAGCAGGCTCAATTGCCCGCTGATGGTCTGTGGTGTCAGGTGCAGTCGTTCACTGGCCCGGGCGACGCCACCCTCCCTGGCCACCGCCCAGAAGTAGTGCAGATGCTTGTAGTTACTCATAGGGTTACCATTACTTCGTAATTACCGAGCAATATAGCAAGAATATTCGTCTTTTTTTATCCATTGCACCCGCCTAGCATGCCCATTAATGAAACACCAACAGCAAAGCAGCGGAGGACCCTATGCAGATTGATATACAGGCACGCAGTTTTTCCCTGACCGATGCCCTACGCAGCCACGCAGAATGGCGGCTGCGATTCGACCTGACCTTCTTTGACAATCACATTCAGCGGGTCGTTATGCGGCTATCCGACATCAACCGCCCGCGCGTTGGTGCGGACAAGCGCTGCCACTTGCAGGTGGTGCTGGACGGTCTGCCCGATGTAGTGATCGAAGATACCGAGGCCGACCTGTACGCCGCCATCGACCGTGCGACCGATCGCGCCGGACGTACCGTTGAACGTCGGCTGGCACGTCGCGCGATAGGGTTCGTGCATCCGGTCTACTCACAGGCTATCGATTAACGAATGACCCGTAACTACTTTTATAACCTGGCAGGAGACGACTCATCATGAATACCTCAATGACAAGCGCGACGGCTCGTGCGCAAACGGCCGTTCTAGCCACCAACAAGGTGGTCCGAAACACCTATATGTTGCTGTCCATGACGCTCCTGTTCAGCGCGCTCACCGCCGGCGTATCAATGGCGCTGAAGCTGCCCCATCCGGGGCTGCTGCTCACGCTCGGTGGTTATTTCGGTCTGCTGTTCCTGACTGCGAAGTTCCGTGACAGCGCTTTGGGACTGGCCTTCGTGTTTGCCCTGACCGGCTTTATGGGCTACACATTGGGGCCGATTCTCAATGCCTATCTGGCCATGGCCAACGGTGGCCAGGTCGTGATGACGGCCATGGGTGCTACCGGTGCCATCTTCCTCGGCTTGTCCGGTTACGCGCTCACCACCCGCAGGGATTTCAGCTTCATGGGCGGATTCCTGATGGTGGGCATCCTGGTGGCCTTCCTCGCCGGGCTCGGTGCGGTGTTCTTCGAGATGCCCGGGTTATCCCTGGCGGTGTCATCCATGTTCGTCCTGCTGATGGCGGGACTGATCCTGTACGAGACCAGCAACATCATCCACGGCGGCGAGACCAACTACATCATGGCGACCGTGACGCTGTACGTATCGATTTTCAACCTGTTCACCAGCTTGTTGCACCTGCTGGGATTCATGAATAGTGACGAATAGACTGGTCGGCAAATGTGATAAGCAGCTCGTACCGGATTTATCGTTTAACAACGTACTATGATGGGCATGCCAGATGCCTGGGAACAACAGGTATTGCTGCGTTTCTCTGCACAAGTGGAACAAGGCGAGAACCCCGCTGAACTGACATTCTACGAGGTGGTGCAGGAACCCGATGGCCATCACCTGCGATTCATGAAAGCCATCGATACCAAGTCCATGTGTCTCGCCTGCCACGGTGCCGCCCGACGCTATCGCGAATGCCGTCAAGACCAGCCTGCAGGACAACTACCTGCATGACCGGGCAGTGGGCTATGTGGCAGGCGAACTGCGCGGCGACGTGAGCATCAAACAGCCTTTACATGAATAACTGTTCCCAACACGGGCCGGAAAACACTCTACGCTGAACCTTGTTCAACGACACACAGACGGAAGGATGACACCCATCATGAACACCGACATCAAGAAACTCTACGACGCAGAACCCGACTCACCGCTGTATGTCGCCATCAACCGGGTATTGGTGAGGAATGACCCAAATCTCATGCGTATGATGAAACAGGCCAGCTCCAAAATGTGCCTGACCACGGCGCTGACACCCGGCTTCAAGGGCTTTGATCTGATGAAACAGCTGGGCGCCTGCCCCATGGGCATGCGCTGGGGCGCGAATACAGATATGGGGGAGCAGCTGTCACATATATGGATCGATCAGATAACCTACTGGGACTCGGTAGAAGCCCACGAGAATTTTCACGAAACCTTTGAGGATGTCGTCGTAGACACCTGCGCCAAATGCGGTGATGTGTTATTGGAAGGTCCGGAAGAACCGGTATTTCGGGTGGTGCATAGCGACCTGCCAAAACTGGTTTCCATGAATCAGTGGTTGAAGAAGAACGCCGCGGGCCAAACTCGGGGCTACGCAGTCGATAGCGGAGAAACCGTCACCGTCATGGCCACCCACCGGGTACGCCCGGGCAAGGAGGCAGAATTCGAGGCTGGCGAAATCGCGACCATGGACATGCTCAAGAAATCTCCGGGTATGCTGGGCTTTCAGATACTCAAGCGTATCGGCCTATCCACCTTGGGCAGTGGTCATGCGACGGTGGAATCCATGCTGGACGATCTGAAGGACAGCTCCGGCAGCAAACTGCAACGCACTGCGGAAGTCTGGGAAGGCTTCACACTGCCCGCCGAATACCTGGTGATGGTGGAATGGGAAAGCCTGGGTTACGCCCAGGGCAACATGCCTCATGTCAACGTGAAACCGGAACTATTGTTCATCCACGGCCCCCAGGTACTGAATAACTGCCTGCATATGCCCAATGTCCGCATGGCCGATTCCATGTTCCGCGAAGAAACGTATCGCGAAATACTCAATAAGAACAACTGATACGAAAACAAGGCTATCGCAGGATGGAGGCAGTTCCGCCGCCTGGCAAAAATTGAATATGAGACCCTGGCCGACACGACGGATGACAAACATGATTTTTAGATTCTTCGGACTTTTTCTGTTAGTGCTGACAGTGTCGGCCTGTACCGAACTGCCTTACAACAACCTGGACAATGGACACCTGAAAACCCTGCTTGAACAGGGTGTACCGATTTATGACATACGCCGTCCGGAGGAGTGGCGTCAGACAGGTGTGATCGAGGGAAGCCGGTTACTCACCTTTGTCGATGCAGGCGGGCGCGTATTGCCGGATTTCCTGACCCGTTTTGCGGATACCGTGGAAAAGAATGATCCAGTGATCCTGATCTGCCGCACCGGTAATCGCACCGGCACGCTGGCACGCCATCTGGTTGAACAAATGGGCTACACCCAGGTCTATAACGTCCGCAATGGCATCACCAAATGGATCAGTGATGGGCGCGCGGTGACGCGTTAGTAAACTTTCCAGGAGACAGAGACATCAAAATGACTCAGCCCGCTACAGCCATAAAAAATGCCCCGGTTCATAAGCCACGACCCATGGTTGACCTGCTGGTCAGCATTGTTATCCCCTCTGTTATCCTGATGAAGTTCAGCGGAAATGATGCCTTTGGCGCGACGACTGCCCTGATTGTGGCGCTGGCTTTCCCTCTGGGCTGGGGTCTGTTCGAACGATTCAGATACAAGACGTTTAATTTTATCGCAGTGCTGGGCCTGATCAGTGTATTGCTCACCGGCGGCATCGGCCTGCTGCAGCTCGATACGCAGTGGCTGGCCATCAAGGAGGCAGCCATACCGGGGCTGCTTGGCATCGCGGTGCTGGTCTCCACGCGTACCCGCTATCCGTTGATCAGAATCCTGCTGTTTAATCCCTGTGGGTGGCGAATTCGTAATGGTGTTCTGAAAACCACTACTTAGCCAGTCCTGTTCGTGAACGCGATCTTCCTTATGAGCGAAAGTATCTCGTCCGCTGTAGCTGACATCGTGGAATAGTGTGTCGTCGGGCGCGGTAAGCGAACCCCCTGTTTTTTTGCTTGTTAAACCCGCAGGTTATGGGCCTGGCATTTTTTCAGGTTCGACCGGATTTTTTATTTTCTATGTTTTCGATTAGTTACAATGCAATATGGCGTCCCCAAGGGTAGGCCACCTTTTCCCCCAGTTGCGGGCATCTTCACCAGTATTAGTGATTTATTGACCTATCAATAAGTTGCAACGCTTTATATTCAGCCACAAGGCTGTTACCGGATCTACCCGAGATCGGTAATATACGGTTGCCATGAGGGAAACCAGAAGCCGGCTCCGGGGTGAAACGACCAGCGCACTGGAAAAAGGCTTTGCGGCCGTCGTAAAGCCCTTTGAACAGTTTATTCGTGATCAGAAGACCGCCAGCGCACTGTTGCTGGTCTGCACTCTGGTCGCCCTGATCATCGCCAATTCACCGCTGGCTGACCACTATGAAAGGCTCGTAGAAACCTGTGTCTGGCGAATTAGTAGTTTCGGGCAAAAAACAATAATCTGGACGGTCTTGCCCTAGCTGGCGGGTAACCCTACCCTGCTCCGCCATGAAGGAACCGCTGATACTCCTCATCCATCTACTGACAACAGTCGCCAGGCTCTTGGGACCCGGCGGCGCCAAAGCCATTGTCGCCGACAGCCTGCCCATGAAGCAGCAGCTCCTGATCATGAACCGTGCCCGGCGGCGTGCGCCCCACCTCTCGGCACTGGACCGTTTCCTGCTCGGTTTCTGGTCGCTGTTTCTCAGCCCACGGCATAGCCTGCGGGCTGCCGTAATTATCCGGCCCTCGACGTTGCTGAAATTTCACGGCCTGCTCAAGCAACGTAAGTACCGCTTACTGTATTCCGCCGGCCGCAAAGACAAGCCTGGTCCAAAGGGCCCTTAACGCGAACTCATCGAGGCTATCGTCGAATTAAAACAACGCAATCCACTTGACAGCGCGACAGCCGTCTAAGCGCTTCATTACCGGATTTGTTGGTAACCACAACCTTACGTGCAAACGGAAGCATCCGGTCCGCTGACGCTGAATTGGTGGAATAGTGTGGCGTCGGGCGGGGTACACGAACCCCTGTATTTATTATCCGAGAATCAGCGCGTTACATGCGGAAGCAATTTAGCAAGATAATCCGCAATTATTTTATTTTTATTTCAGTCAGTTACAACAAAAAATGGCGTCCCCAAGGGGATTCGACCTTATCCCGTACTTGAAGCATTCCTCAATGGCAACCCTGAGTATACGCGTACCCGAAGAGCTCGGTGCGCAGCTGGAAAAATTGGCGGAATCTACCGGCCGCACCCGTTCATTCCTGGCCCTCGACGCCCTGCGCCGTTACCTTGCCCAGGAGGAATGGCAGGCGCAGGCGGTGCGAACCGCTGTAGAAAGGGCAGACAGTGGAACAGCGAAATATGCCCGCCATGATGCCGTCGACCAATGGCTGGCTGGGGTACTGAGGAGGAAGGGGACGCACCGGAATGCGAATAAGATGGCAGGACGACGCCATCAATGATTTGATTCAAGTCCGGCGCTTTATCGCCATGGACAATCCCTCGGCCGCCGCTAGGGTTGCCAATCGCATCCGTAGCGCCGTGCCCGAACTCGCCGGTCAGCCCGGCATAGGCAGGCCGGGACGAATACCCGGTACCCGTGAAAGAGTGCTGACCGATATTCCCTACATCATTACCTATCGCGTGGAGGGAAACAGTGTTGTGATACTCAGAGTTATACACACCTCCAGGAAGTGGCCTGAGACGGTAACCTGACAACCGCTCGCTCGTCAGTGCCTTAATATTTCGACATCACGGCAAGCCTGATCAATGACCAGACCTGAACTCGGGGTATTGTCATCGGGACACCTGCACTGGTTCCCGACGGAGAACGACAGCGATGCCGGCCAGCAAGCCGGACAGATAGCATTCAACGCTGCATTTGCGCGGGGCGTCGCCGAAGGCCTGATTGCACTGGCAGCGAAAGATAACGCCGCCGACCTCTCCCTTGCCCTTGGCTATTGGTGGACTTTCACCTGCCAGTATCTCGCTGAGCGCTGTCAGATGACGCAAGCCGAACCGGCGCGGCCCGATACCGTCGCAGCACTCGATGAACAGCGAATGCGATCGCTGCTCGAAGGCGCACCACCGATACGCGGCGCAGAATATCTCTCCCCGGAGGTACTGGAGGGTAGCCGCCGGTTAAATGCAAAGACCGAAATAAGCAAGTAGAGTCCAGTTCCAGGGGGTCACTCCACTTTTCGGTGCAATTTAACACTGTGCGATCAATTAAGTCACTCATTAAGGTATTAAGATTTTGACTTATGACTATTATCGATAATAGCTTAAGATAGTCTTGACTATTATACGATACTATCGATAATAGTATGCCATGAAACCAAAAACGAGAATATACAACACACTGCTGGCGGAGCACCTGGCAAAGCAACGACAGATGGCATTTATCAGCGGACCAAGACAGGTAGGCAAAACCACCACCTGTCGCGTTCATGGTGATACGTATATCGATTGGGACAATATCGATGATCGGGAATCCATACTTGCCGGGCCTGCCAGGCTGATCGACAAATTTCAGCTCGACCGCTTGTCCAGAACTCCCCCGGTAGTCATCTTCGATGAACTACACAAATTCCCCCGGTGGAAGCAATTCCTTAAAGGATTCTTCGATACTTATGCGGATCGACTCCGCATCATAGTCACGGGAAGCAGTCGCATGGACGTTTATCGTCGTGGTGGTGACAGTCTGATGGGACGGTATTTCCTGTACAGGATGCACCCCTTTTCTGTCGCTGAAACCTTGACTCAGGAGATACCCGATGAAAAACGGATTATTCGCCAACCCAAAAAGATCAGTCCCACGAATTTTGATGCACTCTGGAATCATGGTGGTTATCCGGAACCCTTCCTGAAGCGTGACGTGCGCTTCAGTCGTCGCTGGCAATCTCTGCGTCTCGAACAACTTGTCCGGGAAGATATCCGTGATCTAACTCAAATACAGCAACTCGATCAGCTTGAACTGTTGGTCAAACTGTTGGCCGAACGCTCGGCCCACCAACTCATCTATGGCAATCTGGCAAATGACGTACGCGTCTCCATAGATACTACCCGCCGGTGGATTGATATTCTTGTCAGCCTTCATCTTGGCTTTCTGATCAGGCCGTGGTTCAAAAATGTCTCACGATCGCTACGCAAGGAACCTAAATGGTTTCTGCGCGATTGGGCCTCGATTAAAGACCAGGGAGACAAAGCGGAAACGTTTGTCGCCTGTCACCTGCTCAAGGCCGTCGAAGGCTGGAATGATATGGGCTTGGGAAAGTTTGAACTTGGCTACCTGCGAGACAAGGAGAAACGCGAAGTTGATTTCCTGGTCGCTCGTGATGGGAAGCCTTGGTTTCTGGCAGAAGTAAAACTGCACGACGAATCAATAAGCCCTTCACTGAAGTATTTTCAGCAACAACTCGGCGCACCGTTTGCATTCCAGGTCGTTCTTGATGCGAACTATGTGAATGCCGATTGTTTTGCCAGAGCAGGCCCCCCAGTTGTCGTGCCCGCACAAACATTTCTATCCCAGTTTCTCTAGATTTTGATTAACTTCTGCAAGGGCAAGGTTGGCCAATTGCAGGGGATAGCGTGGCATCGGGAGGGCAATTCGAACCCCCAAAATATTACATGCAAAATCAGACCATTAAAAAGCCCCGTGCTTTTAAGAAACACGAGGCTTATTAATTTGCTTACAGTTCAATGAATTACAAGGCAATATGGCGTCCCCAGGGGGAGGCCACCTTATCCCCCAGTTACGAGCGTCTTCGGAAATGATTAGAAATCTATGATATCTCATAGACTTATAGCCCAACCCCGACTCCTGCCCTATCATCGCAACAGCTAAAACCGGGTATATCGGCTAACAAACGAGTCACATGTAGGATTTGAGCCTCCGACCATCTGCTTCCTAGACCATGCGGTCGGCGATCTGGATTGTCAACGACCGATAGGCCGTGGCAGCCCAACAAAGCACACCGCCAGTCCGAGAGCAAAGGCGATACCCATAGCGGTGATGTCCGACTGCTCGGCGCTCCTAGTTTGCGAATACCTGTTTGATATTGGCGATATTGTCGTGCATCACACTTAAAAAGTCGCCGCTGGCGGGACGGTTGGCACAGGGATCAAAAACGGCAATGCCGATTCCCATACTGTCGAGTTGCTGTGCGATCGCCGGGAGCGGCTGTTTTTCCCACAGCATCCACTCTGCCGGAAAGCGCTCCTGCGCCAGCCGCAGCTGCTGCCACTGCTGGTCGTCCGGCATAACGTCCGGCTCCCACACCAGGTCTTCTATATGCAGCTCGTAGCGTCGGGCCAGGTAATGATAGATCGGGTGCGAGGCGAACAGGAGCTGGCGCGGTCTTTTGGCAACGGTCCGCTGTATTTCGAGGTCCAACCCCATCAGGTCCTTATGCAGAGCCGCAAAATTTTTTTCGAACTCCGATTTATGTTCGGGCAGCTTCCCTGAAAGCGCCTCGGCAATCGCCTCAGCCTGCTGCGCTGCCTGATAGAAATCCAGCCAGATCGTGAATGCCGTGCCCGTATGTGAATGCTCGCCGGCGGGACCGTGGCTGTGGGTGACGGTATCTTTGACCATGATAAAGCCATCTTTGAAAGCCTTTGACGTATCGACCTGGCGCAGCCGTGGCAACGACACCTTGCTCACCCACCCGGCATACGCCTCGCCGTTCAGTACGACCAGATCGGCCTGCTGGTAATCCCCTATGGTCTTGCGGTCCGGCATCCAGAAGGCCGGGTCCACGTCGGCGGGGGCCGGAAAGATCACCCGCGCGTGGTCACCGGCGATGCGCTGGGTGAAGTATTGCAGCGGGTAGTTGACGGTGTACACAGTCAAGGGATCTGCGGCGTGCAACGGCGGAGAGGACAAAACCAGCAGACATCCCATCAGAGTAAAAATACAACGCCTCATCATATGCACCTTAACATCCCCTTCACTAGCCAATACCGGACTGTTCACCGCCTCAGTACAAACTGCCCGCTTGATTTCACCTAGATAAACAGCGCTCTGACCAGCTGTTGATCATAGTGTGCAACCACGGCAAGAATCAGCAGGCACAGCACCGCACTGAACGCTGCAATAATAACAATCTCTGCGCCCAGCAGCTGAGCAATGGTCAGGCGACTGCAACCCAGCCTGAATATGGTGTCGATCTCACGCTGTCGCAGGCGCAGCGACAGCGCAAACACCAAAACCAGGGCCATCAGCGTTGCCAGCCCGACAAACAGAATTACCGCATCCAGCACGTTGCGGATGCGAAAAATATTGGTCATCAGGGTATCGATGACATCAGCCGGGGGAACGATCTGGTAACCGCTGTCTGTGTTCTGGTAGCGCCCGCGCAGAATCGCAGCGGCTTTGTCGTCGTGGGGCAATGCAATGACTGCCGTCAGCGGGTAACCTGTCGGATCACCGTGCAGATGGAATGCCTCTATGTTCGCTTCGGTAATTTCCGTGTACTGCATCAGCTTGGCATTCGCGATCACGTTACTTTCACTACGCTCGATAATGACAGAACTGTCCCTGCTGCGGGCGACATCCTCGTGACCGTGGACCAGGCCCTCGATGACCCAGGCCGTCTTGACGTCCACCAGTACCGCCAGGTCATCGGCGCTGTGGGTTGGCGCCAGCACTCCAGCCACGCGCATCTTCAAAGGGTAGACACCGGCCAGGTCGAAGACGGTTTCCGGTGATGACAGCAGGCTGTCGCCCGGCTGCAACCCGAGCTCGCTAGCGACCGAGGCGCCGATGACACATTCCCCTAACAAGCCGAAGGGCGTACCCGCCGCCAGTCGCAACCGGCGAAAATCGAAGTAGTCCAGCGTGGTGCCGACAATCGGAAAACCGCGTGCCCGGAAGCGCACATACAATGGAATGGCAAACGCCAGATCGGTGGCTGTGATTGCATCGGCACTGGCCAGGCTAATGCGTCCCGGCACCTCATCGGCGAAGTACAGGCTGTTCATCACCAGGTCCAGCGCGCTGCCCCTCGCACCGACCAGCAGTGGCGTGTGCTCCGCCCGTTCCACCAGTTGGTGTTCGCTTTCGTCGAGGATGATTTCCAGTGCCAGCGGCAGTACCGCAATCAGGGTAATACAGGCGACCAGGGTTACGCTGCGCGCCTTACTGAATGCCAGGTATTTCCAGGCAATATAAAAGCTATCGATCACACAGCGCTCCCGCTGCGAAAATCGTTAAAATCCACCACGCGGCCAAAACGCGGCAACAGCTCGTGGTCGTGGGTGACGGCCAGCAGGGTGGCACCCTGCTGGTCAACCGCCTCAAACAGCAGGTCGAGTATGTGCAGCTTGTTGTCGGGATCCAGATTGCCGGTGGCCTCGTCGGCCAGGATCAGTTTCGGTTGCGGTAACAGCGCCCGGCAGATGGCCGCGCGTTGTTTCTCGCCCTGGGACAGATCGCCGGCATGGCGCTGCAGTTTATCGCCGATCCCCATCTGCTCAGCCAGTTCGCGAGCACGCCGATCTACGCCGGGCGTAAGCTTCAGGGCACGGGTAATACGATAAGGGTGCAGGATATTATCCAGTACGCTGAGATAATCCAGCAGTTCGAAGTCCTGGAAAACAAAACCGATCTGCGTAATGCGGAAGTCGCGACGGGCAGCGTCGGCGAGTGCGTTTAACTGCACACCGGCGACTTGAATCTGCCCGCTATCGGGCGGGTATATGCCTGCAACAAGGTTGAGCAGCGTGGTCTTGCCCGAACCACTGGGGCCGATGACGGCGAGCTTCTGCCCAGTGGGGACTGAAAATGCCGGGATCTGCAGGCTGAACCCGTCTTGCGGATAAGCGAAGTGCAATGACTCAATACTGATCATGAAGATCAGAAATGATAGCGCAGTGTACCGCCCAGAAATAACGCCATGTTCGTGTCGAACTTACCCTTGAAGCGCACGCCCTGCGCCGTCTGATCCACCTTGCCTTCACCGAAATAGATCAGTGTGGCACCAAGCCCGAAGTCCAGTTGCCTGCTCCCTTTCCACGCGTAGGCCGCGGACAACTTGTAGGTCTCGTCGAAAGGCAGATCGATAGTGCGGTCTTTATTGCGCACTGGCGAACTGTCATAGGAAAACCCCACGGAATAGCCACGGGTCTTGTTGCTTCCATCAATAAATGCCAGACCGGCACTCCAGGTATCCCTGAAATTTCGCTCCAGCACACCTGCCGGGTCGAGTACGCCACCGGTGATCGCCAGCTGATTCTCGCTGAATGCTGACCAGTCCTCCCAATTCGCACTGAACAGCAGGCGCTTGCCTGGCGTAAACTCGTAGCGCAGCCCCGCCTTGAGGGTCTGGGGATTATCCCAGCCAATCTCAATGTCATTGGCTGGCGGTGTTGGAAAAGCCAGGCTGCGGAAGTTGAGATCACCTTCCAGGTCGACGTCCATTTCGGCGCGATAGACGACACCCAGCATGAGGCTATCAGACAGGTAATAGGTTAAACCAGCGAATGGCTGATAACCCAGATCGGTCATATTGTCGAACTTGACCTTGCCATCCGGCAGTGGAGGCCCAGGGACCAGGGCGCTTTGGTTAAGGGCAATAGTCTGTTCAAACTGTGTATAGATGATCGACACACCACCGCCCAGCGACAGGCGATCGTTTACCTTGTAGGCGATCGATGGCGAGCCCCCTAGCGCGGAAAGTGCTACTTTGGTAGCCCCGTAGCGCCCGACGAAATCGTCACCATAGTTCATGGCACCACCCTGAGGTGCGACCACCGAGAACCCCAGCCGCACCCGGTCTGACACCTTTTTGACCATAAAGAAAGCGGGAATAGCCGCTATATTACCGGCGTTGCCACCATCTTTACCGCCGGCCTCCGCCACCGATGGGTCAAACTCGATTTTTGGCAACACCAGCTGTACTCCGGCGAGCATTTCGTCCTGCTTTAAACCCGTCATGCCGGCCGGGTTGGTCCACGATGAGTCGGCTGAAACTGTGTTGACGGGGTTTGCCACGCCCGCCGTTCCCAGGCTGCCCGGCGTGCCGACTTCGGAAATATAGAAACCTGCCGCCTGGCCAGCCTGTGCCAGTAGCAGTGCAGCGCACCCCACGATTGCCCGGACGGCTTTCGTATTGTGTGAATACATAATTTCTTTCTCCCGTTGAATGACTCAGCGCGCTACTGTGGCGCCAGGCGCCGTTGGATCAATACGTTGTTCTTCCAGCAGCTCCAGGCCGGATATTTTCCAGTCACCCTGATCGCCTTTCACGGTGACAATCGCATCATACTGGTTCCTGCGCGTATGCACATGCCCCCAGTGGCCCACTGTGCCGGTGGCCGTCCACTGTCCGCGAATCGCATAGGTCGGGGTATCGCCCGCCTGCCGTTCGGCCTGCGCCTGCTGAATGTCGACGTCTTTTACCTTGGCCTGTGCGCCACCGGCCTTCTGCACCGCAAATGACTTACGGTTCTGCAAATAGATCTCGGTGAGCAGATCACCCTCGACACTAAGAGCCAATTTGTCGTACACATCGTTTTCGTCGCGGAAATCGAAAGCCCGGTAGACATTCTTCAGCAGCGCCTGCAACAACTGCTGCGCCTGCCGGTCATCCAGTTCACCCGCCATCGCTACCGGCCTGGCAACGCTCACCTGCGTGTAGGGATACGACACCAGGGCACCGCCAATCAGCACCAGCATCATGACAGACGGGGTCACAAGCGGCTTCCCTTCACTTCTGGCGGCCCTGAGTCGCCAGCCAACGGGCAGTATCGCAACAGCAAAGAGGATTGAACCCAGCGGGATCTGCATATCACCCAGCGTATCGGCGACCGCAACCTGCCGGACGGTTGGCATCTGGTAGTTCTTCAGGAAGTTGGTCCAGGTCAGCACATTATCATCCGGGCTCACAAAGGACGGCAGCGGCCCGGCCGGATCCGTGGCGGTTGCCGGCACTTGCTGTACCTGGTCGGTGAACAGCTGCCAGTCCACCGTCACCTGCTGCGGCAGTCCCTCGGTTATGTAGGCGATAATGACGCCGACGATGGCCGTCGAAATTTCCAGCCGCTGCGGCTTTTCGACCAACTGAATGCCGGTTATGCTCACCTTGACGTAATTGGTCCGGTCCAGAATCGGCTTGAGTGCCTGGCCATCCACCAGCACGGGGTTCCTGGTGAGCAGGAACTCACCAATGCGCTGCTTGAGTGGCTCCAGTTCGTCCACCTCTATATATTCATCACCACGCAAACCCAGGTCCATCCAGGCTTGAAGATCCTTGACCCGCGTAAGAATTTCGTGACGTACTTCATAAGGCTCCACGTAGAGAAAAGACATCAGCGCCGACTTGTGGTGACGTTTCAGATTCGGGTTGTCGAACTTTGAATACCAGGGATCGGCCCAGTCCAGGTTGAGCGTGGCGGGCGCGCCCAGGTAGCGGAAATCGATGATCGGCACCGACTTGTGATAAGCAATGAAACCGATAGTCACCTGCGCCCGGCCTTCCTCGTCCAGCGGCGGGATCATGGTCAGTTGTTGCGGTTTTCCCTGGAACGGATACGTGATTTCGGCATACAGCACGCGCTTGTCCGCGGGTGCCTCGGGCACGCGCTGCCGCGTCATGGGATTGATCATGCCGGCAAACGGCGACTGGCGATCCTTGCGCATTCCGGGCTCGACCAGTTGCAGCTGTGCGGGTAATTTTTCGCCAGTTTCAGTCACGAACTGAAAGCGCTGTTCGGCGAAGTGTTTAATACGCGCTTCGGCATCAGGCCGCTCAGCTGCAGAATCTTTCAGCCACCCGTCGGGCACCAGCTCTTCGAACTTTTCCAGGTCACCGATATACACTTCGAGAATCAGTTTCACCTGGTCATCGAGCACATAGATTTCGGCGATATTCGGCGCGGTCTCTGCCCCCGTCAGATTGATCCAGTCTGCATCAGCTGCAGGCGCTATACCCAGCACAACAAAAAGAAAAAATGTTCCTCGAAAAAGCAGGTGAATCATCCTGGTGAGTAATCCGAAGTCTTAAACAGACGACTCATGGGCACTGCTTCCCAATGGAATCGCGGGCCCGTCTCTGCAACTCCGTTGTCGCCTCTGTTGAAACCCATTCACTGCGTGTTCCGGCGAGGTCGGAAACGGCAGCTGCCAGTGCCAGGCTGCATGTGCTCGAGTGTTCAAGCAGTTCATTGATCCGACAAGCCTCGAGCGTTCTGTTTACTGCCGCCCTGTCATCGCCATGACCAAGGGCCGTGGTCAGGCAAAGCCTGATGGGGCTGAAAATCTTTCCCACCAAGCTCTCCTTGAATCCAGTCTCGACGAGCTGATAGTTCTCGCTGGAGAGCAGGTCGCGAAAGAGCAGAAGCGTACCCGGACGTTCCACACTCCATGCCACAAAAGCATTCTCGTACTCCTGTCTGGCAATTTTCACCTCGTCGTCACTCGAGCCGCTGCGCAGAGCTTTCAGCAATATCTCCGCGCGCACTTTTCGCTTCTCATTGAGCTTGGAGAACTGCTGAATCGCCTGCTTCGTATCGAGGGCGACCTGGGCACGCAGCCTCTCCTGCTCGCGCTGTTCCAGGAAATGCTGAGTTATCGCGGTGCCCAGGACGCCGGTCAAAATAAATCCGATAACCATGTTGACAAGTGGGTGTCTCAGCCAGGTCGTTCGATCCTCACTCATTCCGGATTCACGTTCATGCTAACGAGAAAAAGGGCGGTGACAAATCACCGTCATTCGCTTTTGTCACCGACCCCTTTAAATAGACCCCTTTAAACAAGGATCAGTCCTGTTTCTCATTGAGGCCATACTCCTTGTTGATCTCGTCATAAGTGGGCTGGATCACATCCCTCACATCGAGTTTGCCGCCTGCAATTTCGTCCGAATAAGGAATCCTGATACTTGGATCAGGCTTCTGCGGCTTTTCAGTGGCTGGTGGTGGCCAGACGTCCTCATCAACTTTCGCCAACCGCACGCGAATATCATCCTTGGTGATGTTCCATACCATGTAATCCTCGGCGAGACTCAGTGGACCGTCGTAGGTTGTCCGGATACGTTCATAGATCGCCCCAGTCGTGTCGAAATCCTTGAAGAAGTGATAGGCCACCGCCATGCGCGGCTTGATGCGCGACATCACTTTACCAAACGCTTCAGGTGCCGTGTGTATCTGGGTGCCCACCGCCAGAGCACTTTGTGGTGTGAACTGGAACTTGGTAATCATGTCCGGCACGGCGATGAAACACTCGTGAATCGCCAGGTCGGCATCCTTCGCATACTCGTCATACCACTTGTTCGGATAGGTATCGCCTCCGAACACGAATTTGAGACCGTTCCACTCGACACTGAAACTCACCGGACCGTCCAGGGAGTGGATGGCCGGGAACGAGCGGATCGTCACGCCGTTTTCCTGATAGACGATCTGATTCATGCCCTTGTAGTCAAACTCGTGGACCTCGAGATGGTATCCACGTGGATCGGTAAGCCCCTTGCGGCCGTCGAGGTCCCAGGTAAGCGCTTTCCGCAGGTGATCCAGCGCGTACTTCGTGCCCCTCTCCGGTGTTCCACCGCTCGGCCCCCAAACGCGCAGAGGCTTCTGGCGGCCGGCCAGGGCACCACCGACAAACAATGCATCCAGATCACCGAAGTGGTCGGTATGCAGGTGGCTCAGGAAGACCTTGTCGAGGTAATTGTAGGGGATCTGAAGGGCTGCGATTCGCTCGCCCGATCCGGTCCCCACATCGAAGATAAATTTGTCCCCGTTGCCCAGTTCAAGCAACCAGCACGACGCTGCCTGTTTCGGGCGCGCCGTGGGCATCCCGGTGCCACAGGCAATCAAGCGCATCTCATCAGGCGCAAGGTCTTCGCTATTGGGCGCATAGAAATCACGAGCACGCGCCTTCACAGGTGAGATTTTTGGCGAACTCTCAGCGGCAATTGACTCACCTATGAATCCGGAGTCTGTTCCTTCACGCCCGTCCAAATGCCCCCATTGATAGAGCATTACAGAAACGAAGGTCACAGATGCGGCAATAAGCACTCTTTTTGTTGCGGACATTATTCTATTCCTCCGTAAATGACTTTTCTTGCAGAACATTTGCTTGCCTGTATTACGATTGAGTACTCTATGGATCGTAACAGGGTGACCAGTTAACACGGCGAGAAGAGATAGGTCAATAGAGAACTCTATGGTACAGAGAGAGCGGAAGCAATTGGCCCGTGACGACTGGCTGAAGGCCGCACTAAACCAGTGCGCGGCAGGTATCGACACCGTAAAGGTTGCGCCCCTGGCCGAACAACTGGGGGTAACGACCGGTAGTTTCTACTGGCATTTCAAGAATCGACGTGAACTTCTCGAAGCGTTGCTTGAATACTGGGAACACGAAATGACGGATGTAGCCCTTAACGCCGCAAAGCGCCATCCAGGCCCGCCTGCCAAGCGAATTTTGGATCTCATGCATACCGTCACGTCCAAGAACCTTGCGCGTTACGATCTGCCGATTTGGCAATGGGCTCAGACGGATGCCAGCGCCAGCCGCGTTTTCAAACGGGTGCTTAAGAGACGCTTTTCAGCTGCGGCCTGGATGTTCTCTGAGGCCGGATTTTCCAGGGAGCAAGCTGAAATCAGGGG
>Ga0316198_10000597_pt1 | contig 19468 bp, 16 predicted proteins | sample OudBieAanoxic_MG_FD_204935 | JGI IMG/M metagenome (GOLD analysis project Ga0316198, IMG submission 204935) | Coastal sediment microbial communities from Oude Bieten Haven, Netherlands - site A anoxic | ecosystem: Environmental > Aquatic > Marine > Coastal > Sediment | place: Netherlands...
ACTTCTTTCAGGATCTTAATTATCTGAGTTTCGGTATAGCGTGATTTCTTCATTGTGTTCTCCTTGAAATTTCAGTGTACCGGGAGAACTCTAATTATGCATGAGACTATTTTAGGGGAGGGTTACACATTGATGTTGCCAATAATAATTGTTGCTACAATTTTATTGAATGTCGAGTTTAATCACACTTACATCTCGTTTGTGAGGTGTTTAATATAAGTGGTGCAAGTCATAGTGTCGGTAGCAATATTAGGATCCCCGTTTGAGGCTTTATTTTTCTTTAAGCTTTATTTAAGGAATCTTAAAGTTAAACTCATGGCAATCATTACAGAAGTTAACCGACTCTTCATGTTCAAAATGACAGTTTTCACAATCCAGTGAAGGACCGTAATGTGGCGAGTCATGTTTGTCAGGTTTTTGATGATAATCTGTTTTTCTTTCCGGAAGCTCATGGCAGGTTAAGCATTGACCCGTTTCTACAGACTCAAATGGCTTGCTGATATGACAGTCATCACATGATAGCCCTGACTCCTTGTGGTGCTCTTTTATTGTGTTAGCTGCGTAGCTATTGTTTACAATAAATATTAAAACGAATAATTGAAACTTTCCTAATAAAGATATTCTCATTATAAATGCCTGTTTTTATTTAGTAAGGGTGTGGAAAACCACACCCGTATATTATTTTTATCTAAAATTTAAAAGGTATATTTAAGATATGATTGAATTCGGGTCATATCACCTTCACGACCTCCCATGTTTTCTACATCTCCCATTGTTACACCAAGGGCATATTGAATATCTTTCGTTATGTTCCAGTAAACATTACTGTGCCAGGAGAATGCAGTTTTATTTGCCCCTGCGGTTAATATATTTTTTTCATAGCCATCTTCATCTTGCTCGGAATAGCCGGCACCAACAGTGAACTTAACTTTATCGTTAATGGCATAAATATAGCCACCGGTGATACTGCTAAATTTCAATGTTTCGGTACCCGTTTCGGTGGTGAAGCCAGCTCCCGCATTAAAGCCTAATCCGGCATAACGGCCGATACCATCACCATAAAGTAGACCAAGTACAAACTTATGATCGTCACCGAGTTTTATGCTGGTGTTAATAGCCGCGCCATAGCCTAATGCGCTGTCTCCATCGAGTTCAAATCTGCGTAAAACAAATCGTGGAGAGAAGGTAAGAGTGCCATTGGAAAAAAAATATTTACCGATAAAATCCGGGATCTTATCTTCGGAGGATGAACCAGCGTTGACTATCTGGTGAGGACCAGCTTTAGTCATTCCCAGTGTCGGATTTTCTATGCTGAATGAGAGGTATTGCCCTTTTGCAAGATTATATTGGTAGCGCACCTGAGGCTGACGAACAAATGTATTTCCCGGATCCGTTGCGAAGTCCATTGTAGGCATAGTGGCTGCCAGGTCCATGAAGTTTGACCAGGTTTGCCCCGCCAATATTGAGTGTTTATCCATTGCCAGCTTGCCATAGGCTTGGCGTAATCTAAAACCGTGACTGTTTGACCAGGTTGGGCTGTCGTTATCGATATCGGCGAAAAAATCCCCCTCAATATGGCTGGTTAGCGTGCCGTATTCGGTATCAGTACGCGTTTTCACGAATACACGACTCTCGCGTGCGGTCATGCGTAGATCAGACTTATCTGCATTAGGGCTGCCGTCAATGGGGGTTAGATAGATGCTATATAGATCGCCATTGTACGGCGCCGTGATGGTTCCGTTGGTATCATAAATCAGCATCAATTTTGCGTAGCCACCGATGTTGAGATCGGTTCCTTGAATATCGATAGCTGCAGCGACTGACGAACTCAGTGCCAGAGAGGTAAACAACAGTGATGTTATTCCACTATTAAGTAAGCGCTTGCTATTTTTTGATTTCATTCTTTTTCTCACGTTATTTCAGTGTGTTAAAAGCTATGAGTGTTCAATGCTTAGGCTGAAGCTGCATTTTGTCCTGCGATACGGCCGAAAACGATACAATCCGTTATGGCTACAGTTCCCAGACGACAGGCGCCATGAGTACCTCCGGTGGACTCGCCGCAAGCAAAGAGTCCCGGGATAGGCTTTCCATGTTCTGTATCGAGTACATAGCCTTGTGGATCTATTTGCACGCCGCCCATTGTGTGGTGGGCTTTAGGCCATAGCCGTACGGCATAGAATGGGGCTTGGGTGATAGGTTTCTGCTTCATCACTAACGGTTTGTTGAATTCAGTATCATTTTGATTTTCAACGAACTTGTTGTAACGTTTTATCTGTTCCCTAAATTTGTCATAGGGGAGTTTGTAGTGGGCTGCGAGATCTTGTAGGTTATCGAATGCGTAGACCACCTTACGGTCTAATAGTTTTTGCATGACGTGGGCAGACGCTTTTGCGCCGTATGCATCACAAATGGTGACCGCCACATTCTCAGTTTTGATTATTGCATCGGCTCTGACTTTGCGATCGGCTAACTCATCGACGAAACGTTCGCCTGTTTGTGGGTTAATCATCACACCATGAGTAAATGCTGAATATGCGGCAAAAATTGGCGCTAGCCCAAAGCCTTTTTCATCCGGAGATGCCCATGGACCAAGTTGAATCCATGATAACTGAACCGGGTTAGCACCTACCCGTAGCATCTCTTTCAGTCCTTCGGCTGTAGCCCCACTGTGGTTAGTTGTTGAAATCTCGTCTGTTAATCGAGGGTCTTGAGTTTCACGGTAATTGATATCTGCAGCAAATCCTCCGGTCGCCATAACCACAGCTTTGTTAGCGCGGACAAATTTTGTCTTCTTACTGTCTTCTTTGCCTTTCTTGTATTTTTCAATAATTTCTAGTCCGATCACTCTCCCTGAGCCGTCTTGGATCAGACGCTTTACATAGGTTTTCTTTTTGAGTTTTATACCCAGCTGTTTAGCTTTTTCAAGCATAGGTAAAATAATCCCAGAGCCAGACTGATTATGGGTGGTATGGGTTCTTGGGATTGAGTGACCTCCAAATTGAGCCAGCTTATCTTTGAACTTGACACCTAAGTAATCACGACACCAGATAAAAGCTTCGTTAGAGTGTTCAGCTACCATACGTGACTGAACCGGATAGTTCAGACCCAATCCGGCTTTATACATATCTTTTAGCATTGCCTCTACTGAGTCAGATACGCCTGCAGCTCTTTGAATATCACTGCCTACAACAGCCATTCCTCCCCCGTTGATGGTTGAGTTACCACCTGCCACGGGCATTTTTTCAAGAATAATCACGTCTGCTTTGGCATTTTTTGCTTCAATAGCAGCAGACAGCCCAGCGAATCCGGTGCCAACGACAACGACATCATGGTTGTAGTCCCACTTTTTGGGGATACTTGTTTCAGCTGCTACTGCGTGAGCGGAAGATAAGCCAAGTCCTGTTAATGCTAAACCTGTGGTTGCTGTTGTAGCGCCTGAAAATTTTAAAAAATTACGTCTTGATATTTTATTTTTCTGTTCATCATTCATAGGTTTAAATCCTGTTATATCTGATTAAATATGTGTTTAAAAATCAGCTGAACTCAATTTGTGAAAGAGTGTTCTTATAACTGATAATCAGAAGCAGCATAGATGGTGCCAATTTTTAACTGACTGATTATTCAAGCTTATCTTGGTGGGTTGTGTGGCTTGGGTATATCATTTTGAGAAAATGTTTATCAAATTGAATTGAATCAGTAATAAATCATTTACAAGTAATTAATGAGGAGTTTGATGGTTTACAGGATGGGGCATTCAATGGTTGATTTGATTAATCCGAGTTAGCGTAGAAGATTGTTACTTAGTTCATATCTGCTACTTTTAATGAAGAGCAGTTTAACAAGTAGCATTACATTGTTTGGGTTACGCCAGTTAAGTTTTGTGTTGCTATATGTACGTATTAAGGTGTTTATGGCGTGTTTTAAATTTTATTTTTTATTGCCACTTTGCTTGTTTGCTTCCTTTTGTTTCGCATTGGAAGTTAAACCATTAAGAGTTCTCTCCCACGATCGCCCCCCTTTTCACTTTACCGACAGTAAGGGAGGGGTCGTGGGCATCTGCGTCGATATTATCGATATAATCTTCGATGAGATGGGGCTAGAGTATGAGGTGATCGATCTGAAGTGGGCTCGGGTCTGGCATAAAATTGAAAACGGAGAGGGGGAAGCCGCATTTACCACATCCAGAAAGAAGCTGAGAGAGCCATATCTCTACTATCCTAAGACGGATATGTGGCGCTCAGATTTTGTCTTTTTTGTTCAGGATGTGAATGAACACCTGGCGCTCAATGGAAGCTATGAGGAGGTGGCAAGTTCAGGGGGCAAGGTCGGTGTATGGAGAGGTGCCTCCTATGATGACGCTTTTTGGAAAACCTTCCCCTACGGCGACGGCACGACAACCTACTCCCCAACTCTTAAAAAATATGACATGTATAATAAGCAGTTGATTATTGTTAATGGCCCGAGCCATGCGCTGAAAATGTTGGGGCGTGGAAGAGTCACTTTCTTTCTTGAAGATCGAATTGCCGGACAATATTTAGTCAATAAAAATAACCTGCAGGGAAGCGTTGTCTCCTACGAGCGATCAGTCTTTTCCAAGGGGTATCCCATGCCATTCATTAAGAACTCGGATTACCCTAATCTAAAGCAGATCAGCGAAGAGTTTGAGAGGCGATTGATCATATTAAAAAGCGATGGTCGTTATGAGGCTATTCTGAAGCGCTGGCTCAATGAGTAATGTGCAGCATTTGCTATAACGCTTCTCCCCACAGCTTTAATGGAGCTGCCCGTGAGTCATAATGGCCTGCGGGGCAGGCAGACTAGCTATATTTCCCCACTCTAATAGCAGAACTACTCCACCTGATAATGTGAGCTTTCTGACGAGTTAGCCGGAGCCCATATGTTCCAGTGATCTCGTGTAGAAATTCAGTGGCCCTTCAAGCAGTGGCTCAATCTCATGAGCATCCTGGGCACAGTTTACAGCCAGTGCCAGTCCGTGAAGGTAGTCGACCCAAAGGTCTAAGCTATGTTTGAGTGTAGTGTCGGTTAAGTTCAGTGGCGTTACTGCGGTCTGAAAACGCGCTATAAAAACTACTGCTGGCCCATCTGTTGTCATTGATAACATAGTTTCCAGTAAGCCTGGGTATTGCTGAAGCAAGCCGAGATAACTCAATGATAACTGCCTGAGTTCGGCCTGCCATTGGTGACTTATTTCAGGTTGATAGATGGCCTCGATCAACGAGAGTGTGATCGCCTCCAGTAGTGCATTCTTATTGTCAAAGTAGTGATAGATGGCCATGGCATCAATATTGAGGCTGTTTGCAAGTTTACGGATACTGGGAACCTTCCCCTCGATCCGCATTAGCACTTTTGCCTTATCTATGATGACTTCGCGAGTCAGTTGTCCGGCGGATGCCGTGGGCCGCCCCCTTTTTTTTACCTTGACAGACATTACCTGTTCTCACTAACATAATTGTAATTCTACAGTGTAGAATACTTTAATTGAATTTGTCGGATAATCCAAGTAATAAAGCTTACTGAATCGAATCGGTACGTTTGTCCGGCTCGATAAAACCTGTGGAGAAATTGATGAGCAATATAGTGTATATCGCGGCGAGTTTGGATGGTTACATCGCCGATAAAGCCGGGACTGTGGATTGGTTACATTCAATTCCAAACCCTGAAGGCTCAGATATGGGGTTCGGTGAGTTTATCGAGAGAGTCGATGCCTTGGTTATGGGGCGCAATACCTTAGATATGGTACTGAGTTTTGAAATCGATTGGCCCTACAGTAAGCCTGTATTTGTGCTCAGTAATACTCTGAAACAGGTTCCTTCCGGTTATGAGGATAAGGTGTTTTTGGTTAAAGGCCCCCTCGATGAGGTGGTGGCTACACTGAACCAGCAGGGTTACAAGGAGCTTTATATTGATGGCGGGGTGACGATTCAGAACTTTCTGAAAGCGGACCTTATCGATGAGATGATCGTTACCACGATACCAGTACTCTTAGGCGGTGGCTTGCCTCTGTTTGCTGATCTGGTGTCGCCAATAAATTTTAAGCATGTGAAGTGTGAAAGATTGCTCGATTGTTTAGTCAAGAATCACTATCTCAGAGTACGTGACGGAGTTGATGGGAAATAAGCTGGCCTGCAGAGAAACTTTGCCTCAGACTGGCATTAAGAGCCACGTTAGTCAGCGAAGAAGTACGAGTGTTAAAATATAAAAAGTATCAACGTCAGGGGCCTGATTACCGTTTCGGTGATCAGGTGAGTTTTCATGATGTCAAAGAGACCTTTGGCCTGAATCATATTCGACTCGGCAGTTGGGTCGAAGAAGATGAGAAGCACAAGGCTGCTAATTTGATCTTCGATTCTTTGGCCGACTTAGCGTTTATCCTTAAACTGCCTCCTAAAGCACTTGGGTTAAGACAGACACTCAATCTGGCTTTCGGTAGCGGTGGTCAGCAAGGCGTGCAGGCTCATTATATGCCAGCAGGTCGTGAGCTTGCGCTGGCCAAGAATGCAGGGGCCGGAGCCCTTGCTCACGAGTTTTGGCACGCCTTCGATCATTATATTGCCCCTAAAGCTTTTAGTACTTCACCTAATGGTATCTCCTTCGCCAGTAGCAGCTGGCTGGCGGATGTGAGGGCTATCTCGCATCCTCTGAACCGGCGTTTGGAACAGGTTTTTGCTGCAACTTTTTTAACTGGAGATGGCACAGACTGTCATGCTTATGTCGATAGAGCAGTCGCGTTAGATAGCCAGTATGGCCGCCAGTATTTCTCTAAACCCACCGAATTGATGGCCCGTGCTTTTGAGGCATGCATTGAATCACACCCGCAGATAAGCAACCCCTACCTCGTCGCCGAGACATTAAGTTCATCTTTGGCCAATTCCGGAGGTTATCCGGACCTAGCGCACCGTCAGAAAATCTTCTCGGCACTGCTCGCCTATTTTGAACCCTTAGGTGAGGCATTGGGGCGAGAGGGGTAAAGATTAACAATGATAGAAAGCTCAGAACATCTCTGGGCTAATGACTTAGATCACAGCTTTGATATGATAGGGTCGATCTGTTCAGCAAGTATTCAGATATTCTCAGTTTATTAAGTTTAAATTAAGAATGATGCTTAACATGGTAAGCCATTGGCAAAGATAATCTTATCTCCGATCCTTTAAGGAATATTTATGAAATACCTGACTCTGTTAACCGCCCTTGTTTTTGCTGGTTCTGCCGCTGCGACAGATTGCTCCGATTGCCATGAAACAATCGACCAGACTGTGCATTTAGAAGCGGAAGCGACCATGGCTACCTGTAATGATTGTCACGATATGGGAAGCGCACATGAAGTCGATATGGATATTCATGAAGCAACACTCACGCTCAAAGAGTGTACAGACTGTCACGGGATGTAATCTCTGAGTTAGCACTTGAGTCCTCAGCAAATTTTTGCTGAGGACAAATTTACAGCGCCAGTCTCTTCTCATATCCTTTTATGCTCGACCCTCGACCCTCGACCCTCGACCCTCGACCCTCGTTACTCCTTTACTTATGCGCCTCTGTGATGAACCTTTCCAGCGCTTGTTGCAGCCATTGAGGTGCGCTTACCTGACTTTCCTGATTGTGCTTTAACCATAAATAGGTCGTTGGATAACTAAAGTTTTTCAGTATGTCTCTATCTTGTTGGTAATCGAGTATCTCAGCGTGAAGCCCTTTGATGTTTTGCAAAAAGGTAACCGCGGCCCTGACACCCACAATGATGATGGCATTTGAGTTCAATAGGGTATTGGCGGCACTGCCCAGATCTGAGACTGTGGCAAATACCTCTAATTTTTTCCCCTGTCTCTTCGCATAGTTGACCAAGGGGGATTTGTTGGCGGGGAAGGGCATGGTGATCAGTTTCACTATCGGGTAGTTAATCATTTCATCGATAACTGGGTTGTGCCAAATCGGGTGCCCTTCACGTGCAATGAGGTGGCCGCCTCGGTGTTGAATGATGGGCTTTGACAATATTCCCTTTCTATCTGCTGGTTCGAAGCAGATAGCTGCGTCGAGCTCTCCATTTTGGAACTCTTCAATGCTGGTTTTTGTCCAGGGACAGAGGGTGACATCTATCTTGGTACTATTCTTTTCCGCCGTCTTAAGAATGGTTTGAGGTAAGTTGATCTCAAGTTGTGGCACGGTGGCAATGGTGAAGCTGGGATCGTGCTGGTGCTGAATATTGTGTAAATATTGCTGGGCTTGAGTGCTTGCCTTAAGCATCTCTTGCAACTGAGGGTAGAGGTTATGAGCAAGCTCAGTGGCCTCAAGGCGGTTATTTTGCCTGATAAAAAGTGGATCTGAAAATGCCTTTCTCAGTGCGTTTAACTCGCGACTGACCTTAGGTTGAGATAGAGCTAAATGATCGGCCACATCAATCACTGATTGTTTCAGATAGACTTGGCAAAATATTTCAATGCTTAGTAAGTTGAGATTCAGCAACTTATCTATGGACATTTATCTTTCCTTTTATTCTGGGCGATTAGTGTAACGTTGTCGTATACAAATTGTGTTATCGCTAGCTGTAACCAACTGGGCATTTGGTGGTTGTGTTTTCGTTTGGTCAAATAATGACGAGGAAGGCCGCTTCTCTGACAAAGTGCGAGTTGTTGCTCTTTTGATAACTTCATCGAACGTAAATCGCTATTTTTATTTAGAAAGGTGATTGCATTTAAAGGACTCACCAATGCCAAAGCATTGCTGGTTTCTAATAGGGCACTGAGATCGGCCAAACCACTGACCTTCGCCTCGATATTGAGCTCCACTCCCTGATCTTTTGCGTAGAACTCTAACGGATCTCTGGGATCACTGAATTCAGGCATGTCGATAACGATAGAGGCTTGCTTGATAATATTTTCTAAAGCCGTAGGGTTGACGGTTTCCCAGATAGGGTGGCTCGTGTTACCGACAAGGTATAGGGACTCTCCCTCAGCAATAAAATCTGATTGTAACTGCTCGGTATTATAAGCCCTGTGGGTGATGGCCAGATCGATCTCTTTCTGTTTTATTAAGCTGCCGACATCGCCGGTACAGGGTTTAATATTAAAGAGGTATTTTTTCTGATGCTCGGTCGCCTTATCTTGTAACAGACGACTCAGGTTCAATGAAAGTAGTGGCGGACAGGCTATAACAATTTCTTTCTTATGGGTATTGTCCGATTCAATATTGAGGCGACTACAATTCTCCGCAATCTGAATGATTTTTTTCATCGATGGATAGAGCTCATCGGCAAACTGGCTGCGTTCGAAGCCGTGCTGCTTACGGATAAACAGCGGCGCATCGAGAGAGTGGCGTAAGGCCTTTAAACTCCGGCTTATCTTGGAGGCGGGGACATTCAGGGCCTGACCCACTAATGTTGAGTTTAATGACTCATAAATTAGTACAAACACCTGGATATCAAAGAGATTATTTTGCTTTAACTTACTCATTATTATCTTATTTAGATAAAACACACCCCGCTAATTTAGGGATAAAGAAGTTGCAATGCGAGGATTGATATCAAGAAAATGAATGAAATGTAATTATGGTTACGTTTTTGTGATCTTGAGCCTCGGCTTAGTTTATCTGTAAATAATATCTACGCCTCTCATTTCTATTATTCGTTGTTCGCAATTCCAGTTAGCGAATATTAGCGGGAACATCTGTTAAATATAATATTGTTAATATCAAATGTTGTAACAATAGGGGGTGAGCTGCAGGTTGTTTTGTTTATTTGATTTATTTTGGCGTTTAATGCTGGCCTTTTAGCTGTATGGCAAAGTGATGTGCTTCAAATTTATTCATTTGAAATATCTTTAGCATTTCCTATGAACCACATGGTGGTTACATATTAGGGAGATAAAATGATTATAACTAAAAGAAGAACATCACTCGCACTGTTAATTGCATCTGCAATGATGGTGACGGCTTGTGGTGATGATGGCAAAGATGGGCAAAACGGTGCAGATGGTTCAAATGGTGATAATGGCGAGAATGGTCAGCCCGGTACTTCCGGTCTTCATATCGACATGGCTGCCGAAGCGACTGCAAATATTACTAACGCAGCTTATGCTGACGGTATTATTACAGTCGATTTCGATCTGGCAAATAAGGAGGGGGTCGGCCTATTTGGACTGACCGGAGATAATGAATTCCATGATTTCCGCTTCTCATTAGCTCAACTGCAAACTAACACAGGTTCTGAGCTTAAGCAGTGGATGTCACTGCTTAACGAAACAACCAATGATGCTGGGACGACATTCGAGCAAGGCTTCGAAAAGTTGAATGATTGCCCCGAGTGTTTAGTCGATCATAATGATGGTACCTACACCTATACGTTCAACACTAATCTTACGACCGCCGAAGACGTTGCGGGTATCGTGTTTGATGCCGGGCTGACTCAGCGTATCGCCATTGAGATGCAGTTCGAATATGACTCGGGTCATGAGCTGGCGGAAAATGCTCACTACGACTGGATCCCATCGACCAATGCACAAGAGGGCATAGGGACCCGTGATCTGGTTACACTGGAAACCTGTTATACCTGTCACCAGCCAGATAGCTTAAAGGCTCATGGTGGGCGTCGTTTGGATCTGGAAAACTGTCAGTCTTGTCATAATGGTGTTGTCAGCGATCCAAATGATGTCTCAGTTGAGCTTGGACATATGGTGCACGCTATCCATATGGGTCCGAACCGTGAAGGCAAAAATGCTGAGGGTAATGTTGTTCCAATGCCTTACACCATCGCGGGTTACGGTGGCGATCATGCATTCGATTACCCGGCATTCCCTACTAAGCCATTTATGGACTGTGCCGCTTGTCACGTTGAAGATGAGAACTTAGCGGATAAAGAGCTGTGGTTAGCGAACGCCAATGCCAATGCCTGTACCGGTTGTCATACTGACTCTCCTGCTCAGCACAAGTCGGATAAGAACCCTTCCCTGACCTGTACTGATTGTCATAGTGCAGCGGTTCACTCAGACCACAAGAAGCCATATGATGCAGCACAAGACTACAGTGTTGAAGTTAGCAATCTTGTCTTAAACGTTGACGGCTTACTTGAGTTTGACGTTAAGGTTATGGACAGTGCTGGTGCACTGGTCACTGAAGACGAGATCTATAAGCAAGGCTACAGCAACCCATATATGGTTGTGAGCTGGGACATCGAAGATGATTATCCAGAGCAGCTTGTGTCTTCAGAAACTGATAGCCTGACTGTCGGAACAACCTATGATCACAGACGTTTCAGCTTGAAGGGTGATGGTTCAACTACCTACGATGCTGACACTAAGGTGTTCCATGTAATCACTGAAAAGGTGAAAGGTAGCAAGACATATCGTACTGATGTACCTGCTGATATCCTAACTGACAGATCGTTAGAAATCCTGCCATTAGTTAAGGTCTGTTTCACAGAAGCAACTAACGTACGTACAGATTGTACTGCAGATGATGCATATCCAGCTTACGTTCAAACTGAACCGTACCGTGTATATAAGGCGGGTGCTTACGGACCAGAGATGCGTCGCCCTATCATCGATGAAGCTACCTGTATGGGTTGTCATAGCCAAGAGCTATACCATGATGCTAACGGTGTGAACTGTATCGCCTGTCATACTAATGACAAGAAGTTGGGTGCTGTTGAAGTGGACTATGCACCTGTACCTTGGGGACAGATGAAGTCTTCTAGCTTCATGTATAAGGCACACAAGGCACAAGGACATGATAATGGCCATGGCGGTAGCGGAACTATCCTGAAGACTGACTGTATGACTTGTCATGCTGAAGTCGATGGCTGGAGTGGTAAGGACTACGGTTTCGAATTAGGCCGTAACGCTGGCTCTGCTCATACTGTACCTAGCTTTATCGCCAGCGAAGGTAATACAGACCCTGTGCTGACTTACTACGCCTCTCCTGATGCGGCAGCATGTATGAGCTGTCATCAGAAGTACCTGTCTGATGCGGCTATGAGCCACTTCGAGAGCAATGGTGCATACTTTGGCCCAGATAAGCAGATGGCTAAAGATGCTAAAGAAGCTTGTGCAACCTGTCACAGCCCTGAGAAGATCATGGAGCATCACGGTCATTCTCTTTAAGAATTAAGCTCCCGGAAGGTACAATCCCTGCAATTATTCCGGGAGCTTATGTGGTAAGTAAAGTTCTGAAGTAAAGTGTTTATGTAAAAAGTTTTCCTGCAATGTCAAAGGCACCTTAGGGTGCCTTTTTTTATGACGTGGGTTGTTGCAGATAACCAAAGCCTTAAATAGGAAAGTATGTCCGGCGGAGTAGATCATCTGTTTCAAGGAGGGCAGTTAAGTTTTGACTAAGTTTAAGATTGTTTCTTATAACTGTTGAAATGTCTTCTTATAATTGTTGAAGAGGCTTTCTTAGAAGACATTTGGCGCGTTCAGGCCGGATCTGTATCTCATTTCTTCAAAAAAATCGAATTGGATATTTATGCTTTTTTAGGGCATTTAAATGGACTAAATAGGGGTGAATCCACTAGCCGTGGCCGTTTAGCGCTATAAATTAAGCTGAAATTTGGCTGAAATGTTGTTTTGTTACATTAAGGGGGATTGTCTCGATTTAAGAACAAACTCGAGTGAGCATGGAGAGGGTGTTGTGGGCGTGTTAACCATTTGTTTGTTAGTTTGGCGGTTGTACATGTGTGTAATCTTCATATTCTACATTTTTTCCTTCCCATATTACGAACAGATGCTCTGTTTATGCTGCTGTTTAATTACTGGTCAGTGGTAAAGTTAGGAAAATATCAGGCTGACGTCCCTATTTAGCCGTAAATAGCCTGCTTTTTCGTTCTAAAATTACATGAATGCTAATCATGCCGGATACTTAGCTCGAACGTGTACTAAGGCGCAATTAGCCCTAGCAATTCTATACTTCACTGCTGTAAGCTCTATCTTCGTTAATGTACAAAGTCAGTATCTGAGCCAGTAATTTTGCAACAAAGCAAACTGAGCTTAGGGGCAAAAAAATACTGAATCGAAAATTATAAAGTTACTGCCCATATACATATCTATATACATACTTACATACCTACAACGAGGACAATCATGAAGAAAATCCTAACAACTACTGCGACAGCTGTGTCTTTAGCACTATGCTCGTTCGTCGCAAACGCTGCTGATTTTAAACCTGCCGTAGCCTATGATTCATCGGGTAAGTTTGATAAATCTTTCAGCCAGGCGGTTTATCAGAACGGCGTAATTAAATTTACCGAACAAACTAAGATTGATGTACGTGAATTTGTACCTGCAAACGATGCACAGCGTGAGCAAGGCCTTGAGCGTCTTGCACGTCGTGGTTTCAATCCAATCGTTGTTGTTGGCTTCATGTATGGTTCAGCATTAGAAAAGGTGGCTAAAAAGCACCCTGATAGTCAGTTTGTGATTATTGATGCTGTTGTTGACCTGCCGAATGTTAAGTCTCTTGTGTTTAAAGAGCATGAAGGTTCATTCCTTGTCGGCGCATTGGCTGCTATGAAGTCAGAAAGCCACAAAGTGGGCTTCGTTGGCGGCATGGATATTCCATTGATTCGTAAGTTTGCTTGTGGTTATGAGCAAGGTGCTAAATACATCAGTAAAGAGACTGAAGTATTCCAGAACATGACTGGTTCGACTAACGCTGCATGGTCAGATCCTGCCCGTGGCGCCGAGTTGACTAAGAGTCAGTTCACTAAAGGTGCCGACGTAGTCTTCGCCGCTGCCGGTGGTACTGGCGTTGGTGTTTATCAGGCCGCGAAAGATGAAGGCAAGTTTGCTATCGGTGTTGATTCAAACCAAAACTACCTACATCCAGGCGTAATGCTGACCTCTATGGTTAAGCGTGTAGGATTGGCGACATTTGAAGTATTCAAAGCTGCCGAAGGCGGTAGTTTTACTCCTGGTATCGATGCCCGTGGTCTTAAAGAAAATGGTGTCGGCTGGACTATTGATGAATATAACCGTGACTTAGTGACTGCGGAAATGGAAACTAAGCTAGGTGAAATTTCAGCTAAAATCGTAGCCGGAGATATCAAGGTTCACGATTACATGGCTGATAATAGCTGTAAGTACTAAAGTTAAGTGCTTATTGTTAAGTACTGATGTGAGCACTAACATTAGTGCTCAACATCTGTAAGAAGTGAAAGTTCGCTCTCCTGCCTCACGCAGGAGAGCTTTTTGAGAAGTACCCATGGGGCGGCAAAGAGAAACATAATTTATGTCTACACTCCCTAGCGACAAACCTTTTGCACTCGAATTACGCGGTATCGATAAGCGATTCGGCGCAGTACATGCTAACCGAAATATCGATCTGCAAGTTCCTCCCGGCACGATTCATGGCATTATCGGTGAAAACGGAGCGGGTAAATCAACCCTGATGAATATCATCTACGGGTTTTATACCGCAGATGCCGGTGAGATTCTTATTGGCGGTGAGGTTCAGAAGCTTACCAACTCGAAAGAGGCTATCAGTCATGGTATTGGCATGGTTCACCAACATTTCATGTTGGTCGATAACTTCACAGTTCTTGAAAATGTGATTTTAGGTGCCGAAAACGGTCCTCTGCTCAAGTCCAGCCTCCACGATGCCCGCACTGAGTTGGAGCGGTTAGCAAAAAATTATCAACTTGATGTGCCACTCGATGCCTTAATTCAAGACTTGCCGGTAGGCCTACAGCAGAGGGTCGAGATCTTAAAAGCCCTGTACCGTGGCGCTAAGATCCTCATACTTGATGAGCCTACGGGCGTACTGACTCCTCAGGAAACTGATCACCTTTTTCATATTTTTGATGCGCTGCGTGAACAGGGCGTCACAATTTTATTGATCACCCATAAACTCAGAGAGATTCTGGCCGCCACCAATAATGTGTCCATCATGCGCCAAGGGGCGATGGTTGCTCACAGAAAGACGGCAGATACTAATAAAGAAGAGTTAGCCGAACTTATGGTGGGACGCAAGGTGCGTCTGAAAGTCGATAAGGATGAGGCGAAACCTGCTCAGGTTGTATTATCGACTCAAGATCTGACTTATACCGATGAGATGGGCGTCGATCGTCTTAAAAAGGTCTGCATGGATATTAAGGCGGGTGAGGTCGTTGGGGTTGCCGGCGTCTCAGGTAACGGTCAGTCTCAGCTGATTAACGCCCTTGCAGGACTGCTCACTCCTACCAGTGGGTCAATCACCATCGGCGACACGAGCATCTCTGCTGAGCACCCCAGCACACCTGATGGTGTTCGCCAACTCAGTGTGAGTCATGTGCCGGAAGACAGGCTAGACATGGGGCTGATTAAAGCGTTCACCGCCGAAGAGTCAGCCATCTTAGGACATCAAAACCATCCTGATTACAATGGTATGGTGATGAACAAGCCTAAGGTGATCACCTCAGAATGTGTACGCCTTATGGAAGAGTGGGATGTCCGACCTCAAGATCCTAAGCTTAGAAGCTCGCTATTTTCCGGTGGTAACCAGCAGAAGCTTATTATCGCCCGCGAAGTGGATAGGAACCCGGATGTACTCCTGATTGGTCAGCCGACCCGAGGCGTAGATATCGGTGCCATCGAATTTATTCATAAACGTATTATCGAACTCAGAGATCAGGGCAAAGGTATTCTCCTTGTGTCGGTAGAGCTCGATGAGATCATGGCACTGTCCGATAGGATCATCGTGATGTTCGATGGCAATATCGTTGGTGAAGTGAGCGCCGCACAGGCGAATGAGAAAATTCTTGGAATGATGATGGCGAACATATTACCCGATGAGCTTAGCGAGTCGGATGCAGGACAAACGACTAACGGAGGTCAATCGTGAACGACTCCAAAATTCCAGCGTGGGTTAATATCATTGTATTGCCAATGCTGAATATCTTCTTCGCCTTTGCGTTTTCTGCATTTATTTTCGTTGCAGTAGATATTGATCCCATCGAGGCCGCAGGCGTGATGGTGAAGGGAGCTCTGGGTTATCAGGAAGGTGTTGGTTATACCCTTTATTATGCGACCAACTTTATCTTTACTGGTTTAGCGGTGGCGGTGGCTTTCTCTGCCGGCCTGTTTAATATCGGTGGTGAAGGTCAGGCTTATCTTGGTGGCTTAGGTGTAGGACTTGCCTGTTTGGGCTTAGATCAAGCCTTGCCATTCTGGGCGCTGCTACCTATCACTATGGTTGCCAGTATGGCATTTGGTGCCTTGTGGGCGCTGATACCTGCGTATCTGCAGGCCTATCGTGGTAGCCACATCGTTATTACGACTATTATGTTTAACTTTATCGCCTCGGCGCTGATGGTTTACCTGATGGTGAACGTACTTAAGCTAGATGGTCAGATGGCTCCGGTATCGCGTGTTTTTGAACAATCTGCGGTGATGCCGATGTTCCATGAGATAGCGGGCTGGTTCGGCTGGTCTTTCTCTGAATCGCCGATGAATCTCAGCTTCTTTATCGCACTGGCTTGTTGTGTTCTGGTTTGGATTTTACTCTGGCGTACTCGCTGGGGGTATGCCATCAGAGCCATGGGGTCAAGCCCTACAGCTGCTGAGTATGGCGGCATCAACCATAAGAAACTGATCATCATAGTGATGCTGATATCAGGTGCCCTTTCAGGCATGCTAGGTCTGAACGAAGTACAAGGTTATGGTCAGCAGTTGAAGCTGGACTTCGTGGCTGGTTATGGCTTCACCGGTATTGCCGTGTGTCTGATTGGTCGTAACCATCCTGTGGGTATCATATTGGCGAGTCTGCTTTTTGGTGTCCTATATCAGGGCGGCGCTGAGTTATCGTTTGACTTCCCGAACATCGACCGTGAGATGATCCAGGTTGTACAGGCCTTAGTGGTACTATTCAGTGGTGCACTAGCATTGATGTTGGTGAAACCAACCGAGCGATTATTTGTGTACTTGGAACTGAGAAAAAAGTCCCTCGGCAAAGCACAGGCGGAGGCATAAGTTATGTATGAGAATCTGATTTTAATCTTAGATGCGACCCTCAGGGTATCGGCGCCGCTTATTCTTGCTGCGCTGGCAGGCCTGTTCTCGGAGCGTTCAGGTATTGTGAACATTGCCCTGGAAGGTAAGATGTTGTCGGCGGCGTTTGCCGCTGCGGCAACCGCTTCGGTCACCGGTAATGTTTGGCTGGGTTTACTTGCCGCCATCGGCGTGTCTGTTTGTCTGTCATTGATCCATGGCTTTGCCTCAATCACACACAGAGGCGATCAAATTGTCTCGGGTGTGGCGATCAATATGTTGGCAGTGGGTCTGACTGTGACGCTGGGACGTTTCTGGTTTGGATTGGGCGGTCAGACTCCTGCTCTGTCTGACAGCGAGCGTTTTACGCCTATCACGCTGCCTGGCGCGGATGCCGTTGCAGATGTACCTGTGATAGGTCCGCTTTATAGTGAACTTATCTCCGGCCATAATGCTCTGGTCTATCTTGCCTTACTTATGGTGCCTTTTGTTTGGTGGGTAGTATTTAGAACCCGTTTCGGATTGCGTCTTCGTGCGGCGGGGGAAAACCCACATGCAGTTGATACAGCGGGTATCTCGGTTGCCTGGATCCGTTATCGCGCGCTGATCTGTGCAGGTATTTTGTGTGGTATTGCTGGTGCTTACCTGTCTACTGCGCACAGTGCTGGTTTCGTGGCGAACATGAGTGCTGGTAAAGGTTTTATCGCCTTGGCCGCATTGATATTCGGTAAGTGGAAACCTGTGCCAGTATTGTTTGGTTGTCTGTTGTTTGGTTTCCTCGATGCGGTGGCTATTCGTCTGCAGGGCGCCGAGTTGCCGATAGTCGGTGAAATTCCGGTACAGGCAATTGAAGTCTTACCTTACATCTTGACCGTACTCCTGCTTGCAGGCTTTATCGGCCGCGCCGTCGGACCTAAGTCAATTGGTGTACCGTATGTGAAGACGCGCTAATAGCGTAAGCTAGTGCGTTAGTTCGTAGCGTTAGTTCGTAGCATTAGTTGGTAACGTTAGTTAAGAAGCCGGGTTAATCCCCGGCTTTTTTGTTTTCAGAATAACAGCGAGAAAGGAGGTGCGGGTAACGAGCAGGGAACAGCTAGATGCCATGCATCAGCGCATGTCCTTGTAGGACCGGCTTTAGCCGGGAAGGATGAAACAAACAGGCCATCAAGGCTCAAGCAGCTTTTATATAAAAGCTCTAAGCTCAATGAAAGCAAAGAAAGTTGCGAGCTACGAGTAGCGAGTCACGAGCAGCGAAGAGCGAAAAGAAAAAGCTGGATTCCGGCTAACAGCATGCCGGAATGACGTGTGACTAGCTTCTAAGTTCAAGGCAGGGCAAAGAAAGCTACGAGTCACGAGTAGCGAAGAGCGAAAAGAAAAAGCTGGATTCCGGCTAACAGCATGCCGGAATGACGTGTGACTAGCTTCTAAGTTCAAGATAGGGCAAAGAAAGCTAAGAGTCTCGAGTAGCGAAGAGCGAAAAGAAAAAGCTGGATTCCGGCTAACAGCATGCCGGAATGACGTGTGACTAGCTTCTAAGTTCAAGGTAGGGCAAAGAAAGCTACGAGTCACGAGTAGCGAAGAGCGAAAAGAAAAAGCTGGATTCCGGCTAACAGCATGCCGGAATGACGTGTGATGGTATGGCTGTTTTCTATCCCCAAAACCTTCGCGGCTAAAGCCGCTCCTACATGCTCGAGCCTCACTTCTAGCATCTCGAAACTCATAGCTCGAGGCTCGTAACTTACAACTCCTAACTTGCAGCTTATCACTCGCCCTTTTTAATCCACCCAGTGCAGCACGTCGCGGATAATCGACCAGCGAGGCTTTGACTCGGTAGCACCCTGACCCAGCATCCAGTAGCTATAGAATTGGTCTTGGTGGCCATCGACCTTGCGCAAGCGTTGCCAGTTATTGACATAGTTAAGCAGAGATTGGTTATTTTGGGCTACGGCATAGGCAACCGGATATCGCGCCTTGCTTTCGAGCAGGGCTATACCATACCCGGGAAAGAACAGGGTCCAGGCTGAACCTGCCTGGGCGCTGATAACCATGGCATCGTACTTATCATCCTTCTGTCTGAAGAAGTTTTTATATCCCTCGATTTTAACAAACTCGATATTAGGATAGCTTGCGGCAACATCCTCGATGGCATCAGCATGTTCAGCGTAAGCTATGGTGGCCCGTTCCATCTCTAAGATGCTCTGGCGACTCTTGAAGTTGTTCACTAAGTGATCTTTTGTTGCGATGGCTAGGTTAAGCTCCAGCACGGGTTCGCAGTAGCTAAGTTGGTCCATCTGTTTGATATCCATGGCCAGCCCGGACATGGCAATATCAAAAAATCCAGCCTCAAGAGAGCGGGCTAATTCTGCTTTACGAAACGGAATAAACTCCACCTCGACATCTAGGTCTTCGGCTAGTTTAGTGGCCATAGCACTGTCGAATCCAACTAACTGTCCGGCATTATTGTAATAGCTGAAGGGGACGTTACTTGGGATGTAGCCGACTCTTAA
>Ga0316198_10000598_pt1 | contig 19449 bp, 13 predicted proteins | sample OudBieAanoxic_MG_FD_204935 | JGI IMG/M metagenome (GOLD analysis project Ga0316198, IMG submission 204935) | Coastal sediment microbial communities from Oude Bieten Haven, Netherlands - site A anoxic | ecosystem: Environmental > Aquatic > Marine > Coastal > Sediment | place: Netherlands...
TTTATTTTCTGGGTGTTCCGAGCATTAACCCATGCTCCCTTACAACCAACCCGTAATCCTTTTATAGAGGAAAGCAGGCATTTTCATTATTAGTAATTTTAAAGTATAATTTCAATACATACAATGACTACATTATTGATCTTAATTGTTTTAGTACTAGTGGCAATTGCAATTTGGCAAATGACCAAAATCTTTGAATTGTCCAAACTAAAGTCAGAAGATTCACAAGTGGCGACCGATAAGGATAACAAGTATAATGGTTACTTGTTGTTCGCTTTTTTGATATTTATTTATGGGATAACCATATTTAGTTTTTATAAATACACTAAAGTCTTATTGCCTGAAGCAGCTTCGGCCCATGGGGCGGATTATGATTACCTGTTACTTGTTTCTTTCATTATTATCTTTTTTGTACAAACCCTTACGCAGGCTTTATTGCATTATTTTGGGTACAAATATCGTGGCGAAAAAGGGAAAAAGGCGCTGTTCTTTGCAGATAATGACAGGCTGGAATTTATATGGACGATAATACCAGTGATTGTGTTAGCCGGACTGATCCTGTGGGGTTTATATACCTGGACCAACATAATGGATATCAATGATGAGGATGACCCACTAATTGTAGAACTTTACGCTCAACAATTCAATTGGACGGCAAGATATGGTGGAACAGACAATGTATTAGGAGGCGCCAATGTCAGAATGATTGATATTGATAAGGCAAATGTTTTAGGATTGGATGAATCTGACCCTAATGCCTCCGATGATATTATTGTAAAGGAATTACATCTGCCTGTTGGTAGAAAAGTAAATTTTAAAATGCGTTCACAGGATGTATTGCACTCCGCCTATATGCCTCATTTTAGAGCTCAGATGAATTGCGTACCTGGAATGACCACTGAGTTTTCTTTTACACCAACAATAACTACTGCTGAGATGAGGTTGAAGCCGGATGTAGTAGACAAGGTAAAAAGAACAAACAAAATTAGAGCAGAACGGGCAGCTAATGGAGAAGACAACTCCGATCCATGGGAATTTGATTATATCCTTCTGTGTAATAAAATTTGTGGTAAATCGCACTATAATATGCAGATGAAGATTATAGTAGAAAGCGAAGAAGATTATAATACATGGATGGAAAGTCAGCAGACTTTTAGTCAGACTATGGCATCCATGCAATAAATAGAGCTATAAAAAAGGAAAATTAATATAAAAAAAAATTCGATTATGTCTGTTACTGCACATGCCCATATTGATGATCACGCAGATGATCATGTACATCATCATAAAGAGACATTTGTAACAAAGTATATTTTTAGTCAGGATCATAAGATGATTTCAAAACAGTACCTTATTACTGGTTTGATTATGGGTATTATTGGTATTGCCATGTCTCTTTTATTCAGGATGCAATTAGCATGGCCTGGAGAATCATTTCCTATTTTCGAAGCATTATTAGGAGGTTGGGCACCTGGTGGAGTTTTGGATGCAGATATGTACCTTGCATTGGTTACCATTCACGGTACTATAATGGTGTTCTTTGTCCTAACAGCCGGATTAAGCGGTACTTTTAGTAATCTTCTAATTCCGTTGCAGATTGGTGCAAGGGATATGGCCTCCGGTTTTTTGAATATGTTATCATATTGGATGTTCTTTGTGTCCAGTGTAATCATGCTTATTTCCCTTTTTGTAGAAGCAGGACCTGCAGCTGCAGGATGGACTATCTATCCTCCGCTTAGTGCGCTGCCAATGGCGCAACCTGGATCGGGGATGGGAATGACACTATGGTTGGTTTCTATGGCAATCTTTATTGCCTCTTCCTTATTAGGATCATTAAACTACATAGTTACAGTAATTAATCTAAGGACTAAAGGAATGTCTATGACAAGACTTCCTTTAACCATTTGGGCATTTTTTGTAACAGCAATAATTGGAGTAATTTCTTTCCCTGTATTACTATCAGCAGCGCTGTTGTTGATAATGGACAGAAGCTTTGGAACATCTTTCTTCTTGTCTGATATTTTTATTCAGGGTGAAGTCCTTCATTATCAGGGAGGTTCCCCAGTATTGTTTGAGCACTTGTTTTGGTTTTTAGGGCATCCTGAAGTATATATTGTACTATTACCTGCTCTTGGAATTACTTCGGAAGTAATGTCTACTAATGCGCGTAAACCAATATTTGGTTATAGGGCAATGGTGGCATCAATTTTAGCAATTGCATTTTTATCTACAATTGTCTGGGGCCATCATATGTTTGTTTCGGGAATGAATCCATTCCTTGGATCTGTATTTACGTTTACTACACTTTTAATAGCTATCCCATCTGCGGTTAAAGCATTTAATTATATAACCACCTTATGGAAGGGTAATTTACAATTAAATCCTGGTATGCTTTTCTCAATAGGATTGGTGTCAACTTTCATTTCCGGAGGATTAACCGGTATTATTCTTGGAGATAGCACATTGGATATAAATGTTCACGACACTTATTTTGTTGTGGCTCACTTTCACCTGGTAATGGGTATTTCGGCCCTATATGGATTATTTGCCGGAGTCTATCACTGGTTCCCCAAAATGTTCAAGAGAATGATGAATAAGAATTTGGGTTATGTGCACTTTTGGATCACTGCGATCTGTGCATATGGAGTATTCTTTCCCATGCATTTTGTTGGAATGGCAGGGGTGCCAAGGCGTTATTATGAAAATACTGCCTTTCCTATGTTTGATGAACTAACAGATGTAAATGTTCTTATTACTGTTTTTGCACTGATAGCTGGTCTGGCTCAATTAGTTTTCTTATATAATTTCATCAGTAGTATTTTTTATGGGAAACCTACTGAACAGAATCCATGGAAATCTAATACCCTGGAATGGACTACACCAATTGAGCACTTCCACGGAAACTGGGAAGGTAAAATTCCAGAGGTACACAGATGGGCATATGATTATAGCAAAACTCAGGAAAATGGGGAATATGTAATCCCGGGTCAGGATTTTGTACCTCAAAACATACCACTTCAACAGGATGAAGAGGAATTGAATCATTAAAGAATAAATTGTTAACTCATATTTATATAGCCCATCTTTTGATGGGCTTTTTTTATACTGCTAATGGAAGATTATGTATAAGGCTTTTATAAAATAATTAGCTTGACTTATTTTTAGTAGGAATAATTATTAAATTCGTTATCGTGAAGAACATTATTATATTTTTTATAGCATTGACCACATTAGCGGTAAGTGCACAGAGAAAGCCTAAAATTAAAGGCAATAAATCCATAGTGGAGGTAAATGAAGATCTGCCCTTCTTCAATGCCATAGAAGTCAGGGATGATCTGGAAATAATCTTAAAAGAAACCGCTATTCCCGGATATTCAATTTCCGCAGACGATAATTTGATAGATATTTTGAGGTTTGATGTGGTAGACAGCACCCTTGTAATAAGGTCATTTTATAAGATTACGGCTAAAAAGCAGCTGGAGATAACGGTGAACTTCAATGAACTTAAAAGAATAATAATTCAGCAAGGCAAGGTGATTACGAAGGATATGATAAATTCTGATGAGCTGAAAATCAGTACTTATGGATCTTCTAAACTTGTGTTGAATGCCAGGGCTTCGATTATGAATATTCTTATGGAAGGTAATAGTACTGGTGATTTTAACCTGCAATCCGATTCTTTAAATCTGAATTTAAGAGATAAAGTAAATCTTAATTTATATGGTATAATAAGTAATAGTAACATTGAGATGTATAATAATTCCTCGGCAGAAGTGGAGGGAACTTTAGATACTTTAAATATAAAGTTGTTCGGAAGCAGTAATATCAAGGCCCAAAAAATGGAAGCAGGAGTAATTAGTGCTGATCTGGAAGAGACTACCAGAGCAAGATTATACGCTTACAAAAGTATTGAACTTTCATCCAGTGGTGCTGCAAAGACTTATTTGTGGGGTAACCCCAAGATAATTTTGAAGGAATTTCTAAATACTTCAGAGTTATATAAAAGGGAAGAATAATACTTAGTCTAAACCATAAACAAAAAACCCCATCGATCTAGGCGATGGGGTTTTGTGCTAAACTTAATTTAGTTAGGACTGAAGGGAAAAATCCGCTTTTGGACCTGCCTCAACAATCTTGGTATTTACGTTAGCTGCAAACTTTTTAAAATTTTCATTAAAAAGCCCCACAAGCTTCTTCTTAACTACCTGATATTGCTCCTTATCTTCCCAGGTATTCTTCGGTATGAGAATTTCAGAGGGCACATTTGGACAGCTAAGTGGAATTTGAAAGCCAAACTCCTCATCTGTTGTAAATTCGACCTTGTCAAAATCATTATGGTGAATTGCATCAATCATTGCACGGGTATACTTAAGGCTCATTCTTGAACCTACACCATGTGCTCCACCAGTCCAGCCGGTATTAACCAACCAGGCGGTAGCTTTATGTTCTTTTATTTTTTCTGCCAGTAATTCAGCATATTTATTTGGGTGCCACATCATAAATGCTGCCCCAAAACAAGCACTAAATGTTGCCTGTGGTTCAGTTACACCCATTTCCGTACCGGCTACCTTAGCCGTATATCCTGAAATAAAGTGGTAACTGGCCTGTTCAGGAGTCAGTTTGCTCACTGGAGGTAATACACCAAAAGCATCGCAGGTAAGGAAAATAATATTTTCCGGATGACCTGCAACACAAGGTATTTGTACATTATCTATATACCGTATTGGATAAGAAGCTCGGGTATTTTGTGTAATAGAAGTATCTGTATAATCTACTTCCCTGCTAAACTTATCATACACGACATTTTCCAGGACGGTACCAAATTTAATAGCATTAAAAATATCGGGTTCTTTCTCAGCAGAAAGGTTTATGGCTTTAGCATAACATCCCCCTTCAATATTAAATGTACCCTGATCTGTCCAACAATGTTCATCGTCTCCAATTAATCTTCGTTTAGGATCAGCACTTAAAGTGGTCTTGCCTGTTCCAGATAAACCAAACAGTATAGTTACGTCATCTTTCTCACCAACATTTGCAGAACAGTGCATTGGTAATACATTTTCCAAAGGCATTAAATAATTCATAACAGAAAAAATACCTTTTTTCATCTCACCGGCATACTGCGTTCCAAGAATTACAATTTCCTTGCGTTCCAAATTAAGATCTACACTTGTTTTAGAAGTCATTTCAGAAGTATACCTGTTAGCAGGGAATCCACCTGCATTCATCACAACATAATCCGGTTCTCCAAAATTTTCCAGTTCTTCAGCTGTTGGCATTATTAACATATTCTGCATAAACAGAGCATGGTAGGCTCTTGTACAGATAATCCTGACTTTAATTCTGTATTTTGGATCCCAACCGGCATAAGCATCAACTACAAATAAGTGATCGCAAATATTCAAGAAATCTAATGCACGTTCATGGTTTACCATAAAGGTATGTTCATCCAAACCGATATTGATATCACCCCAGTCAATATTATTTTCGGAATCGGGGTGTCTTACGATTCTTTTATCCTTTGGGCTACGACCTGTTTTTTCGGCAGAGTAGGTCATAAGTGCACCTACGTCAGAAATAGCCGTGCCCTTTTCTAATCGCAATCCTAATTCATAGAGCACAGGAACACTGCTGTTCCTATACACCTGCTCCGTTTCTATTCCGTATTTTTGAAGATTAAAAGTTGTTTTCATTGTTTTTTTGTTTTTGAAGATTGTAAATTCCTAACCATTGATAATTTAGTGATAATTCATAAATTTTATGCAAAGAAGACAAAAAATCTTTGTAAAAAAGATGACAAATATCATGTGGTTTCAGGGAATTGTCAAATTATAAAGAAGTAGATACATTTTGTGATATTTACCCCTTTTGTTTTTTACTATCTTTGAAAATATGAACGATAATCTTGATCCTACAGGCTCCACATTTTCACAAGAGGAATTGGATATTGAGAGGGCATTAAGGCCCATTACTTTTGATGATTTTACAGGTCAGGAGCAGGTATTAGAGAATCTTAAGGTCTTTGTACAGGCAGCCAACCAACGTGATGAAGCCCTGGATCATACTTTATTTCACGGCCCGCCGGGACTGGGAAAAACTACACTGGCATATATACTGGCAAATGAATTGGGGGTTGGCATTAAAATTACTTCGGGACCAGTTTTGGATAAGCCCGGTGATCTTGCAGGACTTCTAACAAACCTGGATGAGCGCGATGTTCTGTTTATTGATGAAATCCACAGACTGAGCCCAATAGTTGAAGAGTATTTGTATTCTGCCATGGAGGATTATAAAATTGATATCATGATTGAGACCGGCCCAAATGCAAGGTCGGTACAAATAAATTTAAATCCTTTTACATTAATTGGTGCCACCACACGTTCAGGTTTGTTAACTGCACCTATGCGGGCAAGATTTGGAATAACAAGCAGACTGGAGTATTACAGAACCGAATTATTATCGACTATAGTATTGAGGAGTGCAGAAATTTTAAAAGTTGCTATTACAGATGATGCAGCAATAGAAATTGCAGGAAGAAGCAGGGGAACACCAAGAATAAGCAATGCCCTGCTAAGAAGGGTAAGGGATTTTGCTCAGATAAAAGGCGATGGTAATATTGATATGAACATATCCAGGTATGGATTAAAAGCCTTGAATGTAGATACCCACGGATTAGATGAAATGGATAATAAAATTTTAACTACAATTATCGATAAATTTAAGGGAGGCCCTGTAGGCATTACCACATTGGCCACAGCAGTATCAGAAAGTGCAGAAACAATTGAAGAGGTCTACGAACCTTTTTTAATCCAGCAGGGATTTATTATGCGCACACCAAGGGGTAGAGAAGTAACAGAATTGGCTTATACCCATCTGGGCAGAATAAAAGGAGGTTCACAACCTGGGTTATTTTAGTTTATTTATAGTATATCAGGCTGAGCGCAGTCGAATATGTCAGGCTGAGCGCAGTCGAATATGTCAGGCTGAGCGCAGTCGAAGCCCAACCATAACAAAAAATGTATAGTTATTACGTTTATATATTAAAATGTTCAGATCAATCCTATTATACCGGAATTACAAATGACCTTGAAAAAAGAATAGAACAACATCAATCGGGATGTAAAAAAAATAGCTATACTTACAATAGAAGACCTCTTGAACTTGTATTTTATCAGAAATTTAATGATGTATTGCAAGCTATTTACTTTGAAAAAAAAATAAAGGGCTGGACAAGAAGAAAAAAAGAAGCTTTGATTTGTGGTGATGACAAAATGCTTCAAATTCTGTCCGAGTGTAGGAATGCAACACATTATAAATACTATGACCGTTACGAATAAGGGCTTCGACTGCGCTCAGCCCGACAGATAATTTATCAATGAAGGAACTCCACACAATCTCGCAATTCCAGGTATTTAAAAACAGAAAGACAATTCTGAAAAATCCCTTGCCTTTCCATAGGGCTAATTTTGAAAAATATGGCGATATCTTTAGGGTCAGGGTTGGCTTTAGGAAGGCCGTAATTTTCACACGAGATGCTACAATAATTAAACATATACTTCAAAAGCAGCACAGGAAGTATCAAAAATCAGAACTCCAAACGGTTGATCTTGCAAAATATATCGGGCATGGAATCCTTACCTCCAATGGAGAACATTGGCGTGTACACCGCCGTATGGTGCAACCCGCATTTCACAAAAAGAAACTTCAGGGTCTATTGGGCATAATGAAAAAGGCCATAGATTCAGAAATAAAGAAAATAGAACCGGGAATCGTCCAGGATGTATTTCCCTTAATGGGAGATTTGGCATTCCAGGTTGTGGCACAAGCCCTTTTTAGTCGTTACGATATTCAAAAAAATATGGAACAGCTTCAGGACTTTACCGAGCGCAACCAGAAGATGTTAATCAGAGAAATGAGGCAACCTTACCTAAAATGGTATTTTAATATAAGTGGTGAAATAAAAAAGCATCTGAACTTCGCCGAAGAGGGCAGAAATATTTTAAACAATATTATAGAAGAACGACTCGATTCCGGGGAAGAGAAGGATGATTTGCTGGATATGCTTTTGAATGCTACTTATGAAGACGGTACACATATGCCCAGGCGGCAGTTGATAGATGAAGTCCTTATTCTGTTTACCGCCGGGCATGAGACCACTGCCAATGCGCTAAGTTTTACGCTTTTTTTGTTGGCAAAACACCCAACTATCCAGAATACAGTTTTGCAGGAGGTTGAAAATATAGACTTAGAGACTGATGATCTGATGCAGTGCCTGTCTAAATTAACCTACACAAAACAATGTATAGAGGAGGCCTTAAGGCTTTATCCGCCGGCTTATGTCATTGATAGAATGGCTATTTCAGATGATATTGTTAAGGGGCAAAGCTTCCCCAAAGGCTCCCTGGTTTTAATGTCTATATACGAATTACACAGATCATCTGATTTTTGGGAATCCCCTGAAAAATTTAACCCGGACCGATTTGATAGTGCGTTGAAAAGGGACTATTCCAATTACTACTATCCTTTTGGGGCCGGACCGAGAATGTGCGTTGGGAACAATTTTGCCATGTATGAGATGATCATCGCCATAGCTCAGATAATTAAAAAATTTCGAATAAGCACCAATCTTAAAACAGTTGAGGTTAACCCATTGATCTCATTAAAACCCAAGTCGGTACCAGTCTTTTTTGAACCACGGGAATTATTATAATTTTCTTGATTGAACCAAATTATGCTTACTACTATATGAACTCAATTTATTAAAAATTCAAGTTAGTGGGTGTCTTTATTCTTACCGCTAACAATGTAATACTTTACAAAATTTGCTATCTTATAGGAATTATCGAACTAAAAGTTAAAATAACACAAAGAATCTAAGTGCTTCCCCTTATAGTATTTCCAGATGGCTAAAGAACTTTCAATGGATCAGGCATTTATTAAAAAACTAACCGACCTGTTGGAAATAAATCTTGAGAATGAACATTTCGGTGTGCAACAATTAGCCGAAAAAGTTGGTCTCAGCCGCTCACAGCTACACCGAAAACTTAAAGCGATTACCGGTAAATCTTCCAGTAGCTTTATTCGTCATTACAGACTTAGGAAAGCCAGGGAAATGTTGGCGGATAATGTGGCAACCGTTTCAGAGATAGCTTATAGAGTAGGTTTTAGTAGCCCTACTTACTTCAATACGTGTTTTCGCATCTATTTTGGTTATCCACCGGGGAAGGTAAAATATAGGAATGCGGAAGTTGATCCGGAAACTTCAATAAAAGAAAGAAAAGTTGAGGGTAATGAACCACCTATTCTAAAAGTAGATGGCAATGTAGTGAACAAGCCCTTTAAGAAAAGGTTTGTCATAGTTCCTTTGTTGGTGATTATACTACTAATTTCACTTTCTTATATCATTTATTTGCGCATTGATATAGCTAATACCCCCCAGGCCACAACAAGCTCAAACACGGATAAATCCATAGCAGTGCTTCCTTTTGAAAATTATAGTGGTGATACCGCTTTGGACCCATTTTGTGATGGGATGACCGATGAGGTTATCTCAAGACTTACCAAAATCAAATCCTTGACTAAAGTAAGCTCTAGAACTTCCATTTTACAATACAAGGAATCTACCAAAAGTATACCGGAGATTGCGAAGGAATTAGGTGTTTCCCATATTTTGGAAGGCAGTTTCCAAAAAACCGGGAATAAAATAAAAGTAAGTCTTCAATTGATTGATGGCCCTTCGGATAATCATTTTTGGGCCGATGAATATACGGGGGATTGGAATAACAATGATATTTTTAAAATCCAAGCAGAGGTTGCGGAAAATGTCGCAAGAAAAATGGACGTGCAGATTTCGGATAGTGAGTATGAGGCTATACAAAAAATGCCAACGAACAATGAAGAAGCCTATAGAAGTTATCTGTTGGCAAAATCCCAAAAGTACAAAGAGAACAAAAGTTCGTTCGCAAGTGCCATTCCATTGTTTGAGAAAGCAATAGCATTGGATAGCAATTATATTGAGCCCTATATAGGATTGGCTGATGTATGGATGACAGGTGGATTGGTCTGGGGGTTATATCCCGAACAAGAAGCTTGGGCTAATAGTAAAAAAGCATTGGAAAGGGCTGAGGAAATAGACAGTTCTTATAGTGGGTTAGAGGATATGTTGAATACCGGTTATTTTTATTATGATTGGGATTTTGAACAAGTTGAACCTTATTTTCAATATCGTCTATCAAATTTTATTTTTGATAGGACCCCAGTTGTAGTTGATTATGCAATAAAGACCGGAAGATATAAAGAGGCTATTGTTGAGATTGACAAAAGTATTGCCATTGACCCATCGGTTGGGATATTTTATACATTTAAAGGTGAGGCTTTAATGCTCTTAGGAAACAGAAAGGAGGCTATTGATCTAATAAACGCTAGCAATACACTTTTTAGCGATAATTGGTGGTATCTGCGTGAATCAGCTAAATTAATGTACTATTTAGGAGAATACGATACATCAAAAGATCAACTTGAAATATTGAAGAATAATTTTCCTGATTATCCCCCAATTATTATGTGGTTAAACGGGGTTTATTCTTATATGGATGGTAATAAAAATAAAGCATCAAAGCATTTACAAGAACTGGAAAATGAATATGCAAAAGAATCTTCAGGTAGCCCAGCTTGGTTTTTGGCACTGTACTACTGCACACTCCAGGAATATGAAAAAGCATTTATGTGGCTTCAAAGATCCTATGACCGCCATGAAGTTGAACTTACCTGGTTCCGGGAGGAACCCTTGTTGACCCCACTCCGCAATGATATTCGCTACAAGGTTCTTTATGATAAAATTGGTTTCTCCAAATTAAAGTATGCCTCTGCCGAAAAATAGGGTTTTGCAAAACCTGACCATCAACTATTTTTTAATCCCAAATTAAAGCAAGAAATAAGCCTAAGCGCAACATATTTTATAGGATTACATTTATGTTGCATGAAGACCCCAAAAATACTATAGTAATTGCAACATACCGATTATGTGGTCATCCCGGAATTAGGCCACCTTTATTTCTATACTAATCCTTTAATTTTTAACACATGAAAACAAAACTAGTATTTACAGTATTTCTTTCATCCTTATTAATTTTATATGGGTGCTCGCAAAATGAAGACAATGTTCAAGAGCCACAATCGGAATCTCAAAATTTAACTACAGTCAAAGGCAATTCCGCATCAAAGGGCTCATCTGTAATTAACCAAACTTATCCTCAAGCGCAACAAAAGGTCTTAGAAACTTTTGGGGCCATTGGACAAGTTATAACCGCCGGAGCCGGAAGTGGATATTATAGCGAATATATGGACCAACTTATCTCTTTTCATGCCTATGGAGACAAGTTTACTGAATTCAATGATGGAAAGCTTTTCGATAGTGCGGGAAATGAAGAAAATGAACGATCGCTATTTGGTGACATAGTAGACCCAGGAGGAGTTAAACAATTTGCCACTGTCCCTGAAACTTTGAAAGTTGCTGTATATCATGGGAATGTAGCAAATGTAACCTTTATCTCAGATTTTATACTACAGATTGGCGGAGTTGATTATACATTTAATAATCTAATTACTTTATTGTTTGTTAAAACAAAGGGTAAATGGAAAATAGTTCACGAACATCATTCTCCTGCAGATAATGGAGACAGTGTGGAAGAATCAGGATTGGCTTCTAAAGCATCTGGATTCAAGAGCACGTTTGGATCTAAGAGTTCTGTTATTGACCAAACTTATCCTCAAGCACAACAAGAGGTCTTAGAAACTTTTGGGGCCATTGGACAAGTTATAACCGCCGGAGCCGGAAGTGGATATTATAGCGAATATATGGACCAACTTATCTCTTTTCATGCCTATGGAGACAAGTTTACTGAATTCAATGATGGAAAGCTTTTCGATAGTGCGGGAAATGAAGAAAATGAACGATCGCTATTTGGTGACATAGTAGACCCAGGAGGAGTTAAACAATTTGCCACTGTCCCTGAAACTTTGAAAGTTGCTGTATATCATGGGAATGTAGCAAATGTAACCTTTATCTCAGATTTTATACTACAGATTGGCGGAGTTGATTATACATTTAATAATCTAATTACTTTATTGTTTGTTAAAACAAAGGGTAAATGGAAAATAGTTCACGAACATCATTCTCCTGCGGAATAGTAAAGTATAAACGAGTTCTATTTAAAAAAGGCGGTCTTTCTTGAAGTATTGATAATTCTTTTTACATAGGAATATGAAAATGGAGGTGGTTGTGATATCCCATTCTTATATGCCCCATTCGTGGCATATCCCAACAAAATTAGGGAGTATGCGGATATCGCAGTAGCAGTATTTCCTCCAGCAAATTGAAAGTACCCTATGCATTTGAAAGCAGACTGATAAAAACCGAGGTCAATCGCCTTGGTTTTGTTTTATATAGATTAGTCCAAATTTTTTTAGAGGAACAACATTCGTCTACCTAAGGCCTAACTGAAAATACCAACCTATTTTTTAGGTAATGGACAGTGTTAAATATTTTGCCAATAGTCTGTCATTTTTTAACTTAAGAGGAGTTTCCCCCCTCTAACATCTTTTAAAGTGCCACTGCAACAAGCTCGTATTCGGGTTACTTCAAGCGGCATTGGTTTGATGTCTATCCTCCCCCCCGCTTATAATTAACAATTATTAAAAAATTATGGAAGTAAATGAAGTTAAGTCGTCACAATTGAATGAAGAAAAGTTGCATGAACTTTTGGGAAAAATGGTTAACGAAATGGGGGCAGCCGCAATCGGCCCGCTTATCATATTGGGAGACCGATTGGGGTTGTACAAAGCCCTTGAGGAATATGGGCCGGTAGGCTCCAGACAATTGGCCGACGCCACGGGTACCTCTGAAAGGTATTTGCGGGAATGGTTGGCCGCACACGCTGCATCCGGTTATATTGAATATCACCCGGAACAAGATCAATTTTCAATGACCAAGGAACAGGCCATGGTTTTTAGCAATGGGGAGAGCCCGTTTCTTATGACCGGGGCGTTCTATGCCATTTCCTCAATGTACCATGATGAGGAGATAATGGAGAAGGCATTTAAATCTGGAGATGGCGTTTCCTGGGGAGATCATCATAGCTGCCTCTTCTGTGGTACAGAGAAGTTCTTCCGGCCCTCATACCGCACCAATATAGTTCCAAATTGGCTTCCGCTTTTAGATGGGGTAGTTGATAAATTAAAGAAAGGAGCTAAAGTAGCTGATGTAGGATGTGGTCACGGGGTATCAACTACGATCATGGCCGAAGCCTTCCCCAATTCAGAATTTATAGGCTTCGATTTTCATGAGAACTCGGTGAAACATGCCGTTGAAGGTGCAAAGAAAGCTGGCCTTAAGAACGTGTCCTTTAAGGTGGCCAATGCCAAAAATTTCCCCGGGTCCGATTATGATCTAATTGCTTTTTTTGATTGCCTGCATGATATGGGTGATCCGGTTGGGGCTTGTCAACATGTAGTGAAGGCCCTGAAACCAGACGGCACTTGTTTAATAGTTGAGCCCTATGCTCATGATACTTTGGAGGAAAATTTAAATCCGGTAGGCAGGGCTTTTTATTCATTTTCTACAATGTTGTGTACCCCAAGTTCATTAAGCCAGGAAGTAGGCCTTGCCCTTGGTGCACAGGCAGGTGAAAAACGATTAAAAGAAGTAGCCATGCGGGGAGGTTTTACTAAGTTTATAAGAGTAACGGAAACACCATTTAATCTAATTCTCGAGGCGCGGCCCTAGTCAAGGAATTGGGCTTTCAATTTGTAAGATAAATATTGAAATAGTCATTTAAGGAACCGAGGTTCAATACCTCGGTTTTTTTGTTAGGTCTAGCTTCTAAGGAAATTTGACTTACATGTAAGACTATATGGTATTCAAGAATAGATCTAAACTCAGTTATTCTTTACAGAATTATCTTTTTTGACAACATCGTTCTATTTTACAGCGCTTGCAAATAGAGATTTGTACCTTAGCCCCTCACAACTACTGGTGACTTTAGGATTGGGCAAAAAGTAAATGAACATCAAACCAAAACAAACACATCTTATAAAAACCGAAGCCAAACGCCTCGGTTTTTTGTCGTGCGGGTTTTCAAAGGCCGAATTCCTCGAAGAAGAAGCACCCAGACTGGAGCAATGGCTAAATAAAAAAATGCATGGAGAAATGCAGTATATGGAGAACCATTTTGATAAACGTTTAGATCCCCGTTTGTTGGTAGATGGGGCCAGGTCGGTGATTTCCTTATTACTTAATTACTACCCGCAAGAAGAGCAAGAAAATGATACCTATAAAATATCTAAATACGCCTATGGGCAGGATTACCATCATGTCATCAAATCAAAACTAAGACTACTTCAGGAATTCATTTCGGAAGAAATAGGGGAAGTACATGGCAGGGCCTTTGTAGATTCAGCCCCGGTGCTGGACAAGGCTTGGGCAGCCAAAAGCGGCCTTGGTTGGATGGGAAAGCACTCCAATCTTCTCACCCAACAAATTGGTTCCTTTTACTTTATTGCCGAGTTGATAGTTGACCTTGAATTGGAATACGATTCCCCGGTCACGGATCATTGCGGCAGCTGCACTGCCTGCATAGATGCCTGCCCAACAGAAGCCATTGTTGAACCTTATGTGGTAGACGGCAGCAAATGTATTTCTTATTTTACCATTGAACTTAAGAATGAGATTCCAAACTCTGTAAAAGATAAGTTTGATGATTGGATCTTTGGTTGTGATGTTTGTCAGGATGTATGTCCCTGGAACAAATTTTCTAAAGCGCACAGGGAGCCACTTTTTAATCCCCATCCTGAGCTTTTGTCTATGACCAAAAAAGATTGGGAAGAAATTACGCAAGATGTTTTTAAGAAGGTATTTCAAAAATCAGCTGTAAAGCGAACGAAATTTTCAGGATTACAGCGAAATATTGAATTTCTTAAATAAAGTACTCAGGAACTACAACGTTTTCGAAAGTAAAATGAGCAGTTTTTTAGTAAGATTTTATTGATAATAAAGATAAAGGGCTATATTGAAGGTCTGTTTGCCAAGTATTTACAAAAGGATTAAATTTAATTTCTCTACACAGCACGTACTATGAAGATTAGGAAACCTGAGTTAAGTTTTTGGCAAATATTCAATATGAACGTTGGCTTTCTCGGCATCCAGTTCAGTTTTGGGTTACAACAGAGTGCAATAAATCCTATTTTTCTTTTTCTGGGGGCACCTGAAGATATGCTTCCTATATTAAATATCGCCGGACCGGTTACAGGCTTGATTATTCAGCCTCTTATAGGGGCTATTTCTGACAAAACCTGGTCTCCACGTTGGGGTCGGAGAAAACCATTTTTCCTTATAGGAGCTATAATTGGAAGTTTGTGTTTGTTCGCATTTCCTTTGAGTCCGGCATTATGGTTTGCCGTCGGGTTACTTTGGATTTTAGATGTGGGAAACAACATGGCTATGGAACCTTACAGGGCCTTTGTGGGAGACAAATTACCTAATAAGCAATTGAGTTTGGGCTATCAAATGCAAAGCCTTTTTGTTGGTGCTGGTATTGTACTTGCAAATGCCTCTATTTTCTTGTTCCAGGACTGGTTTGGTGGAGATACTAATGTTGAGGTGGCTGGTACGATTCCTAAATGGTTGTACTATTCTTTTTTTATTGGTTCTGTTTTGTCGGTAACCACCATTTTGTGGTCCGTTCTTAAAACCCCGGAAATTCCTCCCAGCGATGAAGAGCTTGCCGAAATTAATTCGCATAAGAAATTGCCTTTTGCAGCTCGTTTTAAAATGCCGTTTGTTGAAATTTCAAATGCGGTTAAGGAAATGCCTAAGTTTATGTGGAAGCTTTCAGCTGTATACCTTTTCCAATGGTATGCGCTGTTCGTGTATTGGCAGTTTATAACACCCTTGTTTATGAAAACTATGGGGTACGATCTTTCATCAGCCGCTGCGCAATCTGCAAAAATGAGTACTACCTATAATATTGCAACTGTTGTCGTGGCTTTGGCCTTGGTTCCTTTAACATTAAAGTATGGAGGAAAGAAGATTTATGCGGCAAGTTTACTCGGTACCGGGCTGGCCTTAATGACAATACCATATATCACAGATCCAATTTATGTGTTGTTTCCAATGGTGTTTTTTGGCATAGGTTGGGCTGCAATGATGGGTATTCCATATACCATGGTCTCCAAAATTGTTCCTCAGGATAGACGGGGTGTATATATGGGTATTTTGAATATGATGATTGTGATTCCTATGGGAATTGAAACCCTAACATTCGGAACAATCTTTAAAAACTTCTTGGGTAGTAATGCCGTAAATGCAATGCTTTTTGGAGGCACTTTCTTTATTATTGCCGCAATTTTGGCCTTGCGTTTAAATGTAACTGCTGAAGAATCGCAAGAATAGGGTAATACCGGAAATCGAAAACTAAATTATTCCATATCCCCTATGGATTGATATTTCTTTATTTCTACACAAATCAATGAAGGTTTCAAAAGCGTCATCTAAAGGTTGATGTAATTTTAATTGGTTTCAAAGATATGTTCGTATCCCAAGAAATACTCTTAAATTTGAGGTTCAAAATGATTCCATGGCCGAAGAGAAAAAAAGAAGAGAGGCATTGATCTATCATGCCAAACCTACACCCGGTAAAATTAAAGTCGTTCCTACGAAACCTTACGCTACCCAGCGCGATTTAGCACTGGCATATTCTCCTGGTGTTGCTGAACCTTGTCTGGAAATTAAAAAGGACAAGGAAAATGTATATAAGTACACAGCAAAAGGAAATATTGTAGCTATTATTACCAACGGCACGGCTGTTCTGGGGCTTGGAGATATTGGTCCGGAGGCTTCCAAACCTGTAATGGAGGGCAAAAGTTTACTATTTAAAATTTTTGCCGACATTGATGGTATTGATATTGAGCTTGACACAAAAGATGTAGATAAGTTTGTAGAAACCGTAAAGATTATTGCACCCACTTTTGGAGGGATAAATCTGGAGGATATCAAAGCTCCGGAAGCTTTTGAAATTGAAAGAAGATTAAAAGAAGAGTTGGATATTCCGGTGATGCATGATGATCAGCATGGCACAGCAATAATTTCCGCTGCAGCTTTGTTAAATGCATTGGAGATAGCGAATAAGAAAATTGACAAAGTAAAAATCGTTGTTAGTGGCGCAGGGGCCGCTGCGGTTTCATGTACAAGACTTTATAAAGCTTTTGGTGCACGATCTGAGAATATTGTAATGCTAGATAGCAAAGGCGTAATTCGCCAGGATGCAGAAAGTCTTTCCAAAGAAAAACAAGAGTTTGCTACAAAGAGAAAGATAAATACCCTGGCCGAAGCCACTAAGGATGCTGATGTTTTTATAGGGCTCTCAATTGCCGATATCCTGACTCCGGAAATGCTTAAATCGATGGCAAAAGATCCAATTGTCTTTGCAATGGCCAATCCAGATCCTGAGATAAAGTACAAACTGGCCTGTAGTACCAGAGACGATGTTATTATGGCTACCGGAAGATCTGATCATCCTAATCAGGTGAATAATGTTTTGGGATTTCCTTTTATATTTCGGGGAGCACTGGACGTAAGAGCAACTAAGATTAATGAAGCCATGAAAATGGCAGCCGTAAAGGCATTGTCTGATTTAACCAAACAACCTGTTCCTGAACAGGTAAATATTGCCTATGGCGAAACAAGATTAACCTTTGGCAAGGATTATATAATTCCAAAACCTTTTGATCCAAGGCTTATAGCAGAAATACCACCGGCGGTAGCAAAAGCAGCTATGGAAAGCGGAGTTGCGAAGGCACCTATTGAAGACTGGAACAGGTATAGGGAAGATCTCCTTAAAAGATCCGGAGATGATAATAAAGTGATGCGCCTCTTATTGAATAGAGCTAAGAGTAATCCAAAAAGGATTGTTTTTGCCGAAGCAAATCATCTGGATGTGTTGAAAACTGCGCAAATTGCTCATGAAGAGGGGATAGCCATCCCCATCTTATTGGGAAACAAGGAGGTTATCCTGGAATTGAAAAATGAATTGGAGTTTGATGCAGATGTTGTAATAATTGACCCTAAGGATGAAGATTCTGAAGCCAAAAGAAAAAGTTATGCTGCTAAATTCTTCGAAGCAAGAAAAAGAAATGGCGTTACCTTATACGGTGCGAATACCAAAATGAGAGAACGTAATTATTTTGGAGCAATGATGGTCATGGAAGGCGATGCCGATGGAATGATTTCAGGGCATTCAAGGGCATATTCAAATGTGGTAAAGCCAATTTTTGAAGTCATAGGAAAGGCAAATAACGTTTCAAAGGCTGCTACTGCTCATATTATGATTACCCAGAGAGGTCCTTTAATCCTTTCAGATACCTCAATAAATATTGATCCGAATGCGGAAGAATTGGCTGAGATAACTCAGATGACTGCCAATCTGGGTCTTGCCTTTGGTTTTGATCCTGTTTTGGCACTTCTGTCGTATTCTAATTTTGGTTCCTCCAACCATCCGCATGCCGTTAAGGTAAGAGAAGCTGTTAAGATATTACACTCAAAAAATCCGCAATTAATAGTTGATGGAGAAATACAAACTGATTTCGCACTTAACAAAAAACTTCGAAAAAGTCAGTTCCCTTTTTCCACTCTGGGAGGTAAAAGAGTGAATACCTTAATTTTTCCTAATCTTGAGGCCGCAAATATTACCTATAAATTACTTAAAGAGCTTCATGCTGCAGAATCAATAGGACCAATTATGCTTGGCCTTAGGAAGGCGGTACACGTTTTGCAATTGGGTGCCAGTGTAGAAGAGATGGTTAATATGACAGCTGTAGCGGTTATAGATGCGCAAGAACGCGAGAAAAGGCGGAAGGTAAAAATGGGATTGAGTAACGAGACGGATTAATATACCATTTCAATAACAAATAAAATATAAATGATTACCCATTTAAAAGGTAGGCTTGTAGAAAAGAATCCCACTTACGTAGTAATAGAATGCGGCGGAGTTGGCTATTTCGTAAACATTTCACTTCATACTTTTTCAAAAATTTTGGATTCAGAAAGTATTCAGCTTTATACACATTTGCAGATAAAGGAAGACTCACATACCTTATTTGGATTTGCGGAAAACTCCGAAAGAGAAATATTCAGGTTATTGCTGTCTGTTTCAGGAATAGGGTCAAGTACTGCCAGAACAATGCTTTCTTCACTTACGCCCATGCAGGTTAAGAATGCAATTGCTTGTGGGGATGTTCCTACAATACAGGCCGTTAAGGGTATAGGCGCTAAAACCGCTCAACGCGTTATTTTGGACCTAAAAGACAAGGTTTTAAAAATCTATGATATTGACGAAGTTTCACCAAATTCAAACAATACAAATAAAGAAGAAGCGTTATCTGCTTTAGAGGTTCTCG
>Ga0316198_10000599_pt1 | contig 19445 bp, 13 predicted proteins | sample OudBieAanoxic_MG_FD_204935 | JGI IMG/M metagenome (GOLD analysis project Ga0316198, IMG submission 204935) | Coastal sediment microbial communities from Oude Bieten Haven, Netherlands - site A anoxic | ecosystem: Environmental > Aquatic > Marine > Coastal > Sediment | place: Netherlands...
CACATGCCCGCGGCACAACATCGCCACCAGCAGTGACTCCACGAGGCGGTCCTGTCCCACCACCACTTCGGACACCGCCCGCTGGATCTCGCCAAGTCGCGATGCGGCACGATCGATTGCCTTTTCACCACCTCGAGTTTCGGAATTTTCCATTTTCCCCCCGCGAGCCAGTTGGCCCAGAGGAATCATAAAGCAATTATCGTGCCCACAGCCGTGCCTGGAAACGCCCTTCCGCCTCGCGTCGTTTCGGCCTGTGGCACGTCAGAAAGGCACGATACAATTGAATTGGGTGGCACAGGTAGCTCCTACCCATTCCGAGCGCTTTGCCGCTTCGACGACACAGGTGCCACCCTTCGCATTGTTTGGATTCGTCGCTCCCCCGACCAGTGACGCCTTCAGGGCAAACAATGCAAAGAGTGGCACCTCGCGCACCGAAGCGAGAGGCCTTATGCCGCGTCGACAACAAACAGTGCGAAGGGTGGCGCCCTCCTCGCCGCCAATTCGAAGCGCTTTGCCGCATGGGTGCAGATACAATTGAAAGCGATGTCTGAGAAACGAATCGGGCGCTATGAGATCGAAAAGACGCTCGGACGCGGGGCGATGGGTGTGGTTTACCTCGCCCGCGACCCGATCATCGATCGTCTTGTTGCGCTCAAGACCCTTCGCGTCGACCTCGATACCGAGCATGCCGAAGAGTTTCGCGAGCGCTTCGTTCGCGAAGCGCGGGCTGCGGGCCGGCTCAATCATCCGGGGATCGTCACTGTCCATGACGTTGGCGAGGATCCGGAGACCGGTCTCATGTACATCGCCATGGAGCACGTCGAGGGCCGAGACCTCAAACAGATCCTCTCGACGGGACACATTTTCAGGCCCTCCGAGGTGGCGCGGATCGCTGCCGACGTCGCGATCGCCCTGGACTACGCCCACTCGCTCGGGGTCGTACACCGAGACGTCAAACCCGCCAATATCATTTTGACCACCGATGGCACGGCGAAAATCACCGACTTCGGCATTGCGCGCCTCGAAACTTCGAACCTCACGGTCGAAGGTCAGTTCATCGGCACTCCCAACTTCATGTCGCCGGAACAGATCACCGGCAAGGGGATCGATGGCCGCTCCGATCTCTTCTCACTCGGTGTTGTCCTCTTCACCCTCCTCACGGGCCAGCGCCCATTCGGAGGCGACACAATGCACGAGGTCACCCTCCGGATCGTCCAGGAGCCAAGCCCGATTCCATCCACAGTCGGCACCGAAATCCCGGCGGCCTTCAATCCGATTGTCCTCAAATGCCTCGAAAAGAACCCGGAAAAAAGATTCCAAACCGGGCAAGAACTGGCAAAGGTGCTTGCAGCCCTTGCCCGTTCGCTCGTTGAGAGGCATCCTGACGACACCGGCAGCACCCGCATCCATCAGCCCGATCTCGAGACCCGCATTCACGCCGGTACTCCTCCGCCAGCAGCGCCCGCATCGCGGGTTGCCGAACTCTGGCGAGAATTTCATCAGAGGATCCAGCTTCCCGAGTGGGCCGGATGGGAGGTGCAACCGCGGTGGGCATGGATCATCATCTGCACGACGGTTGTCCTCTTCGGGCTGACGGTCGCCGGTCTGCGAATGAAGATTGACCGAGGCCCTTTTGCTGCACCGTCCGTCGCCTCGACTCGCAATCTCAACGCGGTTGTCAGCTCTCTCCAAACCACCTCCATGCATCTGGCATCAGGGAATCTGACTGCAGCGAGAAGCACCATCCAGGCAGCTCTTGACCAGGTCCCGAGCTCCCCGGCAGCGCGACGGATCGCGCGCGGCATCCATCGCGCAATGGAGGCCGAACGAACGAGTGCCGAAAATCAGAGTCGGGTGGCGGAGCTGGTGAGCGAAGGCCGGCGGCTCTACAGAGCCGGCAACTACGTCAATTCCCGGCAAATCTTCCGCGAGGCTCTCGAGCTCGATCCGTTGAACGAGATCGCCGCCTCTTATCTCGAGCTTTCCGATGAAAGGATTCAGCGCGCTCAACCCCGCCGCGCGAACAGCCGCACTACACGGGCAGCCGGGGTCGGCACGGTGACCTCTGCGCCGCTTCCGACTCCGACTCCTGCGTCGGGAATCGCCCGCGTGACCCTGTCATTCGATTCCCCGATCTCCTCCGGAGCAGTGGCGATCACCCTCGATGGCGAAACCCTCGCGGAGGTGCCCTTCGATTTTTCATCAAAGGGCGTTCTCGGTTTCAAACGTAAAGGCAGCGGCACAGTCCGCCGGGTTGTTCTGACCCCGTCCGGCACCTACGATGTCGGCGTGCAGCTCTTCGGTGAGGAACGGAGCCTGCTTGGCTCCAAGAACTTCAAGAAGACGCTGGCACCTGACAGCCAATGGACTCTGCGTGTCGATCTTCCCGGCAAGCGCTCCGATCCCGGTTTCTTCCTCGTACAATCCGCCAGGTGAGCGGATCCTCTTTACGTCGTCTCCAGCTCGCCACCTCATGGGGAGAGCTCATCATCGTCGGTGGATCACGCGCCGGAGACGGGACATTGATTCTGTTGCCACAGCTCCATCTTGCTCTGGACGCGGGTCGCGCCCACCGCGCGCTGCCGGCTATGACGACGGTCGTGGTCAGCCACGGCCACGTCGACCATCTCGGAGGGATCGCATACTGGGCAAGTCAACGGCAGCTCCAATCGATGGGACCGGCGCGACTCCTTGCGCCACGCGCCATCACGCCCGGGATCGAGGACCTACTCGCCACACATGCGCGTCTCGAGGGCGGCCAACCATACGATGTCGAGATGATTGCGGTTCAAGCGCGAGAGAGGGTTTCTCTGCGCCGGGATTTCGATCTCATTTTCTTTCCTACCGATCACTGGGTGCCCACCCTCGGTTCGCGCCTGGTGTGGCGCCGCCACCGCTTGCTACCCGAATACGCAGCTCTGCCAGGGAAAGAAATCGCGCGCCGGCGCAGTATCGGCAAAACCATCACCGAGGAGGTCGACACCGACATTCTCGCGTACTGCGCCGACTGTGGGCCCGGGGTATTGGAGGATCAACCTCAGGCTCTCGCCGCGGAAGTGCTGCTCATCGAGTGCTCCTTCTACCGCCCAAGAGACAACCAGCGCGCGGTTCGCTACGGGCACATGCATCTCGATGACCTGTTGCAGGCGATCGACAGACTGAGCTGCCGTCACCTGGTGATTCTGCATCCATCGAGGCGACACCGTCTACGCGAGGTCGAGAAAATTCTCGATGAACGCCTGCGCCCCGTCCTCGACTGCTCACTGCATCACCTGATGATCGACTGGGATTGAGAGTATTCACCACCAAGGGCACCAAGTCCGTTCAACCATCCATAATGCCCACAGATCACACAGATAGACCCAGATGGACCCACCCCATTTTGGTCTGCCCGGCGAGGTCCCTGCCGCCCGAATACTGCGATCACTCGATGTCCTTTGACGAGACCCCGTGGCCGACAAATGGCGGCCGGTGGGAAGTCGGACATCGAGGAAAGCATGCTTTCTGAGGTGGCCGGCTTCTCACCGGCGACAGGCGATCCGATCGCCTTTCGTTCTGCCGTCGGTCTCCAGCATCACCTTTCAAGCTCAGCATCTCTCCCTCTGCGCCTCTGTGCCTCTGCGTTTCTTTTTGCCGAGCGGATCTGCGTCTATCTGTGTGATCTGTGGGCCCTTGGGATGGGCGACGGCTCTGTGCACTCTCTGTGTCCTCTGTGCCTTTGTGGTTCTCTTGGTCTCTTGGTGTCTTGGTGGTGAGATCTCAGCTTTCGAAGTCGCCCGCCGCGGTGACGATGAGCTGATCGGGATGGAAGTGGGTCTGAATGGCCTCGACAACCTGATCGCGTTCGACCGCAAGGAGCTGCTCCGGGAAGCGGTCGAGGCGTTCGATCGACTCATCGGCAGTGAGGACCGTAACCAGCTCGCGGGCGATGCCCGAATTGGTGGCAAGACCCACGCGATAGGCGCCAGAGAGGGCAGATCGCTCGTCCGCCAGCTCTTCCTCCGTCGGACCCTCCTCGACGTATTTCGCGATGACCTCGAGGCTCAGCTCGACCGCACGGTCGAGATTGCCGGCGGAAACACCGAGCGCTGTCGCCCAGGGGCCGGCAATGTGGAGGGTGCCGAAAAACCGGCTGTTAATTCCGTAGGTCAGACCGGCACCATCGCGCACCGCCACTCCGAGGCGTGAGGTCAGCGTGGATTGGCCCAAACAGGAGTTGGCGAGCACCGATGCCGGGTAGTCGGCATCACCCCGGAGAAGCCGCCCGCGGTGGCCGAGGAAGACGTCGATGTTGGGTCGATCCGCAATTTGAATCCGCTCCTCCGGCGAGTGGAGCGGGCGCTCCTCGTCCATCGTCAACGTGGCCACCTCGGCACCAACCCAGTCCGCCAGCTCTTCCTCGAAGAGGGTTGCCACTTTCCCCACTTCAACGTCTCCAACTACCGCATACGCGATGGTCGCGGGGCCATAAGCTGCCGCATGGAAATCGGCCAGTTCATCACACGTCAGCGACCTCATTTCATTCTCCCGGACCTCGATCGGCCGCCGGTGCAACGGATGGCCTTCAGGGAAAAGACCACGCGTGAGGGCGGCGAACGCTCGCGCGGAGGTCTCCTCGCGCTCGCGAACGAGGCTTCCCAAAACCTGTTCACGAAGCTTGTCGAGCTCCCCGGTCGGAAAGCTGGGCCGCCGTATCACTTCTGTCAGCAGACTCACCAGCCGCGGCAGCTCCTCGGCCAGACCCTGGGCTGAGAAGGAAACAATGGTGGGCGTGCTCGCGGATGCACGCACCACCAGCTGCAGACCGTGGTCCTCGAGCTCACGGGCAAGTTCGATGCGGCTGTGGTGGGTCGTGCCACGGTCAAGCATGGCGGCAACCATGCTCGGCACGGCAAAGCGACCGTTTGTCGCCCACGCGGGACCGGCCAACAAGGTGCCGGCAACTGTGGCGGTGGGTGCATGCGGGTTGGCAAGCACCGAGAGGCGGGCCCCACCCGGCAGCGGGTGGTTGCTCACGCGATCAGAATACGTCGCTCCCGCGCCCATTACACGGCCCCGTTCTCGGGCACGAACCAGCCAACCGTGAGATTGTGATCCGAGAGATATCTCTCAGCAATCCGCTGCATATCGTCGACGCCGACAGACCGTACAAGCTCAAGCTCTCGCACGAAGCGTCTCCAATCACCCATCGCCACCGCCTCGGTGAGCCCACCCAGGATCTGGCCCGGCGACTCGTGGTGGAAGGCGAGATCAGTGCGGGTCTGCGCAAGCGCCCTTGCCATTTCGTCTTGATCAGGCGGTGTCTGAACAAGCCCGGCGACCTCGGTCCGGATGGCATCCTCAACCTCCCGGTGGCCGACTCCGGGGGAGACTGCGGCGAAGACCTGGAACAGCCCGGGATCGTGGAGCTCCATCGCGAAGGCGTGGACGCCCAGGCAGCGGTTTGTTTCGACCAATCGCTGATACAAACGCGAGGTGACGCCGTCGCCAAGAATCTGGGTCAGGATCGACAACGCCGGAAGATCTTCGTGGAGACCCTCAGGAATGTGCCAGCTGAGAGCGATATTTCCGAGCTCGCCCTCACGGTGGATGTCAAAGCGTCTCTCACCGCGCTGCTCCGGTTCCCGAATCGTCACATCGGGCACCGGTCCCGGTGCGCGCTCAATCATGCCGAAACCGCGCTCTACATGGCCGAGCGCAGTTGCATCATCAATATCCCCGACTACGATCACCGTGGCATTGTCAGGGTGATAGTAGGTGTCATAGAAACTCCGTAAGACGTCGCCGCCCATTCGCTCGACATCGTTGCGCCAGCCAATGGTCGGATGACGGTAGGGGTGCTCGAGGTAGGCGAGCGCGAAAGACGACTTCATCAACAGATCAAAGCTGTCGTTCTCCCCCGCGTCGAGCTCGTTGAGCACCACCATCCGCTCGCTCTCGAGATCGGTATCGCGAACCAGCGCGCCGCGCATCCGATCGGACTCGATATCCACTGCCAGCGCCAGTCGATCAACCGGCAGGATCTCGAAGTAGTTGGTGCGGTCGAGCCAGGTGGTGGCGTTGAACGAAGCACCAACCCGGTGCAGCTCGCGCGCCGCCTCGGTGCCCTTGTCGCGGTTGAATTTCTCGGTTCCCTTGAACATCAGATGCTCGAGGATGTGGGTCGCGCCGGTGTGGCCGGGCAGCTCGTGGCGCGAGCCGACGCGATAAACGATCCCGAACGCAACCACCGGCGCCACTGGTGTCGGTGCGGTGAGTACGGTGAGACCGTTTTCGGTGTGGCGCCACTCGCTGACGCCGCCTTCACTCTTCATCTGTTCGAATGGATGCGCCAAATTCTCCTCCACTCAGAAAGAGAAGAGTAGAGAGTCAAGAGTTCAGAGTAAAGCCCTCGAACGTCGCGAGGTCGGCGAGAACGTCTTTTGGCTACTCGATTTCGGTAGGTCTCGGAGAATCCGAGCGGCGCGACTCGGTCACAGTCAAGGTGACACGGTCAATTGAATCCACTGCGACCGGCGGCCGCTGAGCCCGACCGATCCGCATGATCTGGCCCGAATCTGCATCCAGTCGGCCGCCGAGGACGAGCCTTTTCTTTGCTCCTGACGATCGGAATTCAACCACCAGCTGAGCATCGGCGTGGCAGCCTTCTGAGTCCCGACACTCGAGGATGACCGCCCAATCCGTGTAATCTTTGTGGACGGTGCCAAAAATCTCGGTCAGCTCCGCTTTGAGGTCGGGAGACACGAGGCGGGCTTCTTCAAAATGAAAGTTTTCGCGCACGCCTACTTGCTGGGGGCCGGAAGGCGCGGGGGGTGGGCTGCCGCTGCGCCACAGCCACAACGCCACCACGACAACTATCGCGACGGCAACTGCGGCAACGATAACCAGCGAACGGCTGCGCCCAGCCATTGCTATTCGACGGGGGTCGGCCGCACGTCGGCGCCGGAGACTCCACCCCTCTGGAGAGGCAGGCTTCCTGGATCTGACGGGCCTCCGCCCCAATTCTGGTTCCGGCTCCAATCCGGTTTTCGAGTCGTCTCTACTCGCATCCAGATCACGCTCGCCCTGACGTCGGGATGGGCCCGCCCTTCTGGTGCTGGACTGGCAAAGCTATGTGAGAATGCGCCCGTCTCATCCGGGCCGAGGGTATTGGTTACGGCCACCTCGCCCCGCCACGGCTCGCCGCCTCCGACGGCGGCCGCCTCGAGCTGGACGCGAACACTGTTGACCGTATTCGGGGTTCGGTTGATGACTTCACCCTCGATCGTCCATTGGCCTTCGCCCGCGGGGTTGACGCGGATGCTGTTGAGCACCACGCCACCACCCTGTTCAAAGCCCTCAGGGACGCCGCCTTCGGAGCTTGCCGCGCCTTCGGCTTCTTCGTCCTCACCTCGAACGCCGCTGCCACGAATGTGCTTCACGTCGCGGTCAGTGATCTTGGGTCCAGAGCCTTCGTCCTCACCGATCGACGCCGCGTCCTTGAGAGTGCGGCCGCCGGAAAGCACACCGGTGTCCTGATCGGCGCCGGAGCTCTCTCCCTGTGGGACTGCCGCAGCGGCCTCGGCCGCCCGCAGCGCATCGAGATCGACATCCGCCACGTCGTAGGCGACCTGGCGGCCGTCACCAAGCTTGAGCATGATGTAGGAGCCGGTCAGCCGGTAGCTCTCGGCGGAGATGACGCTGCCGTCACGCATGGCAACATCCACCGCAGCCGCGGTGCCGGCGATCAGCAGCACCAACGCGAGACTCGATACAAGCCGCCGCATGATCAGTCCTGCCGCCAGTTCGTCACCACATGGCCAGTGACGTTCGGAAACTCCTCGGTCTCGCCCTCTGTGAATGAACTCTCGGTAAAGGTCACGTAGGTGGTCCCTCCGATCGTATAGCTCTCGGTACCAGTATATATGTCATCGTTCTCGCCGTAATCACCGAGGCCGCACTCGAACCACAGATCATAGGCACGACCGAGGCCAGCGGCGTTGCAGACCACCTCGTCACCAGTCAAATCCACGTTGGGAGTTGTGGTGGGCGTCGGCGTACTCCCTCCGCCAGAGGGGACACACTCGTCGGGCACATTGTGGTCGGCGACCTCGTTCGGCGTCGGGTCAAAGGTCGGAAAGAGAACGTGCCCGTTGATTACAGTCGCGTCATACATGACTTTCTCGTTCGGCCGCAAATTGAGGTACCAGCCAAAATTACCGATCGAGGGGTCGAGGGGCGATTCCTCGGCCGTGCATTCGGTTGTCACACCGTCAAGATCATCGATGTCGACCGCCACCAGGTTGTCCTTGCCGCGGGTCGTGGTGTCGCCGTAATCGAGCAGGAAGAAGAAGTGATCAACCGGGTTGTTGACGTTGTCATAGCGATCGACATTGGCGCGGTCGCCGGTGCCGAGGGCCAGCGCCCAGGTATAGCCCGCGCCGCCGAAGAGGGCCGGCACCATCACCGGGCGGGTGAAGAACTGCTGCCGGTCCGGAAAACCTCCGTCTGCGAAGGTCGAGCGGAAGTCGAAGATCCTGGTCAGGGTGCCGGCGTCGGCGCCGGTAGCGGCGGCATCTCCCGGGCTCGGGAATTGGAGGCGGTGGACGCCACCGTCAGAGTCAGCAAAATAGATGCGGTCGTGGAAGCCGTCGATGTCGGAATCGTGCGCGGTCGGGCTCCCCGGCACAGCAACCAAGAGGTTTTGTTTATAAACGATGTCGCCGGTTTCGATATTCACCCCATAGATGAAGTTTCCGGTTTCATCGACCTGGTTACGGTCCCATCCACCGCCGAAGAAGGCAACGAAGACGTCGTCCGGGGGGTTGGGGTCGTCGTTGATCGCGATCCGGGCGATCGCAGGTTTGGACCATGTCCAACCGAGATCCCATTCCGAGTTCAGGTCAGCATCAAGAGTGTCCGAGAACTCCCACAACACCTTCGGATAGTCCCCGTCGCAACCCGTTGTGGTGCCGTCGATGCAGCCCGGGAAACGATCCATCTCGGGCACATTGTTCCCGTCTAACGGATCGGGCTGTGTGATGTCGAGGGCCACCATCCCGCGGCCGCCGCGGCGCATCGTGGAAATGGCCACGGTCCGCCACTCCCGATCGGAGTCACCGTCGAAATCGATGAAAGCATCGCTGACGGCAAACTGACCGTCCACCAGATAGTCCTGGGATTTGCCATAGGTCAGGTTGTAGAGCCGCGGCATGACGGCCTGCGGCAAGTAGGTGAAGAGCTCCTGGCCGTTGCCGAGGTCGTGCTGCTTGTCATAGGTCTCGCCGGTGCCGGCGCGGTTGCGATCCCAGATTCCGCCATCGAACGCGTGGATCAAACCGTCATTGGCTCCGGCCAGTACCACCCGGCGCCGCTTGGCCTGTGTTTCCATGAACGCAGGGTAATCATTGGCGTTGCCGTAGCCGTAGTCGAAGAAGAACATCGAACGATTGGGAGGATTCACAATCACGGGCTGCGAATGATAGCTGTCCCCAAGCACGGGAGAGCCCGCCGGACGCGCTTCCGGCCGCGGATCGGGGGTCGCCGAGGTGTCGTTGTCAACCCAAATGTTGCGAACGAAGTTCACCACCTCCTGGGTTTCGAGGTCGGTCACCCCACCGGGAACGCTCATCACGTTCTGAAGGTAGAGGCGGAGGGTGGCGTTGGTCGGGATCTCGGTCAGATCGTGACGAGCCCAGCTGCCGGAGCCATCGCTGGCCATGAAAACGGGTCGCGTTGGAGATCCAACGGCAAGCTGCTCGGCAAGCCGAGCCGCAGCATCCCAGGCCAACCCGGTCACCGGCTCGACGAAGATCGCACTGGAATCGACTTCGCAGTCGGCATTCGCCGGGATCGTCGGCTGGCTCTCGTCGAGCTTGAAGCCATAGAGGTTGCCGTCCCACACCGTCGAATCGCCGACGGGGATAAAGTATGGATAGACCACGAGAAAGTCCTGCGAGCTTGCAGTTCCGCCCGCAGAAGACGGCGGCGGTGAGACTTTGAAGGGAACGAACGAACGTTCGTCATCCGTGTTGAGCTGCGTGATCACGTTATAAAGGGCATCCTTGAGTTCGGAAGCGTTGCGGGCGCCAAAGTACTGGCCATGGGTGATGTCGGAGATACAAGTGAGCTCTGGCGGCGCAGTACCCACCGACTCCGAAAAACCGATGGTGAAGATCGGAACCTCGGTGCCGCCGCCGACACTCGGGCTGTGGAAGTTCTCGGCAGCCTGATTCGTATCGCAGGCAAGGTTCCCGGGAGTGGCGCAGGTGTCCGCCCCGTCCGTGATCAGCACGACGTACCACTTGCGGCACTCTTCCGCGGTGTCGAACTCCCACCTTCCACCTGATTCACGCATGTCGACGTACCAGTCATAGGCATCCATCAACGCGGCAGCGATGGGCGTCGCGCCATCGGCGACCATCGGCACCGGGTTGTACGTGGCGCTCGCAGGGTCCTCATCAAAATCGTCGACGAATGTAAACGTGCCCGCTCCGTCGCTGAGGAAATCGACCGCGGTCGCCGTGTCCTGCAGGAAGTGGCGGACCTTGGCGGTGTCCGAGGTGCCGATCGGATCGGGCAGATCGACGAGGAGCTTCCACCCATCGCAATAGCTGCTCGCGTCGGCAGGGTCGGGTGGGGTCGTGGCGACGTCGATCTTGCGGTTCGGGACGTTTCGGCCGGCGGAGTAATCAATCAACCCGCCCTCGTACAGGTGTTTGAACACCAGGGATTCGCGGTTGACCTCGTCCCATGCCGTCCACTCGGTGCACTCATCGGTGTCGCAGGATTCGCCCCAGGAGGAGAACTCGAAGTTGTCGAAATAGGTGTCGGGCGCAGAGGCATCGTCGGAACCGGAGAAGAATCCGATCCCACCCGGGGCCAGGGTCGGCCCGTACATTATGAAGTCGTCGAACCACTGGACCAGCGTCAGCCAACCACTTTCGGTACAATCGCCCCCCGAGACGCACTCGAACTGCTGCACTCGCACCCGGGTATAACCACAGTAGAAATCCACCTGCAGCCTGTAGCAGCCATCTTGGGCAACGGTATAGTACGGCTGCCAACCAAAGGGGGGGGGGGAGATAGCATCAGCATCGACTACGCCAGTTGCGACCTCCATGTCGGCACCGGCAACGCGCTTGACGAGGTGCCAGCTCGCCTTCTCAGCCGGAGTCTGAGATGTCGTCGGCAGGTCTGAGAAATAAAAGATGTAGGCGTCGTCTACCATTTGATCGCTGTCGGTGTCGGTAACGGCCCACGCGGCACCCAGCCGAGAGGCGAGGCCGCCCTGGAAATCGAATTCGATGCGGACGTTGGTCTTGTCGGGGTGGAGGATTGAACCGCCGGCAAGAGTCTCCTCGACGACTAGAATGTGCTGCCCATTTGTGCCCCCCTCATCCGGGTTGTCGCTGTTGTTCTCGAGGAGAGCCGCCGGCAACCACCGGTTCTGTGCGCAGGAGCGGGATCCGGTGTATTCCTTCCAGTCTCCGTAGTCCGTATCGTTCCGGTCCCAGTTGAATTCCATCCAGTCCAAGGGCGGTTCCCACACGGCGGTACTGTTGAAGTCATCCGAGAAGATCAGAGTCGGCGGGCCGGGTGGGAGCTGGGCCGAAGCCATCCCCACCCCACCGAGAATGACGAGGAGAGCGCAGGCTCCGAGCAGCACGGCGCGCGGGTCGCGGGACGGGTTGGGTCGAACGGTGTGTCTTTGCATAGTCATATCAACCTCCCGCCCCTACTGGATCGGCGTCGGTGTATTGGTCGGCGTCGGTGTATTGGTCGGCGTATCGGTCGGTGTCGGCGGTATCGGTGTATTGGTCGCTGTCGGCGGTATCGGTGTAATGGTCGCTGTCGGCGGTATCGGTGTAATGGTCGCTGTCGGCGGTATCGGTGTATTGGTCGGCGTATTGGTCGGCGTCCCCGGCGTGAAGGTGTTGGTCGGTGTCGGCGGAATCGGTGTATTTGTCGGTGTCGGCGGTATCGGTGTATTGGTCGCTGTCGGCGGCGGCGTGTTGGTCGGGGTTGCGGTCGGCGGAGTCAAGCTGAGGTTTACGCAGTCGTTGACTGGGCAGGTCTGCTGCGCAGGATCGTCGGGGAAGTAGAAATTGAGCTGGACACAGACCTCTCCGACCCACGCCCCACTGTTCAGGTACGCAAACCAATCCGCTCTGGAATCGCCAGGGTTAAGGGAAACTCTGGCGTCGGCGCAATCGCTGTTGCCGCCCGGGGGCGACGGGTCGGCGTACGGCGGAATTACAGTCGCCGGGTCCACGGTGATATTGTCGTGCCAGTATTCGTTGTAGCATCTTCCTTCGAAAAACAGGCGATCAATGTAGGGGCTGCCGGACTGGCTCTGCGTGTCCGTCCAGCTGATGGTGGTCTGAGTGAGGTAGCCCCGGTATGGCGTGTAGTTGCCCACATCCATGTTGATGATGTGAATTCGGTCCTCTCTATTATCCGTTCCGCGCTGGAGAGGATTCGTCAGTCGCATGTCGGCGCAGTCGAGCGGCAATGGCGTCGGCGTCGGGGTCGGCGGCATCTGCGGCGAGCCACACGCTCGCATCGAGAGCTGCTCCACCGCGTCGACGTAGAGCACCCAGTCGTAGGCGAAATCCTCGTCGTAGTCGGGGTCGTCGGTTCCATCGAGATCGTAGTCCTCGCCGCCGAGGTCGTCCTTGAGCTCATTGCCCACGGCTACTTCGTCACCGCTGCTCGGAATGCCATCGGGATCAAGGACGCCGAGCGGATGGTTGTCCAAACCGGTGTTGGGGTTTGTGGCCGGGATCTCGAGCCGTACACGGCGCTTGAACTCGACCCTATTGCCCCCGTAACCGGGAATGGTGCCGGTGTTGTCATCCCAGGCGGCAAAACAGCCGTCGTCGGGGGCAAGGGCGGTGGTTGATTTCCAGGGCACACAATGCGGGAATCGCCCGGATTCGCCGTAGTACCAATCCTCGGTGACTATTTCGTTGGACATGTCCCGCTCGCCGGTGTCGAAGAATGGGAAGACCCCGTCCTGACAGACGTTTTTGTCATTAATGTCGTCGTAGATGCAGGTTCCAAAGTAAATAGGCATCAGGTCGTACGGCAGGGTGGGGTCAACGTCGTATGCGCGCACGGGGCCGAAGCGGTTTTCGACGCCCGTGGCACCCAGGGCAGGGTCGAAGTAGGGTGTGTAACCCATCATCGTCCCCTGGTAGATGTCGGCGGGGTTGTCGAGTGCGAGGCCGGCATAGGTCTCCGCATAGCCGAACCGGTATGCGTAGCCCGCTTCCATAAGATGAAAGTGATCGGGACGGTAGGCGCCAAGGGTCGAGTCCCAGAACCCGATACCCTCGTATACCCAGTGTTTGGTGGGAATGGGGTTCGATCCGTCAGTAGGCGCCGCCTGAGCGTAACCCGCAAGCACGTAGTTGGCGTCGGTCACGTCCGCCAGAAACTCACGCAGGACGCGTTTGGCGATACCCATACGCGAGTACGGATCGTCACCGCCGCCCGGCACCATTCCGTACGCGACGCTGGCATTCATCTGTCTTCCCGGTTCCTCTGGAGAGCCGACCATCGACCTCGACGAATCGAGGATGAAGATCAGATTCGGTGGTGCAGCCAGCTGGCGCAGGAAGTCCCTGTCGTCAGCCACCGCTGTGCCGGCCAGCGACGCGGCCAAGGCCAGCGCCAGCCAAGCTGTGGTTCGCTTATTCAATCTCATGACAGCCCCCTCGACCAACGGGTCAGTAACACAGTCTCACCGGTACGAACTGATCCTCCATGAACGGAAAGGAGGAAACGTCCGCTTCCACCGCCGCGCGGGTCAGGCCCATGAGCCCACCGATATCCCGCGAGGCTTCACTGCGCAGGTGGAAGTGACGGGTTTGAAATTCGGGAAAGGATGAAGGCACGCCACCCGCCATCACTGGCGTCGCCGGCTGCGATTCGCAGAAATCTGAAATCGTGACGCTGAACTGGCCCTTGAGCATCCCCTGAAGACCCAGGTCGTCCTCGAGAATAAATGTGCCGACCTCGGTGCCGCTCGCCCCGGGGGCCGCTCCAAGCGCCCCAAGTTGGATCATTTCTATCTGCATCATGGCGCCGGCATCGGCCGCATAGAGAGCCTTCGTCACCCAGCGGTCGGTGCCCGCAGCCTGGAGGCCCAGGGAGGTCTGGAGCAGCAATCCCATGCCGAGGAAGACCAGCACCAGAGAAACCATCAGGGCCATGATGAGTGCCGCACCGCGCTCGCTCGAGCGATCGCGATTTCTGTCGGCGGTGGTCGGTTGGATCAGCATCGTGCCTCCATCAGAAAAGATAGTTCCGCAACGCTGCGGCGACTTCGATGCGTCGCCACTTGTGAGTACGGTTGAGGTTGGCGACGTTGATGTCTGCAATCGCCGCGCCGGCCGCCGTCTGGAACGTGGACATCGGTTCGACCCAACCCAAAACTTCGCGGCCGGTACGTCCAAAGACCGTGATCCGCATGCCGATGACCTGGCCAGCCGCGGCCTGGGTAGCGGTCGGCGCCGACAGCCAGCTGTCGCACTGGTTGTCACCGTCGACGTCCACACAGAGTTCGACCTGCAGGCTGCCGATGTTCACCGCAACGGGCTCCGAGGTGCCGCCGGACGCATCGGCGCGCATCCGCTGAAGGGTGAAATCCGGGGCCACAAAATAGGTATAGGACTCCATGATCCCGACCCGGTAGACATCAAAAGGAATTCCACCTGTCACGGAGACCCCGGACGGGTTGAGACCACTCCACTGGGCGGCGCCGGCACCGAAGTTGATGACGAGTGTGCGATCGGGTGCGTCAGCGTCAGGGTCTTTGGTCGAATTTTTGTCTATCTCGCCGACCGCGTACTCGTTCTGGTCCATCCTGCCCATGAAGAAGATGCCGCGGCCCTCGATCGTCGTATGGTCGACGTTGTTGAAGTTGGTGTTGATCACCGCCCCATCTGCCGACTCATCGATTGTGATGCTGGTTGTACCGGCGGCGGTACGATCGACGAAGAATGGCGCAATCTCGAAAAAGCCCCGCAAGGTGAGTACATCCGAGCCTGCGACAACCGCAACAGTACCGAAAGGCGTTGTCGCAGTGCCGGATGCGTTGGAGATCAGTTCACCGGCGAGCCAGACGTCCGAGCCGCCGGTGTTGCCGGCAAAGGGCATCGCTGCCGAGCCCATCATGCGCGAAGTACGCATGATGTGGTAGGCGGCGAAGCGCACATTCTCCTGGGTGTCGGCGAGCTCGGTTTCGACCACCGAGATCTTCGACGATGTATCGAGGAGATTGAGGAGACCGATCATGATGATCGCCAAAAGGGCGATCACGACCAGCATTTCGATCAGGGTGAAACCTCTGGAATTCATTCGCATGGCGATCATCCCGGAATCTTGAGGCTGGTCACGGTCAGCACCCGCCGACCGCGCAGCGCCTGGTTGGTCGAGGTCACGGTCATCGAGATGCGTTTCAAGTTAGCAGTGTCGGTGGCGGCACCGGTTCCAGAAGTAGTAGGGGCACCCCACCCGCCGGATCCGCTGGCGGCCTGGGTCCAGTTGTCGACCCGAAAATCTTCGACGGTGTACTCGATCACGAAGTTCGGATTGACCGGCGGCCAATTTTGGACGCTGCCGGTATCTATCAGGGTCGCATCCTCGAAGGGTCGCGCCTGCAGCGCTTCAAGCGCAAAACGGGCCTCCGAAGCAAGCAAGGCATAGTCGTGGCCCGAGGCATTGGTCACCATCGCGTGCGAAAAGAGACCGGCGATGCCGAGGGCGACAAAGCTGAGGATGACCATCATGATCAGGATCTCGACCAGAGTGAAGCCATCCGTGTTCTCGTGGGTCCGCTCGCTACCACCCATCAGTACCTCCAGAACCTGAGCTCTTCGGACCAGTCGCTCTCATATGGATTCCACATCTCCTTGGTGACGGTGCCGGACCCGCCACGAATCAGCAGCCGTACGCTGTTCAGCCGATCATCTCCAACCAAGACCGCTCCCTGTCCGACACCAATATTGCCGGCGGCGTTCACGATCGTCGTCCCGGTCGGGAGAAAAACCATCCCGCGATTGCCCGCGGTACCGAGTTGGAAAAGCGCGTTTCCCGTTTCCGGTCCGAGATTGAAGCCGTTCTTCAGCGTCCAACGTCCCACCTGGTCAGCCTCAGGTTCGTTGTTGACGCCATCTTCGTTTCTGTCGACCCAGGCGATGATTTCGCCCCCCTCTTGCAGCGCGTTGTCGTCGAGGATCTTCAGCGCTACTCGCGAGGCCTGCTTGATGGCATGGATGCGGGCTACGGAGGTTGCCTGCTGGATCATGTTGGCCTCACCCAACATCTCGGCCCTCACCATCGCTCTCCACAAGATCGGGTATCCGACTGTCACGAGCAGTACGATGATCATGATGACGGCGATGATCTCAAGCAGGGTGAACCCGCGCTCGCAACGCCTGAATCGATCAGTCGACGGCAGGGAGTCTGGGTACTTCATCATTCTTAGCATGCGACCCCCTCGCCACCAACGTCAAGGGCATAGCCCCGACCTTAAAAAACCTTTGACATTAGCCAATTACGGTGCGAGTGCGACGATTCGGCGTGCGACAAGCTGGTATCGACTCACGAAGCGGCTCGCGCCCTCTTTTTCTCGGCGCTGTTCAGCGGCTGAACAGCGCCGAGAAACAGGGGAAGCTGAAAGTTTTGGGTTTCGAGTTCCCACCCGCCCTCCCGGTTCTCTGGAATCGTCGGGCGACAACTCAAAACTCAAAATTCTAAATTCTAAATTTCGGGCGCTGTCGTCAGTACCGCCAGAATCTCATCTCTTTGGACCAGACGCCGCTCTCGTGATCCCACATCTCCTGAACGACAGTGCCCGTCCCCCCCAGAATCAGCAGCCGAACGTCGTTCTGGTGGTGGTCCGACACCACGATGGCGCCTTGGCCGACACCGACGCTGCCGGTTTCACTGACGGCGGCCGCTCCGTTCGCCGCAAAGAGAATTCCCCTGGCGGTCCCACCGAGATTGAAGAGGACATTGGCGGGATCCGGTTTGAGAATGACATTGTCCTTGACGCGCCAACGGCCCACGAGAATTTCGGAGGGTGGCCCATAGCTGCCGTCTCCGTCGCCGTCCACCCAGGCGATGACCTCGCCGCCCTCCCGTGCCGCGTTGGTGGGGAGAAATCGGACAGCAACGCCCCCACCCTGCTTGAGGGCGTGAATCCGAGCCATCGCAACCGCCTGTTTGATCACGCCGACCTGACTCACAACGCGGGCGCGAACGACCGACCTGGCCATCATCGGAAAACCCACCACCGCGACGAAGCCAATAATCGCCAGCACCACCATGATCTCGAAAAGGGTGAAACCGCGCTCTCGACGCGGCCGACGGCTGGACTTGGGTTTGAAAAGGTGGAGAATCATCGTCACCAGCATGCAGCTCGAGCCTTGTCCGCGTCAATAGTTTTGAGTTTTAAGTTTTGAGTTTTGAATTCCCATCCACCCTCCCTTTTCACCGGGGTGCCGAGCGGCAACTCAAAATTCATAACTCAAAATTCAACATTCTGCCGGCTGCCGATTGGACCGCAGGTCAATCGGCAGCTGGCAGTTGGAACGCCCACACTCGCGAACCAAGATCGGCAACATACAGGGTGTCGCCATGGCGGGCGAGACCGGTCGGCTGGATGTCGGCATCGGTGAGATCAATCTGCCGGGCGACTCCATCCTCGACCAGCCAAAGCCTCTTGGCTGGCGTATCTGTCACAAGCCATCGATTTTCGGTGAGCGCGAGGATCTGAGGGCGAGAGTAGAAATCAGTCCAGGCGCCGGGCAGAGCCACTTCAGTCAGCGCATTCCCCCGTCGGTCGAATACCTGCACTCGGTGGTTCCCGGTATCGCAGACCAACAGGCGATGGCGGTCGAGCCAGGTCACGCCCACCGGTTCGACCAGCTGGCCCGGCCCCGAACCCTCGCTTCCGATGATCGAGATCTTCGGCTTGCCGCCGCCAGAAATGAGGACGATGCGTTTGTGGCCGGTATCGGCCACCGCCACCATGCCGTCTTCGGCCACCGCCACAGCCCGCGGACCGTACCAGCCGTCCGGTGGATCCGGCAGCGGCCGCACCGCTTTCGACTCCGGACTATAGACCAATACACGGTGGTTCCAGGTATCGGCAATCACCAGCACGCCATCCGGGGTCCAGGTCACCGCTTCGGGTTGTTTGAGTGGCTCAGGCACACCTCCCTCTTTGAGCGACAGTGCGGAGTCAAAGAAGATGATATCGCCGAGGTCGGGGTCGGCAACCGCCAACTCGCCGTCGGCTGAGACGTCGATTCCACGGGGCTCCACCGTCCAGCCCTCACCAAAGACCCGCGCATGCTCGACGCCAAGCACAGAGGACAGGGCCTGAGGCACCGGTTCTTCGCGAGATTCCTCGATCTCTTCGCCTGTGTTGCGCAAGAGGATGGTGTCAGTGGACCCGATCGTGCCCCACGGGCGGCGAGTGAAGACGTAGCGCAGGATATCGACCAAACTGGGCTTGAAGTCTTCCATCACCCACCACGAGCGGAGCGGCAGGCGCTCACTCTCGTAACCGGCCCCGAGCCGGCGGCGGACCGTAGGCTCCTTTTCCGGGCCACAGAGAACCAACGGTGGACGCTGTCCGACCTCGATATCCGCCCACCATACCGGCGTCCGGCGCCAGTACCAGGAGAGCGGCCATCCAGCCTCGCCACCGACTGCGGCCACGGGATCGATGCCGTCAATCGCCAACTGCAGACCTTCGTTCACCGGCACCAGGATTTCGGGAGAGGTCTGCACATAGATCAGGGCCTCGACTCTCTCGAAATTGGGCGAAATCTCGTCCAGGACAAAATTGGCGACCAGCGTAGTGACCAGCGTTGCAGCCAGTCCAATCGTCGCCAGGGCTCGACTCCACCAGACCCCCTGGGGGCCATAGGTTCGCGCCAACTGCAGGCCGGCAAGCGGGAAGAAAGCCCACACCTGGTGGACCCCGAGCCAGGGGACCTTTTCGCCAAGATAGCTGTACATCACGAGAGAGCCGATCCCGAAGAGCAGCAACGACCATTCCAGAGTTCGCATCCTGCGACCGCGACGAACGGCCCAGGCGAGGCCGGCGATGATCGGCAAGAACTCGTAAAGTGCCATCCGCGGCAGGTGGTACCAGGGTGGTCCACCAACCCGCTCGATGCTGTGCTGTTCCCACCAGTAAGAGATCGCCTTGTAGGGGAAAAACCAGTCGCCGGGATGACGGAAACCGACCGTAAAAAGGGGAACCGTCACAATTATTGCCGCTGCGACCGCGGTCAGCACATACCAACGGTGTTCAACGATCCAACGCAGAGTTCTCGGCACCATCTGACGAAGGCCACTGTGAATCAGCACCAACCCGAGAACACCACCGACCAACGCCGCCGTGACGAAGGCATTCTCTTTGGTTGCGAACGCGAGACCGA
>Ga0316198_10000600_pt1 | contig 19437 bp, 20 predicted proteins | sample OudBieAanoxic_MG_FD_204935 | JGI IMG/M metagenome (GOLD analysis project Ga0316198, IMG submission 204935) | Coastal sediment microbial communities from Oude Bieten Haven, Netherlands - site A anoxic | ecosystem: Environmental > Aquatic > Marine > Coastal > Sediment | place: Netherlands...
ATCCATCGACCAACGACGGCGCTAACGGGAGCGACTCCGCAGGTTGGTCAACGAGGGTGAACCGCACCTCGGCGCGGGCGGTCGCCCTGCCGCCGAGCGTATCGGGCGTTCCTTCGGCGACGATCAGACCGCGATCGATCACGGCGACACGGTCGGCGAGTGCCTGCGCCTCGTCCATGTAGTGGGTGGTGAGCAGGATCGTCTTCCCAAGGCTGGTGAGATTGCCGATGACCTCCCACGCCTGGCGCCGTGCGGATGGATCGAAGCCGGTGGTCGGTTCGTCGAGAAAGATGAGGTCGGGGTCGCCGACGATGCCGAGTGCCACTTCGAGGCGACGCTTCTGGCCACCCGACAGTGTCTTCACCCGGGCATCTGCCTTCTCTTTGAGTCCGACGATGTCGATGAGGTGGCCCGTGTCGAGACGCTGGGGGTAGGGGGCGCTGTACGTATTGATCGTTTCCCGGACCGAAAGCTCCCGCTCGACCGATGACTCCTGGAGGACGATTCCGATCCGTTCTTTGAACGTCCTCTGGTTCTCGGAGGGGTCGAACCCGAGCACGGAGGCGGTGCCTGACGACAGCTTTCGGTAGCCCTCGAGGATCTCGACAATGGTGGTCTTGCCTGCGCCGTTGGGTCCAAGCAATGCGAACACCTCGCCCTGTTCAAGGACGAAGCTCACGCCGCGTACGGCTTCGACATCGCCGTAGCTCTTCGTGAGGTTCTCGACTGATACGACCGGCATCGGGTCCTTCCCACGTCGGATCGAAGAATGGCAGAGTCCCGAACACTGTGTGATTCCGGCGCGATGGACTCGGGAACGGGAACGCAATCAGATAACGTCCCACCACCATGATCGAACGACTGCTCCTCCTCGCCCTGCCCATCGCCCTGCTGGCCGCGGCCTGCAGCTCAAGCGGAGACGATATGCCGACCGACTTCTCCTGGATGTTGACCGAAATCGCCGGACCCGACGGAACGATGGCCTCACCGCTCACGATCCCGACACTCACCTTCGAGGATGGTTCGGTTTCCGGCAACGCGTCGTGCAACCAGTACTTCGGTCCATACGAAATCGACGGATCGTCGATCACCTTCGGGCAACTCGCATCGACCCAGATGTTCTGCGGAGAACCCGGGGTGATGGACCAGGAGGCCGCCTACCTCGCCGCCTTGGCCTCTATCGATACCTGGTCAATGGACGGTGAGACGTTGGCCCTCTCGTCGGGCGACACGACGCTGCTGCGGTACGAGGCAATCTCGCAGGACCTCCCCGGCTCCTCGTGGGACCTCATCGCCTACAACAACGGAACCGGCGGGTTCCAGTCGACGGTGATCGGCGTGCCGGTGACGGCGATCTTCGATGAGGATGGAACCCTCTCCGGCTCCGGGGGCTGCAACGCCTACACCGGGTCGTGGGAGACCGACGAGAACTCGATCAAGATCGGCCCGCTCGCATCGACAGCGATGGCCTGTGAACCGGATCTGATGGACCAGGAGACCCGGTATCTCGCCGCGCTCCAGGAAGCCGACACCTACCGCGTCGATGCCACGACCCTCGAGATGTTCGACGCCGAGGGCACCCGTCTCGTCCAGTACCTGCGGGCTGCAACGCCGTAGTCACTCCCGATCGTCGATCAGACCTATTGACATTCGTCCGCCCCAGGTAGAGGATCACATGTGGATCACATGTTCTAGTGTGAAGGCATGGTGATGATCCAAATTCGCAACGTTCCACCAGATCTCCACGAACGACTCAAAGCACGAGCCGACGCGCACGGTATGAACCTCTCGGACTTCCTCAAGGGAGAACTCGAGCGAATGGCCTCAGTCCCGACCAACGCGGAGATCTTTGCCGCCGTCGAGGCCGACAGGGAAGCCGGGCTTCTTCCCCAGATCAGTGCCGAGGAGATCGTCGCCGCCATCCGAGAGGATAGGGAGTCTCATTGATCCTTGTCGTCGATGCATCGGCCATCGTCAGTTCACTCACGGATCCAGGCAAGCGTGGTGCCGAAGCCCGATCGATACTGGTCGAGCCCGATCTGCTCGCTCCGTACCTCGTCGACCTCGAAGTGGCTCAGGGCTTTCGCCGAGTCGGCCTGCTCAGCAGCGCCGACATGACCGAGGCACTCCATCGATATCGACGTCTCTTGATCCGCCGATTCGAGCATCTACCGCTGCTACCTCGCATTTGGGAACTACGCCAGAACCTCACCGCCTACGACGCTGCGTACGTAGCCCTGGCCGAAGCGACCGGCGCACCCCTCGTCACCGCAGACCGGAAGCTTGCGAGCACACCGGGGCACTGGGCCGAGGTCATCGTCGTCTGATCAGTCGATCCAGCGTTCGGGGCGTTCCTTGAGACGGTTGAATCCGAGCTCGTCGCAGAAGGCCTCGTAGCGTGACCGCGGCACACCCTTCCACTTGAGGTCGGCGAGAGAGTCGGGGAGCGGAACATCGGTCCTGAGTTGAGCCAGATAGCGATAGAGCAGGGCATCACCGATGTGTTCCCGGAGTGTCGCCGCGAGCTTCGCGGCCCCGCGCACCTTCACGTCCCACAACGATTCGTCCAAGGGGATGCCCTCGAGATGGCCGTAGCGAGAGAGGATCGTCCCGCTCGACTTCGCACCCCAGCCCGCGAGCCCGGGGAGCCCATCGGCCGCATCACCGACGAGCGCCAGCCAATCGGGTATCGAAGCCGGCTCGACGCCGAACTTCTCGACGACCGCGTTGCGGTCGATGAACGATCCCTTGCGCCGGTCGTAGCCGACGATGCGCGGATCGTCATAGATCTGGCATAGATCCTTGTCGGGGGACATCACCACGACCTGCTCGACGTCATCGACCCACCTGCGGGCGCCGGTGGCGAGCCCGTCGTCGGCCTCGTAGTCGTACATCGACCAGACCGTCACGCCGATCGCGCGCATTGCCCGTTCGGCGAGCGGGAACTGGTCGAGCAGCTCCTCTTCGATTCCCTCTCCCGTCTTGTAGCCCTCAAAGACCTCGTTTCGGAACGACTCGACTACCGAGTCGAACGACGCGGCGATATGCGTCACCTCGGGTTCGGTGAGCAGGGCGAGAGTTGAGGCGAGGATGCCGTACGTGGCGCCGACCTCGCGGCCGTCGGGCGCCGTTCTCGGTGGGACCCCGAAGTGTGCGCGGAACAACTCGTACGTGCCGTCGATGAGGTAGAGCTTCATGATTCGACCCTACCGCCCTCTGAGCTGTCCTGCTCTCCTGCGAGTCGCCTAGAGTCGTCCCATGGCGTGGCTGCTTGCTGCAGAAGAAGGCCTCATAGTTGGTGGATTGGAGATCGGCGAGGCGGTCGCCGAATCCATCGAAGTCGCTGCTATTGCGGCCATCAGCGTCGCAATCATCTACGCCGCGATTAGTGGCGCCAGGGCGTGGATTCGGAGCGGTGGGGAAGCCGCATTCCAGATCTTCAAGCGTGCCATCGGGCGCGGGATGCTCGTCGGCCTCGATCTCCTCATCGCCGCCGACATCATCAAGACGGTCACGGTGGAGGCGACCATCGAGAACACGGTGACGCTTGGCCTCCTGGTCCTCATCCGGACGTTCCTGAGCTGGAGCATCGTCGTGGAGGTCACCGGCCGGTGGCCGTGGGAGGAACCTCCGGAGAAAGCTTCTGGGTAACGCCGACGGGAGATGGTCACCAGGATCCCTTCAGCCATTGCCCACGGCAACCCCACGTCACCACCGCGGGTATCCTGCGCCGACGGGCCTGTAGCTCCAATTGGCAGAGCAGCGGACTTTTAATCCGAAGCGTGTGGGTTCGAGTCCCACCGGGCCCACGGGAACCCGCCCGACCTGGGTCGACTCGCGAGCCCGCCTGCTATCGGACGTTTCGTACGATTGTCGAAGACGCTCGTGCCGCCCAGTCCCATTCGATTGCAGCCATTCGGACGCAGCTTGGTTGTAGCACTGAAGGGGGCGGCAAGACTCGGCCCCCCCAAGGCAAGGTTGGAACCGACAGCATGAACACAAACCGTGCCGCAGAGCCAGCCAGCGTGAGGAGCGCCCTCGAGTTCCCTGAGGTTGGCATGGCCAGCAACTTGACCGGGTCCTCTCCGCGCCGATGACTGGTCTCCTCGTTATCCAGTTCGTGGCGACGTGGTTCATGGTCGGACTGATCTGGACCATCCAGATCGTGCACTATCCGCTGTTTCCATTCGTCGGCAAGGCCTCCTTTCCTCGATATGAGGAAGAGCACACGCGACGGATGGGGTGGCTCCTTGCGATCCCGGCACCCGTCGAGGTCGCTACCGCTGCGGCGCTGGTCTTCGTCCGCCCGTCCGGCGTGAGCTTGGCGCTCGTCCTGGCGGCGGGAGCGGTGTTGGTGGTGCTCTGGGTGACAACGGCCCTCGTCCAGGTCCCGCTCCACCGCGAGCTTTCCAGCGACCCCTCGAAACGCGCCATGCGTCGCTTGGTCGCCAGCAACTGGATTCGCACCATCGGGTGGACGCTACGCGGCGGCCTCGTCGTCCTGATGGTCATGCAGGTTCGCTAGCTTGGTACGGAACTTCAATGCCGAGCACCTACCCCCACCTGCCAGCCTGCAACCCGTGACCGCCCTTGCAGCGTCGATGCTGCTCAGAGCGCCGTGAAGCCGGCACGAGCATCCATCGAGATCGCCGCTCCGGTGAACACGGTCTGGCCCCTGCTTGCGGAGTTTCGCTGGTGGCCGAGCTGGGGCCCAACCGTCCGGGCGGTCTCGGCCGGGGCCACCTCCGTTGCCCCCGGGGCTCGCGGACGGATCCAGACCCCGATCGGCATCTGGGTACCCTTCGAGATCACGAACGTGGAACCCGAGCGCAGCTGGAACTGGACGGTTGCGGGCATCCGGGCCACGGGACATCACGTCACAGCCGTCGGTTCGAATCGGACCCGCGTCGACTTCACGGTTTCGGGCTGGTTCGCTCCCTATGCCGTCATCCTGCATGCCGGCCTCCGTCGCCTCAAGGAGCTTGCCGAAATGCCGCGAACCTGAGCTGAACCAATGGCCCGCGAGTCCACCGTGGCCGATGCCCACAGTCCGGCCGGAAGGGCGTTCTTGCTCGTTCAGCCGTCACTGCGGTCGGTATATCGCCGCCATGCTGAGAAGGATGCCACCGAGCCACCATGGGGACGACGGAGCCACGGCCATGGATGAATCTGTACCGGGCGAATGTGAGCGGCCCGAGCATGCCATCCCGGCACCGGCGTGAAGGTCGCGGCAAGCCGCCGGCCGTCGAGAATGGACACGGGATCGCCCACGTAGACCTCGAGATTGCGCCGCCGGCCCAGGTCGGCCAGCGTCTCGGCGAGGAATACCAGCCGCTTGGCGGTCAGCTGCAGTCGGGCCAGGAGGGGTCCGTCAAACACAAAGACGATGGGCAACGAAGGGTTCGCAACGAGAGCCGGATCGTCATCGCCGAGCGATTCCGCCGTCAGCCACACGGCGTCGGGACGATCGTCTGCGCGTGCGTGATCGGGGCCGGCGGTAGCCGCCGGGTCCGGGTCGGCTCGCAGACGCGGATGAGGCTCAGCGGCCTCGAGCGGGGAATCCGGTGGCCAGTCGTCGATAGGGCATTCCGCCTCGTGCGGACAGGTTGAACAGAGGCCCGGTGCCCGCTTCTCGACCTGGAAACGGGAGAAGCCGTAGGCGCGCCCGGTTGCCGTCCCTGCGGTCCATTGCCACCCCAGACGATTGGCTGCTCGCGATCCGTCGAGAAGGTTGACGAAGAACTCGTCTTCACCCTGTTGCCACGGTGCGAGCATCCGTACGGACCATTGCGACGCAAGCCACATCCGCATCTGGTTGACCAACCAGCCGTCCGACTCGAGCTCTCCGACCGCTTGATCGACGCAGGCCATGGTTCTGGGCCACGGCTCAACCCTCTGAGTTGCAGGTATGCGGTACCGCAGCCCGCTGCGGGTGGCTCTTCCCAGGCGCGCATAGACATGCCTGGCGTATTCCTGCCACAGCAACTCATCGCGATACTTGGCGACGTCCCGCGCCGGTCCGTCGGCAACGGCTTCCCATACACGGGGGAGCGACAGCATGCCGTGTCGGATGTAGGGAGACAGCCGCGAGGCGCCGCGTCGCGTCGCAGGCCAGGCTTCATTGCGGGATGCCGCGTACCCTGCGACGTCGAACGTCGCCAAGGCTTCGTCGGCCGACGATTGCCCGCCCACGAACGCGCCCGACGCGCCGACGTCGCCTGCATACAAGCCGGTGAGGTGCCGGCCGACCCACTCGAGCACGTCGGGCCGATCGAGCGGCGGCACCGGCAGCACCGTCACCGTCTCATCCTCAGCGCTGCGCACAGCGGACGTGCAAATGGCATTGCAGACCGTGGATGACCGGTCAAGGCGAACAACAGAACAGACACCAATCCGAAAGCGCGGAATCTCATGGGAGCCATTCAACACCGCGACTAGCGTGCCTGCGATGTTCGAGTTCCGCGGTTCGCCGGTCTCCGTTCGACCAGACCTGCGATTCGCCTACACGTCGTTGTGGGGCCACTTCTCACGACCCGGGCCGACGCTGGACGGTCAACAACGTGTTGCGTTGTTGACGTCCGTCCGGGATCGCGCAGCAGAGGAGACGGCGAGGACCGTCGGGATCGAGCATCCCCTCGGCCTTCTCGCCGACACGCTGTATCACGACCCGACGACGGTCGACGGTGATCTTGTCCGGTCGGCCGCCGATGCCTCCGGCGATCCCGCGACAGTTGAGGTAGCTGCCTTGGTCTCGATGCTCTCGTCGGTTGATGGCACACATCGCGCGTTGGGAGCAGACCTCGAGCCCCTCCCCGAAACGTCCGCTGGAAATCCGACGGGCGAGATTGCCGAAGGCCTCAAACGACGCAGAACGCACCTCCCGGTTCCCCCCGGCCCGATCCCAGTGATGTTCGATCTCCTCCCGTACGAGGGCGCCGTCTACCAGGGCCTCTTCGGTCCCCAATACATGACCGGATGGGAGATGGCGCTCGACACGTTTCGGCGGAGCCCCGGCCTCGACCGCGCACAGATGGAGCTCGTGTCGTCGCGCACGTCGATCCACAACGAGTGTTTCTACTGAACGTTGAGCCATGTCACGATGCTCCGTGCGAGCTCATCCGCATTCGAATACGGCCTCGATCTTGACGCACTGCGCGATCCCGCGATCCCCACGGGTGTGCCAGGTGGCAACCTACTGCTCAGGCTCGTCGATGCGGTGCTCGTGCGTACCGAACCGCTCGAGCCGGTTCATGGTGGGATCATCGGCGAACTCGGACCAGAGGCCCTGGTGGACGCCGCGTCCGTGTTCGGCAATTTCGAGATGATGAACCGTGTCGCCGAGGTGAGCGGAATCCCCATTCCCCAACAGGGCATCGACCGGAATCAGGGTCTGATCGATCGGCTCGACATTGGTGGCTTCGTCAAGCACTGAAGGCTCCGACGTCGGGGGTCCCGTCGGGTCTCTACGATTGGCCTCATGTCGGCTCGCGAACCGGATCTGTTCGATCTCCTACGCTCTCTCGATCTCCCCATCGGGGACTACGCGGTATTCGGAAGCGGACCGTTGATCGTCCGGGGGATCATCGAAGCCTCGAACGATCTCGATGTGATCAGCCGCGATCGTGCGTGGACACGTGCGCTGAGCCGTGGAGAGCTGGTCTCGCTCCCGGGTGGGGACAAGATCGTCAGCTGTTTCGACGGCGCCGTGACCGTCGGCAGAAACTGGGCGTACGGGGACTTCGACATCGACGAGCTCATCGACACCGCCGAGGTCATCGACGACCTCCCTTTCGTCCGGCTCGGGCATGTCGTCCGCTACAAGGAGATCGCGGCCCGACCGAAGGACGTCGCACACCTAGCGCTCCTGACGGCTCACCAGAGAGGTACCTCGTCGATCGACGAGTAGGCGGGATCCGTCCCAGGATTCCCGAGGGTCGCGAAATCGATGCCGCGCGGCCTCCTCGGCTCGTCCATACTTGTTCGTGTTCTCAACGAGGAAGGCAGCAGTCCATGACGTCGGCAATTGTGCGCCAACCGGGCGAAGGTGAGGTCTTGCGGGCCGGTCCCACCGTGAGCGTTGTGAAAGTGGCAGGGACATCAACCGACGATCGGCTCGGCGCGGTCGAGATGCACATCGACGCCGGGTGGGACGGACCCCCGGCTCACGTACACGAACGCGTCGATCACCTGTGGTACGTGTTGGCGGGCGAAGTCTTGCTCACCATCGACGGACGTCGGGACCGGTACGCGCAAGGATCATGCTTGTTTGTGCCTGCCGGGACACCGCACGCATTTGGCACCGGCGACGACTCGGCGGCGGCAATGCTCCAGGTGGACACGCCCCAGTCCCTCGACGGCTACTTCCGGGAGCTCGTGGAGACCTTCCCTCCTGGCATCGCCGTTGATCCTGCTCGTATCGCCGACATCATGCGCCGACATGACACCCGCCCCGTGACCTGATTCGTTCCGCTACGGCTAGGTTGATTGCCATCGAACACAACGAAGCACTCCTCACGCGATCATTCGAGCTCGCCGCCGAAGCGCTAGCGGCCGGCGACCATCCGTTCGGAGCGCTCTTCGAGGTCGACGGGCAGGTTGTCGCGGAAGCCAGGAATCGGATTTACTCCGATCACGACATGACCGCTCACGCCGAGACCGCCCTTGTACTGATACTGGAACGGGAATACCTCCTCGATCAAGCCGGTGGCGGAACGCTCTATGCCTCGTGTGAGCCGTGCCCGATGTGTGTTGGTGCCATGTTCTGGGCCGGTGTCCGCCGGGTGGTCTTCGGGCTCTCGTCTGCGCGACTGATGGAACTGGCGACGCCTCCCGGAGACACCCCGGTTGGGTTCAGCATCACGGCTGCTGAGATCGGAGGCGCGGCCATCCCACCGATGCACTTCGACGGCCCACATCGCGAGGACGAAGCGGCAATCCCCCACCTCGGGTTCTGGGTGCCCTGAAGACGCCACGCTGCGTGGTCGATACCGCCGTTCCGCGGGCCCACGACGCCACATGGAGGGTGGAGAACCCTGGGTACGCGGTCCTTGCTCGACACGACCGCGGTCCGTTGTGCTTTCATGGTGACGATCCGGGCCGGATTGGGTCCGTTGGGCAGCACAACAGGAGACAACAGTTCATGGGAGCCTTCCTCGGAACCATCATCGGCGGCCTCATCATGGGCCTCATCATCGGGCCCCTCGCACGGCTGATCATGCCCGGCACACAGAACATCTCGCTGGGCTGGACGATCCTGGTCGGCGCCGCCGCCGCCATCGTCGGTGGTTTCATCGCCGACATCATCGGCGTGGGCGATACGTCCGGTATCGACTGGATCAAGCTCTTCATCCAGCTCGCACTCGCCGTTGCCGGTATCTACTGGTTCCTCCGGTTGCGGGAGAGCAGCTAGCGGGCGAGCCGGCCGCCGCACGGCGGGCAACTCGCTCGCGGTGCGTCGAGCAGGTTGAATAGGGGCATGGATACTGCATCGTTCGTTCGCGCCCTGCCGAAAGCTGAACTCCACCTCCACATCGAAGGGACCCTCGAGCCCGAGATGATGTTCGATCTCGCGGCTCGCAACGGTATCGACCTGCCGTTTGCCACCGTCGACGAGGTGCGTGCGGCATACGAGTTCTCCGACCTGCAGTCCTTCCTCGACATCTACTACCAGGGTGCGGCCGTCCTGGTGACCGAGCAGGACTTCTTCGACCTGATGTACGCCTATCTGGGGCGAGCCGCCGCCGACGGAGTGCGCCGGGCGGAGATCTTCTTCGACCCTCAGACCCATACCGAGCGGGGAATCGACTTCTCCGTGTTCATGGCCGGCTTCACCCGAGCCATCGGAGCTGCCCACGTGGAGTGGGGCATCTCAGCTGCTCTGATCATGTGCTTCCTCCGCCACCTCCCCGGGGAATCAGCCGTTGAAACATGGTCGGAGGCGAGCCCGTACGTCAACCTGATGATCGGTGTCGGCCTGGATTCTTCGGAGGTTGGGAACCCGCCGGAGTGGTTCGCCGAGGCCTACCAACTTGCACGCGATGCCGGCCTCCACGCGGTGGCGCACGCCGGCGAAGAGGGGCCGCCCGCCTATATCTCCGGAGCACTCGACAGCCTCGGCTCGGAACGCATCGACCACGGCGTCCGCAGCGCCGAGGACCCCGCCCTCGTCGAACGCCTCGTTGCCGAACAGATACCGCTGACAATGTGTCCGCTCTCGAATGTGAAGCTCCGCGTCTTCCACCGCCTCGAAGACCACAACCTGAAGGACCTGCTTGACCGTGGGGTCCGGGTGACGATCAACTCGGACGACCCGGCCTACTTCGGCGGTTACGTGCTCGACAACTACGTGGCGATCGCCAAGGCGCTGAACCTCAGCAGAGACGACTTGATCACGCTTGCGCGGAACTCGATCGAAGCGACCTTCCTCTCCGTTGACAACAAAGCTGCCCTCCTGGATGAACTCGACGCCGTGGCACGCGGCTGATCTTCACTCTCGTTCGAAGACGGTCCCCATCGCGGCAGGCGCCTCACTCCCAAAGAGGTTCCGCACGCTCGGGAATCGATCTCCGATCTGGCGGAACCAGCTCGAGTACACGAACAGCAGCGCGAGGATCATCAAAGGGAACGGCGCGATCGGAAGCACCTGCGCAAGACCGGGGAAGACGTCTTGAAGCTGGAAGGCGAGCACCTGGAGCGCCCCGAAGAGATAGGCGCCGAACGCCACCCGCAACGGGTGCCAGCCGCCGAAGATGACGATCGCGAGACCGATCCACCCGAGGTTCAAGGTCAACGTCTCACGCCAGCCCAGCTTGATGTCGAGTGAGTAGGCGGCGCCCGCGATCCCGACCATGGCCCCACCAAGCACGGTGTACCAGAAGCGCAACGTGTTGACCTTGATGCCTCTCGCGAACGCACCCTCCGGCCTTTCACCCACACCCTGGAGATTCAGGCCGGGTCGTGTGCGATAGAACAGCCACCAGGTGAGACCGATGGCCAGGAAGCTGCCGTACACAACAAGGTCGTGGTCGAACAACACCTTGCCGACAAACGGGATATCGGACAACACCGGGATGGGCAGCGGCGGCACGCGTGGTCCACGCTCACCCACGAAGGAGTCGCCGAGGAACGATGCAAGGTCCGCAGCAAGCAGGGTCAGAACAAATCCGACCGCAATCTGATTCAGCTTCAACCGAATGCTCGTTGCCGCGATGATCGCAGCAATGGCGGCTCCGATGATGGCCGCCGCCACGAAGCCGGGCAACGCGTGGCCGACCCAGAATGCGACGGCGAATCCCGTCATGGCCGAGAGCCGGAGGCTTCCTTCGAGCGAGAGATTCACAACACCGACCTTCTCGGTGATGGTCTCCCCCATCGTCATGATGACGAGCGGAGCAGCGGCAGCGATGATCGAATTGAGTGTGGCTTCCACGATTAGGGCTCCCCGGGAGCGTTGCGCGACAACGAACTCCGCCGAGCCGACCAGGCTCCGCCGATCATCACGAAGAGGACGATGGTTCCCTGAAGCACCCCTCCGAATGCGGAATCGAGGCCGAGCCGGAGGTCGAGTTGGGTGCTCCCGACCGAAATCGCCACGAAGAAGAGCGCAATCGGTGGCACCCAGACAGCGCTGAACGACGCCAGCAGGACCACCAGGATTCCGAGGAAGCCGTATCCCCCGGAGATCGACGGGACCAGCTTGTGGTGGAACGCGGTCACTTGCACCGTCCCGGCAATCCCGGCGAGTGCACCTCCGATCGCGAACGCGCCGAGGAGGTAGCGGTTGGTCGGGATTCCGATGAGGAACGCGCTCTTTGGGTTGCTCCCGACCGCCTTGAGCCGCAGCCCGAATCGAGTGCCGCGGAGCAGCACCCACACGATCAGGACGCTGACGAGGCCGAGGACAACCGGAATGATCGGCCAATCCGTGCCGAACGCCTCGAACGTGGGCATCCATGCTTCCTCACGGAAGATGTCGGTGCCGCTCGTCGATGCAACTCCGGTTCGCTGCCAAGGGCCGAGAACCAGGTACACCACAAGACCGGCTGCGACGAAGTCGAGCCCAAGCCCCCCGAAGATCTCATGGACGCCGCCGTACGTCTTGAGGACCCCGGCGAGGAGTGCCCAGATCATCCCGCCGAACGCACCGGCAAGGATCGCCGCCACAATCACGAGCCAGACGGGCCCAGGAAACGTTCGCGCGATCCACGTCGCCGCTACGGCGCCGATCACGATCTGGCCTTCGACGCCGATATTCCACAGACCGGCGGCAAAGGTGACCACCAACCCCGCGGAGGCAAGGAGCAGCGGCGACCAGGCGAGCAGCGTGGCCGAGATCTTCGATGCCGAACCGAAGGATCCCTCTACGAGGAGCCAGAGCGCCTCGAACGGCGGCGCACCCATCAGGAGCAGCAGCACGATGCCCGCTCCGAGGGCGGCGGCGAGCGCAATCAGCGTGGGTGTCGCGGATCGCACCTTCGTCACACCCGCTCTTTCCCGCCGATGAGGTAGCCGAGCTCCTCACCGTCGGTCTCGGAAGTGTCTCGAAGCGCGAATACGGCACCGGCGAAGAACACCACGATCCGGTCGCTGTAGCGAAGGAGTTCGTCGAGGTCGGCGGAGGCGAAGATGATCGAGGTTCCGTCGGAGCGCCGCTCCAAGAGGCGTTGCCACACGTAGGCGGCGGACTCCACATCGAGGCCTCGCGTCGGGTGCTCGAGGAGCAGAAGCCGCACCTCATCGGGAATCATCGCCAGCAGGAGCCGCTGCTGGTTTCCGCCCGAAAGTGCCTCCGCTGGAGACGTTGGCGTGCCCTTGATCGAGTACTTGTCGATCTCCTGCCGTGCCGCTTCGTCCGCGGCCTTCCAATCGACGAAGAAGCTGCTGTCGTCTGCTGAGAGCACCAGGTGCTCGGAAATCGAGATGCCCTCGACGAGCCCTTCTTCGAGACGTCCCGCAGGGAGATAGTGGACACCGGCGGCGAGGTGCCCCCGGTAGGAGGTCTTCGTGAGATCATTCCCGTCGACCAACAGCCGTCCCGACGAGGGATCGAGCAGGCCGGCGCACGCACGGAGGAGTGTCCGCTGGCCGCTGCCCTCAAGGCCCGCGAGCCCCACGACCTCGCCTGCCGCCGTCTGTAGGTGCAAATCATCGAGGCGCGTGGTTCCTTCTTCGAGGACGATTCCCTCGAGCTCCAGGACCGGACCACCCAACGGCGCCGGTTGGCGATCCTCTTCGTGGAACACCTTTCCGAACATCTTCTCCACCAGAAGCTCGGAAGGGACCGGCATCTCGGCCTCGAACACAACTTTGCCTTGACGGATCACCGTCACCGAGTCGCACAACTCCTCGACTTCCTCAAGCTTGTGAGACACGAAGAGAACGATGAGTCCGGTCTCCGCGAGTCGGTTGAGGGTGGTGAAGAGCTGGATGCGTTGAGTCGCGGATATGCCGGTGGTCGGCTCATCGAAGATCAGTACTTTGGCGCCAAGCCAGATCAGCCGCGTGATCTCGAGCTGCTGGCGCTCGCCGATCGTGAGATCCCGGGCAAGCTTCGACGGGTCGAAATGGAACCCCAGTTGCTCGCTCATCCTCGCTAGCTCGTCCCGTGCGGTAGAGCGATCGAGCGGAATCGGGCCGGGACTCCCGAGCGCGAAATTGTCGAGGACCGTGAAGGGAAGGAAGACCAGCGGATCCTGGTGGAGCATCCCGATGCCCGCGGCGATGGCGTCCGCGGGAGACCTGAGCGTCAGGGTCTCCCCGTCGAGAATCGCCTCACCGGAGTCGGCCTCGTAGAACCCCGACAGGATCTTCATCAAGGTCGATTTACCTGCGCCGTTCTCGCCCAGGACCCCGTGCAGGGAACCCTCCTCGACCGTGAAGGTGATTCCGTCGTTCGCTCGAACGGGACCGAAGTGTTTGTAGATGTCCGAGATCTCGAGCGCCATGCGCCGCAGGCTACTCGACCCACCGAACCCAGACAGAGCGATGGGGGAGGCCGATTCGGCCTCCCCCATCGGGTTCGGGACCAAGGGATGTCAGGCTGAGCTTGCGCCCTCCATACCCTCGAGGAGCTGCTTCATGTACCAGATCTGGGGGTCGGTTCCGACTTCCCCATCTTCGAGGAACACGGATCCGTCCTGGTAGTTCAACGGACCGATAAAGAGGTTGGTCGAGCCATCACCCAGGCCCGTCACAAACGTGTCGAGAACCGTTTCGGCCTCGCTCGCAAGACCATCTCCGCTGACCCATCCGATCATGCTCGTGTCGCGATTGTTGATATCGGTCCAGTCCGGTGGGAACCACTGGAAGTCGGCGGTGAACGAACCGGCAATGACCGACTCGGTCACATCCAGGTAGGCCGGCCCCCAATTGAAGTAGGGGACACCGAGGCACACGTCCGGTGCCTCAGAGCACGCACCAACGAAGTCGTAGGGAATCGCCGACACGGCTTCGCCTGCATCGGCACGTTGTCCGGCCACGACAAGGGCTTCGGTCGTGTCGATGCCCGACACCACCACATCTGCGCCGCCGTCGAAGAACGCGTTGGTGACTTCGGTCGGATCGAGCGTGACACCGGGGATATTGAACCAGAACCCGATCCAATTCACTTCAACGTTGAGATCGGCGAGATCCTTGCCCGATTCCTCCCAGCAGTACTGGGCTCCGAGGTACAAGGCGCTCGCGAGCCGGCGCGTCTCGTCGTTGATGAGGGGGCCGAGATACGCGATGTTGCCTGTTTCGGAGGTCAGCGCCGCGGCACATCCGGCAATCATCTTGCCGTAGGTCATCTTCCCCATGATGTTGCCGAGGTTGGGCAGGTCGGCCCGGTAGGCCTCGCCTTCCTCCCACGCGTTATCTCCTGACGACCAGATCATCGGAACGTCGGGGTGGGCAGCTGCTGCGGCCTCGATGCCGTCTCTCATGTCGTCGGAGGTGGCAAAGATGAGGCTGGCTCCCTGCTCGATCATGTCATCGACCACCTGTTCGACCGACGTCTCGGGTCGATCGGTCGGATTGACCGAATCGAGCGAGATCATCGTCGCTCCGGTCTTCTCCATGACGTATTGGCCCGCCTCGAAGTGGGCCTGAGACCAGCCAGTATCGTTCTCCGGTCCGACGAGGATCATCCCGAAGGTGAGGCCTTCGCCGGACATGGCGGCAGCGGTTGTGGTCGTCTCCGCTGCAGTCGCGGTGGTCGTTGTGGTGTCGTCACTCGAGCTACTGCACGCTGCGGCGATCATCGCCATGGCTGCCATCAGCCCAAGCAGGCCGAACCATCGTCTCTGTCGCGTCATCGATCCTCCCATTGGAATTGCCCCATTCGAACCGAGTCAGGTGGCCCGGCAGTTCCACTCTAGGCGCTTCCTCCTCCGCCCTGGTGAAGCAGGACTTGCGCGGGAATGGCAAGGGCCCGAGACTCCCCACATGGAACGTTTTGCCCACCGCCGCAACCAGTTCGCCGCCGCCCTCGGCGACGGCATCGCCGTCATTCCCGCGTCAACCGAAACCGTGCGCAACGACGACGTCGACCACGAGTTCCGACAATCGTCGGACTTCTTCTTCCTCACCGGTTTCGACGAACCTGACGCCATTGCGCTGGTCGACCCCGCCCACGTGCAGCCGTATGTGCTCTTCGTTCGCTCTCGCGATCCGGAGATGGAAGCGTGGAACGGGAGACGGGCAGGCGTTGAGGGCGCCGTCGAGCGTTTTGGCGCCGATGCTGCGTTCCCACTCTCCGATTTCGACAAGGTGCTTCGCAGCCGCCTGCGACGGCGAGACACACTGTGGTATGCCGTTGGCTCTTCGATCGATACCCGTGTACTCGGAGCGGTGCAACAGGCGCGGGGATGGCGCAATCGAACCGGCATCACCGTTCCGTCGATGATCGCCGATCCAGCCGCCATTCTGGGCGAACTTCGGCTCATCAAATCGCCCGACGAGATCGCGGCCCTGAAGGAGGCGTGTCGCGTGTCTGCGGCGGGACATGTCGAAGCGATTCGTTTCGCCGCACCCGGTCGCACCGAACACGAGGTACAGGCGGCGATGGAGTACGTGTTCCGGTCTTCCGGTGCGGTGCGGGAGGGGTATCCATCGATCGTGGCCTCGGGCGACAACGCATGCATCCTCCACTACACGGAAAACGACCGGCTGATGGAGGACGGCGACCTCCTCCTCATCGATGCCGCCGCGGAGATCAGCTACTTGTCATCGGACATCACTCGTACGTTCCCGGTGAACGGCCGGTTCACCGCTCCGCAGCGTGCTGTGTATGAAGTGGTTCTCGCCGCCCAAGAAGCCGTCATCGACGTCTGCCGACCCGGGCTCCCCTACACCGACATGCACGACATCGCCGTTCAGGTTCTGACGGAAGGAATGGTGGACCTCGGTCTCCTGCCGGGGCCGGTTGACGATACGATCGCATACGGGTGGTACCGAGAGTTCTTCTTCCATGGACTCGGGCACTGGCTGGGGATGGACGTCCACGATTCCGGGCCGTATCGCGTCGACGGCGTCGGCCGAGCCCTTGCTCCGGGAATGGCGTTCACCGTCGAACCGGGCATCTACGTCGCTCCGGACAAGACGACGCTCACGCTTGCCAAGATCCCTTTCGATCTCGATGGGGAGCGAGACCTCGCCTATGAGGAAGGTGCAGCAGAGGCGAAACGGATCATCGAGGAGCGCAAGGCGGCCGCCGAGACGATCACCCATGAGGTCCCTGAGAAGTTCCTCGGGATCGGAGTCAGGATCGAAGACGATGTGCTGGTCACCGAGTCCGGCTGCGAAAACCTCTCACGGGACGTACCGGTTGATCCTGATGAGATCGAAGCACTCTGGAGTTCGGCCGCGACGATCCCGACACGCGGATAGGCGTGAAACCGCCCGGATGTCGGGTGCCGTCTACGAACCGCGCAGTGACTGTCTGAACGATTCGAGCGATCGAACCACGTTGGCGGCGTCGTCCCCGATGCGCGGGAGCTTCGCCGAATTCCGCTCGTAGCGGCTCCGCTGCGTCTCGTCCTCCTCGTCCTCCGGCTTCTTGGCCTTGGCTGCCGGTTCCTCTGGTTCCGGGGCTTCGGCTTCGGCTCCGACGTCGGAGCGCTCGGGAGCGCTCGTCTCATCCGGTACGGTCGCCGCGGGGGCTTCATCCGACCACTCGACAGCTCGGGGTCCGTCCGTTTCCGCGACCGGAGCCGGCCGAGGTACCGAAGATCCCGGCGCCAACTCCTCGGCTGCCGCTCGATCTTCGGCCAAGCGGGCACGTTCCTGTTCGATGCGATCCGCCTGCGCCTCGACCTCCGCCTGACGCCGTTCGGCTTCTGCCAGAACGGCCTCTGCGGACTGCTTCGCTTCGACCGCTACTTGCTCGGCCTCAGCCGACGCCTCGGCGAGGATCTGCTCGGCTCGTTCGTTCGCGGTCCGGAGCGCTTCTTCTGCCGCTTCGGTGGCCGTGGCTGCGGTATCGAGGGAGAGACCAGCCGCATCGACGGCAGCCACCCTGTCGTCCACCTCGGACTCGCGTCGTTCGATCTCTGCAAGCCGGGCTCGCAGGTCATCCTCCGCTGCGTCGTGTTCGGCAGAACGGCGATTCAGCTCCTCACGGCGTCCCGCCAACTCGGCGCGCATCTGCTCGACCTCACGAATCGTCGACTCGTGCTCGACCCTTGTGTCTTCCAGGTTGGCGATCTCGGCCTGGAGGCGCTCGATCTCTGCCCTCGCGGCCGTCGCCTCTCCCTCCGCCGACGCCCGGATGCCCACAGCCTCCCGCTGGGCTTGTTCAACGATCGAGAAGGCCTGATGTTCTGCTTCTGAGAGATCGGACGCCTGCATCCGCGCCGCAGTCAGGACCCGATCGGCCTCGTCGCGAAGGGCATTCGCCTCGAGCCGGATCCTGTCGGCTTGCGCTTCGGCATCGGCGACCATCTGCGCCGAGCCCCGGGTCTCGTTCTCGGACTCTTCGATGATCCGAGCAACTTCACGCTCTCGCTCTTCGGTCTGAGCGTCGCGAGCCATGGCGTCGGCAAGGATCTGTTCAGCGCGGGCTTCCGCTTGTTCCAGCTTCGACGCCGCCGCCCCTTCAGCCTCGGCCATGACCTTCGCCGCCTGGTCTTCCGCGTTCTGCAGGACCTGAAGCTGCTCTTCGTACTCGTGCCGGACGGTGGCCGCCTTCTCCCGCATCTTCGCCACGTCGTCTCGAGCGGCAGCCGTCATGACTTCCACGGAGTCCCGTGCCTCGGTGAGGAGTTCTTCGGCCTCGGTCCTGAGAAGCATTGCCTGCTCCTCCGCCGCGGCACTGGCGATCTGGGCATCCGACTGGACTGACTGTGCGGTTTCCTCGGCACGGACAAGCATCGCCGTCGCGGACTCGTCGGCCTCCCGTCGGAGCCGCTCGCTCTCTTCCGTCGCCTCCTGCAGACGACGCTCAACCTCTTCGCGAGCAACCGTACGAATCTCGGCGGCCTCTCCGTTGGCTGCTGCGAGAAGGGCTTCTGCCTCACCACGAAGCCGGTCACTCTCTTCCGTCGCCTCCTGCAGACGACGCTCAACCTCTTCGCGAGCAACCGTACGAATTTCGTCGGCCTCCGCATTGGCCTCTCCGAGCACGCGTTCTGACTCTTCGTACGCGGCGATGACGGCTTCCTCGGCCTGGCGAGCGATCTCGTCGACCGACGCGATCCTCTCTTCCGCTCGAACCTCGGCGGCGGCAAGGATGGCGTGTTGCTCGGTGGCTGCCTCCCACGACATCTCGGCGTCGACGAGGAGTTGGAGGGCTCGCTCCTGCTCGATCTCGGCCTCGGCGTAGCGGGCCTCGATACGACGGTACGCACGATCAAACGTCTGCTCGGCTTCCGCTTCAGCCCGAGCGATCGCGGCGTTGGCGTATTCCTCGGCCTCGGCGCGGACGTTCTCGGCTTCCCTCTGGAGGACCTCGGCAGCTGCCTCGGCATCCCGACGCGCCCGCTCTGCTTCTTCCTTGACCTCGACCGCTTCGTCCCGCGCCGCGGAGCGCACCGACTCGGCTTCCTCATGAAGTCGACGCGCATCGGCCACGATCTCTTCGGCCTGGGCTTCGGCGGAGTGTCGCTGGCGTTCGGCCTCGTCGAGCATCGTCCGGGCATCGCGCTTGGCTTGCTCGATGATCGCCGCCGCCTCTTGGTCGGCGTTGGCCTTGAGCTGCTCGGCTTCCTGACGGATCGTCTCCGCCTCGTTCTCGATCCTCGTCGCGTCGGCTCGCAACTGATCGACACGTGCCTGCCCTTCGGCGATAGCAGCGCCCGTCCGTTCCTCGGCCGCCACAACCTCGGCGAGCCGGTGGTCGAGTTCAGCCTTCTGTTCCTCGAACTCTGCGGCTTTCTGCGCGGCAAGGGCTTCCGCTGCTTCTTCGGCCGCCTTCGCCTCGGCCGCGACACGCACGAAGTGCGCTTCTGCTTCTGCGACCAT
>Ga0316198_10000601_pt1 | contig 19434 bp, 17 predicted proteins | sample OudBieAanoxic_MG_FD_204935 | JGI IMG/M metagenome (GOLD analysis project Ga0316198, IMG submission 204935) | Coastal sediment microbial communities from Oude Bieten Haven, Netherlands - site A anoxic | ecosystem: Environmental > Aquatic > Marine > Coastal > Sediment | place: Netherlands...
GCAGCTGAGAATGCCCATATCCTCATAGATTCGGGCAGTGCCTTCGTGATAGTTTCCGGTGCCCACGTGGACATAGCGGCGAATGCCGTTTTTCTCTTCACGGACGACAAGAGCCAATTTGACATGGGTTTTGAGTCGTTCCACGCCGTAGGCAACGTGTGCCCCCACTTGCTCCAGCTGCCTGCCCCAGGCGATGTTGGGGGCCTCATCAAAGCGCGCGGTGATCTCCACCAGCACCACTACCTGCTTGCCCTGGCGCGCGGCATTGATCAACGCTTGAATGATTGGAGACTCGCTGCTGGTGCGGTAAATGGTCAGCTTGATGGCCAGCACCTGGGAGTCAACCGCTGCACATTGCAAAAAATGTAATATTGAGCTGTCGAAGCTGTGATAGGGGTGATGCAACAGGATGTCACCTCGGTGGATCTCGTCGAAAATATCTGCAGAATTGAGGGGGTCCAGGCGGCGCAATCGGACATGGGTTATGGGCTCATGGGGGGGGTCATGCAGTTCCGGGTAACCCCCCACCTGGAACTTCATTAAGTCCGATAGACTCAGCAGGCCCTTCGTAGGTTCCAGATCTTTTAGATCAGCCTTGAGTTGTTCGGCGATCCAGCGTTGTCGTTTTTTGGGCATTTTGGAACTCACCTGAAGTCGTGTCACGCCGGCAAACTTTCGGGCCGTCAGTTCTTCCGTGACCATGCCGATCAGGCGACCTGGAATATGGACAGCTCCTGGATCTTCAAGGTATGTCCGTTCCCATGGGTCATCTTTGGCGACGCGGGTTACGCGAAAAAAATAACACTTCAGGCCAGTCGCCTTGGGAAACAGCAGGTTAAGGTTAGTCGCCATCACCTGCTCCAACGGCACATAACCGGCGCCACCGGGCAAAGGCACCCAGCGCGGGCGGTTGGCCGGCACTTTGATCCGGACGAAGCGATTGCGTTTCTTTTTGGTTTCCCTGACCTCCACCGCCAGGTTTAATCCCAGGTTGCTGATGAAGGGGAACGGATGCGAAACATCTACGGCAAGCGGTGTCAGAATGGGTTCCACCGATTCGAGGAAATAGCGCTGCAAATGCGATTGTTGCTGTTCGTTTAACTCCTTGTATTCCAGAATGGGGATTCCGGCCTTTGACAAAGCGGGGCGAAGCTTTTGACTAATCAACCTGGAAACACGTCGGGCTTGTTTATGCAATTCGGCCCGGCAGGCTTGCAATTCCGCTTCCGGGCTGAGCCCATCAGGGGATAGTTTCTTTTTCCGTTTCTCAATCTTGCGTTTGAGCCCCCCCATGCGTTTCATCGCAAACTCGTCATACAGCATGCCCATAATACCGGCAAATTTAACGCGTTCAAGCAAGGGTAAATCAGGATTCTCCGCCAGCGCAAGGACACGGCGTGCAAAGCTGAGCCAACTTAACTCACGATTGATAAGCGCATTTGGCGAATGAATATCGATTTTTTCCGGTTTATGGGCCATAGCTGTTGTCATTTCCATGGACACGTCTTTCTTAGCAGAAGCGCCGTTTACAGGGCTTCCCTTGCTAAGAACCGGTTCTTAGCGCCGCTGCTCCAGTGGGTTCATAAATTCTTTATTCCTCCGTCCACTGGCGTGGACGAGATTTGTATTTAGAAGTTGGCGATACAGAAAATATTGAATTGATAAGAACGCGCGTATGATGAACCGGCATATCGGAAAATGTATATACAGATCGAATTTAGAATTGGCGCAGGATGTGACATCAGATATTTCCTGATCACCTATTTTATAGATGACAGTCGTATGTGATGTCAACGACAATTTTTTAGGCAAATACATATAACCCACTAATTTTCAATCAATAATTCCTCTTCAGCAAGGGAAGAATCCGGCATAACTTCCACTGAATCAAGTTCAAACCGAGCCTTCAACTTTTTGATATTCGAATTACTCAATCCCCTCATTTTGGAAATGCTGCGCGGATTTACAAAGATGGTCAGGGTGTTTGCTACGGATCCGGCTGATTCGATTGCCGCCCGGGCGTCATCGTAAAAAATTTCCGAATAGACCAGGTGGCCGAAGGCCGGATGATGGGGGCCCGCCAGAACGGTTGTACCATCATCAAGATCATCGGTGGTCTGCAACCCCATCCGAATGACCTCAATGCCCACCTGCTTGAATAGCAGATAGACTTTCTTCACCAGGGAAACGGCATTTTCCAGGGACAGGGGCAGATATTCGCCATTTTTAAACCACTGTGCCAGTCGGCTGTTTTCAACCACCACCGTTGGGTATATGCGGACACAATCAGGGCCCAGATCTGCTATTTTGCGGGCGCTGGCCAGGGTCCGGGCGTCAGTGTCGCCGGGCAGTCCCACCATCATTTGCAACCCGATGCCAAGCTGCCTCCTTTTAAGGGCTTCGACCGCCCGAATGGTATCTTCAGCACTTTGTCTTCGCCCGGTCAGCGCCAACACCTGATCATCCATGGACTGAACCCCGAGTTCTACTATCGAGACCGGATAATTCTTAAGAATATCCAGACGTCCTTTATCGATGGTGTCGGGGCGGGTGGAAAACCGAATACCGTCCACGAGCCCCTGGCTGACAAAGTCAGCGGCAAGGCCAAGGCAGGATTTAATTTCTGATTGTTTCAATCCCAGAAAGTTGCCCCCGAAAAAAGCTATTTGAACAGGTCCTCTGTTTTCTTTTTTATAATTCAAAAATTTCCGGATTTGAATACGGATTTTGTCCAGGGTAGCGGCCCCAGGTTTTGCGCCTGTAATCGAAACCTGGTTGCAGAAGACACACTGGTGGGGACAGCCGGCATGGGGAATAAAAACGGGGATGATGAAGGGGCGGCTGTGCGATGCTGGATACTTGATACTGGTCACCGGTTTCTGGTCTCTGGTTACTGGTCTCTGGCAGCTCGTCTCTCACTATGAGCAGCTGGTAAGCGTTGACTCTCGATGCTGGATGCTCGATATCCGGTATTAGCGGACTAGTCAGAATGTCATCGAGTATCGAGTATCAGGTGGCAAGAGAATTAGAGCCGGCTACCAGGAACCAGAGACCGGCATCGAGAATCAATCTTTTTCCTTCAGAATCACCAATGCTTTGCGGGCGGCCTCCTGTTCGGCGGCCTTTTTGTTTTTTCCGGTTCCCTGGGTTTCTAAATCGAGTACTTTCAATTCTATCAAGAAGGTTTTATCGTGATCCGGACCGTCCTCCCGGATGATTTTGTAATTCGGCATTGCCCCGTGGCCGACTTGAACCATTTCCTGCAGCTGGCTTTTATAGTCATAATTGTTGGCAGTTGAATGCAAACGATCCATCAATGGCAAAAAATTTGTCTCGATGAACCTGAAAGCGGCATCGAATCCGCCATCCAGGTAGACGGCGGCAACCAGGGCTTCATAAGTATCCGCCAGGATGGAATTTTTTTCGCGGCCATGGGTTTGGATTTCTCCTTTTCCCAGTTGAATATAGACACCCAGTTCAAATGAATGCGCCATTTTTGCCAGTTGAGATTCATTGACCAGATTGGCACGCCTTCTGGAGAGCTCACCCTCTTTTACGTCCGGATAGCGGCGCATGAGAATGTGGCCGACAATCAAGTTTAAAACGGCGTCTCCGAGAAATTCAAGTCTTTCATTATCCTGCAGATTCGTATCCGCCAGCTCATTGACGTAGGAACTGTGTCGCAAGGCTTTTCGCAGCAATTCCTGATTGCCAAACTCATATTGTAAATGCTGCTCTACCCCTGAGGGATCTTTTGCTTCCATAAGATTGCCCTTTAACGCCTGGGGCTTCGCCCCGCCATAAACACTATATCATTTTAAAACTTTTCTTACGTTAGGTATTATCCAGAGTTGTTTATTTTTTATACTGGATTAGCTTTTGGTATAGCTCATATGATACGGACAGGTTGCCTTTTCCCGATCCCATTTCAATGTCAGGATGAATGCTGCCGTGAAAATCTGTTCCGCCGGTCATTAGCAAATCATGGCGCTGGGCCAGCTCGGCAAAAAGGCGGGTTTGATCCGCAGTGTGCAGCGGATAATATACCTCCACACCCCGGATTCCCATCTGCTTTAATTGGCCGATTAGGTCATCAAGCTGGTTTTCACTTTCATATTCCAGCAAACTCGGATGGGCCAATACCGGGATGCCACCGGCCCCCCGTATGGCGTTAATCGCTTTCGAGCATTTGACCCGATATTTATCCACATAAGCCGGTTTATCTGTGCCCAGAAACTGATCAAAGGCTTCATCTATCGATGAAACCACACCCTTTCTGATCATCATTTGCGCGATGTGCGGTCTTCCCAGCTGGACATCTCCTGCTTCTTCACGAACTTCGTCCAGGTTGATGGAGATTCCCAATTCATTCAAACGATTTATAATTACCGGGTTGCGGTTTTTTCTGGCCAGCTGGAGTTTTTCAAGGGTTTGATTCAATTCCGAATCATCGAGATTAATCGAATAACCCAGCAAATGGAAACTTCCGGCTTGGTGATAAAACGGAGGGGGGGCCGCACTGATTTCGACGCCGGTCAAGAATTCAAGGGCGGCAGGAATGCCGCTGTTTAACGCCTCACTTGAACCGGCCAGGGTATCGTGGTCCGTAATGGCAATTGCTTTTAGCTCGAGCTTTATGGCATGGGCAACGATTTCTGATGGCGTAAATGTACCGTCAGACGCCGTTGTATGAATGTGAAGGTCGATACCCCACATGTTGGTTATAATCCAAGGGCTTTCTCTAAAGCCTCCTCTTTGGATTTACAATCAATGCATTGGGTGGTTACAGGTCTGGCTTTTAGCCGTTTAAGCGTGATATCTTCACCACAGGAATCGCAAATGCCGTAGGTATCATTTTCAATCCGATTCAGGGCGGCCTTGATCTTTTTGATCAATTTGGCTTCCCGGTCACGTATTCGAAGCATAAAATTGCGATCCGCTTCAAGGGCGGCGCGATCCGTCGGGTCCGGAAAATTCTCCTTGGTCTCGGTCATACCGGAGACCGTATTACCGGCCTGGTTTATCAGCTCATCCAGCCGTTCGGTGAGATATTTTTTAAAAAACTCTTTGTCTTTCTTCTTCATGATTAGACCTCATGAAAACCCCGTTATTTTTCATCTTTAAAAGTGGATTTAAATAGCACAACTCAAAATCCTTGTAAAGAGTAAAAATCGAAATTCCGCAAAAAATAGAAAAGCAGGTTTTTATGCCGGTGCTTCGTGTTTAGTTTTTCGTATTTAGTGTTCTAACATACTGAAATAGTATAATATTTTTATACCAAACACGAAACAATTAATGAATCCGCTTTCTGCGAATTCATTAATATTCCTTAAGAAATTTTTCAAGCTGTTTCATGTTGGCGATATTGTAAATTTTGGCCGGATAATCTCTGGGCAGGATTTTTTTTAACAGCCCGGCAAGGACTCTGCCGGGGCCAACTTCCACAAAGATTTCAACGTTTTCATCTATCAGTTTGTTGATCGTGTCATACCATCGTACGGGACTGCACAGCTGGCGGCTCATGATGTCTCTGATTTCCTCGGGATCATTCGAAGTATCGGCGGTGACATTCAATACGATTGCTTTTTCAGGCGTATTAAAATGAGTGTTATCAAGAAATGCGTTGAATTCTTCTTCTGCTCCTTTTATCAGTTCACTATGCCAGGCGCCGCTTACTTTCAGAGGTACAGACTTGGCGCCTTTGGTCACTGCCAGAGTAGACACCTTCTCCACTGATTCGGGGGCTCCGGTGATTACGATTTGCAGCTCAGTGTTGTGATTGGCAACCGAGACGAGACCATCTTTATGAACCTCGGCAACCAGATCGGCAACATCCTCGATGGGGAGCCCCACAATTGCATGCATCGCCCCGTGATTTCGGATCGCCTCGCGGTGCATCAGTTCGCCCCTTTTAAAAACCAGCCGGATCGTGTCTTCTTTTGAGTGGACACCCGTGGCTGAAAGCGCACTGTATTCACCCAGACTGTGGCCGGCACTGTAGTGAAATTCAACATTTTCTTTTTCGATTACCGCCAGGCAGGCCAGATTCACCGCTGTTACGGCCGGTTGAAGATTAACCGTCATGGTCAAATCTTCCATCGGGCCTTTAAAGCATAGTTTAGAGAGATTGATACGGGAAATTTCCTCCGTCATATCAAAAATTTCCCGGACGACATCATATTCCCGGTAAAACTCTTCCCCCATTCCCACACTCTGGGAACCCTGACCGGGAAACAAAAAGGCTGGTTTTTTCATTTTTTTCCTCCAAATTATTGGGTCTAGTGCATGGCGCCTAGCAATCTTAATTATCTAAGGGGCGTTTTTCACCCAATGCCTTTGTGGTGAACCATTATTAATAGGATGTTTATCGACGGTCCGCCAGGGGAATAGTCCGTGCGAGCCGTAACAAATGAATACCGGAGCTCGTACTTGCCCCCTATCCTTTGCGTTAAGCCCGTAATGGCAGAGACGACCATCGCCGCCGTGGGAATCTGTCTTCTGGGGCTGGTTCAGATCTAATTTCAGCGAGATAGCTGCCGGTGTCTAGTTGCCTGCAGATATAGTTACGGCTCGCACGGGCTATTCCCCCGGCAGACACAACAGCGATTAAAAAGCTCCCCGACACCTCAATTATCTAATTTAAACAGTTTTCTGACGGTGTCGATATGCTTTGACTTGTCACCGGGCATACCGTCCTTTTTTAAGAACACCGTCGGATCATGCATGATTTTATTGATAAGCGAACCGGCCATTTTTTGAATCGCCCCGATGCTTGATTCCGGGATTTTGTTGGATTGCAACGTTTTCTTGATTTCGGTTTCAGCGATGGATTCCAGTTTACTTCTCAAGGCCACAATGGTGGGGACCACCTCCAGGCTGGCATACCATTCCCGGAAGCGAATGACCGCCTCATCAACAATTCTTTCGCCTTTGATAGCTTCGCGTTGACGATCTTCAATGTTTTCTTCGATAACACCCTGCAGATCGTCAATATCGTATACATATGAGTTGGTCAGCCGGTTCACCCGGGGGTCTATATCCCGCGGTACGGCAATGTCGATAAAGAAGATAGGACGATTGCGCCGGACTCGGAGAACGCCTTTAACCTGATCCCGTGTGAGGACATAGTCCGGTGATCCTGTTGAACTGATGATGATGTCTACCAGTTTCAGGGAATCCATAATCTCTTCAAATCGAAGGGCCTGGCCGTTAAATCGCCGGGCCAGCGTTACACCATTTTCAAAGGTGCGGTTGGCCACATAAAATTTACCCGCTTTATTCCGGATAAGATGCTCCACAGCCAGTTCAGCCATCTCGCCGGCGCCTATCAGTAGAACGTTTTTGCCTTCAAGGGATCCGAATATTTTTCGTCCGAGTTCTATGGCTGCATAACTGATGGATACCGCATGGTCGCCAATGCCGGTTTCGGTGCGAATTCGTTTAGCCACAAAAAATGTTCGGTGCAACAGTCGATTTAAAATAACACCGGACGCCTTGGCCTCCGTGGCTATGCGGTAGGCATCTTTGACCTGCCCGAGAATCTGGGGCTCTCCGACCACCATGGAGTCCAGGCTGGAAGCGACTCTGAAAATATGGCGAACTGCTTCGTCACCTTCATGGATGTAAAGGGACTCCTCAAATGCTTTGCGCGGAATTTTGTTAGCCTCAGCAATATAGTCCTTGGTCGCTTCAATGGCCTCGGCTTTATCGGCTGTAACCACCAGCACCTCAACCCGGTTGCAGGTGGAAAAAAGGAGTACCTCCTTGATCTGGGGTTGACGGGAAAGTTCCCGGAGGGCAGATTCCGACTCATCTTCTGTGAAGGCAATACACTCCCTTAACTCCACCGGAGCCGTTTTATGGTTTATGCCTATGAGTAAGATGTCTTGCATTGCTGTAAATTCTACAAATATTGTTGCCTAAATGATTCCGTTTGTTAATCATTAAGAGCTTAAAAATTCGAAATTCGAAATTCCAAGTTATGTGAGTTTAAAATTTAAACCACTATCCGATGAATTTTTGTTATATTTTAGTTTCCTTGACCCTTATTTTACCTGGTGAATTCCCCATGATGCCCCTCTAGGAGAAAGTTAACACCCAGGAAGGTAAAAAGAAGGACGCCGAATCCTATGATCGCCATTATGGCCGATCTCCGACCCCGCCAGCCCACTGTTAGCCTTTCATGCAAAAGGATGGCATAAAAGATCCAGGTGATGGCGGACCAAACCTCTTTGGGGTCCCAGCTCCAGAATCGACCCCAGTAGGTTTTGGCATATACCAGGCCGGTAACCAGTCCCAGGGTGAGCATGGAAAACCCCACCACGATGCAGGCGTAACCGGCCGTATCCAAAAGTTCCAGAGATGGTAAGCGTTTAAAAAAGAATTGATGTCTTTTAGCTTTAATAGAATTTTCCTGGATGAGAAAAAGCACCCCTAGCCCGGCTGCCAGTGTAAAAAAAGCCTCCCCGAAAAAGATGGCCATTACATGGGAGATTAGCCAGAAGCTTTTAAATATTTTCGTTGCCTGATAGGGCTCGCTGGACACCAAAAGGGCCAACACCACAATCAGTGTTATCACGGGAGCGGCAAATATTCCCAGGATTTTTAAATTAAACTTGTATTGAAATATCAAAAACCCACCCGCAACGGCCCAGCCCGCCAGTGAAAGCGTTTCCCGTAAGTTGCCAACCGGCAAATGACCAGATTTTGCAAAACTATAGACAATGATCGCCGTGTGACATAGGAAACCGGCCATAATCAGAAAATAGCCGATCCGCTGCATATAGTTTTTTTGAAGAAACAAAAAAGCAAAATAGGCCACGGTACTGACCATGTAAAACAGAATCGTAAATATGATCAAAATTTCCATTATTCTGCCTATAATCGGTTCTGGGTTCTAGTATCTAACGGTTCAAAGGTTCGGGTACCTCAAGGTTCAGGGTTCAACGTTAGTGGGTTGGATTTTTTGCCTGTCGGGCCCAAACATTATAGCGTGCCATTGTTTGTTTCATCTGCGGTGGGCATTTAACTCGCCAAAGGCGGATGAACCTCTGAACCTATTATTCTCGCATTAACTCCTGATATTCATAGCCTTCGCCAAGTACATCAAATAGCATTATATCTATTTTTTCGAATTCATCCCTTTGAATCATCTCAATCAGGTCGCTGTTTATCAATTGTTCAAAAAGCGGCTTATGGGCCTCGGGCTCGTGGGCCTGTCGTAAAAGCTTTTTACGTATAGCGCCCATGAGCCGTAATAACTTACCGTATTCTTCACCATATTCATTTTCAAGTGCTTGACGCAGCTTTTTGGCCATGGCCGGGCTTTTTCCGGAGGTTGAAACAGTGATAACCAGATCATCCCGGCGAACAATCGAAGGCAGTATAAAATTACATACTTCCGGTCGATCGGCAATGTTGCAAAGGGTATAAAGTTTTTCCGCATCATGGCTGATCTGTCGGTTTAACTTCATGTCATTGGTGGCCCCGATGACCAGAAAAATTCCGTTGAGATCCTCTGAGCGGTAAGACCGTTGCTCCAGGTCTATGCCACCGGATGCCGCCAACTCGCGAAGTTGCCGGGAGAATTCCATGCTAACCACGGTTACCCGGGCGCCGCATTCCAGCAGCGTTTTAACCTTGCGGGTTCCGACCCCGCCGCCACCGACCACCAGGCAATTGCGGTTGTTGATGTCTAAGTGTACGGGATAGTATTTCATTAACAAATTTTCCGAAATTTAAGTCGTTATCAGTTTGCAGTCCTATGTTACTGGTCTCTGGTTCCGGGTCACGGGTCGATGATCAGACAAAGGCCGACCCGTTATCAATGGCAAGTGGTCAGCCACCAGCAACCAGCGGCCAGCTGCAAGGAACCTAAACACCAGCGACCAGCTTCAAGAGCCAATCTTAATTCTCATCAGATCCTCAGCCAGCACCACCGGTCCGTTATAAGTTTTGCGACATTCCTGCTCGATATCTACCCGGTCGCATTCCGGGTAAAAATGGGTCAACACCAGCTTTTTCACACCGGCCCGGGTAGCGATATCACCCGCCAGGGAGGGGGTTAGATGACCTTTAATCCGATAATCATCCGGCAGCGCTGATTCGCAGATTAACAAATCAGCATCTTTTGAAAGCGCGATAAGATTTTCACTGTAATCCGTATCGCCGCTGTAAACAACCGAACGGCCGCCGGCACCCGTAATCCGATAGGCAATGCTTTCCGGGTTGTGTTCCACGGGAGCCGACTGGACGGTAAAATCCTTCAGCCGGCGCAAATCGGAAGAGTGGTTGCTCATTTGAAGGATTTCCACCAATCCCGGATCCAGTTCAATCCATTGGCCGTATACGGTTTTAAGTCCGGCAAAAAAAGCTTTAAAGCCTACAGCGGCGACGATGGTTAAGAGAGTTTGTCGTTGGCTCATATCCGGGTATTTGGTTGCAAACAAGAAAGGCACTAACTCGGCGGTGTGGTCCGGATGAAAGTGACTGTAAAAAATATAGTCAACATCAAAAATGGTGGTGTTGGTTCTCAGAAGCCGTCGCATGGTACCGGGACCGGAATCAAATAACAGTCTGGTGTCTTGGATCTCTATCATGACGGAACACGAACTCCGCTCAAGGCAAGGAACGCAAGTGCCGGATCCAAGGACGGTTACAATCATGTCGGATTTTTCCACAGGCATTTCCTATCAGGTGATTTTAGATCGGCGAAATAATATCGAAATTTAGGGAAGAAACTGGGGTGGGGTTTCAGATTTCAGGTGTCAGGTTTCAGGAAGATGGATTACGAGCACTGAAACCTGCGACAGACATCGGTTTAATTCTTACCCGCCCTTCTTTCCACTCTATCAATCAACCATCGCAAAAACTTTTTGTTGTCTTGGGGGTCGACATGGTCCTGTAATTCAGAAAGCGTTACTTCAGCTCGGGCCATATTCCGGTGACCGCCCGCCGAGCCGAATTGACCGAAGCTATTTTGGGCCACTTTGCCGGCGTCTTTGCGAATGCCGTCATTTCTGAAGATAACAATCAGCTTATTATCACAGGTGCCGGAGACAATACTCCAGTTGACTGAAATTATTCTCATAAAAAAATCAGCAATGATAACACAGACATCCGGATTGACTACCGTTCCCAGGTGCACAAATACCCTTTTTTTTCTCAGCCGCATGGTATTTAGCGCTATTTTAAAATACTTTAAAAAATTCAGCCTCAAATCAGCCTGTTCAATTCTGCGAGCCAGGTGCATATTGGCGAAGCGGAAAAGATACTGGAACGCACGGACATCCTCTATCAGCGTCTGGCCTTTAAACGAGTTGGTATCTATTTTAATGGCCTGAAACAGACCAGTGGCTAATTTTACCGAGGGCTTTATTCGGGCGGCCCGCAGATATTCGGACATGATGGTGGCGGTGGCACCGTAGTTGGGTCGAATATCTAAAAATGGTGCTTTGACATTGGTTTCCGGATGGTGGTCGATGATGACATTCGCCTGGAGTTTTATCATAAATTCATTGTGGTCAGGCTGGGAGTCCACGATGACGATTTTGTTGTATTGACCGATATCAATCCCGGAAAAAGGAACCATCGCTACTTTCAAAAGCCGCACCATCGCCAGGTTATCCGGGCGATTGATGGTATTAACATTGGAAATAGTGACAGTGGATACCTTGCGCCACAGGAGCCGGCTGACCGCCATGGCACTGGCAATGGCATCCGGATCGGCGTTGATCACGGTGAGGACATGATCCTTTCTTGAAAACTGATCATAAAAACGTCGCAGTTTTTCAGAAGTTGAAATGGTCATAAGAAAATAGGTACCCGGGCTGTTTAAAGAGAAAGCTTACGACGAGTTACCTGATATTACAATATAAAAAAGCTTATCGGGCGATAGCGCCTCAAGATACTGAAATAACTAATATTTTTATTTCAAAACAAAGCCCGGCTTCATTAAGCCGGGCTTTGTGACAGATAATTTTGTTATTTTAAACGCTTTTGAAAGCAATTTGGTCTCCGTCGACATCAACCCTTATCCGGGCCCCTTCCACTATGTTGCCTTTCAAAATCTCCATGGACAGCGGGTTTTCAATGTATTGCTGGATCACACGCTTCAACGGTCGGGCGCCGTAAATCGGATCGTATCCTTTTTCGGCGATAAACGACATGGCCGGGTCCGATAAAATAAGATCGATATTTCTATCCGCCAACCGATCACTGAGTTTTTTGACTTGAATCTCAACAATTTCAATTATTTGTTCCAGTGTCAGATTTTTAAAAATGATGGTTTCGTCGATCCGGTTTAGAAATTCAGGTTTGAAATGGGCGCGCAAGGCTTCGGTCACTCTTTTTTCCATCTCTTCCCGATTGCTGACGGCCAGTTCCTGAATCCACTGGCTGCCGATATTCGACGTCATGATCAGAATGGTGTTTTTGAAATCAACCGTACGTCCCTTGCCGTCGGTCATGCGTCCGTCATCTAAAATTTGCAACAGGACATTGAAAACCTCCGGGTGGGCCTTTTCAATTTCATCAAAAAGCACCACCGAATAGGGACGCCTGCGCACGGCCTCTGTGAGATAACCGCCCTCTTCGTATCCCACATAGCCCGGCGGCGCCCCGATAAGACGGGCGACAGCATGTTTCTCCATAAATTCAGACATATCGATGCGCACCATGGCCTGCTCACTGTCGAAAATAAAGGTTGCCAGGGTTTTGGCCAGTTCGGTTTTGCCGACACCGGTCGGTCCCATAAAGATAAAGGAGCCAATGGGGCGGTTGGGATCCTGCAGACCGGAGCGTGCCCGGCGCACGGCATTTGAGACGGCTTCCACAGCCTCATTTTGTCCAATCACCCGCTGATGGAGCCGGTCCTCCATGCGCACCAGTTTTTCCATTTCGCCTTCAAGCATTTTGTTCACCGGGATACCCGTCCAGCGGGAGACCACTTCGGCTATATCTTCATCATCGACCTCTTCTTTGAGCATTTTGCTGCCGGCCTGAAGTTCGGAAAGCTTATAATTGGTTTCCTCCAGGCGCTTTTCAAGTTCGGCGGCCTCGCCGTAGCGAATCTCTGCCACCCTGGCCAGATCTCCTTCCCGCTCGGCCAGTTGGGCCTCGGTATTTAACTGTTCCTGTTCTTCTTTAATCCTTCGAATGCTTTGGATTATGTCTTTTTCGTTTTGCCAGTGGCCTTTCATTCCCGTCAGGACGTCATTCAAATCGGCTAGCTCGGCATCCAGTTTGTTCAGCCGTTCCTTGGACCCCGGATCGGATTCCTTTTTCAAAGCCTGGCGCTCAATCTCCGTTTGGGTGATTCTGCGTTGAATTTCGTCTATTTCCGCCGGCATGCTGTCGATTTCGATGCGAAGCTTAGAAGCACATTCGTCAATCAGATCAATGGCCTTGTCCGGCAGAAACCGATCTGAAATATATCGGTTGGAAAGGTTTGCGGCCGCCACGATGGCCGAATCCTTGATCCTGACACCATGGTGCACCTCGTACTTTTCCTTTAAACCCCTCAGAATTGATATGGTGTCCTCTACCGTGGGTTCATTGACCATGACCGGTTGAAACCGTCTTTCCAGAGCCGCATCTTTTTCAATGTATTTGCGATACTCGTTTAAGGTTGTCGCACCCACGCATCTCAGGGTGCCCCTGGCCAGGGGCGGCTTGAGCATGTTGGAAGCATCCACAGCCCCTTCGGCAGCTCCGGCTCCCACAACCGTGTGCAGCTCATCAATAAAAAGAATGATTTCTCCTTCGGCACTTTCAACTTCCTTTAAAACGGCCTTGAGGCGGTCTTCAAATTCGCCCCTGTATTTGGCACCGGCGATCAGCGCACCCATATCCAGCGCCATCATGCGCCTGTTTTTCAATGACTCGGATACGTCGCCGGCCACGATTCGCTGGGCCAGACCTTCGACGATGGCAGTTTTTCCGACCCCCGGTTCCCCGATCAGCACCGGATTGTTCTTGGTCCGTCTGGAAAGCACCTGGACAATACGCCGGATTTCTTCATCCCGGCCGATGACCGGATCCACCTTGCCCAGGCGGGCCAGATCCGTCATGTCCTGGCAGAACTTTTCCAGGGCCTGATATTTTTCTTCCGGATTCGGATCGGTGATGCGCTGATTACCCCGAATTTCTAGCAGCACTTTTAATATCGAATCCCGGGCGACGCCGTTGCGGGATAAGATTGCAGCAGCTTCACCGGTTTTTTCATCAGCAATGGCCAGAAAAATATGCTCGATGCTGACATATTCATCTTTCATTTTGGTGGCTTCGGCAAAAGCGGCCTCCAAAACGGCTTTTGCTCTAGCCGATAGGTACGCATCGCCTACCCCGCCGCCGCTGATACTGGGCAATTTTTCAAGAGCGGCCGTAACATCACGGGTAACTCCTCCGGGTGAAGCCCCCAGTTTGCGAAGCATGGCGCCGGCGATTCCATCGGCTTCCTGCAACATCCCGGCCAGCAGGTGCTCGGGTTCAATTTGCTGGTGGCCATAACGGGATGCCAGGCTCTGGGCCTCTTGAATCAGCTCCTGGGATTTTATGGTAAATTTGTCAAATCGCATTCTCTCCCCTTGTAAAATGCATTAGTGGACATGGATTTAGACCATTTGGGATTACGGATTGGAGACATGAAGAATCCCGAATTTTAATTTTTGAATTCCCCCAATCTAAAATCTGCGGTGGCCGGTATCCCGCTTTCTGATTGGTCTAAATTTTGCGTAAAAATATAAACACATTCTTAACCCTGTCAATTAAAAGGTGTAAATAAAGGCAGGTTCATAAATGCCTGCTGGAAGTACATTTGGCAGTGGTACAACTTTATAAATGGCCTCATTTAGTTGACAATGAATAAATAGAAGCCATCTCAAAACTTCCCAATATTTGCCAAAGATATTTCAGTGATTTTGTGGTCTTTTTATGGGAGGGGCTTTCCAGCCATGAAAGGGTTTTGCCGGGCGCAGGCTTTCGTAAAGGGCGATACCGGCGGCGGTGGATAGGTTTAGGGATCGTGTGTCGGTTGTGATCGGTATGTGATAGGTGGCATCGGCATACCGGTTGATAATTTCTTCAGGCAGTCCTTTGGTTTCAGATCCGAAAATGAGAAACAGCCGGTCCGATGCGGGCATTGACCAGAAGGGGGCGGCCCCTTTTTTTGAAAATACCGCCACCTCATCTTTGCGGGGTGACATTTCCGATTCAAATTTGCCAAAGTCTTCCCATAGCGTCCATTTGACATTATCCCAGTAATCCAGACCAGCACGCCGTAATTCACGGCTATCGATAGAAAAACCCAGGGGTTTGATAAGATGCAGGCGGGCACCTGTGGCCAGGCAAGTGCGACCGATATTGCCTGTATTCCAGTGAATTTCCGGTGTCACTAGGACAATGTGGCGCTCTATCGGCCGCCCATCGTTATTTTGCAGCTGATAATTCAATTTCTTGTTCAACAATTCGATCTATAGTTTTTTTCCGCAGTATGGACAGTAGTAGAACCCTTTATCGATCGGGTTGCCGCAATTTTTACACAGCAAGCCGGTTTGCTTCTGATCGGGCGAAAATTCCTGATCGAATTCGCTCCCGGTCCGGTGGCAGCCTTCACACAGAACGAAAGGCGCACCTTTTTTGACCCGGGCCACCGGAATGAAAAAGATTTGAAAATAGTGATCGATGCGCTGGTTATATGCTTGGTGCAAACCGCACACCGGACAACGCCTGGGATTCTGGTCTATAATCTTTGTTTTTGGGGATACGCCGATTATAAGAAACATTGCGAACGGTTAAGTGGAACGCCCTTGGTTTGCCAATAATTTTTCAAGTCTGGCGATGATATCAGCAACATCATCGGCTTTTACAGCCGGAAACCAGGTTTTTTGCGGGTAAATCATCACATTGGGACCTTTGGCACACAGTCCCATGCAGCCGCATTGAGACACCCTCACACGGCCCTTCCAGCCCCGTTTGTTAATTTCCTCCTTTAACATGACTCTGGTTTGCTGGCTGTTGCCATCGGCACAGGACTTGCGGGCACCGCCGCGATCATTGGTGCATACAAAGACATGACTGTCATAGGGTGATTTTTGTTCGTCTTCCATAGTGAATTCCTTTCTATCTTGGTTTTGATTATCATGCCCTCAAATTAGATCTTAATAAAAATTATTCTGGATTGAGTTCAATTTATGGTAGCGGCTTTATTAAATTGCTTCCACCCGGCAGGGCACAAAGCGATGCAGGGGGGTGCCGGCCAGATAGTCGCGGTGAGTGTTTTTGGTCAGCCGGTTTACATTGGCACCATAAACCTCTCCCTCATAGTCCAGTCCGAAGCCGTGGGGAATCATAACCTGGCCCGGCCTGACGGCCCCGGTGACTTCCAATTCGATATCCACACTGCCGGCCCCGGTCGTAACTTTTACCACTTGCCTGTCTATAAAACCATACTTTTGAAGGTCTGTGGGATTCATGGCCAGGGTGCAGGCCCGCCGGTTTTTGTTCCAGGAGGGATCCCGCATCAGAGTGTTGGCGTTCATGTCCATGTGACGGCCTGCAACCAATATTAGCGGCCATTCTTTGTTTTCATCAAGTGCGGCTGCTTCTGACGCCGCATCGATGCCTTGAATCCATTCGGCCATTTCCGGATACTCAATGTTAATACGCCCGTCTTCCGTACGCAGGGTGTCCAGATTTTTTTCAGGATCACAGCGGCCGACCCAGAGGCCCTCCGGATGATCGAGCAGAGCCTGAAAAATTTCTTCGCCCAGAGTCAGTCCCGGTGTAAAGCCTACCCTGGATGCATTTTCCTGGGAATGCCGGGGAAGGGTATTCAGCAGTCCCCACAGGGCGGCCAGGTTGGCCGACCCCATTTTTTGGCCCAGGGTCTTGGCCAGGATAAACGGCATGGTTTTCATGGCAGTTGGTTCCGCCTGGATGTAATCGATCAGGGTCATTCCAAATTCCAATCGATCCTTTTTGGCGGCCATGTATAGTTCCTCGGGAATATCCGGCAAAAGTCCCAGTCCTTCGGCCAGTCGAACCATGATTTGGCTGACTTCCAACTGCTCTCCTTCGGGTTTGATGATGGGGGGCCGCATCTGGAAAAAGATTTCCGGATAGGTCCAGGCAAAAAAAGTTCCGTCCCAGGATTCATAGGCCGAGCAGGCCGGCAGAACATAATGTGAAAGGCGGGCGGTTTCGGTCATGGCCAGCTCGCAGGTTACCAGCAATTCCAATTGGGAAAAAGCCTTTTCATAGGCGGTGGTATCCGCATAGGAGCGCAACGGATTGGAGGCGCTGCACAGTATGGCCCGCAAACGCTCGGGATGGTCGTTTAATATCTCTTCGGGTACAACGTTGGGGGGGAATACACCCATTATTGCCGGGAAATCGGTTGCCACAGTGCGCCAGGTGCGTGTCTCGCGTTCATCGGAATGGGACCCGATGGGCATTAAATGCCCGGGGATGACATTGCCGCCGGGCACCCCGATGCGGCCGCAAATTGCCAGCAGAATAATTCCCAAACAGGAGGTGGCCGTACTGTGGCGACTCATAAATACACCCAGATCCGGATGCATGGAAGATTTACGTGTAGCGACCAGGTGGCAAACGTCTCGGACCATTTCATAATCAAGCTCACAACCTTTTACCGCAGCCGGGGCGTCAAATCCCTCAAACCAGGAACGGATGTTTTCGAATCCGTTCACATGTTGCGCGATGTAATCGGTGCTCTGCCAGCCTTCCTCGAGTATAATTGCTATGATGGCTTTTGATAACAGGGCGTCGGTGCCCGGGCGGATAGGTAGATGAATGTCGGCGATTTTGGCGGTTTCGGAGAGGCGGGGATCGATCACCACCAGAGCATTGTCTGGATCCTTGGCAAAATCTGTCAGAAAACGCCTTGCCTGGGGCATCTGGTGGCTCATCATGCCGTTCCAACCCCAGGCCAGCAGAACATCCGAGTTGTGATGATCGGGCCCACCGAAGAGATACTGGCGACCGGTGGCGCGACCCCAGGCCCAGAAATGCCCGGTGAGTTCCTGCGCCAGGGCGTTATAATGGTAGTGGGAACCCATGCCGCGCAGCAGTCGGACACCAAAGGCTGCTTCGAAGTGACAGCCTTGGCCGCCGCCGCCCATATAAGCAAAAGATTTGGGGCCGTGGGTCTTGACGATGGAAGAGAGCTTTGCGGCGATTTCAGCAATGGCCTGGTCCCAGGAAATTTGTTCAAAATCGTTTCCGACCCGTTTTAGTGGATGAGAAAGGCGCTGGGCATGGTGTTGGTGGTGGGCCACCTTCAGTCCCTTGCGGCATGCATAGCCCTGGCTGCGCGGGTTGTCCCTGTCCGGTCGAACTTTGACCATTTTATTGTTTTCCACCTTGACTTCAAGCCCGCAGTTCTGGGCGCACATTACACAGGATGTTTTATGCCACTGATCCATGATGCCCTCCTTGATTCTGAATCAAAATGGTGGGAATGGATATGAATGTCAATCGAAAAATTCAAGGCCCCTGTCAAAAGGCAACAACACCATCTCACCCAAAGTTCTCCCGGTGGAAAATTACTGTATTGATTTACAACAGAAAATGTTTTATTAATAATATTTTAGACTACTTTTAAAGAAATAAGTTCCCAAATACAGAAGAGTGATATCAGTGGTTGTTAAAAAAGCACTCAAATAGCGGAACGGTTTTTTAAAAACCACTTTATGTGCAGAAAATAAAGGGATCTAATAAATTTACCAATCAGAGGAATCGTAAAATGGAAATTATTCAGAAAGAGGAAAACGGGATTGTCTCCATCGCTATTAAAGGACGACTGGATGCAGACTCTTCTGCAGAAGCAGAAAAAGTTGTTAAGGATGCCCTCGGGGGAGAGACGAACCGGCTGTTATTCAATTTGGGGGGGTTGGAATATCTAAGCAGCGCCGGCCTCAGGGTTTTGTTAAGTGCCGCTAAAGAAATGAGACGACGAGATGGTAAAATCGTTCTTTGTGCCCTGAATGAATTTGTGAAAGAAATTTTTGAGGTCAGCGGTTTCCAATCGTTGATTCCCATCACCGACTCCGTTGAATCAGGAATTGAAAGTCTTTCCTAACCTAAATATCAACAGGTTTATTTGCCAGCTTCCCAATTAGGTGGGCCAATAAACTCCGGGAGTTCATTGGATGGAAAATAATAATTCAGCTACCGAATCAATATTGCTGGTCGATGACAACCCGACAAACCTTCAGGTGCTGTTTCAAACCCTGGAAGGGGTCGGTTGCAAACTCTTGATCGCTAAAAACGGCGAAATCGCTCTTTCCATTGCCGGCAAGGCATTGCCGGATCTTATTTTACTGGATATCATGATGCCCGATATCGATGGCTACGAGGTCTGCCGCCAGTTAAAAGCCAACCCGGCGACTTCTGATATCCCTGTCATTTTTCTTT
>Ga0316198_10000602_pt1 | contig 19428 bp, 13 predicted proteins | sample OudBieAanoxic_MG_FD_204935 | JGI IMG/M metagenome (GOLD analysis project Ga0316198, IMG submission 204935) | Coastal sediment microbial communities from Oude Bieten Haven, Netherlands - site A anoxic | ecosystem: Environmental > Aquatic > Marine > Coastal > Sediment | place: Netherlands...
CCGGAAGCTGCACGTCGAGCAGAATTGCATCGAAGCTCTGCTTGGCGAGCTTCTCGAGTGCGATCTCTGCGCTTCCGGCGACCTCGACCTCATAGCCTTCGAGACCGAGCGCGCGAGAAACGGACGTCAGGATGTTTCGTTCGTCGTCGACGACGAGAATCGTCGCGGCCACCATGTCTCTACGCTAGCACAGGAAGGCCAGGCCTCAGCTCTTGGACCCGTCACCGATCCTCTTCATGGAGACCGACCGCATGTAGGTTCCCGAGGTGCGCTGGTTGGACATGAGCCAAGGCGTCAGGTCCTCGGGCGATTCGGGGCGCGCATAGAGATAGCCCTGCGCGATGTCGCAGCCGTGCTCCTGCATATACGCGAGCTGACCGGGCGTTTCCACGCCTTCCGCAATGACCTCGAGACCGAGATTTTGCCCTAGGCCTATGATCATGTTCGAGATAGGTCCGCCGCGGTCGTTCGATTCGACGCTCTGCACGAAGCTCTTGTCGATCTTCAGCGCGTTCAATGGGAACTCGTTCAGATAGGTCAGCGAAGAGTATCCCGTGCCGAAATCGTCGATTGCGATACGGACTCCTATGTCCCGAATCTCGCGAAGAAGCGCGCCCGCTTGGGCTGGGTCGCTCATCAGACAGCTCTCCGTGAGCTCGAGCTCCAAGAACTCCGGGGAGAGGTCCGTATTCGTAAGCGCCGACCGAATCTTGTCGATCAACAGTGGGTCCTCGAACTGCTGGGCCGAGACGTTCACGCTGATGCGCATCGGCTGAAGCTCGAGAGCCTGCCATCGTCGCATCTGTTCGCAGGCCGTCTGCAACACCCATTCGCCGACTTCGTTGATCAGCCCGAACTCCTCCAGTGCGCTGATGAAGTGATAAGGAGTGAGTAGACCCCGTGTCGGGTGCATCCAGCGGATGAGCGCTTCGACGCCGATCACGTCTCCGGTTCGAAGGCAAACCTGCGGCTGGTAAACGAGCTGGAATTCGTTGGCTTCGACCGCGTGTCGCAGCGCCCATTCGAGCGCTCGTCTCGACTGGGCTTCCTCCTGCATGGCGTCTGCGAAGAACTGGTAGCACGAGCGCCCCGACGATTTCGCCTGGTACATCGCAAGGTCGGCCGCCCGCAGGAGCTCGGACAGATTGCTCCCGTTTTCCGGGTACATCGCGATTCCGATGCTCGTCGATGTGTTCACTTCGTGCCCGTCGACGGTGGTGACTTCCCGAAGGCTGTCCACGATTCGTTCGATGACGGGAAGAACCTCTTTCGGCTCGCTCACGCCTTCGAGCACGACCGCAAACTCGTCCCCTCCGAGTCGAGCGACCGTATCCTCGTCTCGCACGTTCGCACGAATCCGCTTCGCGGCCTTGATCAGCAGCTTGTCGCCAACCTCGTGGCCCAACATGTCGTTGATCTCCTTGAACCGATCCATGTCGAGGATGAGCGTGGCAACACCGGAGCCCGACCGCATCGCCCGCGCCAACGCGTGATTGACGCGCTCCCGGAGTAGGGTTCGGTTCGGCAGTCCCGTGAGCTGGTCGAACTGAGCCAACCGGACTAGCTCGAGCTCGGTTCTCTTCCTTTCGATCGCGTAGCGGATGACCCGGTGCAGGTTCGCACCATCGATGTGACCCTTGACCAGGTAGTCCTGCGCGCCTGCCTTCACGGATCGGAGCGAAACCGCCTCGTCTTCCCAAGCGCTCACGATGATCAACGGGATGTCCGGATATGCGGTTTGGAGACTCGTCACCGTATCGGTGCCTCGCGAGTCCGGAAGATTGAGGTCCGCCAAGATGACGTCTGGCGAGAGCTCCTCGGCGGAGAGCACGGCGTCATTCAGGGTACGCACGTGGGTGATGCGGTAGTACGAGGTGGATACCCGCCGGAGCAGCCTGCGGATGAGCTGCGCGTCGATCCGGTTGTCCTCCACCAGGAGGACCTCCCGCACCTCGTGCTCTTCCTGGCTCTTATCGTGCATCCACTATCACCGAAACCGGACGAATACCGTTCCCACTGACCTATTACAGTGCTATGGTTTTACGGAGGCGTCAAGAGTGATCCCACGCCTTGTGGAGGAACGTGGAGACAAACAGGGCCCAAACATCGGCTTTCGAGGGACTGGGGCGAGTCCGAGTCCTCATCGCTTCGGCAAACCCGGAGCGAATCGTGCTGGTCCGCGAGGGTCTCCACGCTTGGCCTGACATGGCGGATTGCCGAGTGGCGGTGAACCGCGAAGACGCGATTACGCAGCTCGAGAGCCACGCGCCTCAGGTCGTCTGCTGGGATACGCAATTGGGCGCGGAGCTTCCGGCGACCGGTCGGGGCATCTGTACCCTGCTGCTTGGTGAGGGGAGTTGCACCGTGCCCGGAGAGGATTGGACCGATTCGGTGCTGCCCGATTCATACGTTGCAGGGCTTCAGCAGTCGATCAACCGCGAGTACGAGTTGCGCAGGCTGCTCGTGCAACTTCGAGAGGCTCACGGCATCGAGACGCAGCGCCGCCTGTTGCTCGCCCGCGCAACCGACGGGATCATGGTCGTCGATGCGGCCTGTCGCGTCCTTTTTGCGAATGCCGCGGCAGGCTCGCTGCTCGGGGTCAACCACGAAGATCTGATTGGCGAGCCGTTCGAGTATTCGATTCCCGACGAGGCCAAGCCGAGCACCTATCGGGTCGAGCAGCAAAACGGCACGTTTGCTCTGCTGACCGCAACGGCGATCGTGTCGATCTGGGACGGGCGCGACGCGATCATCATCCAGATGCGGCCCGCGTTCCGCCCGAGTGTCCCTCCTGGCGCTTCGTCGAGCGCTCCCCCCGCCATGATTGGGCCCCGCGTCTCCGAGGATCGACTTCGCACCGTCGGACGCCTTGCCGCTGGCCTTGCGCACGATGTCAACAACCCCCTCACATTTGTTCTTGCCAATCTCGAGAGCCTTCGTGAATCCCACCAAGCCATGCGGCGATTCATTCGAAAGCTGAGGGTCGACCTCGCGACGCGTGAAGCGATCACGCCGCACTCATTCGAGCAAATGGCAGCGGACGCCAATTTACAGGAGATGATCGACGACGCTGCCGACATGCTCACCGACTGCCACAAGGGCATGCACCGAATTCAAGACATCGCGCGCAGCCTCGGTACATTTTCGCGTGCTGACGAGGGTCATGCCGAATTGCTGGACATCACACGCATCGTCGACGACGCGTGCGCAATGGTCTTCAATCAGATCCGCTATCGTGCGCGCCTTGTGAAGCGCTTCGAACCTATTCCCATGATCGGCGCGTATCCCGGTCGCATCGCTCAAGCGCTCGTCAACTTGCTGACCAACGCGGCCGAGGCCATCGAGGGGGGCGCCTACGCGGAGCACAAGATCGTGGTGTCCACGAGCGTAGTGGACGAGCACCTGGTCGTCGCGGTGAGCGACACGGGCGCCGGGATTGGTGACCAGCACCGCGATCGCATCTTCACCCCCGGCTTCACGACCAAGGCCCACTCGGGCGGCATGGGTCTCGGGCTCAGCGCCTGCCAGCGAATCGCAAATGAGCACGGCGGACGGCTCGACGTACAGCATCTTCCCGACGGCGGAACCTGCTTCGAGATGGTCCTGCCGTTCGACACCGGGCTCACCATCATCGAGAGACGGCGCGAAAGCCGACCCATTTCCGAGACCCCGCTCAATCGTTCCCGACTCTTGATTATCGACGACGACGCGATGGTGCTCTCCGCGCTTCGCAGGCGTCTGCAGGGGCGCTACGAGGTCGTGACGGTCCTCGGCGGGGTCGAAGCCCTTGCGCACCTCTCCGAAGACCCGCTGTTCGATTCAATCATTTGCGACCTCATGATGCCGGAAGTGGATGGAAAATCTCTCTATGACGCAATCAAAAAAGAGCATCCGGAGCTCGTGGATCGAATCGTGTTCATGAGCGGTGGCGCGTTCACGCCTCGCCTGCGCAAGTTCGCCTCGGCCGTGTCTAATCCTGTGCTGCAGAAGCCGGTGAGCCGCGAAGACCTCGAAGCGATGATCTGCGCGCCCCGCGAGGAAGCTGCGACCGAGCGAGCCTCAGTCGTTCCGGAGGCCTAGCTCTTTCATCTTATTCTGCAGGCTCTTGCGCGAAATCTTCAGGAGCCGCGCCGTGTGGGTGACGTTGCCCCCGGTTTGATCCAGCGCGCGACCGATGAACTCGCGCTCTAGCTTGAGCGTGGCTTCTCGGACCGCTTCCTTGAGTCCCGTGGTTCCCGGCGTCGCCGCCATGTCCGAGGCTAGGCCAGCGCCGACCGGACCCTCTGCTTCCCGAATCTCCGCGGGGAGGTGCTGCGAGCCGACCTCGCCATCTTCCGCAAAAATCACGCAGCGCTCGACCACGTTCTCGAGCTCGCGGATGTTCCCGGGCCAGGCATAGTCGAGCAGCTGCTTTCTCGCCCGTTCATCGAAGCAGGTGACGGAGCGGTCGAGCTTGTCGTTGAATTTGCGTACGAAGTGCTCGAGCAGCAGAGGGATGTCGCTCGGGCGTGCGCGCAGGGGCGGCAGGTGCACGTGGACCACATTCAGGCGGTAGTAGAGATCTTCCCGAAATCCGCCTTCGGCAATGCTCTCCTTCAGGTTTCTGTTGGTGGCTGCGACCAGGCGGATGTCGACAGTGATGGTCTTGATCCCGCCTACGCGTTCGAACTGCTGCTCCTGAAGCGCCCGCAGCAGCTTCACCTGCATGCTGACCGGAATCTCGGCGATTTCGTCGAGAAACAAGGTGCCCCCGTGGGCGAGCTCGAAGCGACCCGGCTTGCTCGTCACCGCCCCCGTGAAGGCGCCTCTCTCATATCCGAACAGCTCGCTCTCGAGCAAGTCGGTCGGGATGGCGGCGCAGTTGACGCTCACGAAAGGCTTGTTCTTGCGCGCGCTGTTTTCGTGGAGAGCCCTGGCGATCAGCTCCTTGCCAGTCCCGCTCTCGCCGGTGATGAGGACCGTGCTCGGCGTGTCCGCGACCTTCTCGATCACATCGTACACGTCGCGCATGGGTTTGGACTCACCGATGATCCGGTAACGGCCCCGCTCGTTTGGATCTCCGCTGACGTGTTTTTGGGAAAGCTCGCGCGTGCGCGCGGCCTTGGCGACAACTGCCCGAAACTCCGCTCGATCGAAAGGCTTGGTCACGTAGTCGAACGCACCGAGCTTGAGCGCCTCCACCGCCGTGTCGACCGTTCCGTGCGCGGTGATCATGATCACCGGCACGTTCGGGAACCGTCCTCCGACCGCATTCAGCACCTGCATGCCGTCTAGCTTCGGCATGCGCAGATCGGTGATCAGGACATCGATGTGATGCTCGGCCAGCGCTTTGAGCACAGCCTCTCCGTCGGAGACGCAGTGGACTTCATACCCATCGTGCTGAAGCTGCGCCCTCAGGATGCGGCGCAGGTTGTCCTCGTCGTCGGCAACGAGGACCTGTTTGGTTTCGCCCACGGCCCAGAGTGTAGTGCAGGCCGGTCCGCTGTACATAGATGCTTCGGCGTCGCTCAGCTGGCCGCGCTCAGGCGCTGCTCGGCGGCCCGAATGACCGTCGCTCGCCTCTTTCGCGCCCGCTCGTACTCCAATACGGCGGTGGCCTGCGGCCCCGAGAGCCTCTGGACCCGGTTCGCCACGTCTTTGGCGGTGAGCTGGTCATAGTTGCGCAGCGGGACGTCCGCCAACTTGGCTGGACCCTTCGCGGGCCTGGCTTTCGCCGCCCTGGGCTTCTTTGCGGCCTTCGCCGCTGCAGGCTTCGCGGGCTTTGCGGGCGTTGCCGCCTGCTCGAGCCGCTCGTCGACCCGGGTTTGCGCCCTGGCGAGCAGGTCCTTGGCCGAACCGAGCACCGTCACCTCCACCGACTCTGGCCTCAGCGCCTCGCGGGTGCTCAGGGCCTGCCGCTCGGCACGAACGAAGCGCTCCTTCAGCGCGGCGACATAGGCGTCCCGAGTGTGGAGAACCAGCCGCTGCCAATCGAGCGCCTCCTTGCGCAAAGCCTTGCGAAACGCCTGGGTGGAACCACCTGTCGTGCTCGCGAGCTTACTGCCAGCCGCCTCCATGTCCCTGACGAAGGTGACACCCGCCTCCCGCGATTCCGCGAGAAAGGTCTCGCCGGCGCCCCGAGTCTGCTGAAACCAGAGCGTCCCCTGCTTTTGCAGCCGGGTGCTGCTCCGACGAAGTTGGTCATTGCGAGTCATGTCCCTATCCTCCCTTGGATGACGCGGCGCGTTATCCGGTTCTAAGATAGCTACGGATTGGCTCCCGTCAAGATCCGCACGAAACCGGGAACCTTTCCAGCATTTCGCATAGACTTTAGGGCTAGTGTCGGATGTGGCCCCACGAACGCTGGTCGTCGACGACTCGAGCTCCGTACGGAAGCTCTTGAGTGAGCTGCTGCGTGAGCGAGATCACGAAGTGACGACCGTCGGGACGGCCGAGGAGGCCCTCGAGGCCCATCTCCGGGAGCCCTTTCACCTGATGCTCGTCGATTGGACGCTTCCGGGCATGTCCGGGCTCGATCTCTGCCGAACCGTGCGCAGTCAACCGGGCGGCGATCATGTCTTCATTCTGGTCATCACGGGCCGCAACCGCGCCGAAGACCTGCACACGGTGCTCGACGCGGGTGCATCCGACTACCTTGCGAAGCCGATCGATCCGGAGATCCTTGGAACCCGCCTGCTCATCGCCGAGCGCGCGATCGCGGACAGCCATCGCCGCGCCGAAGAGCGACAAGAGATGGAGTCGCGCCTCGCTTTCGCCGACCGCATGGCGTCGATTGGGACCTTGACCGCGGGTGTCGCGCACGAGCTCAACAACCCGCTGATGTATGTGCTTTCCAACCTGCGCCTGACGCGAGAAGAGATCGACGCCCAGGGGGACGCCGAGCTTCTCGAGCTCGCCAAGCAGCAGCTGGATGAAGCCATCCACGGCGCGATCCGCATGCAGAGCATCGTGCGCGACCTCAAGACCTTCTCGCGCGTCGACGACGAGCAGCGAGGCAACGTCGACGTCCAAAACGTCGTCGAGTCGTCGATTAACATCTGCTGGAACGAAATCCGCCACCGCGCGACTCTCGAACGGGACTTTAGCAAGACCCCCATGGTGGACATCAACGAGTCCCGGCTAGGGCAGGTGTTTCTGAATCTGCTGATCAACGCGGCTCAGGCGATGCCGGAGCGGGCCGTATCCGAGAATCGCATCACCGTTCGCACCCATACCGAAGGAGATGGTTGGGCGGTCGTCGAAGTCGCCGACAACGGCACGGGCATCGATCCCGATCGCATGAGCCACGTCTTCGAACCCTTCTTCACGACAAAGGCCGTTGCCGAAGGCACCGGTCTGGGCCTCTCGATTTGCAGGGACATCGTTCGAGACGCCGGAGGCACCATCGAGGCGCGGAGTGAGGCCGGACGCGGAAGCGCGTTCGTCGTGCGGTTGCCGGCGTCCACCCGGGATGACGTTCCACAACGAACGCAGGCGCCACCGGCGGTGACGATCGGCACAAGCGCGACGGTCATCGTAATCGACGACGAGCCTCTGGTGGGACGCTCGATTCGACGCGCGCTCCGTGGACACGAAGTGGAGGTGTTTACAAGCGGCAAAGAGGCGATCGCGCGGCTATGCTCCGACGAGCCCTTCGACGTCGTGTTCTGTGACTTGATGATGCCCGAGGTGAGCGGAATGGACGTGTTCCGCCAGGTCTCGGACAGGCGACCGGAGCTCGCCTCGCGCTTCGTGTTCATGACCGGCGGTGCGTTCACGCGTCAGGCTCGGTCGTTCCTCGAGAAAACACAGCTGGCCTGTCTCGAAAAACCCTTCGAGCTCGGTCAGATCCGTGATCTGGTTAGGGAGCGCGCAGAAGGCGCTTCATCCAATCTAGTGGCGATGGGTGGACTCGAACCACCGACCTAGCGCGTATGAAACGCCCGCTCTAACCACCTGAGCTACATCGCCAGAGGGCCGCGAGTATAGGCAGGTGCGCGTCGCGCGCAATGTGGGCTCGAGCGCGGCCCGCGTTCGGTGCTTGGCAGGCCATCGGGATTGGTTTATGGCCGGGGTCGTGTGTAGAAGACTACCTACGTGGGCCGTCATGAGCCTTGCCTTTCTCGCGCAGCCGGCCGCCGCGCTTGCCCAGTCGGGCAGCTGGGGAGAGCCGATCGCGTCGCCGAGCAAACCGGCTGCTCCGGACCAACCGGAGCGCGCGCCTCAGGCGCCCACCGAGCCCGCGGAGCCGGCCGAGCCTGTGCGGACGGAGCCCAATCCGGACTGGGCCGATGCGCCTCCGACCGAGAGCGAGCAACGTTCGGCAACCAATCCGGACTGGGTCGAGGAAACGGAGGCGCCGCTCATTGGCACGATGAAAGATCGGGCGTCGGAGGTCTACGGCATCCGCTACGCGAATCGAAACCTCACCATGCCCCGGGGTATGATGCGCGGCACCTTCGACACGGTGGTGGGCAGCCGGACCGAAGACGCGGGGGGCATGGGCCAGCCCTTTGGCCCGACCGGCACGATCTCCACGATGAACTTCGGCGTCGCGATCAGCCTTGCCAAGGACTTCGAGCTGGGGTTCTCGCGGTATCGGATGGGGTCCTTCCCCGGCGTGAGCATCTTCCCGACCTTTGGATTTGGCGGAGAAGGGCTGATCACCTTCAGCATGTCGCCAGATGCAAAGTTTGGGGACATTCCGCTTTATGCGCGCTTCGAGGCGCTTTCGTCCGAGCACGTGAAGCTCGCGTTCGATGCGGTGTTCCGCATTCCAAGCCGCACCGAGTTTGGCTTTCTCGGCGGGATTCCGCTGCGCTTCATCATCCAAGAACGGTTCTCGTTCGACACCGGTTTCGAGTTCACGATCGACACCAATCCCAGCGGCCCGTCGGTCTGGTCGCTCAACATTCCGGTCACCTTCATCGCCAACGCCACCGACCAGCTCTTCATCAAGGTCAACAGCGGCATGAACCTATTTGACCTGGGTCAAACGATTCGGACTTTGACCTCCGGGCTCGTCAACGGGCCCTTTTACTTCATCCCGCTCGGCCTTGCCGCGGGGTATACGGTCGAAGCTCGCAGCACGATGATGGACGTCTTTGCGAGCTTCCGCTTTCCTGCGTTCTACGGTTTCACCACCCGCGAGTCGCGGCTCAACGCGGAGACCTGGCAGGTCACGATCGGCCTCAACATCTACTCGCCCGTTTTGTTCAAGAGGAGCGCGCTCTGATGATCTACCGGCTGGGCGAGCGCCGCGTGCAGATCGAGGGTGAAGTGTATGTGGCGCCGTCGGCCGACGTGATCGGCTCGGTCGTTTTGAAAGACAAGTGCAGCGTCTGGTTCAATGCGGTGCTTCGAGGCGACTCCGATGAGCTGATTGTGGGCGAAGAGACCAACATCCAAGACTCCGCCGTTCTGCACACGGACCCGGGTATTCGCCTGATCCTCGGCCGCGGAGTCACCGTCGGCCACAACGCGACCGTGCACGGCTGCGAGGTTGGCGACTTCAGCCTGATCGGCATCAACGCGGTGGTGCTCAACCAGGCGAAAATCGGCAAGTACTGCACCATTGGCGCAAACGCGCTGATCACCCAGGGGCAAGAAATCCCCGACTATTCCGTGGTCCTCGGCTCTCCGGGGAAGGTGGTTCGAACCCTCGATGCGAGCAAAGGCGAGGGGCTCGAAAAGAGCGCTGCGGGCTACGTTCGGCGCGCGAGAGAGTACCTCGAGGCGCTCAGCGCCGACGATCGCTTCGCGTGATCAGATTCGATCGAGGAGCGTTCGCTCGCCGAGCTCTTCGCACAGCGATGCCAAAGCCGACCGATCGGGGCCGGTCCAGCGAAGCTCGTCCAATGACTCGGTGATCGGCACGTCGGTGCGCAAGGTTGCGAGCGTTCGGTAGAGCAAGGCGTCTTCGCGATGCTCGCGGAGGTTTTGGGCCAGCGCCGCGGCGCCGCGAACCTTCACGCCCCAGGCCCGGTGATCGTCCGAAATGCTCTCGAGGTGCACGAGCTTGCCGAGAACCGTTGCGGCGCTCTTCGCGCCCCATCGCGCAATGCCTGGAATCCCATCCGCCGCGTCGCCGACCAACGCCAGATAGTCAGGGATAGACTCCGGCGATACGCCGAACTTTTCACGTACGCCCTCCGCGTCCAGGATCTTCTCGCGCCGCCGATCGAGCGTCACCACTTCGTTCGAACGCACGCACTGACAGAGATCTTTGTCGGGCGAGCAAATCACGACCTGCTCGACCTCGGGCGCGCCATAGAACTTGGCGGCGGCAGAGGCCAGCGCATCGTCCGCCTCGAAGTCCACCATGGGCCAGGTCACCATTCCGAGCGCCCGGCTTGCGCGTTCGACCAGGGGGAACTGTTCGAAAAGCTCGGGCTCCAGACCTTCGCCGCTCTTGTAGCCGTCGAAAAGCTGATTTCGAAACGACTCGACGGTCTGATCAAACGCGCATCCAAGATGTGAGACCTCGGGATCGCGGAGCATCGACGCCATGGACCGCAGGAAACCCCGAGTCGCGCCCACCTCCTGTCCGGATGGCGAAGTCGCTTCCGGCGCCCCGAACCAAGATCGAAAGAGCTCGTACGTTCCGTCGATCAGATGCACCTTCATGACTGGCTCTTATCGCAGTTCGACGTCCCGGCACCTTGCAGTTGGCAGAAGGACCGGCATTACGAGGACTTGTGGAGCGATCTTACAACCGTAGCAGAGGGCGCCCCAACACGTAGGAGAGGTGTGGTCATACGGTTGATTGTCCGACTTACACACACACAGCCACCCCAAATCTTGCGGTTTATTTCTTGTACACCCCCATATCTAGTAGCATTGGGTTTGTTGCCATACATGGGGTGTCATCTAATGCGATCCGACCAAAGCCATTTTATGACGCGATGCGAAATCGCCGAATTAACCCCTGTTTGTGGCTCTCAAATCCTTGATATTACGGTTGAAAAGAAGAAAGCACATGGGGCTGATCGTTTCTGCTTGACTGAGACTGCCCCGCGGAGCTACTTCGCAGGCTCGCCCCAAGCGGTTGTGGTGGCTAGGAGGCTGCCAGCGCAACCTATTGTGGGGCGATTGTGGAAAGTGGGTGGTTCGCCTGGGGACTCGAGGTGAATTCTTCTTGGATGGTGAGTTGCGTCCGGTTGGAGGTATGCTGTGGCATTGGATACGCGGGGAATGACTAGCAATTTGGAGATCGAAGGCGCTCGGCGAGCCGAAGTTTCGCAGAAAGCGGGCGGTCTCTCGATGGAACGCAAGCTGACCGAGGCCGGGATCGATCCGCTGGACGCGGTCGAGTACGTCCTGCGAGACAGCCAGATCACCAACTCGGACGGCTCGGTCGTCTTCGAGCTCAAGGGGGCGCAGGTTCCCGAGGGCTGGAGTCAGCTCGCCACCGACATCGCTGTCTCCAAGTATTTCCGCAAAGCCGGCATCAACGGCGACAAAAATCTGGGCGAGCGCAGCGTTCGCCAGCTCGTCTATCGCGTGGCGCACAGCCTGCGCGAGGCAGGCGACCGGTTCGGCGGCTACTTCGCCGACGAGGAAGCAGCCGATACCTTCGAGGCCGAGCTCTCGCACCTGTTGATCCATCAGAAGGCCGCATTCAACTCTCCGGTCTGGTTCAACTGCGGCCTTTATCAGCGCTACGGCATCGAAGGGTCGGGCGGCAACTACGCCTGGGACCCGGAGCGAGACGTCATCTTCGAGACCAGCACGGCATACGAGAATCCACAGTGCTCCGCCTGCTTCATTCAAGCCGTCAATGACGACCTGATGGCGATCTACGACCTCATCAAGAACGAAGCGCGCCTTTTCAAGTACGGCTCGGGCACCGGCACCAACTTCTCGAAGATCCGAGGCAAGCAGGAGAAGCTTTCCGGCGGCGGCACCTCGAGCGGTCTGATGAGCTTCCTCGAAGTTCTCGATCGGGCGGCGGGCGCCACCAAGTCGGGGGGCACCACGCGCCGCGCCGCCAAGATGGTCTGTCTCGACATGGACCATCCCGAAATCGTCGATTTCATCGAGTGGAAAGTCCGCGAAGAGAAGAAGGCGCGCGCGCTGATTGCAGCCGGCTACGAATCCGACTTCAACGGCGACGCGTATCACACCGTCTCCGGTCAAAACTCGAACAACTCACTTCGTGTGACCGACGAATTCATGAAAGCGGTCGAGACCGACGGCGAGTGGAAAACGACCCTTCGGACGAACGGAGAAGTCTGCGACACGTACCGGGCGCGCGACATCTGGCGAAAAGTCGCTCAAGCTGCTTGGGCCTGCGCCGACCCGGGCGTCCAGTACGACACCACGATCAACGACTGGCACACTTGCCCGAACACCGACCGCATCAACGCCTCGAACCCATGCTCCGAGTACATGTTCCTCGACAACTCGGCCTGCAATCTAGCGTCGATCAACCTGTCGAAGTTCCTCGATGCGGAGGGACGCTTCGACATCGAAGGATACCGCCAGGCGATCCGCGTCCTGATGACCGCGATGGACATCGCGGTCGACTTCGCGAGTTACCCAACTCAGGAAATTGCCAAAAACAGCCACAATTTTAGGCCTCTCGGACTCGGTTACGCCAATCTCGGCACCCTGCTGATGCAGCTCGGGATCCCGTACGACAGCGACGAGGGTCGGACGATCTGCGCGGCGCTCACCTCGATCCTCTGCGGACATGCGTACGCTACCTCGGCTGAGATCGCCGCGAGCAAGGGTCCGTTCGGCGGATTCCAGCGCAACCGCCAGCCGATGCTCCGCGTCATGGGCAAGCACCGTGAAGCAGCCTATCGCATCAACGAGGCCGGCGGCCCCGGGATGACCGACGAGCAGCAAACCGCTTGCCCGCCCGAGCTCATCCAGGCGGCCCAAGAGGATTGGGACTTGGCCTGCAAGCTTGGAGAGCTGTACGGCTACCGCAATTCACAGTCCACCGTGTTGGCGCCGACCGGAACGATCGGCCTGCTGATGGACTGCGACACGACCGGCATCGAGCCTGACTTTGCGCTGGTGAAGTTCAAGAAGCTCGCAGGTGGGGGCTACTTCAAGATCGTCAACCAGAGCGTTCCGAACGCACTCAAGCGGCTCGGCTATACCGACGCTCAGCTCGCGGACATCGTTTCTTACGTAACGGGTACCAACACCTTCACCGGCGCTCCCCACTGCGGCCGAAAGGCCCTGCTCCAAAACGGTCTCACGGAGCGAGAGATTGAAAAGGCCGAGGCTGCCCTTCGTGGCGTGTTCGATGTCGGCTTCGCACTGGCGCCCTGGGTGATCGGAACCGAGGCTTACGAGCGTCTCGGGATTGACGCCGCCACCTATAACAAGCCGGGCTTTCATCTGCTCCGCTTTTGGGGTCACAGCGAAAAAGAGATCGGCGAGCTCAACGACGTCGTCATCGGCCGTATGACGGTCGAAGGCGCGCCGCACCTCAGAGCCGAGCACCTTCCGGTGTTCGACTGCGCAAACCGCTGCGGCAAGATCGGCGAGCGATTCATCGATCCCATGGCGCACGTCCACATGATGGCGGCAGCTCAGCCGTTTCTCTCGGGCGCGATCTCCAAGACGGTGAACCTGCCCAACGAAGCGACCATCGAAGACGTCGAGGAGATCTACGAAGAGGGCTGGAAGCTCGGTCTCAAGGCGATTGCGCTCTATCGGGACGGCTCGAAGTCGTCGCAGCCCCTCAACACCAAGGACGACTCCAAGAGCGAGGAGAATGAAGACGCGAGCGCCGAGGCGAAGGCAGCGGCACCGGCCATCGAAGCGCCGGTTCAGGAGTGGCTCACGCCCCCGAGCACTCGGCGGCACCGTCTTCCCAAGAAGCGCAGCGGCTTCACGCAGGAAGCGCGCGTCGGAGGGCACAAAGTCTTCCTTCGCACAGGCGAATACGTGGACGGCTCGCTCGGTGAGATCTTCGTCGACATGCACAAGGAAGGCGCCGCGTTCCGCTCGCTGATGAACTGCTTCGCGATCAGTGTCTCGATGGGTCTTCAGCACGGTGTGCCGCTCGATGCCTATGTTAGGCAGTTCACGTTCACGCGCTTCGAGCCTCAGGGCATCGTCGAGGGTCATCCGAACATCAAGTTCTCGACTTCGATCATCGACTACGTGTTCCGCGTGCTTGGCGTCGAATACCTCAAGCAATACGACTTCGCGCAGGTGCCACCGAAGGAGGAGCAGGAGGAGCTCCAAAACCCGACTGACGTGGCCGCCGTCCAACGCCTGGAAGGGTCGCAGCCAAGCGATCCGCCCCCGGCCATCGAGCCCGCCGAGCAGGTCACCTTCGGTTTTGACGACTCGTCCCCGCAGGCCAATGCGCTCGACCAACAGCTCGGCGAGATGATGGGCGATGCGCCGATGTGCGATAAGTGCGGTCACATCACGGTCCGCAATGGGGCTTGTTATCGCTGCCTGAACTGCGGCAACTCCATGGGCTGCAGCTGACGGGGCGAGGCGTCGCCATCTGTCGGCTTACGTCCTCGAACCTTCGCTGCGAAATACGTACGTATTCCTCGCTACGGCTCTCCGGGCGCGCTCGACAGCTGACGACGCCTCGCCCCGTCAGCTAGGCGCCCCTGCGGGGGCGCTCGCCGATCGGCGCAACTCCGACTCTTCACCTAGAGAATCGAAGCCCTATGGATGCCGCTGGGCGGCATCTTTGAGTGGTGCGGGGTTTTGCAGACATTGGCGATGGGCTCTACAACCCTTGTTCATGCTTCTGCCCTTCTACAAATACGAAGGTCTCGCGAATGACTTCCTCATCATCGAGAAGGAAGCGCTCGGGGGCGTGCGGCTGACGACCGAGCAGGCGATCGCGCTTTGCGATCGGCATCGGGGGATCGGCGCCGACGGCGTGTTGCTGCTCGATGTGGACCTGCCGTCAATGGAGGTGATCAACTCCGATGGCTCGGTCCCGGAGATGTGCGGCAATGGGCTTCGGTGTGCGGCCTTGCACCTCGCCCGGCGCAGGGGCGAGGCGGCACTCGAGGTGACGGTTGGAACTGCTGCAGGGCCTCATCCCTGCATCGTCGTGAACCGGCCCAACGCCGAATCCGTCGCCGTCCAAATGGCGCCCCCGTCGCTGGTGCCGTCCGACCTTCCTTTGAGCTCCGCCGCCCCCTGGCTTGATCATCCGCTCCAGGTCGACGGGCAAACGCTTCATCTCAGCGGCGTATCGATGGGCAATCCGCATGCCGTGACATTCGACGAGGTTGGCAATGAGCGCTTCGCGCTCGGTCCGGCGATCCAAAGCGACCCGCACTTCCCTGAGGGGGTCAACGTCGGCTTCGTTTCAGAGCATGAAGGGCACAGCATGCGTTTGGACGTTCTCGAGAGGGGCGCCGGATGGACCCAGGCCTGCGGGACCGGCGCCTGCGCCGCCGCAGTCGCCGCAGTCGAAACCGGCCGCGCCGAGCGGGAAGAGCAGCTCAGCATTCGCCTCCCCGGCGGGACGCTGCTGATCACCGTAGCCGCGCCTGGTGACAGCGTGCTCATGCAGGGCCCAGCGCGCTTCGTATTCTCGGGCGAAATCGAGATCTAGCCCGTCGATTGCAATATTGGCGGCTTCCGTTAGATTCGCGCGATGCCCCGAACCTTCCTTCGAGCGCTCGTCGCGCTCACGCTCATTGGTGCGTCCTTCGGCTGCAGCGAGGACAACCCTTCTACCGTCACCGATGAGTTCGGCCGCTGCGCAGATTTCGAACCTCTCCGCCAGGTTTTCTGGGGCGACACACACATCCACACCGAGCTTTCGTTGGACGCCAACATGCAGGGCACACGCACAACCCAAGACGACGCGTACGCGTTCGTCCGAGGTGAGCCCATCGCGCTCCAGCCCTACAGCGAAGACGGGACCCCGACTCGGATGGCTGCCATCGATCGGCCATTGGACTTCGTGATGTTGAGCGACCATGCGGAGTTTCTCGGTACCTTGAAGGTCTGCAATGATCCGAGCTCGCCCGGGTACGACGCGCGGCAGTGCGTCAACTATCGCGCTGCCCAGCAGTTCGCTGCCAGCCCGCAGGAAGTCTCTGACACCTTCGTCGAGCTCAACGCCTTCACCGCTGCCGAACCCCAAAGAGCGCGTTACCCCGAGCTCTGTGGTACGGGGGGCGAGTACTGCTTGGAAGCCGGAATGGATATTTGGCGCCAAGTCGTCAGTGATGCCGAAGCGGCCTACGACCGCAGTGGCGCTTGCAAGCTCACGACGTTTCCCGGCTACGAGTGGAGCGGCGCACCCAGGGTGAAGAACCTCCACCGCAACGTCATGTTCAAGAACGAGAAGGTCACGGCACTTCCCTACAATTACTTTGACGAGCCCTACGCTGAGGGCCTCTGGGCGAGCCTCCGAGAAGAGTGCGTAGACGCGGGCACAGGCTGCGACGTGCTGACCATTCCGCACAACAGCAACCTCTCCGAAGGCATCTACTTCGAGAACGAGATGGCGAATGGTGAGCCCTTTACGAGCGAGTATGTCGAGGCCCGCAATGCGATGGAGCCCGTCATCGAAATCTACCAGCACAAAGGAGCTTCGGAGTGCCTTCCAGGCGCGGCGACGGCGGACGAGCTCTGCGGATTCGAAGTGATTCCGTTCTCGAATTTGGCGACGACCAATCTCGAGCAGATCACGCCACCCGATCCGAAGGGCTTCCTCCGCTACGCGTACGGAGAAGGCATGCGCTTCGAAGGCAGTCTCGGTACCAACCCGTTCCAGTATGGCATCACGGCGGCGACCGACACGCACATCTCGGCTCCGGGTTTCGTGGCCGAAGACGACTTCAAAGGTCATGGCGGCGCGGGTCAGCCCAACCGCTTTTTGCCGCCGCCGCCGGGCTTCCCGGACATAGAGTACCTCAGCCCCGGCGGCCTCACAGCGGTTTGGGCTGAAGAGAACGCGCGTGACGCCATCTTTTCGGCCATTCGCCGGAAGGAGACCTTCGGTACGAGCGGGCCGCGGATGACCGTCCGCATGTTTGGCGGTTGGGACTATCCGACCAACCTCTGCAACGCCGCGGATCTCGTGGCGCAGGCCGATGCCGCGGGTGTCCCCATGGGCGGCACGCTCGAGCCGCAGCCTGCTTTGTCCGCACCGGTTTTCGTCGTGTCGGCCATGCAGGATCCGACGAGCGCGCCTCTTCAGCGGATCCAGATCGTCAAGGGCTGGCTGGACGGCGACGCGTACCAGGTCCAGGTTTTCGAGATCGACGGTGACGCCAACAATGGCGCGAGCGTCGACCTCGCTACCTGCGCGCGGCAGGGCGAGGGCTCTGGCGATCTCTGCGGCGTTTGGCAGGACCCCGACTTTGATCCGGGGCAGCGAGCCTATTACTACGCCCGAGTTCTCGAGAACCCAAGCTGCCGCTGGACGACCTGGCAGTGCTCCACGGCCGAGTATGACTGCGCGGATTGGGACTACGCCGGCTGCGTCGAGCGCAAGGATGATTTTCCTCCGAGCGACTACACCTGCGACTGCTGTGACCCGGCAGCGGGGCTCAACCAAGCCTTTTGCGACGGCATCAGTTGTGCCGATCTCGGCTCGCTGTCCGACGCGGAGGAGCGCTGCTGTCACCAGGTCGAGCCTACGATTCAAGAGCGCGCCTGGAGCTCGCCGATCTGGTATCAGCCTCCCAATTGATGCTTCGCTCGCTCGTCCACTTCTTTCTGATTGGTGGCCTGCTTTTCGGCTCGAAGGCCGTTTGTGAACGGAGCCGGATCGAGGGACCGTCGATCACGATTCGGGTTGCCGCGGACGCCACGGACGCAGACGTCGAGACCGCTGTTCGCGAGTCGATTCTGCTGAACGAGGCGCGCCGCTATCACTGGGACCGAACCGACCCGATTGTCTACACGCACCTGATTCGGAACATGCGCTTCATCGAACCGGACACCGAGGACGATGATTTGACGCTCTTCGAGCGCGCCGTCGCGATGAACATGCAGGCGCATGATCCGATCGTGCGGGCGAGGTTGCTTCATCGCGCGCGCGAGGCCCTTGCGTTCGTGCCCGAGGATCGAATGCCGAGCAGCGCAGAGCTCGAGGAGCATCGTCGCACGCACGGGGATCGCTTCGAGCGCGAGGGGCGCGTTCGGTTTCAACACGTGTTCCTCAGCCGTTCGAGGCGTGGGGCGGCACTTGCGGCACATGCACGCGAGATGCGCGCGCGCCTGACCGCGCTCGGTGACTCGCCGCCGGCAGGCCTCGGTGACCCCTTGCCTGGTCTTCGTCCCGAGCAGTCAGCGACGCCGTCCGACTTGCAAGACACCTACGGCCTTGAGCTAGCGGGCGTGGTCGAGGAAGCTGTGGTGGGTCCGTGGCGAGGGCCTGTTTCGTCGGTGTACGGCTTGCACTTCGTGAAGGTAATCGACACTGAGCCCGCCTACGTGCCCCTGCTCGATGTCATCGGCGCGGAAGTGCGTGCTGACCGACTCCGCGAAATTCGCAAGGAGCTCCGACAGGAGCGCATGGCTGCGCTTCGCGAAGCGTATCGCATCCAGATCGAGAGGGCTCCGTGATGCGCATCCCCTTGCTTGCGATCTTCGCTGCGTTGACGTTCGGCGCTCCCAAGCAGGCCGGCGCCCATCCCCTCGCGCCTTCGGTCCTTTCATTCGAGCATCGCGCGGATGGCACCATCACGATGAGCTGGCGAGCGCCGGTGAAGCGGCCCACCGGTCAGTCGCTGCGGCCTCGGATTCCGGAAACCTGCGAGCAGCTGGGCCCATCCACGGTTCGGAAGACCGAAGACGAAGTCGCCATCGTCGAAACGACTCAGATCCGCTGCAACCCGCCCGACATGCTGGGTGCGGTCGTCCGCGTCGACGGCTTCGAAGATTCGAGCGTCACTGTCGTCGTGCGCATCGCTCGCCCCGGTGACGATGTGCACCACGCGATCCTCGACAGCGGCACGCCGGAGCTCACCGTCGTCGCGCAGGTCGACGAGTCGCACTCTTTCTTCGAGTACCTGATGCTCGGCGTCGGGCACCTGCTGACCGGATGGGACCACCTGACCTTCGTCCTCGGGCTTCTCGTGCTATTCGGCTGGCATCGTCGGCTCATCGCGGCGGTGACCGCGTTCACCGTGGGTCACAGCCTCACGCTCGCGCTCTCCGTCCTGGGGATCGTCTCGCTTCCGTCAGCGCTCGTCGAAGCCGCCATCGCGCTGACGATCGTTGTGCTCGCGCTCGAGATTCAATCGGGGAAGCAGGGCCCAGTCTGGAAGCACCCCTGGACGCTCCCGGGTACGCTCGGCCTTCTTCACGGCCTGGGGTTCGCGTCCGTCCTTTTCGATGCGGGCCTACCCAGCGAGGAGATCCCGCTCGCGCTCCTGGGCTTCAACCTCGGCCTCGAAGTCGCGCAGCTCGGGGTGATCGCGGTGGCATGGTTGAGCTTCAAAGCGATCCGTTCGGCGCTTCCATCGACGTGGCGCAGCAGCC
>Ga0316198_10000604_pt1 | contig 19412 bp, 17 predicted proteins | sample OudBieAanoxic_MG_FD_204935 | JGI IMG/M metagenome (GOLD analysis project Ga0316198, IMG submission 204935) | Coastal sediment microbial communities from Oude Bieten Haven, Netherlands - site A anoxic | ecosystem: Environmental > Aquatic > Marine > Coastal > Sediment | place: Netherlands...
TGGCACTGACCCTGCCACCGTCACGGGCCCGTTAAATCCTTGAACAAACCTCCAGGTGTTGATCCCCACGTTTGCGGACGCCATTGGACGTGACGGTGGAGGAGGCTGGGTAATAGAAAAGAGTCAGATTTTTTGGGCGATCGGGTTCGGCTCGATGCTGGCGATCACGGGCTGTGGCGACGATCCCGTCGAGAACGGCGGCTCAGCGGGTTCGGGCGGTGGCGACTTCTGCTCCGAGCTTTGCCAGGCTTGCGGCAATGCGGGCGCCGCCCAGTGCACTGAGGCTTGCCAGGGGTACGAGGACACGATCCCCGGCGAGCTCGACAAGTGTCCGCCGGAGTTCAACACTCTGTTGGCCTGCTACGAAGCCAATGGCTGTGACGGTAGTGCCTGCGACGAAGAGGTGACCGCGTGGGCCACTTGCATCTTCCTTCCTTAGCAGCGCCCTAGGTCTACAACCCAGCCCGGGAGGCGATCAGGTCGATCGCCTTCCTGGGATCGGACTCGCCGGTCGCGCCAAGTAATACGACAGCGCGGTTGATCCCCAGCTCCTCGAGCTCGGGTAGGGCGTCCGGCCGCTTGGCGATTCGCCAGTTCGTCGTGATGTCGATCGACTCGAATGGCCGCCCCGCCTGGGCGGCAATTTCTTTGAGCAGCGCGATCTTTTCACTGAGCTCCTGCTGAGAATCGCTCGGTGCGTACCAGCCCTCTGCGGCTTTTACGACGCGCTGTAGGGTCTTGGTGGACGTGCCGCCGATCAGAATCGGCGGATGTGGTTTCTGCACTGGGGTCGGATGGCTCTTGAAGCCGTGCCACGAAAGGAACTCGCTTTCGTGCTCGACCACATCGCCAGTCCAAACCTTTTTCACCGCGGCCAGATAGTCGTCGAAGCGCGCGCCGCGCCGTTTGAATGGCGTACCCATCGCCGCATACTCCTCGGCAAGCCAGCCGATCCCGAGGCCCAGCGTGAGGCGTCCGCCGCTAAGCGCATCGAGGCTGGCGGCCTGTTTGGCAAAGAGAAGCGGATTGGCTTGCGGGAAGATGTTCACGCCCGTGCCCAATCCAATCGTCTTCGTCGCAGCGGCGACGTGTGCCAACGAAATCAGTGGATCGAGAAACCAAGCCTCCGGCGGGATCCCCATCTTCCCGGAGCGGGCATACGGATACTTCGACTCATAGTCCGTTGGGACGATGACGTGCTCAAAGGTCCACACCGATTCGATTCCGGCAGCCTCGGCGTGTTGAGCGACCGCGACCATGCTCTCGGCGGTCGCGGGTCCGCCGACATTGATCGAGACGATTCCGATTTTCATCCCAAGTCTCCTAGGGCTTATCCAACTGCTCGAGCTCGCCAAACGCGAGTTTCACTCCACTGGAGCTCTCGTCTCGAAGCGAGCGACGAGTTTGTCGTTCGCGAACAGCATGAGCTTGGAGCCGTGGATTTCGTAGCGCGTGACCGTCCCGAGCGCGGTGAAGAGCTCCTGCTCTTGGTCCATGCCTTCGGGGCAGGCCATGCGCGTTGCACCCAAGGCGCCGAGCGTCAGTGATTGCCCCGAGGTCTCATATGAGCCGAAAAAGCGGTTGCAGCCCCCGAAGCCGTAGGCGCTCGCCTTTTTCGCGTTCAGCTCGAGATACGGCGCCTTGTCATTCACCGTCACGGTGATCGTCTTTCCGTTGAGCTCCAGCAGCGCCCAAGTCGTGTTTTCTAGAGCGGCCTTTTGCATGCTTCCACAAGTCTCTCTGGGCCAGGTGCGCACGAAGCGCTGGACGATCAAGGTCGTTTCTTTGCCCCGGCGATCGACTTTGGGCCTCGAGTCCAATCCGCCTTCTACGGTGACGAGCAGAGGCGCGCCGGGCGCAATCTTGGCCTCACCGTAGGCGCGCTCCAACGTTGCGTTGTCGCCCTCTTGGGCGACGGGCCATCGTTCCCCTGTCGCGCAGTCCATGAAGCTTCCCGCATCGGCCATGTACGAATACATCCCCTGCAAGCTCATCGTCCCCGACGGCGGCGGTGGCTCGCGCTTCTCGTCTGCCGCGTTGGCGCTATCCTTGCCCTTCTTACAAGCAGACATTGCCAGCGCCGCGCCAAGTAAGCTCAGCACGAGCACGCGAGTGATTCCGGTCCCCCTCATGCGTTGGGATTTACCACCCACACGCCCAAACGCTAAGCATTTTCGATCGCGGCGGCCCGGATCGTGTGCTCAGCCGGAAAATGGGATGCGTTCTCGGAGCTTCTTCGCGCGCTCGCGCGCGAGGGGGATCTTGGGTTCATCCGGGTGGTCGAGAAGAAGCTGATACGTCCCCGCGCCCGTCGGCTCAATCGCTCGAATTCGATCGTAGCGGACGATGAAGCCGCGGTGCGATCGAAAGAAGGCCTCGGGGTCGAGCTCGTCTTCTAGTGTTGCCAGTGTTTTGTCGATCGCAAACCGGTCGTCTTCGGTGACGGCCCATACGAGCTCGTCTTTCACTTCGAAGTAGATCACGTCGCCGAGCTCGAGCACCACGTAGGAATCCTTACGCCGCACCGCGATTCGCTCCAATCGCTCGTGACCGCTCTCGGCTCCTCCCGGTTCGCCTCGGACCCGCTCGACCGCTTGGCGCAGCCGCTCCAGCCGCACCGGTTTGAGCAAGTAGTCCGCGACGCGTGCTTCGAATGCTCGCAACGCGCCTTCGTCGTGCGCAGAGACGATCACGACTTTGAGCTCGGGATGGTTGGCCATGAGTGTTTCGGCGAGCGCAACGCCATCAGGTCCGGGCATTCGCAGGTCGAGAAACGCAACGTCAGGCCGTTCTTGGTCGCAGAGCCCCTGTGCCTCGGGCGCGTTGCGCGCTTCTCCAACGACTTCGATGTCTTTGCACTGGCCGAGCATGAATCGCAGCTCGTCGCGGGCGAGAGGTTCGTCGTCGACGACGATCGCGCGAATGCTCATGCCGGCTCTCCCTTGATTTCAGACTGCTTGGGCAGCTCCACGGTCACCAGGGTACCGCGCTCCTGCGAAGAAAGCTGGAGATTGGCCTTTCCGTCGTACTGTTGGTCGAGCCGCTTCCGGAGCGTCTGAAGGGCAAGGCCGGAGCCTTGGGTCGATGGTCCCCGATGGGGGCCGTCAGCTTCGTCTTCGACCTCGATGCGGAGCCGGTTGCCCACGTCCGATGCTCGAATGGTGATTCTGCCGAGACCCTCCTTCGGCGTGATTCCGTGTTTGACCGCGTTTTCGACGATCGGTTGGAGGAGCAGCGCCGGGATGCGCGCATCGCGCACGCTTTCGTCGATCGAGGTTTGAACAGCGAGCCGCTCGTCTCCAAGCCGCGCCCTCTCGATCGCGAGATAAGCGCACGCATGCTCGACCTCGTTCATCACCGACGCGTCGTGCGGATGGTGGAGCAGATACCGATACAGATCGGCGAGGTCCGACACCAGGTTTCGCGCTTGCTCTGGATCCCTGCGAATGGTTGCGCGAAGCGTGTTGAGCGCATTGAACAGAAAGTGTGGCTCCAGGCGGCTGCGCAACGCGGTGAGTGACAGGGCGTTCGCGGCAGCCTGTGCTTCGACCAGCGCCACGGCTTGTTCCTGACGGGAGATCACAACGAGGGCAACATTGATGAATAGGGCAACGCCAACGGCGACCCCTGCGAGCTGAGCGGCGAGGGATGGAAGTGCGTGGAGGGGATCCGAGCCCGAAAGCGCCATTCCAGCGGCTGTCACCGTCAGGCCCGGGATTTGAACGACCGCCGCCGAGCCCAGCACGCGCCAGCCGACGAACATCTGTTCCCGCCGAACCGACATTCGGCCGGCCAACCAGCCGTCGAGGAACGACGCGATCAGGGCCCAGGGGAATGCCTCCGGAGCAACGCGGGTGACGTAAAACCCACCTCCGAGCATCCCCGTCAGCGCGCCAGCGCGGGGACCCCCCAGAACGCCCGCGATCATGATCCCAATTGCGCGGAGATTGAGATGATAGCCCAGCCACTCGAACCCCATCGTCGAGCCCCAGAGCGAAAACAGCAGCCCAAAGATGATGACGACCGCAATATCGCGTGGCTGGCCTACGCCCAGAAGGCGGTTGCGCAGCGGCGGGACGAGCACTCCAAGAAGGCCTGCGGTTGCGATGAGGCTGAGCTTCTCGAAGAGCTCCGGAATCAGCAGCCGGATGTCCACCGCCGGAGCCTAGCAGCGTTTGCGAGTGCAGGCGTGGTCTAGAATCGAGGCCTGCGCTATCTTCACTCCAATGAAGTGCCGACTTTGCTGGCTGCCGTTCTGCCTGTTCTTGATCGGGTGCGGGAATGACATTCGCCCCAAACAGCTGGACGAGCCATGCACGCGAACTGCGCAATGTGACGTGGGACTGTCCTGCCTTGCGGGTGTCTGCACGCCGACACCCGACGCGGCGGTGGACGCCGACCCGTGAGGGTTACGGCTCTTGCGGCCTTTCCAAGAGTTGGCCTCTCTGGTTGATATATTCGAAGCCTTTGTGGATCACGAAGACCGATCCGTTGTCCGCGCGGATGGTCACGTCGACCGTCCCAGGGGTCCATTGCCGCGGCGTAACCGCAAGCAGCGCTTTGTCGTTCTGAATCGACACCTGCGGAGAGCGCAGCTGGCCAAAATAGACGGCGTAGCCAATGTCCAATCGAAGGTTCTCGCCAACGACCCGGATCGTCTTGCCACCCTGCAGGCCTCCAAAATTCGGATCCGTACGCTGGAAGTCCATCGCGGGCTGCGGTTTCTCGCAGGCGGCCAGCACGACTACTGCGCCGATGATCACGCCTGCGATGCCTCCGAGCTTTCTCATCGAATCCATGTCAATTTATCACGTTGGGCATCGGAAGGCATGCTTGACATGCGACTGTGCCCATTCGCACACTCACGCTGAACAAGGCTTGCAGTGACCAAGCAGAACCTCCTCGTTGTCGATGCCGATCCCCGAAGTCTCCGGGTGCTCGAAGTGAGCCTACGGAATGCAGGCTACAACGTGGCCGGCTGTCCGAGTGTTGGCAAGGCGTTCGAGATCCTGCACGCCAACAAGCCGGACTTGATCCTCTCGGACACGACATTCAACGACATGAACGGCTTCGAGTTCGTCGAGCAGCTGCGGCAGAACGCGGATTGGGCCGAAATCCCATTCATGTTCCTATCCAGCGACGGGTCGATCGAAAGCAAGATCCGAGGCCTGGAGCTCGGAATCGAAGACTATCTGACCAAGCCGATCTACATCCGTGAGGTGATCGCAAGAGTCGGCATCGAGCTTGCGCGTCAGGCGCGCGCAGGGTTGGCGCACCGGAGCAGCGACTCGAGGACCCGATTCAGCGGCTCACTTATCGAAATGAGCGTCGTCGACCTGCTGCAAACGATCGACGTGAGCCGCAAGTCCGGCGTGCTCACGCTCGTGGCCGACGACGGGCAAGAAGGCATGATCTCCTTCGATTCCGGCGCAGTCATCAACGCCACCGTCGAAGATCTCGTCGGCGAGGGCGCAGTCTACCGGCACCTGCTCTGGCGGGAGGGGACTTTCGACCTCGAGTTCAGACGCGTGAGTCTGAGTGAGCGCACCGTTCACCGAACGACGCAGGCTCTTCTGATGGAAGGGATGCGAAGGCTCGATGAGTGGAGCCGCCTATCGGAGCTCTTGCCTCCATTCGACACTGTCCTCGAGGTCGACGCCGAAGTGCTCCGCGAGGGGCTGCAGGAAATGCCCGATGAGCAGAATGAAATGCTGCGGCTGATCGACGGAAAGCGGACGATCGATGAAATCCTGCTCGCACACCGAGGAGACCACGTCGAAGCGCTCAGAAAGGTCGTGGACCTGTACTTCGAAGGAATGGTCCGGGAGGTTGGGCGAGATCAAGGCAGCATTCCGGTCCTCACCGAGGTATCGGTCCACTCGTCGCCGCCGCCACCCAAAGAAGCGATGCAGACGATTCCTGGGCCTGCGGGATTGCCGCGGGCTCCCATCGCCGTGCCTGCTTCGCCCCCCCTGCCGCGCCACTCGGGCACCGAGGCGGCGGCAGGAACGGTTGTCGAGCCAGCGCCGGGGCGCCGGCCTGACCGAATGTCCACACCCGTTTCCTTTCCCTCGCCGGTCGCCAGCCACGGACTGCCTTCGGTGGATGAGGAGATCATTACCCCGTCGGACCCGCCGATCTCCGCTGCGCCGGCGGGCGAGACGCCGTTCGAAGTCGGATCGGGATGGCAGCCGGCGCCGCCGCCGCTGCCGCCTCGGTCACGGCGGAATACGCTTGGCGGGTTCCAGGCAGCGCGGCCGGAAAGCTCGATGTACAAGGGCGGAACGAATCTCGATTGGTCCGGTCGTGTTCCGGAAATCAAAACGATCGAAGAGATATCGGGTCGCGAGACCGTTGAAGTCGGGCGGTGGGATCATTCGCTCGAGGAGCTGCGGCAAGACCCCGAGGTCGAAGAGGCGATCGTCGCGATCGACTCCGATCCGCCCCCGGCTGCGTTTGTGCGCTCATCCCCACCCGGCGCCGGCCTCATCGTCCAAGCGGCGTTGCCGGACGTGGAGCAGCACCGAGATGCCATCGTCGACTACCACGAGCCTCCCGAAGTCGACCCGCCGCCGCTCACGTACGAGCAGGTCTTCGAGGAGGATGCCGTCGAGGCGAACCTCCAAGCGCCTGCCGCAACTTCGCCAAGCGGGGTCGTTTCAGCGGATTCTCGGCCGTCGATGTTGCCTTGGGCCCTATTGATCTTGGTGCTGGGCGGCGGTGCGGTCGCTCTCGCGTATTGGAAGTCGGTGGGGGAACCCGCCCCGGTGGCGGTGACAGCTCCAGTGACGGCGCCGGTGTCCGTTTCAGCGCCAGTGGCAGCGCCGGCACCGGTGGCAGCGCCAGTGGCAGCGCCAGTGACAGCGCCAGCTGCAGAACCCGTTCCTGTCCCGGAACCGTCGACCGCCGACCCACCTAGCCGGATCTACCCTCCAACCGGGGCGCTCGACACATACGAGGCACAGCTCGAGTTGGCTCGTCGTCTCAAGCGGGGCGCGAGGGCTGTGGCTGCGTATCGACGCGCCATCGAGATCCAGCCCAACTCGAGCCCTGCGCTGGCCGAGCTCGCTCGCCTCATGTTGGCCAGGAGCCACACGCGAGAGGCGTCTGAGCTTGCCGAACGCGCGACCGCTGTGGATCCATCGAATGCGCTAGCCTGGGTCACGCTCGGCGCCGCCCGGCAGATGCGGGGCGATCGGCAAGGCGCACGGCAGGCCTATCAGAACTGTGTGAAGCTCGGCGAGGGGCAATACGTGTCGGAATGCCGCGCGATGCTGCGCTGACGCTCCGTAGTTCCGGCACAAGTTTCGGAGTAGAGCACTCGTCCTGCTACGCTGACCCGATGAAGCGGGGGGTCGCCTGAGTCGATCAGAAGCAGTAGGGGTCGCCGTCGTGGGGGCAGGCGGTTGGGGCAAGAACCACGTTCGCAACTACGCGGCCATTCCGGACGCCGATCTTCGGGTCATCCTGGAGGACCCAGCGGTGGCCGCCATCGTCGTGGCCACGCACGCGCCTTTCCCCAAAGCCGTCAGCGCCACCGGTTCCTCCTACCTCCAGTCGGAGCGCGCCGTCTCGGGTCTTCAGGTCGTTCGAGCGCTCGAGGGTGGCTCAGCGTCTCAAGCCCAGGGAGGCGTGCGCATAGAGCTCCGAGGTGGACACTGATGAGCGCTCCATTCATTCATGCAACGGCGATCGTCGACGACGGCGCGCAACTCGGCAACGATACGCGAGTCTGGCATTTCACGCACGTGTCGGCCGGCGCGGTCGTTGGCGCACGCTGCGTCTTGGGGCAGAACGTCTTCGTAGGGCCTGGCGTCGAGATTGGCGACGGCGTCAAAATTCAAAACAATGTGTCGGTGTATGCTGGCGTCGTGCTCGCAGATGACGTCTTCCTCGGACCGAGCTGCGTATTCACAAACGTCCTGACGCCGCGGGCGCACGTCGAGCGCAAAGACGAGTTCGCGCCCACGCCGGTGGGTAAGGGCGTCACCGTGGGCGCCAACGCGACGATTGTATGTGGTCACTCCCTCGGCGACTACGCGCTCATCGGAGCTGGGAGTGTGGTGACCAAAGATGTCCCCGCGCACGCGGTGGTGGTGGGCAACCCAGCGCGCCGAACTGCCTGGGCATGCCGCTGTGGTGAAATTCTGCTCGCCGATGGAGCTTGCGCCCGCTGCGGCGACCAATATGAATTGACGGCTGAAGGCTGTCGATGGGTGAAAAGCCGTGAGTGAAGAAGCCATTCCAATGCTTGACGTCAGTGGCCAGAACGAGCCGCTGGTCGATCGATTGACCGCGAAGGCGGCCGAGGTGATTCGATCCGGCCGCTACATCCTTGGCCCGGAGGTCACGGCTTTCGAGCAGGAGGTTGCCGAATACATCGGCGTCGAGCATGCGATCGGTGTTTCGAGCGGAACGGATGCCCTGATGGTGGCTTTGATGGCCCTCGGAATCGGGAGGGGTGACGAAGTCATCACAACTCCATTCACTTTCTTTGCCACCGGCGGGTGCATCGCACGCGTCGGAGCGACGCCGGTTTTCGTCGATATCCGACCAGACACCTTCAACATCGACGTCGAGCAGACCGCCGCTGCCGTCACGGAGCGAACGCGCGCAATTCTTCCTGTCCACTTGTATGGTCAGGCCTGCGACATGGAGGGCCTGGTCGAGGTGGCGCGAAAGCACGACCTGCCGATCATCGAAGATGCCGCGCAGTCCATTGGTACGCAAAGCCCGCTAGGACCCGTGGGCAGCGTAGGAGCGTACGGTTGTTTTTCGTTTTTCCCGTCCAAGAACCTGGGCGGCTTTGGTGACGCCGGACTCGTCACCACGCAGGATTCGGGTCTAGCGGAAAAGGCTCGCGTCATGCGCGCGCATGGAAGCAAGCCGAAATACCATCACGCGGTCGTTGGCGGCAATTTCCGAATCGATGCCCTGCAGGCGGCGCTCTTGCGCGTGAAGCTTCCCGAGCTCCGTGGCTGGACTGAGGGACGTCAACAGAACGCCGCGCGCTACGACGCCGCGTTTTTCGAGTCCGGTCTCGACGAAAGCTTCCTGCGCACTCCACGGAAGCGATTCGACGGTCACATCTACAATCAGTATGTGATCCGGAGCTCGAGGCGGGACGAGCTACTCGCACATCTTCAGGAGCAGAAGATCGCGACGACGATCTATTACCCCGTGCCTCTTCATCGACAGGAATGTTTTGCATCGCTTGGATACAAGGAGGGCTCTCTCCCGGTTTCGGAGCACGCCAGTCGCGAAGTTCTAGCGCTTCCGATCTTTGCGGGCCTCGGTGAAGCGCGTCAGAGCCGCATCATCGACGCCGTAATTGCGTTCCTCGAGCGATAGAAGTGGCCATCGCGGCGCCCCCGCTCTAAAGTCCTCAGCAGTCGATGATTGCTCGCTACCATGCACCCTTCGCCGAACAGGGGTCACATACAATCGATGCGGACATCGCCAATCGGCTGTTGAAGATCGCCCTCGGCAAGGGCGGCGACTACGCCGACTTATTTTTCGAGTACTCGGTCAGCGGTAGCTACATCTATGACGAGCAGATTCTGAAATCGGCTAGGCGCGCCGTGTCGATGGGCCTCGGAGTTCGCGTTATGAAGGGCGATGCAACAGGGTATGCTTACTGTGAAGATTTTTCGTTCGATGCGATGAAGCAGGCGGCTGAGACCGCGGCACAGATCGCTGCCGGCGGCAAGCCCGTTGCGCCGCTCGGGGTGTCGATGCGTGACATCCCAAGCCGCTATCCCGTGCCGGTCGAGTCACTCGACGTTGACGGCGAAGCGAAGAAGGCCCTACTCGAACGAGCCGATCGGGCCGCTCGCGCGTCCGACCCTCGTGTGATTCGAGTCGATGCCTCGTTTGCCGAAAGCCTCCGCGAGATCCTGATCGCCAACAGCCTCGGGCACATGGCGCGGGACCGCCAGCCGCTGATCCGATTTGGTGTTCGCGTCATCGCAGAGGATGGCGGAAATCGTCAGTCGGGGTCCTCCGGTGGCGGCGGCCGTATGGGGCTCCATTATTTCGACGAGAAGACGCCCGAGGCGCACGCCGAGCAAGCTGTGCGGCAGGCGTTGATCATGCTCGACGCCCGAGAGGCTCCGGCCGGCGAGATGGACGTCGTCCTAGGTCCTGGGGACAGCGGAATCCTCTTGCACGAAGCCGTGGGCCACGGGCTCGAGGCTGACTTCAATCGCAAAAAGACGAGCAACTACTCGGACCGCATCGGCGAGGAAGTCGCAAGCGAGCTTTGTACGGTCGTCGATGACGCGTCGCTGCACGGCTCGCGAGGTTCGATCAACGTCGACGACGAGGGACAGCTTCCCGCGCGCTCGGTTCTTATCGAGGGCGGCGTCCTGAATGGGTACATGCAGGACCGGCACAGCGCCGACTTCTTTGGGACGAGTACCGATGGGCATGGCCGCCGGCAGAGTTTCCGCTCCCATCCCATGCCTCGGATGACCAACACGATGCTCCTCGGCGGAACGGACGCGCCGGAGGATGTCATTCGCAGCGTGAACCGCGGCGTTTACGCCAAGAAATTTGGCGGCGGTCAGGTCGACATCTCCAACGGAGATTTCGTGTTCTCGCTGACCGAGGGCTACCTGATCGAAGACGGCAGGGTCACCGCCCCGCTCAAAGGGGTGAACTTGATAGGCAATGGACCTGATGCCATGCGCAGGGTCGTCATGCTGGGCCATGACTTCGAGGTGTCCGACGGAATTTGGACCTGCGGCAAGGACGGTCAGTCTGTTCCTGTCGGAGTAGGCTGCCCCACCATCAAGATTGCCGGCATGACCGTCGGCGGAACGCAGATGGCGGGTCGATGACCAAAGCCGAGGACGATGCGAGAGCCCTCCTCGACCTCGGGCAGTCGGTGGTGGAACGCGCAACGGCGGCGGGCGCCGATGTTGCCGAGGCGGGCGTACACAGCGGATCTCATCTTTCTGTGAAGGTCCGCAAAGGCAAGCCCGAGCTCGTGGAAGAGGCTGGCTCGCGGGCGCTCGGACTGCGTGTGATGGTCGGAAAGCGCGTCGCTTCGACCTACACGAGCGACCTGAGCGAAGCGGGTAAGCGCACATTGATCGAAGACGCGCTCGAGTTGGCGCGGCTGAGCGAGTCAGACGCATTCGCAGGTCCGCCCGATCGGTCAGAGCTGTCCTCGCCGTCGGAGTGGAAGGACTTGGATACCTTTGATGAGGGCGTCAGCCAGATTTCCGCCGACGAAGCCCTCGCGCGTGCACTGCAAGGCGAGCGCGCCGCGTTTGCTTTCGATCCTCGCATCAGCAACAGCGAGGGCGCTTCGTTCACCCGCGCACGAGGCGTCAGCGCGCTCGTCACAAGCAGCGGGTTCATGGGAAGCGACTGCGGGACCTACGCGTCGATGGTCGTCAATCCGGTCGCCGATGATGAAGGCGGGAAAAAGCGCAGCGGCTATCACTGGACCGCGGCCCGACACTATGCAGACCTCGAAGAAGGCCAGGCCGTCGGGGAGGAAGCGGCCCGCCGCACGATTGCCCAACTTGGCGCGAAAAAACTTCCCACCCAAGAGCTCCCGGTCGTTTTTGACAAAGATGCCGCGCGGTCGATCTTGGGTCTTTTCGCGGGCTGCATTCTCGGCGGCTCGATATGGCGGAAGAGCTCATATCTGGTCGATCGCGTCGGTACCCGGGTTGCGAGCGGCCTGGTGGACATCGTCGATGACCCGCTGCTTCTGAGAGCGCCGGGCTCGCGCGCGTTCGATGGAGAGGGATTGCTATCGCGCCACAACGTCGTCGTCGAGGCCGGCGTTCTCAAGAGCTATCTGACGGACACCTACAGCGCCCGTAAGCTGGGGTTGAAGAGCACGGCAAGCGCGGCTCGCTCCCCCTCCGGCGGCGTCTCCCCGTCGAGCAGCAACCTCATGTTGAAAGCGACCAGTCAGTCACGCGCCGAGCTTCTCGCCGACACCAAACATGGCTTGTACGTCACCGGCATGATGGGATTCGGATTCAATGCGGTGACGGGCGACTTCAGCAGAGGAGCCTCGGGGTTCTTGATCGAAGACGGCAAGCTGAGCCACCCCGTCTCCGAAATCACCATCTCGCTCAACCTCGATCAGCTCCTCCAACGAATCGACGCAGTCGCCAACGATCTCGATCACCGTACCGCCGTCGCCTCACCAACGTTCAGAGTCTCCTCCATGACCTTGGCAGGCTCTTAGCGAGATCAGCGACCGTGACTCGTGGACGTCCAGGGGTTAGTCCCGCTGCGCCCTCGCTACCATGGCGTCGACGTAGCTCTCGAGCTCTGGGCATTGGATTCCGGTTCCTGCGAGGAGCTCGCGCGCGTTCCGGTCGTCGTAGATCACGTCTGTCTTCAAGTGGTCGAGGAACGCGCGGGTCGTATTTTGGAAGCGTTGCAGACCCGGCGCTCGCATCAGAGCGGTTGCGAGATTGAGCGGGTCGTGCTCGCGTGGACTAGGTCGGCCGGTCGCTTCGGCGAAGAGGCGCAGGGCCTGCTGTACGGTGACCGGCTTCGGGTCGACGACGTGGAACGTGCGCCCGACGGACTGCTCGTCTTCGGCGATGCGCAATCCGGCGCGGACCGCGTAGTCGACAGGCACGGCGCTAATTCGTACCCCGGTTTGGCTCGGCTTAGGGATCCGATAATCGTCGGGCGCGCTCAGCAGAAACCGGATCAATAGATACAGGCCGTTGAGGTCTTCGAGCTCGCCGGTGAGTGAATCACCAACCATGACCGCGGGCCGCAAAATGACGATCGGCAGCTCCTCGGCCGACTCGCGAAGCATCCGCTCCATGTCGTACAAGGACTCCTCGACGGGACTTCGAAAGCCCATCGTGTCGTCCAGCTCGGTCTCCTTGACGAAGCCTTCGCGATTGCCCGACACCGTGGCGCTCGACCAACAGACGAGACGTTTCAATCGCGGAGCCGCCTCGGCGAGCTCGAGGATTTCCGCGGCAGCGCGCACGTTGCCAGCTGCCTCTTCCTTGGTTGCCGCCGGATCGGTGATCGACGCGCAGTGGTGAATGACTTCGACACTTTGGGCCAGCACGGCGAACTCTTCGCCGCTCAATCCGAGGTCCATCGATCGAGGATCCCCGAGCCAAATCGAAACACGCTCTCGCGCAGCTTCGGGAAACGCGTCGAGCAATTCCATCGCGCGCTCCTGTCGGCCTTCGGTCACGAGGCAACACACCGAGCGGTCGCCGCGATTCGCGAGCTCTCGCACGAGGTGGACGGCAGGTTGCCGTCCAGGAAAGCCGGTGACGAGAACCGCGCGCACCAGCCTGCCCACTAGGCCCACTCCTTTGACGTAAACCTCGCAACGAGCTTCTCGTGAATCGCGGCCACCTGCGCTCGCGTCGATTTGAGGTCGCCATTATTCGTGACGACATAATCCGCCACGGCGACTTTTCGCTCGAGCGGTAGCTGAGAGTCGATTCGAGCATTGGCCTCGGCGGCCGTATAGCCGTCCCGCGCGATCAGCCGCAGCCGCTGGAGTGATTCTTCGGCGCTGACCACGATGAGCGCGGAAAACGCCTCGTAAGCGCGCGTTTCTACCAGGAGCGCGGCCTCGTAGAGCAAGTACGGCGCGGCGCTGTCTTGCTGCGCCTTGATGTGTTCGGCGCCCGCTGCGCCGATCAGGGGGTGCATGATCGCGTTGAGCGTTTCCCGAGCTTCCTCGTCCCCGAAGACGATCTCAGCGACCTTCTTGCGATCCAGGCCGCCCGCTTCGTCGAGCACCCCTTTGCCGAACTCGTCCACGATCATTTGCAAACCCGGTGTCCCCGGCTCGACCACTTCGCGCGCCAAGTCGTCAGCGTCGATGACCGAAACACCCAGGTCAGCAAACATGCTCGCAACGGTCGACTTCCCGCATGCGATTCCCCCCGTAAGGCCCACAACCGGTTTCATTGCCGCCCAGTATTGAGCATCGTCTGCTTCGGGCAAGAGGATTCGCCCTGTGCTAGGCAAGCCGCATGCGGGCCGTCGTTCAGCGGGTCAACGAAGCCAGTGTCACTGTCGACGGGAAGCGGGTTGCAGGCATTGGGCGAGGCTTATTGGTGTATCTCGGCGCCGCGCGAGGCGATGAGCCCAAGGACGCACAGTACATCGCCGAGAAGATTTCCGGTCTTCGTGTGTTCCCCAACGACGACGGACGCATGTCTCTGTCCGTCGGCGACGTCGGAGGCGCCGTACTGGTGGTTTCCCAGTTCACCCTCTTTGGCGACGTGAGGCGAGGCAGGCGTCCCTCGTTCGATGGCGCAGCAGACCCCGGAGACGCCGAGCGTCTCTACTTGGAGCTGGTTCGGCGTTTGCGTGACAAGGGGGTGCCAGTCGAAACAGGCACGTTTCGCGCCATGATGCTCGTTCGATCCACGGTCGATGGGCCCGTCACGATCCAAATCGACAGCCGAAAGCTTTATTAGGCTTCGCGTTTTAGACGCGGCATAATCCCATCTCGATGCTGCGGTTCCTCAGCGAGCGACGCGTATGGGTGGTCGCGGCCTTCGTCGCTTTGGCCCTCGTGCTTGGCCTTTGGCGCTGGGGGATGCACCAGGTTCCTGGCCGTGCCGCGGACCTGATCGAGGGGCGCCTCGGCGTCGATGCGCAGATCGAAGAGGCGCATTGGTCGTTCGGCGCTGTCGAGCTCCGGGGTGTCGAGCTGCGAGGTCGCCACGGCGGCCTCGTCGCTCGCATCGAGCGTGTAGAGGCGCGAATGAGTCTCCTAGGCGCAGTCTTGTACGGTGCGCAGTCCGTTCGCGCAGTGTCTGCGCGCGGCCTCGAAGTGACCATGGACCTCAGTGACGAAGGGTTCCGCGACTCCATCGCGCAGTTTCGACGAGAGGAGCCCAGTTCCAAGTCTCCGCAGGAATCCACCGGAAGCAACGGCAAGCGAAGAACGTACGCAGTCGACGGCTTGACCCTTCGTGTGAGCGACGCAAACGGGCAGCTCGTGTCAATGAGCGATGTGAGCCTCCAAAAGAACGGTGATGAGATGACGGGGCGCTTTGGGGGAGCGCTGCTCGGCGAGCAAAGCTCGGACCACGCAAATATAGGACCCGCCAAGCTGGAGCTGAGGCACAGTGAGGGAGCCTGGAAACTCCGCGAGCTCGAGATCCAAGGCGCGAGCGTACGCTCTCTTCGCAACGGCAATGAGGAAACGCGGGCGCTCGCGACCCGGCTGCGAGACGCCCTGAACCAGCTTCGCGCCTCGCCCAGCGTTGCCGAGACCGAGACCGAAACCGAGAACGAGAACGAGAACGAGAACGAGAACGAGAACGGGACCGAGATCCTCCGATCCGTCGCCCCTCCGACCGGCGCCCGGCTGTTCGCACGCCTGACCCCGGATGTCCGCGTCGCCGTTTCCGGCGTTCAAATCGAAAGCAGAACCCCCGCAGGCCACGTCGAAAGAATTCGCGACTTCGGCTGGTCCCTGAACGGAGCAGGCAACGGCTGGTACCGCGTCGTGGTCAGCGGGCAGACCTCAAACGATGGCACCCTGAAAGTCGACCTCAGCGTCATGCCCAGGGAGGCTCGCGCCGAGGGAAGAATCGAGCTTCGCAGAATCTCACTCGCGGTCGTCGCGCCCTTTGTTCCCGAGGTTCCCTTCTACGACGACGAGGTAGGCACACTGAACGCCGAGCTCGAGCTCACCGCCAGCTCTCCTGAACAGATCAGCATCGAAGGACGCCTGCGGCTGCGAGAGCTTGCGCTCGATTCCGATCGAATCGCAGCGGAGCCTGTCGACAACATCAACGTGGATATCAAAGGAAAAGGCAGCTGGTACCCCGTCGAGCGCCTCCTCGAAGTAGAGCGGGGCGAGGTCCGCATGGGCAAGGTAGGCGTGCTGATCGACGGCGAGCTCGAACGAAGCCCGGAGCACTACCGAGTCGACCTCACCGCGAAGCTTCCACCCACGCCGTGCAATGACGTGATCGCAGGCATCCCCGAGGACGTCTTGGGATCGCTTGCCCGTTTCCAATGGTCCGGCAATTGGAGCGCGCTGGCGCACGTTTCGCTCGATTCGAGAGAGCTCGAAGCTGCGGAGCTTTCGATTCGGGTTCGAAATCTCTGCCAGTTCGAGAAAACGCCGCGTTGGGTAAGGGTCGAACGCTTTCAGGGCCCTTTCCGGCACCGCGCGATTGAACCGGACGATACCGTGTTTGAAATGCGCACCGGGCCCGGAACTCCGAACTGGGTCGCGTTCTCAGACATCAGCCCGTTCATGCCCGCAGCGGCGATCAGCCACGAGGACGGGGCATTCTACGAGCACGGTGGGTTTGCACCCTGGGCGATTCGCGATGCGCTCGTGCGAAATCTGCAGGAGGGCCGCTACGTCGTAGGCGCCAGCACGATTTCGATGCAGCTCGCCAAGAACCTCTACCTGCAGCGCGAGAGAACCATTGCGCGCAAAGTCCAAGAAGTGATCCTCACTTGGTGGCTCGAGAACGCGCTCAACAAGGACGAGATCCTCGAGCTCTATCTCAACGTGATCGAGTACGGACCGGCTGTATACGGGTTGAGGAACGCCGCTGCCTACTACTTCGGCCGGAATCCGATCGATCTAAGCCCAGCAGAGGCCGCCTTTCTTGCCTGCATGTTGCCGTCGCCGAAGCGCTATCACGTTTCGTACGAGCGCGGCGCGCTTAGCCGTTCGATGAAGAGCAAAATGCGGCGGCTCCTCGAGCACATGGCAAAGCGGGAACGCATCGGCCCCGAGGCGCTCGAGTACGGCTTGGCGGAGCTGGAGGACTTCCGGTTTCGTCGCAAGGGAGACCCCCTGCCAGCCGCTCGAATACTCCCGCCGCTCGGCGCGCCCCAGTTTCCCGATCCTGAGGCGCTCGATCCATTTGAAAGCCTATTCGTAGTCCCCTAGCCGCGCCCGCGTTTGAAAATTCTCGCCTCACGGGAGACGCGAACGGTCATTTATTGGGCTGACCCCAACGCTAGGGGTAAACACGTTCGGGGCGCTTGGGTCGTCGATGAATCGACCCTATTCCGGAGCGTCCGAGGGATTATGCAAGGGTTGCTTGGCGTTGGTCGCTTCGTGCGGCTTGTCTTGGTGCTTGGTCTGATCGTCGTGTCTTCCGAGGCGGCGGCGCAGGAGGACTCTCCGGGCGTCATCGTGATCACCGCGAGCGACGACGCGACCTCGGGAGCGGCGATTCGCATCGACGGTGAGCCATCGGGCACCGTGCCCCTCCGAAAGACGCTCACGCCGGGACGGCACCTGGTTCAGGTCGGGAAGCGCGACTTCGCGACCTTCTCAAAATGGGTTGATCTGGTCGCGGGGCAGGTGTTGACCATTCCGGTGACACTCGAGCCTTCCTCGGTGAAGACGGGTTCCCTCTTGATCACAGCCGACGTCACCGGCCTGCCCGTCTACATCGACGGACAGCGGCGAGGCGGCACGCCTCTAGTCGTCGACGGCCTCGCCGAGGGCGAGCACGTCGTGGAAATTAAGAGCCCAGGAGAGGGTTACCAACCCTTTTCCCAGGTCGTCAGCATCAAGCCTGACCAGCGAACGACAATCGATGCCACGATCCGACTTGCTCCCGACCTCGGCAGTCTCCGGGTGATCGCAAACGTGCCGGGTTCGATCATTCGTCTCGACGGCGTCGAGATCGGCGTCGCCCCTGCTGCCAAGGGCGGCCTCTCGCCGGGCGAGCATATCGTCACCGCTGAGGCGAGCGGATACGAAAGCGTCACGCAAACCGTCACGGTAATCGCCGGGCGCGAGCGAGTGGTTTCACTGAGATTCACAACCCCGAGCACCGAGATCCCCCGCATCCTCGTTCGCGCCAGTGTTCCGAATGCGACCGTCACGATCGACGGAGAGGAATATGGCAACCCGCCGATCACAATCGAGCCTGCCGACCTAGGAACCCACTCCGTCGTCGTGCGCGCGCCGGGTTATCGCGAGGTGCGCCGTACCTGCTCCGTTGGCCCGAGCCGGAACTGCGAGATCTACGCTGAGCTCAATGCGCTTGGCGTTCCGGTTCGAGTCGAGGCCAACGTGTCCAACGCACAGCTCTACGTGGACGGCGAGCTTCTTGGCCCCATGCCTTGGGAAGGAGATCTGGCGGCCGGCATCCATCAGCTGGAAGTTCGAGCCGAAGGCCACGGGAACCACGCCGAGCAGATTCGGCTCGAGAAGTCGCCGCGCGTCCGTCTGATCCAGGTGATACTCACCCCGGTGGCCATCACCGTCGCGTCGACGGGCAATGACAAGACGACGGAGCGTAACGACCCGCTGCGCAACACGGTCACGCACGCCGGCGCGCCCGTTCCGCCGGGTGTGGCCACCCTGGATTTCTCGACGGGCTGGCCCTGGCTCGCTTGGGTGGGCTTGCGCGCCGGGCTGACGGATTTCCTCGATGTCGGCATCTCGGTGCAAACCTTTGGGCGCCTCACGGATTTCACGCTGAGTACGAAAGCAGGATGGCGCGTATCGCCCTACTTCTCCGTAGGCGGAGATCTCCAGATCGGCGGCGGGATAGGGCCCGCGCGGCGGGACCAAAACGGGAACAGGCGTCCGACCAACAATTTCTTCATCAGCCTGGACGCGATCTTCAGCGTTCACTTCCCGCCTCGTGGCGCCTTCTCGGTCTGGATCGCCGGGGACTTCAATAGCGATCGATGGGACTTCGACGGTCGCAATAGCAGCTTGGCTGTGAGAAACTCCCGAGAGAATTTCTTGCGCGCCCGGCTCGGCGGCTCACTGGAAATCGTCGTGACGAAGAAGTGGAACGTTTGGATTGAAGTAGAGGGCATCGTGGCCGGCAAGCGCCGGCCGATTCTCGGTGACATCTTCGGAGGCAGCCACCCGGACTCGCTCGTCTATGGGCAGTTCGGCGCGACCTTCAAGTTCGGCAGTCCGAAGGAGGGTTCGTGATCGACGGTCACTTCATCGTGATCGAAGGCATCGACGGGTCGGGTACGACGACGCAGTGCTCCATCCTGGCAGACCGCCTCACCGAGAAAGGCCTCCCCGTTCACACCACACGCGAGCCAAGCGATGGACCCGTTGGCGTCCTCATTCGTCAAGTATTGACGGGGCGGGTCGTCGTCTCGGGCCGCCAAGGCGCGCGGCCGTTCAACTGGGCGACGATGGCCACGTTGTTCGCAGCTGATCGTCTCGATCATCTCGAGGCTGAGGTGATCCCGAACCTCACCGATGGGGTCACGGTCATCTGCGATCGCTACGACTATTCTTCGGTCGCCTACCAGACTGTGAGTGGCGGAGGCGGCGAAGACATCTCCAGCTGGGTGCGCGAGCTCAATCGCCACGCCAAGCGTCCCGACTTGACGCTCGTGCTCGATGTCGACCCTAAACGAGCGGCAAGCCGCCGCGAGACGCGATCCGGCAGCCCGGAGCTATACGAGGTCGAGGA
>Ga0316198_10000605_pt1 | contig 19405 bp, 15 predicted proteins | sample OudBieAanoxic_MG_FD_204935 | JGI IMG/M metagenome (GOLD analysis project Ga0316198, IMG submission 204935) | Coastal sediment microbial communities from Oude Bieten Haven, Netherlands - site A anoxic | ecosystem: Environmental > Aquatic > Marine > Coastal > Sediment | place: Netherlands...
ATCCGTTTTCACCAAAAGCCGGCCCGTAACCGGCAGCCTCGAGTCGCTGCGCCAGATACGCGCGAGCCAGCCGGTCGCCCTCGGTACCCGGCCCTCGGCCCATCATCTCGTCCGAAGCGATTTGGGTAACGGTCTCGAGAAGGGCAGATGCCGTGATGACCTCTGCGGCTTTTTCCGCATCTTCGGGGAGCCCGACCGGAACCGATACGTCGACGCCACCGTTACACCCTGTGATGAAAAAAAGCACTGGTATCGCAACCGTCACATATCGTTTCATTTCAGTCTCCCTCGAATATTTCTGGCAGCGGCTGCTAACTTCACCGGCAGCCACCGCGTTGAGAAAGTAACAGATGTGGGGCTCATGGTGGGAGGCCGGTGTGCCGTCGACCATCTCGAGTGCTAGCCTGGGGGCCCGCAACAAGCTCATCGAGCTGCGGACTCGCCGCATGAATGCATTCAACAGGAGGAAAGAAGATGTCCGAGATAATGAGCAAATTGAGCGCTTTTTTAGGCCGCGTATGGGGTGGTATCGACACCGCACGGCGGGTGTTCGTGAACCTGCTCTTCGTAGCGTTGGTGATTGTGCTGCTGGTGGTCCTGTTCAGCGACGACGATCCTGACATCGTTGACGGCACCGCCCTTGTCATCGCACCGAAGGGGCAGCTCGTCGAGCAGCTCACAGGCCAGTCGATTCAGCGTGCGGTGGACGAGGCCCGTGGCGCCGTGCCACAGGAAACCCTCCTCAAAGACGTCATCGACGCCATCGGGGCAGCCAGGGACGACGAAAGGGTCCAGGCCCTGGTCCTCAATCTCTCGGCCTTCGGCGGAGGTCGGGTGACCAAGCTCCAGGACGTGCGGAACGCGATCGTCGATTTCAAAACAAGTGGCAAGAAAGTCGTCGCGGTTTCGGACTTCTACGCGCAGGATGCATACTATTTGGCTGCGATCGCCGACGAGATCATTATCAACAAGATGGGCGGCGCGGTGCTCGAGGGATTCGGGCGCTACAAGATGTACTACAAGGAAGGCATCGACCGCCTCGGTCTCGATGTCCACGTCTTTCGCGTTGGAGAGTACAAGTCGGCGGTTGAACCCTTTCTGCGAAACGACATGTCCCCGGAAGCGAAGGAAGCGAACCTCGAATGGCTCGGCGATCTGTGGCGGATCTACCTCGAGGATATCGCGGCCGCGCGCGGCATGACGGTCGAGCAACTCGAGGAGTACGCCAACGAGTTCCCGCGTCTGATCGAAGAGGCCAACGGTGACGCCGCGAAGGCCGCCCTCGACTTCGGCGTTGTCGACCTGGCTCTCACACGAATCGAGGTGCGGGAACACTTGATCGAGCTTGTCGGTGAGGACGATGACACCCACTCCTACAACCAGGTCGCCTTCAGCGAGTATCTGGAGGAGTTGGACGAAGATCGTTTCGGTCGCAAGGCCAAGGGTGACCAGGTTGGTGTGATTGTTGCCCGTGGCACGATTCTCGACGGTAGCCATCCGGCCGGCACCATCGGCGGTGACTCAACCGCAGCGCTCATCCGCCAGGCACGCTATGACGACGAGATCAAGGCCATCGTCCTCCGCGTCGACTCAGGCGGTGGCAGCGCGTTCGCTTCCGAGGTCATCCGGCGAGAATGTGAAAAGGTACGCGAGGACGGCAAACCCGTGATCGCTTCGATGGGCAGCGTCGCGGCCTCCGGAGGCTTCTGGATCAGCACCTCGTCGGACCAGATCTGGGCCTACCCGAGCACCATCACCGGATCGATCGGCATCTTCGGGATGTTCCCCACCTATCAGCGGCCGCTCGCCAAGCATCTCGGCGTCCGGGTTGACGGCGTCAGCACGGCACCTCTTTCAGGCATCCGTCCGGATCGCGAGCTGCCGGAGGAGGTCGGCCAGGTCATCCAGACCATGATCGATCAGGGCTATCGCGAGTTCCTCGAGCGGGTGGCGGAATCGCGCGGAATGACCACCGAGGAGGTGGATTTGATTGCTCGCGGCCGGGTGTGGAGCGGAGCAGACGCCCACGAGCTCGGGCTGGTCGACAACCTCGGTGATCTGGACGACGCGATCGCGGCCGCCGCAGAGCTCGCCGAGCTGGGTGACGATTACGACGTCACGTACATCGAAAAAGAAGTGAAATTCAAGGACAAGATGCTCAAAGAGCTGATGGTTCGTGGGATGGACGTTTTCGGTCCTGAGATTCAAGACGAAACACCGCTCGAAGAGGTGATGCGGCAGGTACAGCGTTCCGTAGCCGAATTCTCGGCACTGAATGACCCGAACCATGCCTATGCGTTGTCGATGATCGAGACCGACTAGCCCGCACGTGCAGGCGGGACGCCTCGGTACGCAGCTGGTCCGACTACGAAATCTGTTTGAAAGCGTGCCTCCGGGATCGCTCGTCCTCCTCGACGAACTCTGCTCGGGCACCAACCCGTCCAAAGCGATCGAAATCGTAGACATGGTCCTGCGCCTGGTGGGGCAGATACAACCGTACGCGCTCGTCACCACCCACTTTCTCGACTTCGCGAGCCAACTGCAGAGCCAAGGGTCCTCGGATGGTCTCGCTTTCCTCCAGGCCGAAGTCGGCGATCGTCAGGGAGCGACATTCCGCTTTATCCCCGGAGTCGCAAAGACCTCACTCACGTTCGGAACGGCACAACGCTTCGGCGTAACCTTCGAGGAGTTGGAACGGCTTTTGGAGAACCGAGCGGAGAACACTGAGAGCAGCCGGTCAGAAGAGATCGATGAGCTGACGGCCGGCGATCACGGCAAACAGGAATAGCGCCAGCAACAGGCTCGCGGTCGCCACAAACCCATTCTTCAGGTCGCCCACCAACCGGCGCCTCGAGTTCAGCCACAAAAGGGTCGCCGCGAGGACGGGCATGAAAAGACCGCCGGTCAAGGTGTAGACCTTGATGACCCACATCGGCCGGTCCAGGAAGAGCAGCGCCATCGGCGGCACAGCGAGGTAGAAGAGATATCCGCGATAAGCGATGCCCCTGGTGTAGACTGCTGCGTCAAAACGTCCTCGGAGAGCATCCAGGTAATCGGCAAAAAGGTATGGCACTCCGTTCCAGACCCCAAGCGTGCTGGTGAAGACAGCACCCCACACGCCGATCAGAAAGACTGTTGCAACGCTCCCGCCGGCTGCCGCTCCGAAACGTCCGGTTGTCGCCTCCCGCACCGCGTCGCCGCACGCCACCAACCCTTCGCTGCCCGGCGGCATGCCCTTTCCCCCACCGAGGACAGCCGCCGCGAGGAGAAGCATGGCAATTCCGAAGAGTCCGGTCAGAAAGTACCCTATCGTCAGATCGACCCGCACGTCGCCAATCGCGCCAACACCTTTCCACCCCTTTTCCCGGATCCAGTAGCCATAGGCTAGTAGCGTGACGCTGCCCCCGACCCCACCCATCAGGCTGAGGGTGGCGCCAGCAGAACCCTTTGGCAACGTCGGGACCAGACCCCGGAAAACCGAACCGAGATCGGGCCCGACCATCGCCACACTCACAAGCAGAGTCAAGGTCATCAGGGCGATCAGGACCTTCATCACAGTTTCGAAAACTGCGTAGCGGCCAATCGCCACCAAGGCCAACGCCGCCAACGAGTGGATGATGGCCCAGGTTCGGATACTGAATATCGGCCACAGAGCATGCGCGGCGACGCCACAGGCGCTCATCAGGCCGCCGGCGACGATAAAGCTCCACACCACCAGGTAGACGAAGAAGTAGGCTTTGAGGGGCCAGCCGAGGTAACGACACCAGCCTTCGAGGAGGGTCGTCCCTGTAGCCAGCTGCCAGCGGGCGACGCCCTCGTTGAGACCGAGCTTGAGAACCGCGCCAACCACCACCACCCACATGAGAGCGGTCCCGAAGCTCGCACCGGCCAGCATCGCCGCCAAAAGGTCTCCTGCACCGACACCGGTGGCGGCGATAGCGATCCCGGGACCGATCGTGCCCAACGCTCTGCGGAAACGGCTCTGCGAGGACTGTTCGTTCACGGCGCAAGGATAGCGCGGGCCGTGTCATTCATCTCTGATCAGAATTCATCGAAAGGGCGCCCGAGAGCCTGCAACGCTACCGGGAGGTCGAGCATCAGGTGAAAGACCAGAAACTCGGTATCAGGACCTAACGCCCCAGAGCGCTGTTGATCTCCTTCACGAACTCGTCGGCGGCTGACTTCAGAAGATCCCGGTCGGTCGACCCCTTGTCGCCGGCAAATGACGGTACAACGTAGACGCTCACCTGGCTTTCGGTATTCACCACTTGATCAATCGCGAGGGCGATCACCGTCCCGTCTTCGGCGGGTTCCGACTTCGCGCGAATGACACCGTCGGGCCGATTCTCCTTGGTGACTTCGTAGTCCAGCTCGATGAGCGAGAGTTCGATCGCGCCCCAAACCCTGTCCGGATCGGTGAAGAAATTAACCCTCCAGGTCCCTTCAGGAGATCCTTTGATTGCCGAACAGCCCGACAGCGCCACAAACACTGTGATGAGAACGGCCACGACCGCGCATTTGTAACCACGGTGCCATCGGCTGCCCACAGGCAGGGAATTGCGTTTCGAGATTTTTATTTCGCGCTTCATCCTTGTCCTCCGTTCGAACCTCGCGTCCCCCGCATTGTACGGCAGCCGTCGTATCAGTCCGCCGTCGGCACGAGCGTCAGCACGCTCTCGGCAGGCCCGGGAAGCAGTGGCGTCGGCTTGCCCTCCACCCACGCATCATGCCCCGCACCGAAGAATGGCGAAAATGGGTGCCCACTCTGGCCGGCGGGCATATGGAAGTAGCCCTCGTTTTCGCGCCCAGGCGAAACCGCGAGCCTTTCCGACGCACCCCAACCCGGGGATTGCACCCTCGGCATATCGCTGTCACCGGGCAGCGGCTGCTGCGGCATGTCGAGCCATCGTGACAGTGCCGGAACCGCCCGGCTCAAGGGATGCTTCATCCGCAGTTCGTTGCGCGCTCCCCAGGTCTGGTCCTTCAGCTCGGCGCCATCGTCGGTCTCGTAATACGAAATGGTCGAATCTACGAGTTCGAGCAATTCGTCGCGCCAGGAGGTGGCATTCGGATCCGCGAGATGCAGCGGTTGCTCGGTTACCAGGCGCCACAACGGGCCCTCAGCCTGCTGGATTCTGAAGATATTGAATCCCTCGTCTTTCTCCTCACACTGCGAGGTCAGGCGTCCGTAAATCCGTTCGAAGGCGAAGGCTCGGTATCCGCGAACAAGCCGGAACGCCTGCGAATCTACGCTGGCGTGACCCGTCCAGGTGGTCTCGACGAGATTTCGAAATTCACCGCGCTTCGGATCCTCTCTGACCGATTCCGCATCGAGGAGGTCGAGAAGGAAGCTCCTCCAGCGCTCCAGAAAAAGCGCCCGGTCATCCAGCTGCACCGCCAGCATGTCCCGTTCGTTGGGACTGTCGAGTGCGAGGAGGTCGTTTTGGATCTGACGTGCGCGAGCGCCCAGATCGTAGCCGCCATGACCCACGACTTGCAACATCTCGCCGCTGACGACACGTGCATTCGCTGTCCAGATGATTCCGTTCTCGGGATTGATTACCCGCGGATAGTCCTCGGGATCCAACCAACCGTCCCAGCCATTGCTTCCGTTTGCCCACGATGTCGGGACTCTCCCCGAGTGCCCGAAACGGCGAGGGATCCTGCCGATGATGGTCCAGCCTATATTCCCTTCCGCGTCCGCACACACGAAGTTTTGCGGAGGGATCCCGGCGCGGTTGGCAACATCGAAGGCCTCGTGGACCGTTGCAACGTGCTCGAGGCCGAGCATCACCAGGTTGGCGCCGCCCTGGTCGTGGGCAATCCACCGAATGGCGCGTGGTCTGCCGAGGTGGTCCTGATCCACGATCGGGCCCCAGATCGTCGTCCTCACCGTGGACGACTCCGGTTCGCCGTCTCGCACCAAAATTGTTTCCTCGTGATCCTCGATCGTCAACCACCCGTCCGGCGTAAGATATCGGTCAGGGTCCTCCGGAGCCACATCCACGATCACCAGGTCCGACCAGTCGCCCTGAGAGTTGGTGAAGCCCCAGGCAACCCTGGTGTTGCTGCCCGCAACCACCGCGGGAGAGCCGGGCAGGGTGACGCCTATCATCCGATGGCCCGAACCGCAGCCATCCTCGGCCGGCCACTCGAGCATCGCCCGGTACCAGGTGTTGGGGACTGCCATCCCGAGATGCATGTCGTTGGCGAGGATTGCCCGCCCGTCGTTGGTGCGCGATCCTCCTACAGCCCAGTTGTTGCTTCCGACCAACGCTTCGGCTTTCAGCTCGCCGGCCTGGAAACCGTCATGTGACGCCGCCACGGCCTCGCCAGGAGGAATCTTTACACCAGGGATCGGTGGAGTTTCGAACGCCTCTCCTACGATTGGCGCGTCCCACTCCGTTCCCAGCGGAGCGAGAAACGCCGCCAACTCGGCGGGGAGAACGGCGGCGAGCAATCCCAGATCCGATTCTCCATCTCCAGTGTCGTCGTTGAGAACGAAATACATCGCATAGAGCACCAACACGGAATCTTCGGCCCGCCAAGGCGCCGGTTCTGTACGAAGCAACACGTACTCGTACGGTTTTTCTCTCAGCGTCTCGAGGCCGGCGTTGACACCCTCCGCATATGCTGCAACCACCGCCTTTTCGGTTTCCGACATCGTCTCGATCACGCGCCGTGCACGCTGCCGAAATTGATGCATCCGGCTTGCACGATCCGCCGGCAACGCCCCAGCGCCAAAAATTTCGGAGAGCTCGCCGGCCGCCTGCCTCCGCATCAGATCCATCTGAAAGAACCGTTCCTGGGCGTGCAGGAACCCAAGCCCCCGAGCAACATCGAGGCGGTTCGAACCGCGGATCGTCGGCACTCCGAGGGCGTCCCGTTCGATCGTCAGCGGCGCCTCTATGCCGGAGACCTCGAACTTCCCATCGAGCAACGCGACACTCCGGGCTATCGTCCGGTAGGTCCAACCGACCAACATACCCGCAACGACAACAATCACGATCAGTGATATTCCGACGATCTTGAGCCATCGAGGCATTGCTCGCACTCCGTCCTGCGAGTCTGCCACCCGCGGCGGGATCCTATCAGACGGTCAGTTGGAGCGAGGTTTCACCGGTGGGGGCGCCTCACGCTTCCCGTCGAAGATGTGCATGACCGCCAGAATGGGATGGGTCTTGAGCATCCGCGGTCCGGAGTACCGCATGATCTCCCGCATCCGTTCACGCGGCTCTGGTCGATAGCAGTGGATGGGACAGTTCGTGCAGGTCGGTTTGTCGGGTCCGTAGGGGCACAGATCGAGCTTGCGGTCGGCGTCGTCAACCAACTCGGAGCACTCAATACACAGACCGTCGCCGCCATGATGATCGGAGCAGTACATCTCCACCATCAGTTTCACGGTCTTGCGTTCCCTCTGAAGTCGTCGGCTCACAGTTTCTTACAACAGTCCTCAGGCCCGTTTGAATCCCGAAATCGTCGTTGGACCGCAAAATCCGTGCCCCGGGGTCGACTCAGCATCACCACAGAGACACAGAGTTCACAGACGTTGCACGGAGTGGCCGTCTACACCACAACCACCAAGACCCAAAGACACCAAGAAATCACAAAGCCCGCCAGCATACCCAATCAACGCAGAGAAACCTCACTCGGTGGCGTCGCCGTCTCTGCGTCTTTGCTAGGGCGGTAGGACGGATGGCTCTGCGCTCTTTTCCGGGGTCTTTTGAGCGACCTTCGTGTCATTCTTCGTGCCTTTGTGCCTTCGTGGTTGCGACGTGGGTCGACGGGGAAATCTGCGTGATCTGCGGGCAATCGCGGGCGGATGGCTCTGTGCCCTCTGTGTCTCTGTGGTTCAGACGGATCCAACGTGTGGCAATTCACGACGGCGGCAAATTTCGTCTTCGGAGATTGGCGGCCGCTGCTCTATTCCTGAGCTCTCGCGCCTGGTTTACCCTCGTGAAGGTTGTCGTAGAAGCGCTGCGTCGGGTACGCAAAGTCGATGTCGTCGTGCTCTGCAAAAGCATGCAGGATGTCCTCCCAGATGCTTTCCTCGGTGCCCCTCCGGCGTCGTGGATCGCAGAGGTATCGGATGGTCAACAGAACCCCGCAGTCCCGAACCGAGGTGTAGACGGTTGGGGTCAGCTTTGAATAGAAAATCATGAAACGCCGCGCCGCCTCATGCAGTTTCTTTTCCGCCGCGGTACTCAACTCCTCGCCGTGTTTGGATGCGATTGCACCCAGGATCTTCTTGGCCTTCTCCCAGTCGCTCTCGAAGGTAACCAGGACCGCGATTTCGTTCCAGATGTGTTGAAAGCCCTTGCTGAAGTTGGCCAGCGACTGGGAAAAGACCTGGCCGTTGTTGACATGAATGACCCTGCCAGTGCTTTGGTCCGCGTCAACCCAGTTCCCGATCTCGAGGAGTGTGAACTGGAAGATTCGGAGATCGATGACGTCGCCCGCAGTGTCGCCAATCTGGATCCGGTCTCCGACTTCGAACGGCCTCCTCCAGAGGATGAAGGCCCAACCGACGAAGTTCGCCACCAGTTCCTTGAGGGCGATCGCGAGGCCCGCGGACAGGAGGCCGAGATAGGTGGCGAGCGACCGGAAACCCTGAATCCAGATTGTGCCGAGAATGACCACGGCGAGAGTCACCATGACGTATTGCGAGGTCTTCTTCCACCTGTAGCGGATGCGAACGTCCTCGCTGCGGCGATGAACAACGACCAGCACCAGGAGGCGGGTCAGCCACAGGACGAGCAATATCCCGAACGAGACCAGCAGCTTTTCCTGCGTCGCTGCGTCTATTCGAAAGGTGCCCTGGATGGCCTCTGTCAGCGTATCGAGGATATTCATCCCGTACAGCTTGTCACAAACCCATCGCGCGGTGAAGTAGCTGAGGCTGCTAGGATGCCAAGGTCACACCGCAGCCCCGGTTTCACCGTCAGCAGCAAAGGAGAAAAGCCTTGACTGAACACGATCCACTCGCCACCTACTTCGAGCTCCCGGAGGAGTTGGCGGACATCAATTCTGCCAAAGCCGCAATCCTCCCCGTGCCCTACGACATGACCGCAACCTGGAAGAAGGGGGCCAACAGGGCGCCGGCTGCAATTCTCGAGGCATCCCACCACATCGAAGCATACGACGTAGTCATCGATGTCGAACCCCGCCAATGCGGAATCGCGACCCTCGACCCGGTAGAATTCGATGGCCCTCCCGGGGAGCTTGCCAATCTCGTCGACGCACGGGTCGCAGAGCTCATCGAGGGTGGAATCCTGCCGGTGACCCTCGGCGGCGATCACTGCATTTCGATTGGTGCGATCAGGGCCGCCGCACGGATCATCCCCGATCTCACCGTCCTTCAACTCGATGCCCACACCGACACCCGTGAAGAGTGCTGGGGATCCGACCACAACCACGCCTGCACGATGAACTGGGCGCGCAAGTGGTGTCCGATCGTACAGGTCGGGATTCGGGCCGTCGACGGACCCGAGATGCCCCTCCTCAATCAGGAGAGGGTGTTCTACGCCCACCAGATCCGTGGTTCGGACGGATCCAGCGGCTGGGTCGACCGGGTTGTCGAACTCCTCACAGAGAAGGTTTACCTCACCATTGACGTCGACTGCTTCGACTCTTCCATCGTTCCCGCCACCGGCACCCCTGAGCCTGGCGGCCTCGATTGGTACCAGGTCGATGCGCTCCTCGAACAGGTTGCAAAGCACCGTGAGGTTGTCGGTTTCGACGTCGTGGAACTCCTGCCGACCCCTGGCCAGTGGGCAAGCGATTTCCTCGTGGCCAAGCTGATTTATAGATTTCTGGGACGAATCTTCTCGGGCTCAGAAAGCAGGTGAACGATACCACCTCGAGGCGCCCGACAAATCCCTCAGAGAAAGCCATGGGAAAGCGCTAACGCCGCCAAACCGAGCGCAAAGAAGAAACCACAGATATCGGTAACGGTGGTGAGAATTGGACCCGACGCCAGGGCCGGATCGACGCCCAGGCCTTTGAGGATCAAGGGGACGGAACCGCCGATCGACACCGCCACGATCGTGTTCAGGGCGAGCGCCACACCGACGACGATTCCGAGGGTCGGGTTGCCACGCCACAGCCACGCTACCAGCCCGAGAAGGACACCGAGCGAAACCCCATTGATCAGGCCAACACTGACTTCCTTACCCCACACCCGCAAAACCTCACGCGGTCGCACGAGCCCGAGCGACAGCTCGCGCATACTGACCGCGACGGCCTGGTTGCCGGAACAGCCGCTCATGTCCGAGATGATCGGCAGGAAGGCCGCGAGGGCGATCAAGCGGGTCAACGTATCCTCGAAATAGACGATCACACTGGCTGCGGTCTTCGGAGAAACCTTGGACAGCAAGGCTCGCGGCGACAGTTCCTTCAGATTGAGCAGCAGCCCGGCGGCATCTTCCGAGTCGAGAATCTCGAGCAGCTCCGAGAGGTCGCTCGAATCGAGCCTCGAAAGGACAAGAGGGAGATCGGTCGCAGGCAGGTCCTTGACGAAGCGGGACAGAGCCTCACGGTCCCTTTCCCAGATCAGGTTTGTCAGACTCTCGATGACAGTTCGAATGTCGGTGTCGCTCATCACAACCTCTCCCTCTGTCGAGCCCGAGTTCGAGAAGGAATATTTTCGCACTGTTGGATTGAACTGCAACAGAAAATGGTGCAGTATGACGCACCGCGGGGCCCGGTCTCAGGTCGACCGAGATCGCCCTCTGAGGATCTGAAAAATGACGACTGACCACAATGACACCACTTTTTCACCGCAGCTCTGCTGCACGGAGATCGAGAACTTCGTAGGTACTGTCCGATTGATACGCCCACCGAACCCCGGCTTACAGATGGGCCAGGTTGAGGTCTACGGGGACTCGGTCTTTCTCAACGGCGCAGCCGGCGGCGACCATATCGTTTACGTCGAGTTCGATCGACGCTACGACCTCGACCGCAGGATCCGCGCTGCTATCGAAGACGGCACCGTTGAGGTCTCCGCGAGGTTGGGTGAGAGCCGCGATCGCGTCGGAATTCTCGTCGGCGACGTTTCCGGTCACCAGATCACCGACGCCCTGGCGGCAGCCATGCTCCACCAGGCGTTCCTTACCGGTGTCCTCTACGAGCTCGATCGATATGGAGAGGTCACCACGAGGTTGTTTGAAAACCTCAACACCCGATTTTCCAACACCCTCTCCTTCAAAAAGTACATCACCCTCATTTACGGGGAGATCTCGGGCACGGGGTCCTTTCGATTCCTGTCGGCCGGCAGCCCGCCACCGATGGTTTTCTCGGCCGAGTACGACCAATTCGTCACCATCTGTCCCGACCGTCTCGTGTCGTTTACCCCTCTGGGCCTGTTTCCCTCGGAGGACGACATCGATATCTCGAAGAACCTCGGCCCAATCGGTACCAAGCCGCGCTATTCGATCAACGAGGTCAGCCTCCTGGGCGACGGTGACATCCTCATACTCCATACCGATGGCCTCAGTGAGCACGAGCGAGAAGACGGCGAGTCCTTCTTTCCCGTTCTCCTCGAGGACACCTTGCGTGCCAACAAACAATGCGCGGCGCAGGAGATCTATGAGGCGATTCGTGACCGGGCGCTGTCCTTCGCACCGCTTGCGGACGATATGACCGTCGTGGTGATCAAGAAGACCCGAGGCGGCGGTTGACGGAGTCGATCACGTTTTAGGGAGTCTCTTCGGCGCTTTCGGGTGTTTCAGGAACCGCGGCAGGATGAATGGACTCCCACCAGCGCGTGGTCGTCACCCTGTCCTGAAGGTCGATCAGCTCGCCGAGCTGAGGGGTGACCACCTCAACACCGAGCTTCGCGGCGGTCTCCACCGCCTGAATGACCGGTTCCTCCCACGGGTGGAGGGCGAGGTCAAAAGTCAGCCAGTGGACCGGCAGCATCCGACGGCCCTTGAGCAACTGGTGAGCCTCGACGGCCTGAACACCGTTGATGTGGATGTCGGGCCAACCGTCACCGTAGGCGCCACACTTCATGATCGTGAGATCGAAGGGCCCGTAATCATTTCCAATTTTTCCGAAGGCGTCCTGCCAGCCGGTATCACCGCTGTAGAACACGCGCGATTGAGGCCCCATGAGGGTCCACGATGCCCATAGCGTACGATTGCTGTCGGTTACCTGCCATCCGGAAAAATGCCTGGCGGGGGTCGCAACCAAAGTCAGCAATCCGACCGCCGCGTCCTCCCACCAATCGAGCTCGATGATCTGGCTAGCGGTAACCCCCCATGCTTCGAGATCGGCACCGACTCCAAGCGGCACCGCGAATCGAACTCCCTGGGGTGCCAACTCGCGAATGACACCTGGATCGAGATGATCGTAATGGTCATGCGAAACCACGACCAGGTCGATTGGAGGGAGGTCCGCGAGTGAAATCGGAACCGAATGGCTCCGTCGCGGACCCGCAATTTTGAATGGAGACGCCCGCTCGGACCAGACGGGGTCGATCAGCACCCGGGTGCCGTCCACCTCGAGGTAGACCGTGGAGTGCCCGAGCCAAACAAAACGGACACCCGTATCGCGGATTGAGTAGAGAGCAGATGGATTCGTCTCGACCATCGGCACCGGCTGCGGTGGCTTTCGCTCCTTCCCGCCTCGGAACCACTCGACAGTGATTTCCCACAGATCACCGTCCATTCCGAGGCTGGTCTCCACAGTATTCTGCGCCCGACCATCCTTGAAGTTAGGGCTCGCGTTGATCCTCGCGAGCCTTTCGCCATCGATCTTTCCGCCGAGCGTTGCTCCCCAGTCAGAGGACCAGTAGAGGACGCCCATTCCCACTCCTACCAAAATCAACACAAAGAGCAGGAACTTCAGGATCCGCCGCGGCCAGCGACGCCGTCGCCGCAAAGCAGATGTTGTTCGAGCTGGTTGTCCGATCTCGCTCACGAGCGCGCCCTCCAACATTATCTTCACCCTTCTTCTGGCTCGAGGCAACCTCACGCCGTCGAATCCGGTTATGATCTGCAGCATGAATAAACGTCTCTACGTCCCATACGCCCTCCGTGTCAGCGGAGTCCTTCTGATCCTGTGTGCCGCAAGCCTCGGTTCGCTGCACTCCGCCGATCTGCCCGACCATCCGCTGCCCGCCGGCGTTACCGTGTCGGTTGACGATCTGACAGGCCGCAATCGGGTCACGATTCAGGCGGGCGCCGACCAGCTCGCGGTCAATTCGGCCCGAGCCTCCGAGACCGATCGGCTGCCCCGTTACCGGCTCACTACCGATGCGCTCGGTGACAACTTCTCGGACACCGCGATCGAGCTCTGGCCCGAATCCAGGGCGCGAGACGAGGGGCCCTCCGACCAAACGGCGGTCGTCTTCAGTTCCGGGTTCACGCTCGCCGCGGCTGACCGCGAGGTCGTGCTATTCGACCTCGGGCGGTGTGCAACAGCCAGCGATGCCGCCGTGTGGCTTCCGAAGGAACGAACCTTGATCACCGGCCGTGTGACAAGCGCCAACCGCGTGGAGGCTACAACCGACACCGATCTTGTCTCGTGGATCAACGCGCTGGAGCGGCTACGAGGCCTCGGTCCAAGTGTCGTGGTGCCTGGTCACGGTTCGCCCGGTGGTGCCGAGCTCTTGGCCGATCAGATCGACCGCCTGAACGAAATACGGATTGAGGTCGAGGGAGGGCTTCTGGCAGGCCAACCCGTCCAGAAAATCGCCGAAGGCTCGGCGCTTCCCTGGTTTGCCGCGTGGCGCAGACAGGATGCGACGGCGGCGTACGCGGCCGTCGAGGCTTTGGTTGCCGAGGTCGGCGGCCTCCGGATGCCGTGGGAGCTTGCGGAACGCCGCTGGCTCCGCGAAGGTGCGTCGCCGACGAACGCCGACGCCGATTGGGCAGCCCCGCGAAAGGTGTTGTGGCGCGACTACTGGCCGGAGCGCCTGCCTCTCCTCGCCCTGGTGGCTCCCGGTGTCGAGATCGTTCCGTTTACTTCCAACGAGGAAGCCCTGAGACAGGTTGAGGACGCGGACGCGGTCATCGGTACGGCGACACCGGATCTGTTGGCAGCCGGGTCGAAACTCCGGTGGGTCCAGGTCGGTTCAGCTGGCGTCGAACGCTATCTGGCGATTCCGCAGCTCGGACGCGGCGAGGTGCTGCTCACCAACGGCCAGAAGCTCGCCTCTCCCGAAATCGCAGAACACGTCATGGCCCTCACCCGAGCCCTCGCGAGAGGCCTCGGTTTCGCGGTCACCGCGCAGAACCGAGGGGTCTGGGTCCGGTCCGAGATTGGAGACCTCGCCCCATTGGTGCGGCTGCGCGGTAAGACAATGCTGGTGGTCGGGCTCGGAGGTATCGGCACCGAGGTCGCACGCCTCGCCTCCGCCGCCGAGATGCGGGTGACCGGGATTCGCTCGAGCCGCCGCAGCGGACCGCCGTTTGTCGACCGGGTCGGGCTCACTGAAGATCTCGCCGCGTTTGCCTCCGAAGCAGACGTTGTCGTCAATTGCCTTCCAATGACACCCGACACTGCCGACATCTTCGACGCCGCTCTCTTCAAGGCCATGAAGCCGACGGCATTCTTCGTCAACGTCGGCCGCGGCGGCACAGTTGACACCGACGCACTGATCGCCGCCCTCACGAACGTTGACATCGCAGGCGCCGGCCTCGACGTCACCGATCCCGAGCCGCTGCCGCCAGGCCACCCTCTGTGGAAGGCACCCAACCTCATCATCACCCCGCATTATGCAGCGTGGTCGGATATCGGTCGCGAGCGGCGCTGGTTGCTCTACCGCGAAAACCTCAGACGCTTTGTCGCCGGCGAGCCGATGTTATCGGTCGTCGATCCGGAGCGGGGATACTGATTCGGCCGAGGACCTTCTACATTTGGGGGGAGTTGTTGCAGTCCACTAGTCATCGAGGTCTCCCGCCCCCTGGGCGGACAAGGAGAATCGTCATGTCCAAACGACCGTCACGTTACCCGACTCTACTGGTGTCAGCAATGATCACGGCCGCCGCCATTACACCCGTCTTTGCCGACGAACCCGTCACTCTCGGTTATGCAGTCACCAAGGGAAAGATCTCTCTCAATCTGCGCTACCGCTACGAGGATGTGGACCAGGCCGACTTTGACGACCGCGGCCGGGCGTCGACGCTGCGGACCACCCTGGGTTTATCGCACCCTGTGGTGGAAGCGTCTCGCTGCGATGGTGGAGTTTGAGGATGTGCGGAACCTCGGCCTGTCGAACGAGCACAACAACCTCGGACACGGCTCGCTGTGGAACGGTGTAACCGACCGCCCCATCATCTCCGACCCGCCAATCACCGAGGTCAGCCAGGCCTACCTCGACTGGAAGCCGTTGGACTCTCTTCCGATCCGCGGCGGCCGTCAGGAGATCATCGTCGAAAACTCCCGTTTCATAGGTAACGTCGGTTGGCGGCAGAATCACCAGAGCTTCGACGCTGCGAGGGTCCATTTCACTGGAGTCAAGAACCTCGACCTCGGCCTGACCTACATTGCGCGCCAGCGGGCTGTCACCGGTGCTTCGAACCCGATGTCCACCGGTCATCTCGATGGCGCCCACAAATTCCTGGGCGTCGGCACCCTGCGGGCCTACATCCTTTCGATCGACTACGACGCCGATGCCCTGTCGCGGTTGTCGACGAGCACCATCGGCGCGTCATTTGCTGGCAAAGCCAAACTCTCGGACGCTCTCAACCTTACCTACCGCCTCGAGATCGCAAGCCAGAATGACACCGGAAACAATCCCGAATCGGTCGATGCCAACTACGTCCGTGCCGACCTCGGACTCAAAATCGGCAAGGTGGCGTTTGGCGCCGGCTACGAGGTTCTGGGTGGCGGCGATGACGGGAGCTTCAATACACCGCTCGCGACACTTCATAAATTCAACGGTTGGGCCGATCGATTCCTGGCCACACCCGCGGATGGTCTCCAGGATGCTTTCCTGTCGATCGGGGCAACACTCGGAGAGTGGAACCTGGTCGGCATTTACCATGACTTCTCGGCCGACTCGGGCGGCGCTTCATGGGGCAGCGAGTTGGATGCTCAGGTTGTCTACACGGCGCCCTGGAAGCAGAAGGTGGTCCTGAAGCTCGCCCGTTATGACGCTGACCAGTGGGCGTGGGACACCGACAAGATCTGGATCTTGACGAGCTGGGGGTTCTAGCCCAGATACAAGATACAAGTCTCTGGATACAAGCCAACCCCCCAACCGTGAGGATGTTGTCGCCGCTTGGGTACCCAGATCGATTGGCCGAATATCCTGCATCTTGCATCTTGGATCTTGTATCTGGTCGGCCCGGTGGGCGATCAGAGATACGACCTCGGATTGACCGGCGTCCTCCGCAGGCCGACCTCGATTCTACTCAGGCTGCGGCAGGGTGTCACGCGATGAACGGGCATCTTCGGTGTCGCCTTGGCCCTCTTCTTCGTCCTCGATTTCAACTACGGCCTCGGCAGCTTCCAGCAACTCGCCAACGAAGAGGCTCGAGTTCTTGACGAAGAAAACGACCGGTAGGTCTCCGGCGAGGCGCTCGATCCTTTCCGCGTACTCCTCTTCCTCCCCGATCTCCGGTACCTGAAGCCCGAGGAAGACCGCCGCCGCGTCGGCGCTTTCGCGGTGGATCGTCTCGGTGACGGATTCTTCCTTGGGTTTGAGCACCACGCGCACCTCGGCCTCGATGCGGATCTCGGGGATCAGCTGATTGAGGTAGGTCTCGGTTCGGGCCTTCATCAGCTCGGATGATGCGATGCTCATCACCTCGACCTTCGCGCCACTCCACTCCGCGTTTGAGTTCAGGAGGTGGGCAAGCAGCAGCAACAGGTCGCCGTTGCGCTCCAGCCCTCCCCACCACACGTGGATCTTCGGATGCTCCCGCCGGAACATGTACCTCGGTCGTATCCGGCCGAGAACAAAGGATTTATTGAGACGTTCAAGCCTCCGCATGACACGCAGGAATTCGGTACGGAGGGCGACGGATTCGGGCCATCCGAGCAGCACCGTGTTGCTCGACATTCCAGCCATGCCGTTGGCCTGGCTCACGTTGATGATTCCCTCGACCACATCATTGACGGCATCGACCTCGGGAAAGACCACGATGTCCTCGGCGTCGATCACCGATTGGATACTCTCTCGCCGACCGGCCAGGTCGAGATCTTCATTCATGAGGTCACCGATCACGAGATTGCAGACCGTCACGACACCCCTGCCCTGGCTGAACCAGTCACCAAATCGGATGAGGTCGAGCTCTTTCAACGGATCGACCACGAACGCCAGAATGTGCGGCCGCCAGTTGCGCGCGCTCGTCGGCCTCTTGTTGAGACGGATCAGGGCCCACCGAATCAGTGCCTCGTAAAGGCCACGCCGCGCGTCCCCCCAGCGCGCCTTTTGCGCCCGTCGCGACAGGTACATCCAAAGGGAAAATTCGGCCACCAGAGCGATCAACCCCGCCACCGGACTGATGAGGATCATCACCACAATGCACGCCAGGCCGCCCGCGAGAGTGACTGGCCACGGCACATTGATCTTCGGGCGCCACGACGGATCACCGCTCAAGACCTCGAAGGTGGCGACAATATTGACGGTTCCGTAGACAGTCAGAAAGAACATCGAGACAACGGCTGCAACCGCGTTGAGATTGCCGAGGAAAACCGCGCCGACAGCGATCGCCAACGCGACCAACATCCCCGGCAGCAGCTCCCGCGCATCTCCGGTCGGCCGGCATAGGAATTTCGGCGCGAGGCCGTCCCGCGCCAGCGCCTGAAGGGTGCGCGGAGCGGCCAGGATAGATCCCACTGCGGACGAGAAGATGGCCGACCACAAGCCCGGGAGCACCAGCCACGGTCCGAGGACGGCGATCCGCGACCACACCATCGGGTCGTCGCGGAGATCTGAGGGGTCCGCACCGAGCGAAAGGAGGAGTGGTATCAGGAGGTAGACCAGGAAACCTGTCACCACAGCCGCGATCGACCCGAGGGGGATCGCTTTCCCGGGGTCGCGCAGGTCGCCAGAGAGCCCGAGCCCCGCCATCACGCCCGTCACCGCAGGGAAGAAGACTGCGAATCCAACCCAGAACCCGATTTCGCCGGTTGGTGGGTGCAGGACGACCGCGGATCCGGAAGAGCGGGCAAATGCGCCGATAGCGAGGACGAGCAACGACAGCGCGACGAAACCCATCAGCACGACCTGCGCCCGGAGGGCGCGGTCGGCGCCGGTCATGGCCAGGACCCCGACCGCAACCACCACAAACAACGTCACTGGCATCAGCGGCAACGCGGGCCACACGATGCGGAACGACTCCGCGAGACCGTAGGCGTACAGGGTCACGGAAAAGGTTTGCGAAAGGAAGAGCGGCACGCCGATGGCTCCACCGAGCTCGAGCCCGAGGCTCCTGGAGATGATGAAGTAGGCCCCTCCAACGCCGACCCTGGCGTTGGTCGCCACCGCCGAGAACGCGAGGGTAGTGATGAAGGTGATCGTGTTGGCGAGGACGACGACAAAGATGACGCGAGTGAGGCCGAGATGTCCGACCAGCCAGCCGAGACGCAGATACATGATGACGCCGAGGATCGTCAGGATCGTCGGCGTGAACACGCCGATAAAGGTTCCGAGTTTTGCCTTTTGCGGATTTTCCCCGGTCGAGCCCGAAAGCAACTTGGTGAGGCCTACCCTTTTCATCGCATCACGATACCTCACCGGAGCGCGAATTTTGCTCTTCTGCCGTCACCCCTCGAACACAGGTCCAAGCCGAAGGAGACAGACTGCGGGGAGTGCGAGAACAACTGAAGGACTTTCCTGCTACACTCCGAAATCCGTTGAAGAATTCGTGAAAGGGCCTTGAATGACCGATCGTATCTGGGTGACCGAAAGGGGTGCAGGACCGCTCGTGGCGACCGCGATCCACGACGGGCACGAGGTGCGCACCGACGCGTTGCGGCTCATGGCGCTTGACGAGTCGTCACGGTTGCGCGAGGAAGATCCCTGGACCGCGAGCTGGACCACCGTTGCACCGAACCGTGTGGTTGGGCTTCGCTCACGCTTCGAGGTCGATCTCAACCGGCCGCGCGAGAAAGCGGTCTATCTAACCTTGGACGACGCGTGGGGGCTGGAGGTTTGGCGGGGAAAGCTGCCCTCGAAAATCGTCGACGCTTCCCTGGCGGAGTATGACGCCTTCTACGAAGCTCTCAAAGAGCTCTACGCGGGGCTCGAATCACGCCATGGCCGTTTCGTGGTCTTCGACCTTCACACCTACAACCATCGACGAGACGGGCCCGACGGGCCCGAGGCCGACCCGCAGGCCAACCCGCAGGTCAACGTCGGCACCGGGACGATGACCGATCGCAAGCTGTGGGCGCCGGTGATCGATCGCTTCATGGCCGATCTTTCGTCCTTCGACTACCCCGGCGGGGC
>Ga0316198_10000606_pt1 | contig 19395 bp, 18 predicted proteins | sample OudBieAanoxic_MG_FD_204935 | JGI IMG/M metagenome (GOLD analysis project Ga0316198, IMG submission 204935) | Coastal sediment microbial communities from Oude Bieten Haven, Netherlands - site A anoxic | ecosystem: Environmental > Aquatic > Marine > Coastal > Sediment | place: Netherlands...
CGTATTGGTTTTACACCCGATGAAGAGATTGGACGCGGAGCGCATAAATTTGATGTTAATACCTTTAACGCAGATTGGGCTTATACTATAGACGGCAGCCAGATAGGGGAATTAGAGTATGAGAATTTTAATGCGGCCGAGGCAAAAATTACAGCTACGGGAAAAAGTGTTCATCCCGGATATGCTAAAGGAAAAATGGTAAATGCAATTGGGCTTATTAGTGAATTCATGAATTTATTACCCAAAAAAGAAGTACCAGAGCATACAGATGGCCGTGATGGATTTTTTCATATTAACCAGTTGCATGGGGAAATAGAAAAAGCAGAATTGGAACTGATAATAAGGGATCATGACAAATCTTTATTTGAAGACAGAAAAAATTTGCTAAAGAATATTATCAGTGATCTCAACAAAAAACATGGGGATTATTTATCTGTAGAGATAAATGATCAGTATTTCAATATGAGAGAAAAGATAGAACCCGTTTTTCACGTGGTTGAAATTGCCAAAGAAGCCATGGAAGGACTGGGCATAGAACCAATCATAAAACCGATTAGGGGCGGTACTGATGGTTCACAACTTAGTTTCATGGGTCTACCTTGTCCTAATATTTTTGCAGGCGGACATAATTTTCATGGAAAGTACGAGTATGTACCCGTTGAAAGTATGCAAAAGGCAGTTGATGTTATTGTAAAAATTTGCGAACTTATAGCCCGTAAATAGTTGAGAATATGGGTATTGAAGAAAAAATAGAAGCTTACTATTCAAAAACTCAAAAATTTAAGGAGGGAATAGCTCAATTAAGAGAAATTGCCTTAAAAACCGAATTGGTTGAAACGCTGAAGTGGGGTTCTCCCGTTTACACGATTAACAATAAAAATGTCCTGGGAATACTGGCTTTTAAAAATCATTTTGGGTTATGGTTTTTTAATGGGGTTTTTCTAAGTGATCCCCGGGGCGTATTGGAAAACGCACAGGAAGGCAAAACAAAATCGATGAGGCATTGGAAATTTAAGGCAGAGAGTGATATAGATAAAGCAGTTGTGCTTAGTTATATAGAGGAAGCAATAGCAAATCAAAAGAAAGGCCTTGAAATAAAACCATCCCCAAAGACGGAAATCGTTATCCCAAAACTATTAAAAGATGCTTTATTGGATAACCCAGGGCTAAATGAAGAATTCAATAGGCTAGCTCGGTATAAACAAAGAGATTATTGTGAATACATTGCCGAAGCAAAACAACAAAAGACCAAGGAATCACGACTTGAGAAAATTATTCCAATGATTTCTAAAGGCACAGGTTTGAATGATAAATACAATTAATTTAACCGTTTGCTCCTTAAACCTGTGGGCAGAATTTTATTATAAGGCCAATTTTAAATCTAAGATTTCTTATTGGGGTAATTTCCAGCCATTGTTATAAGACGCCATCATAATTTCATTAGCCGTTTTATCTGTAAATCTTCCACTATTTGCATCCCAATAAACCCTATTTCCGGATTTGTATGCAACATTTCCCATATGTGATACCATCGCTGCATCGTAACCTACTTTTATAGGCGCATTGAGGTTTATTGCATTCCTGCTTTTTACAGCCTCAATAAAGTTTTTGGTATGCAGATCCAAACCACTTCCCTGATTCTGTTGTAAGGGCAATGCTTCCATCCGGGGTACGCCTTCCTTTCCCCACCCCTGAAATTCATTTTCGGGGATTACTTCCCAACCGCTTCTGTCAAGGACCAAAGTACCATTATTCCCAATAAAAGCTATTCCATGATTTCTACCGTAATTTCCTCCATCAATACCTGTAGCATGTTCCCATAAAATAGAAAAATCATCATATTCAAAAACAGCCTGTAAGGAATCTGGTGTTTCAGAAGCATCGTTAGGATAAGCGAACTTGCCCCCTATAGCCATTACAGATTTTGGGGTTCCAGCTTTCATTCCATAGAGAGCATAGTCAATTAAATGAACCCCCCAATCTGTCATAAGGCCTCCGGCATAATCCCAAAACCACCTGAAATTAAAATGAAATCTGTTGGTGTTAAAAGCTCGTTTTGGTGCTGGTCCCAGCCACATATCATAGTCTACTCCGGCAGGTGCATTCTCGTCTGGAAGAATAGGAACCGGTTTCATCCATCCCTGATAGGCCCAGGCTTTGGCCAAACGTATTTCTCCAAGTTTACCGGAGTGCACAAAATTAATAGCATCCACAAAATGGGGCTGACTACGCTGCCATTGGCCTATCTGAACTATGTGCTCACTTTTTTCAACAGTGTTTAGCATAAGTTCGCATTCCTGCATAGAATTAGCTATTGGTTTTTCACAATACACATCTTTACCTGCGGCTAACGCATCCGTTAATTGAAGACAATGCCAGTGATCCGGAGTCCCAATAACCACAAAATCAATATCCTTGTCGTCCAGTAATTCTCTGTAATCCTTATACCACTTCGGTTTATTTAAACCCGCTTTTTCAAGCTCAGAAGTACGCCGTGCAAGTACATTTTCATCCACATCACAAAGCGCAATTACGCTAACTTCGCTAATTTTCAATAGAGAAAGCAGGTTACTGAAGCCCATACCATTACAACCAATTAATCCCATATTAATCTGATCGTTCGCCCCTACCCTTTTTCTGATAGATGCGAGTAATTCAGCAGGAAAGAGGAAAGAGGAACTTGATCCTAAAAGGAACAAAGAACTGTTTTTAATAAATTTTCTTCTGTTAGAGTTCATACTAAGTTATTATTCAATAGCTGAATATACAGATTTTCAGCTAATTATAAGATCAAAAAAAAACACCGGTGTTCACCGGTGTTTTATAATGCAAACTCATTTATTTTTATTTTTCCTTGGGCGTCACATTCAATTTGGAACTCATTTCCATAGAGATGGCAGTTCTGTCAAATTTTAATCTACCGGCCATGGTCTCAATGATACAGGAAAAATCCTTATCATTCAAATCCACCACTTTACCATGTAAACCACTTTTAGTTACTATTTTATCACCTTTCTTCAATGCTGCTGCAAATTTCTTCTCATCCTTTTGACGCTTCATCTGAGGACGTATCATAAAAAAATATGCCACGGCAAAGATGAGTATCATTGGAAGAAATTGTCCTATATCACCCATAATTCTGTGTTGATTTTTGTATTATTTATTTAACAGGGCCTAATGCTGCTGTAGGTCCGGCGTCTTTTGGATTAACAAATGCTTTAATTCTTAACATTTCCTGTCCTTTTTCCGTATTAGCAGTTACCGTAATAGTCTTGGTAATCTGATTTTGACCGGAACCATTAAACTTAACAAGAAGTTCTCCTGTTTCACCAGGCGCAATAGGATCCTTAGGAGGATTCGGCACCGTGCACCCGCAACTACTAGTTGCATTTGTAATAATTAAAGGCGCGTTACCTGTATTTGTAAAAGTGAAGATAGTCTCCTGCGGAGTACCTTGTGTAATTGTACCGAAATCATGTTCCGATTTATCAAATTTCATTACAGGTAGTTTTTTTGCCTGCAAGTCTCTTTCTGCTGCCACTTCAACATTAGCAGTGTTAACTTTACTGGAGGCATTCTCCTTACATGAGCTAAACATTAACGCTGTGGTTAAACCGAGGGCGATAAATAATCTTTTCATTATAATTTTAGTTTAAGTTTTGCTTGCAAAATTAAGGAATATTTGTTTATAATAATCCTCTTCCTGTTTTTTTCAATTTTCCACTAATCCTGTATTCTTTTACTAGTTTATCCAATATCCCATTAATAAAGATGCTGCTCTTAGGTGTAGAATACTCTTTTGCAATTTCTAAATACTCATTAATGGTTACCCGCTCGGGTATGGAAGAGAAATTGGTAAGTTCACAAATAGCCATTTTTAAAAGAATTGCATCTACATCTGCAATTCTATCTTTATCCCAGCTGGGTGTTTTTAATTGAATCTCTCCTTCAAATTTTTTATCATTTAAGAGTGTTTTTGCTAATAACTGATCTGCGAATACCATATCATCTGCGTCCTTCAAAAGCTTTGGTAAAAAGTAGGAATGACCAAATTTCTCATTTACCTTCTTCAATTGCTTTAGAACAAAAGTATTCACAAGGGGGATATCGTCCACCCAGGTTAATTTATCATCCTCAAAATATTCGTATATCCTGTCATTTGGTGCTATTACCTCCTTGAAAAGATTTGCTATAAAATTTTTATCCTCTTCATAGCTACTATCACTATTAAGCATGTACTGCTCAAAAAGTTCACTCTTTTTTATTTCATTAAATACTATTTTGACATAATCCTGGTGCAGATCCCAATTGTTCAATTTCCTTTTTGCCAATTCATTTTGCAACATGGAGTTATTTACAATTTGCTGAAGGACCGCATTGTTTAGAAACCTTTTCTTATCAGGATATTTCTCGTCATTTCCATTTAAATATTTTTTAGAAGATAATCTGATGAAATTCTCCTCCATTTTGTAGAGTTCTATTAACAGGCTTAAAACTAGTAAATAGAGCGTAAAAGTGTTATCAATGCTTATTTGGAGAAATTTTTTCTGTTTTTCTAATGATTCATCGTGCGATATGGTTAAAGCATAAATACATTGCATCACTTTTACCCTGATTTGCCTTCGTGTAAGCATTTTAAAGAACCTTGTGTTAAATTAGAAATACGAAACGCCGCAAAAATACTAATCTAATTTAAATCCAAACCTAATTCTCAATTTATCTTATCAGTTTTATAACATTTGTTTTGTGACCAATCAGCTATATTTGTCCATCACTTAAAACCAATTTGCATTACCAGCCATTTTAATGAAAGAACTCAGGCACTTAGACAAATACTTCAAAAAATATTGGTTCAAATTGCTCATTGGTATTATTATTACCATTATTGCGAGGATTTTTCAATTGGTAATGCCCTCTTATGTAAAAAAATCAATTGAAGTTGTTGAAAACTATGTGGCTTCTCAAATTACGGAACCTCAGGCAAGAGATTTGCTTTTGGAATACATCCTGATTATTGTAGGCGCAGCTTTACTCTCGGGATTCTTTACTTTCTTAATGCGGCAGACCATCATAAATGTATCACGATATATTGAATTTGACCTAAAAAACGAAGTATTCGATCATTACCAACTTTTAAGTCTGAATTTTTATAAAAAGAATCGTACCGGTGATCTTATGAACAGGATAAGTGAAGATGTAGGTCAGGTGAGGCTCTATACCGGACCGGCAATAATGTATGGAATTCAAACGCTTACTCTGTTTGTTTGTCTTATACCTCTTATGTTTATCAAAGCCCCAACGATTGCATTTTATTCATTATTACCCTTACCTATACTTTCAGTTCTAATTTATCAGATAAGTAAAATTATTCATAAACGAAGTACCAAAGTGCAGGAATACCTTTCTACCTTATCAACCTTTGCACAGGAATCCTTTTCCGGAGTTTCCGTTATAAAAGCTTATAATCTGGAACCACAGATAAATAATGAGGTTATCGTTCTGGCCAACGAAGGGAAAGATAAAAGTATGGATCTGGCCAAGGTAAATGCCTGGTTTTTTCCATTGATGATCTTGTTAATTGGAATCAGTAATATTTTCGTGATCTATGTAGGGGGCAAACAATATATAAATGGAGAAATCTTATCTATTGGTACCATTGCCGAATTCATACTTTATGTAAATATGTTAACATGGCCGGTAGCTGTTGTTGGATGGTTAACATCAATTGTGCAGCGCGCGGAAGCATCCCAAAAGAGAATAAATGAGTTCTTAAAGGAAGAGCCGGAGATTAGTAATGAGGTTATAGAAGATACCCCTATTAAAGGCTCTATAGCGTTTAAGAATGTTACCTTTACTTATGAAGACACAAATATTACTGCACTTAAAAATATTTCTTTCACAATTAATGAAGGGGAAACGGTTGCAATAATTGGAAAAACCGGCTCTGGAAAATCTACTATCCTGGACTTAATTGCCAGATTATACGACGCTTCTTCAGGGGAAATATTAATTGACAACGTCCCGGTTCAAAAATTAAACTTAAATAGTCTAAGGTCAGCTATCGGCGCTGTTCCGCAAGACGCGTTTCTGTTTTCTGACACCATAAAAAATAACATCAAATTTGGCAAAGAAGACGCAAAAGAAAGTGAAATTTTGGAAGTTGCCAGAAAAGCCGCGGTACATAAAAATATAATGGGCTTTTCTAAAAAGTATGATACAATTCTTGGTGAAAGAGGAATTACGCTAAGTGGAGGTCAAAAACAACGTGTTTCAATAGCCAGGGCATTGCTAAAAGACCCTAAGATATATTTATTCGATGATTGCCTGTCTGCTGTAGATACCGAAACTGAAGAAGAAATATTGCACAACCTGAAACTAGCTGCGCATTTACGAACCACACTAATCGTAAGCCATCGAGTTTCTTCGGCCAAAAATGCAGATAAGATAATAGTCCTTGAAGACGGAAAGGTCCTCCAAGAGGGCACTCACAATAAATTGATAGAAACAGACGGCTATTACAAAGAGTTGTATATCAATCAACTTTCATCGAAAGAAATCTAGCAAAATGTTGCTGGATAAGCTTTTTTTTTTCATTTTTGAAGATATTTTGGGAATAGTAACTAACTAGATATATAACAAATGAGCGCTAAAGATTTAATGGATCAGGAAGAAATTTTCTCAAAAGTTTTAAGGGCTGGGAGAAGGACCTATTTTTTTGATGTCAGAAGTACAAAGGCAGGGGATTATTATCTGACTATTACGGAGAGTAAAAAATTCACACATGATGATGGCTCCTTTCATTATAAAAAACACAAAATATATCTCTACAAAGAAGATTTTCAGTCCTTTAGAGAGATAATGGGAGAAATGATGGACTATATTATAGATGAAAAAGGACATGAAGTTATCTCAGAAAGACATCAAAAGGACTTTAAAAAAGTAGAGCCCAGTGAGAACGGAGAAATTTCTTCTACTGATAATTTCACGGATTTGGATTTTGAGGATATCTGAATTAATATCACAAAAACTTCTAAACGACCTTTGTTTTCAAAGGTCGTTTTTTATTTTTATACCCTAACACATTCAACTCCCCTTGAAATATGAGAAAAACTACCACAACGCTACTTCTTATCTTCTCCTTTTTAGGTCTCGCGCAAGATTCGATTAATCTAAATTATTATTTGCCACAGAATATCACTTATGACGAAAACATTCCAAAACCTGCTGATATAATTGGTCATGAGGTTGGCGAGTGGCATGTCACCCATGATAAATTAATGTTCTATATGCAGACATTAGCCGAGAAAAGTAATCGCATAAGTATTGAAAATCGTGGATTCACTTTCGAAGGAAGGCCTATACTGCTACTTACCATTACCTCACCTGAAAACCATAATAATCTGGAGAGGATTAGAGAAGAGCATATAGCGCTAACTGAAAAGGAAAGCAGTTCAGTTTCACTGGAAAATATGCCCATTGTAGTGTATCAGGGATTTTCTGTTCACGGTAATGAACCCAGCGGTTCGAATGCGGGATTGGTTTACGCTTACTACCTGGCAGCGGCACAGGGGCCTGAGATTAATGAATTACTTAACAATTTGATAATACTTATGGACCCATCATATAATCCGGATGGGCTTCAACGTTTTGCATATTGGGCCAATACCAATAAAAGTATTAACCTTAATTCCGATAATAATGAAAGGGAGTATCACGAAGTTTGGCCAGGTGGCCGGACTAATCATTATTGGTTCGACATAAACAGGGATTGGCTTCCCGTTCAATTACCCGAAAGCCGTGCTCGGATAAAAACATTCCATAAGTGGTTACCAAACATTCTTACAGACCATCATGAAATGAGTACCAACGCTACCTTCTTTTTTCAGCCGGGTGAGCCTACAAGAGTTCATCCTCTAACGCCTGCTATGAACCAGGAGCTAACCGCTGAAATAGGAAGTTATCATGCTAAAGCCTTGGATAATATAGGATCTCTCTATTATTCAGAAGAAAGATATGATGACTACTACTACGGCAAAGGTTCTACTTTTCCTGATGTCAATGGTGGTATTGGAATTTTATTTGAACAAGCCAGTTCAAGGGGACATATTCAGGATACTGAAAACGGCACTCTCACTTTTCCATTTACCATCAGAAATCAATTTACGACTGCTATGTCTACCGTAGAAGCAGCAAAAAATATGCGCGAAAAGATTCTTTCTTACCAGAATGAGTTTTACCGCAACATGAGAAACGAAGCCACAAAAAGCAGGACTAAGGCAATAGTCTTTGGCGATAATAAGGATGCGGCCAAAACCTGGCATCTGGCTGAAATACTCAACAGGCACAAAATAAATTTACATGAACTGTCGGCGGATGCCTCTATTCGAGGTAAATCATTTAAAAAAGAAAATAGTTATGTGATTCCTATGAATCAGAAAAATCATAGATTAATAAAGGCTATGTTCGAAAAACGAACAACATTTACGGACAGTTTATTTTATGATATTTCGGCATGGACATTTCCCCTGGCATTTAATGTTGATTATGCTGAAGTAGAATCCTTGACAAATGCAGGAGCGCCAATAACAGACTTTAAACCGCTAACAGGAAATGTGAGTAAACTGAGTAATTATGCTTATTTATTTGAATGGCATGAATTCTACACACCCAGGGCCCTGAATAAAATTTTATCAAAAGGGCTTAGAGCCAAGGTAGCAAAATCAAGATTTACATTAGAGAATAACACCTATGATTACGGAACAATAATGATTCCTGTGCAAAACCAAGTGTTAAACAGTAAAGAACTATATGAGTTTCTTAAAGAGATAGCCGAAGATAGCAATATCATGATAACCGCAGTTAATACCGGCTTATCCCAAGGAATTGACCTGGGCAGTAACGATTTTGATCCTGTTAAAAAACAAAAAGTTGCTATAGTAGTTGGTAGAGGCATAAGATCCTACGATGCGGGAGAAATTTGGCATTTATTTGACACCCGTTATAATATGAACATTACCAAAATTGACATGGATTATCTTAATTCTGTTGATTTGAGTTCATATACAGATATTATAATGCCCAGGTCAACATTTGAGAATTCTAATGATGAAACTATAGCTAAAAAATTAAACGATTGGGTGAAATCCGGGGGAACCCTAATTGGTTATGGAAATAGGGCCAATTGGTTTAACCAACATGAGTTTATGAACTTAAAGTTCAGAAAGGATACCCTGGAAGCTAAGGATATATCTTTCGAACAGAAATCTGATTTTAGTGGAGCACAGGTTACTGGAGGAGCAATATTTGAAGCTGATCAAGATCGTTCTCACCCCATTAATTTTGGATACAAAAACAATAAAGTATCCCTATTTAGAAACACTAATATTTATATAGAACCAGACAAGGATAGTTATAATAATCCCATTCAGTACACCAGTCAACCCTTGCAAAGCGGATATATTTCAGAAGAAAATCTGGAAATGATTAAAGGAAGTGTTCCGTTTAAGGTGCAAAAACTTGGCAAGGGCCGAGTTATTATATTTACTGACAATACTAACTTCAGGGCCTTTTGGTACGGCACAAATAAATTCTTAATGAATGCTATTTTCTTTGGAAAAATAATGTAGGAAGTTAAATTTTCAGGGGTTTCATCCTTACTGTTGACAACAAGCTTACACTTAGTATAAATAGGATATAAGAAGTTACTTTTATTTAATTTATATCTGCTAACTTTAATCATGTTTAATTGAAAAAACTCAAAAGATGGCAAGAACACCTAGCAATATGCTGCCTTTGGGCACTATTGCCCCAAATTTTAATTTACCGGATACCATAAGTGATAAAGTAGTCAGTCTTGAGAATATAAAAGGTGAAAAGGGAACTCTGATCATGTTTATCTGCAATCATTGTCCCTTTGTTAAACATATAAATTCTAAAATCGTAGAATTGGCAGCTACTTACCAATCTAAAGGAATAGTTTTTATAGCAATCTCTAGTAATGATATTGTGAATTATCCTCAGGATGCTCCGGAACTGATGAAGCAAACGGCGTTAGAAGAAAACTACAGTTTTCCATATTTATTTGATGAATCACAGGAAGTGGCCAGGGCATATGAGGCTGCATGTACTCCGGATTTTTATCTTTTTGATGATGACCTACAACTAGTTTACAGAGGACAATTAGACGATTCCCGACCTGGAAATGACAAACCACTAACCGGATCTGATCTGAGCAGTGCAATAGATTCATTGTTAAACAACAAACCTATAAATCCTGATCAAAAACCAAGCATCGGTTGTAATATAAAATGGAAATAAATTTTGAAGCAGTATCAAATGAGACCTGCCAGCTCTACTGTAATTTAGGAATAAAGGCTTACAGAGAGCACTATTTGCACTTATGGAAAAACAATGATCCCACTCCTTACATAGAAGAAAGTTTTACCCTAGAAGTGGTAAGACATGAATTAAATGACAAATCATCAGCGCTGTGGCTAATAAATCAGGGAAATAAAGCGGTTGGTATTCTTAAATTAATAAAAGATGCTCCAATAGCACTTCACATTTCAAAGGAAAACATCTTTCTGGAAAAAATATATATCTTAAATAAATTCTCGGGCAAGGGGATAGGAAGCCTTGCTCTGGGTTGGGTTGAAAAATACTGTATTGACTCAAACAAACACCTGTTATGGCTGGAAACTATGCAACAGGGACCAGCACTGAATTTCTATCTTAAGAACGGATATGAAATATTAAAAGAAAAGCAATTGAAATATGAACAGGTTTTAGAAAAACAAAAGCCGATGTATGTACTTTTGAAAAAAGTATAAAACACATAATTCTCACGTATTCGTCAATTGATTAGGTTTTGACCATACCTTATGAATTCCAACCCTCTCGTTGTAAAAGATTTTTGATATGGTTGTAATGATGGTTTCCATGCCATACATATCGTCCAATATTTTCTTCAATTGTAGTTGATTTATTGCTCTCAGGATGTATGAAACTTCGCTTTAAATCTACAGAAGCAAGTCCTTTGAGTAAATACACCAGTTTAGCATGTACTGCACTGAGATGATTAAGTGATAATTCAATGGGAGCAGTCCTGGTATCAAAAAGTTCTGCCCATAGCTTTTCAAAATAAGGTTTAATAATAGGATTTTCTTCTGTCAGTGCCCATTTAAAACGTATATAGCTATTATGGTGGCTATCGGCAATATGATGAATAAGCTGACGTACAGTCCAGCCGCCCGGTCTATACCTAGTCTCTAATTGAGTTGTAGATAGTTCCCTTACCAACAATTCTAATTTATTTGGAAAATGTTCCAATATATCAATCCATTCTAAAATTTGATCTTCTGATATTGAAGAGGGTACTTCAAACTTACCGATGGGATAGCGTAATTCTTCAAGTTTAATATTTTCCATAAATCAAAAATAGTGATTTTGATTTCCTATAGTGTGTCTGTAATCATTATCGAATATCTTTTAGCCGTTAGTACGATTTAATTTAATAAACTTTAATAGATATTTAACCTGGTATTGATCCATATCAGTTCATTAACTATTAATTTTAATGACTTTTAAATATTCAACTTAAAAAAATTAATTATGGCTACAATTCGATTGGGCGACATTGCCCCGGACTTTAACGCTGAAAGCTCTGCAGGTATTATTAATCTCTATGATTATTTAGGTGATGGATGGGGTATTCTTTTTTCTCATCCTGCAGACTTCACACCAGTTTGTACTACTGAACTTGGTGCTGCTTCTAAATTCAAAGCAGAATTTGACAAGCGAAATGTAAAGATGCTGGCACTGAGCGTAGATGGTAAAGAATCTCACAATGAATGGATAAAAGATATTAATGAGACTCAAAATACAACAGTTAACTTTCCAATTATTGCAGATGAGGACAAAAAGGTTTCCTCTCTTTACGATATGATTCATCCCAATGCCGATGACAATCTTACTGTACGGTCGGTATATATAATAGCTCCTGACAAGACGGTAAAACTTATTATCACCTATCCAGCTTCTACAGGCCGGAATTTTCATGAATTATTGAGAGTCATTGATTCTCTTCAACTAACCGCCTATCACAAGGTAGCTACTCCTGCCAATTGGGAACACGGCGAGGATGTGGTGGTAAGTCCATCTATACCTACTGATGAAGCAAAAAATATCTTTACAAAAGGAGTAGAGGAAATAAAGCCCTACCTTAGAATGACACCAGATCCTACATCGGCGTAATAGAACATTTCAATTAATTAAGGCCTTCTGATCTCAGAGGGCTTTTTTGTTTCGCATAAAAGATTATAAGTCTAAATGTTCCCCGTAAGTGTCTTTAATATTGTGTCGGAAATATCCTATAATTTGGTTAACAAAATTTAATAACTCATTGAATTTAAGCTTGATCTTTTGTAAAACCTTCTTTAATTTTATCGATGTATTGCACAACTTAATACTCCCCCCTTTTATAAACAACTTCTGGTATTACTTTGTTTTGGTAAACAGCAAGTAGGGTTTATAGCTGCCCAGGTGTTATATAAATAAGAAAGTACCCCCACAAAATAACCTAATTAACTGTTATGTCCGTTTTTTCTGTAATCGTATCCCTTGTATTGGCTATCAACTTAATTCTTATTGTTTTTAGCGCCAATAAAGCCAAATAAAAAACTTCTTCCAAATTAATGAAAGAAGTTGGCTGTAATAAATAAAAATCAGGGGCACCCCTTTTATTACTTTTGTTGATATAAGATTTTTATTTTGCCGCCATGAGTTCTACATCAAAAATCAGCGTAGCGTTTGGAGGTATTACTCCGCCTGCACCTGCACTACCATATCCGAGTTCTGATGGAATTACAAAACGGGCCTTATCTCCTACTTTTAATAAACTAATACCTTCATCCCAACCCGGTATTACCTGTCCTATACCTAATTGAAAATCAATAGGTTGGTTCCGCTGGTATGAAGAATCAAACACTTGTCCGTTTGTTAATGACCCTTCATAATGAACCGATACTGTATTTCCTTTAATTGCCTGATTACCATTGCCAGCTTTGAGAATTTTATAGCGTAGTCCGGTGTTAGTTTTATCAAAACCGGCAGCAACTTCATCTAATTCTGCCTCTGCTTTATGCTTTTCTTCCTGTAATCTTTTTTCACGGGAACTTTCAAAAGTTGTAAAAGCTTCAACTGCATTCCAGGATTCTGCTTCACTTCCAATTCTGACAATTTCCAAACTATTAACTAAATCTCCCTGAGCAATTTCATCAACAACATTCTGACCTTCAACAACTTTTCCAAAAATCGTGTGCTTATTGTCTAGCCATGGAGTAGCAATATGGGTAATAAAAAATTGACTGCCATTCGTACCAGGACCGGCATTTGCCATTGAAAGTATTCCAGGTCCTGAATGTTTAAGGTCTGGATGAAACTCGTCATCAAATTTATATCCGGGATCTCCAGTACCTGTACCTTGTGGACAACCACCCTGAATCATAAAATCGGGGATTACCCTGTGAAAACTTAGCCCATCATAATAAGGTGTGTTTTTTGGTTTGGCAGTATTTTCCAGGTCTCCTTCTGCTAGCGCAATAAAATTACCCACTGTGCCAGGGGTCTTATCATGGGTTAATTTAACTGTTATTTCTCCTTTAGAAGTATTGAATTTCGCGTAAATTCCGTCTTGCATATCTCATTTTTTTAATAAGCTGCAAAGGTAATAAATTTAAATAAACGGACCTTTATTTGACCTTTCCAATCGCCTCTATTTAAAGTACTATGAATAGCCGGGAGGTATTATTTATCTGCTTCCGTACCTTCTGAAGCCATACCATATTTGTCAAATAAATACACTAAACTGGCCATGGTGGCCGCACCAAGCTCTAGTTCTCGCTTATTAACATGTTTAAATGTGTCAATCTCAGTATGATGGTGGTCAAAATATCTCTGGGAATCGGGTCGCAGTCCGGCCAGAACAATTTGGTCATTTTTTAGAGGCCTAATATCGGCTCCGCTTCCTCCTTGCTCAAATAAATGAACATAATACGGTTCAAAAAGAGGTTTCCAGCGTAAAATTCTGGCAAAATCCGTTTCAGGACAGTCAAAAGAAAAACCTCTTGGGGTAAAACCCCCTGCATCACTTTCTAAGGCAAATACATGATTCTCATTTTTATTTAAAGCGATCTCGGCGTAAGTTTTAGCACCCTTTAATCCGTTCTCTTCATTCATAAAAAGTACCACCCGGATTGTTCGTTTTGGCACATACCCTGTTGTTTTTAGTAATCTTAGGACTTCCATACTTTGTACGCAGCCGGCACCATCATCATGGGCGCCGTCGCCAAGATCCCAGGAATCAAGATGGCCTCCAACCAAAATAATTTCATCGGGGTGTACACTCCCTTTTATCTCCCCGATAACATTATAAGATTTAACATCCTGCAGTTGCCTGCAGTTTTGTTTAAAATAAAATTTTATTTCAGGATTTAGTTTTAAGGTAGTGCTTAACAATTCTGCTCCATTGGTACTTATAGCAGCGGCCGGAATTCTATTCTCTAAAGATATATCCCCATAACTCATGCCTCCGGCATGAGGATAGTCATCAAGGCGAAGATTCATCGAACGTACGATAATCGCCACAGCTCCATATTTTGAAGCTTCTTTAGCTCCTGAATACCTTTGATTAACACAAGAAGAATACGCTTCAAACGTATTAATAAGACTGGGATCCATGGGTTTGTTGTAAAAGACAATTTTGCCTTCAATTTTACTACGCCCGAGCTTTTCCAGTTCTTCAATACCATTTACTTCAATAACATTCGCTTTGATCCCTCCTGTTGGGGTTGCAATAGATCCACCTAAAGCGCAAATAGGTACGTTATTCGTAATTCCCGGTTTACTTTCAATATATGCAAATTCTGGCACTCCTCTGACCCACTTAGGAACAATTACCGGTTGCAACCAGACACGGTCCAGTCCCAGGGAATCCAATTTTTGTTTGGTATACTCAACAGCTTGTTCAGCCTGAACAGAACCTGTAAGGCGCCCTCCAATCTGATTGGATAAGTAATTCAACCAAGTGTAAGACTTCCCCTGGGTTAATGAAGCGTCATAAATTGCTTTTAACTGTTCTTTGTCGTCTGTTTGCGACCAGATTGGTCCAACCAATAAAATTATAAGAAGTAGACCTAAATATCTCATTTTTCTTTTTCCAATTGGGTTTTATAGATTTCAATATTAGCCTTTATTTCGTCATCAAGCTCCGGTTCCTTAATATCTTTGTATTTTTTTAACGATTCCAGCAAAATAGTGGCAACAATTAATCTAGAAGCTCTCTTGTTGTCAGCAGGAATAACATACCATGATGCGTTAGGTGTGGATGTCTTATTTATGGCTTCCTCATAACATCGCTGATAATTATCCCATAGTTTGCGTTCTTTTATATCACCCGGAGAGAATTTCCAATTTTTTTCTTGCAAACGCAATCTCCTCAATAATCTTTGTCTTTGCTCCTCTTTAGAGATATTTAAAAAGAATTTAAAAATAAGGGTTCCATTTTCTGTAATATGACGTTCGAAGTTGTTGATTTGTTCGTAACGTTTTTCCCAGAACTGTTCGTCTATATCCGCTACCGAATTAATATTTGGGATATTCTCGTTTAAAATATACTCGGGATGGACTTTAGTTACCAATACATTCTCATAATGAGTTCTGTTAAATACACCAAACTTTCCTTTTGGCGGAAGTGCGATATAGTGTCTCCATATATAATCATGATCCAGTTCTAGTTCCGTTGGAACTTTAAAACTGTGCACCACTACGCCTCTTACATTACAATCTTTAAACACTTCACGAATAAGGCTATCCTTGCCGGCAGTATCCATCCCCTGAAAACAAATCAGTACAGCATACTTACCATGTGCATATAGTTTATTTTGAAAATCACCCAAATCTTCACGTAATTTTTCTAGTTTCTTTTTTAGTTCCCTGTCTGCGCTTTCAAGATTTTCAGAAGTATTAAGATCTGCTAATTTTATATCAGAAACAATCTTGTAAGAGCTTATATCTATTTTCTTCATGGGTTGAATATATAATATTTTGTTGTCCTGAGAAAGACTCAATTTTAAAAATAGCCCTTTATCCTCAATATTGTACCATTCGCCCTTTAGTCGGTAAAGAACAGGTAATTAAACGAATAAATAAGGCCACAGGAGCACTGCGCTCTATCTTTATCACGCCTAAATTTTACATAATCAATACTTTAAGCTATGAAGGTCATATATACCGTTCTGATGTTCCTTATGCTATTCTCCATGTCTTCCTTCGATATGAGTAAGGCTTGTGATTATGCAGAATCAAATATTGGATATATCAAATCCCAGACTGAGCGTGCACTCGCAGCTGAAGATATTAATACTTCCCGTTTCTTTACATACAAAGCCCTAAATGCAATTGAAAAATCGAAAGAACAAATTGAAGCTTGTGGTTGCGATTATGCTAAGGAGAGCATTTACGAGGGCCTGGATAATCTAAAAAAGGCAACAAGGGTTACATCATTAAATAGTGCAAAAATTCTCTTAACACGCGCATTGGATAACTCTTTGGGAAGTCTTGAAGCTATTAGAGATCACGATGAACACCTCGGTGAAAGCATGTACGCCAATGATATGTTGGCAATGAATACAAAAACTGCTGAAAAAGAAAAATTAAGAATGGTAATGCCGGTGGGTGAGGAACTAGAAAGAAAAATTGATCTCTCACTTGTTAATTATCAAAATTCACTAAACGAAGTAGTAAACAGCGTAGAATGTAAAGAGGCCTTTGAGTTTGCCAGTAAGATTTATGAACATTGCGAACAGGAACTTCTAAAACCAAAACTTACAGAAGCTAAAAAGTATTACAATTTAAGAACGAAACAAATTACTGCCCTAGCCCTTGATAAACTTAAGGATTGTAATAAATAGTACAAAGGGAATTTTTGAAAGTGTGTTTGTTTTTTGCCGATGCCCTTACCTACTATTTACTTGCAAAAAGGGTAACATCTTCTTCAGAAATTTCATTTCCCCCAAGGATAATTAAGCGTTCCACTACATTTCTTAATTCACGAATATTTCCCGTCCAATCATAACTTTTTAAAAGCTCAAGCGCTTTTTTACTAAACTTTTTAGTAACTACACCTTGTTCAGCCGTAATTATAGAGGTAAAATGATCAATTAGGAGTGGAATATCTTCCCTCCGGTCATTTAGTGAAGGTACATTTATGAGTATTACAGCTAATCGATGATATAAGTCTTCTCTGAATTTTCCTTCTGCAATTTCTTGTTGAAGATCTTTGTTGGTAGCGGCTATCACACGCACATCAACCTTAATATCTTTATCCGTACCCACCCGTGAAATTTTACTTTCCTGCAAAGCCCTAAGTACTTTTGCTTGAGCAGAAAGGCTCATATCTCCTATTTCATCTAAAAAGATGGTGCCCTTATTAGCAGCTTCAAATTTACCGGCTCTATCCCTTACGGCCGAAGTGAAAGCTCCTTTAACGTGACCAAATAATTCGCTTTCAATTAATTCCGATGGGATTGCCGCACAGTTTACTTCAATAAAAGGCCCTCCACTTCGATCACTTTTTTCATGCAGCCAATGCGCTACAAGTTCCTTTCCGGTACCATTGGATCCCGTTATTAAAACTCTTGCATCCGTTGGTGCTACCTTTTCTATCATATCCTTGATGGTAGTAATCTCCTTGCTTTCCCCAATCATTTCATAACCCCTACTAACCTTCTTCTTTAAGATCTTGTTTTCCTTTACAAGTTGTTTTTTGTCCAGGGCATTCCTCACTGTAGTTAGCAGTCTGTTTAGATCAGGTGGCTTGGAGATGTAGTCGAAAGCCCCTAACCTCATTGTATTTACCGCAGTATCCAAATCCCCGTGTCCGGAAATCATGATAAATGGTATTTCCGGTCTTACTTTTTTTGCAGCCTGGAGCACTTCAACACCATCCATTTTAGGCATTTTTATATCACAAAGCGCCAGGTCATAATCGGTTTTTTTAATCATCTCAAGGCCATTTGAACCATTTTCTGCCTCATCTACTTCGTACGTTTCACTTTCTTCCGATAAAATTTTAACCAATACTCTGCGGATAGCCGCTTCATCTTCAATAACTAGAATTTTAGACATACTTTTAATTTTAAAAAATTGAAATTTTAAATCCGGCTTTCCAGTATATACCTCCAGCGTTTTTATCATTTAAGGTATAAACTTTTTCCCTCTTGTCATTTCTAAGCAAGCCACGCTGGTTCAACGTAACTCCTCCTATTCCATAAAATGATATACGCTTGCTTATATTATATTGGTAGCCCAAAGCCATGATAATCGCCGAGAGTGAAATAGAGGATCCTAATTCGCCATCGGGCAAAAGAATATCATTTTGAACATTTACAAAGTAACCATCCAAAAATAATGCCATTTGTAAAGTATGATTATCTTTTATGTGGTATCTAAGATCAGTTCTGGGGATTCCCAGGGAGTAAGACCAGGACCTGTGAAACCGTTTGTAATAATTGATAAGTGGGAGCGGAAAAGGAAGACCGGTGGTACTGTTATAGGTAAGTCCTAAAATTAACCTAAACGGCTTATCAAGATCCATTTTCTCCTTCCACATGGTCGCCGTAAGATTTAATAAAAAATCATCCCCCTGCAACCCATTTACCAAATTAGAGGCAATTCTTGGAGTCACAATACCAACAAACCGCCAATCTTCACTTACTTTAAAGATATAACCGGCATTGAAATCAATGACATAAAGCGTGTTTATCTCACTGGAATCAAATGGATATTCTTTAGTGATTTCAAAATCTATTAGATTAACCTCACCTCCCAGAACCAGATATTTATCCAAGCCAACTTTAATTGGAACATTTAGTAAAAATCGATAACGTGATGCATTGGTCCCCGAATCTCCCTTAGGAAGTGAAGTATATTCAACCCTAAGTATATCCGTACTTTGAGCAAACGAAACTTCACTTAACAAAAGTATAAAGGCCAAAACCCAGATATACCTGATCATATCACCGAGAACGCTTCTGCCATATTAAAATTTTAAATAGGTATTAATAATTATTTTTTAAATAAATGCACGTCTCGTTGTGGAAACGGGATAGTAATATTGTTTTGGCGGAACTCCGCATCAATTACATATCGAATTTCACTTTTTACCTTTAACGCAAGAAAAGTCTCATTTATATAAAAATGTAGCGAAAACAAAAGACCGGAATCTCCAAAATCATCAAAAAGCACAAATGGTAATGGATCTTTTAAAACTTTATTGTTCGATTTTAGGCTTGAAATCAATATTTCGGTAACCAAATCCACATTACTTCCATAGGCCAC
>Ga0316198_10000607_pt1 | contig 19392 bp, 17 predicted proteins | sample OudBieAanoxic_MG_FD_204935 | JGI IMG/M metagenome (GOLD analysis project Ga0316198, IMG submission 204935) | Coastal sediment microbial communities from Oude Bieten Haven, Netherlands - site A anoxic | ecosystem: Environmental > Aquatic > Marine > Coastal > Sediment | place: Netherlands...
CCGGTAGCTCTGCCGGCGCCAGCGGTGGCAAGAAAGACGCTACCACTGTCGGTAGCTACCACAAGGGCATGGCAACCTTCACGATCGCAAAAGGTGGCTTGATGTATCAAGCGACTGTCGGCGGCCAGAAATTCTCCTACACTCCCAAGTAATACTGAAATAGGCACGCACGTCGCTTCCGGCTGAATCAACCCTGATTCGGTCGGGAGCGACCGGTGACGTACCACCACGTGTCCGACATCGCCTGAATTATTTGCCAATCATAAAGCTGAACCCAGTTTTCCGAACAGATGGTTGAGTCCGAAATAAGCGGAAGTTCGTCGGTGCATCCTCGAAGGGCCGGTTATGGCCGAATTTCCCCCTTGCCGACCGAGCAAGAACAGCGAGCAAGAGGGTGCTGGGAACGGCAGGTTTGCACCCGAAGGTGCTCGTTCAGTAGTGGCTTATATCAGTGCCTGAACGGAATCCAGGAAATCCAATAAATACAGAGCACTGCAATTAAAAGTCAAAGATGAAGAATTCTGTGGTGGGCATCAATAGCAAACGCACGAAATCGCATTGAAATATATGAGATAATATCTTTTCAATAAACTTCAAGAATCGGTTTTTCGAGAAATCTTAGTCATGCGCCATACCCTATCACCTCAACTTCAACTCGGCGAACACGACGTCTCTACCATCAAGTTCGACGCTCTTTCCCGAGACGATATCCCCCAGCTTATACGCGGGTTGCAACACCTATACGACGATAAAGAGGATCGCGATGCGGTGTTAGAGCTGTTGAAAGAAAACATGCTGGAAACAGTCGATGCGGATACGGGTCGCCCAGGCATGAGAGGGAATCGAGTTTTTCCAAGCCCATGCCGAGCGGCAGATCAACCAGATTCATCGCCGTGTGATCCACGATGAAGTCATCCCGCACGGAGAAAAAGTATTCTCTCCATTCGAAGAACCTACCGAATGGATCGTCAAAGGCAAGGCCGGAGTGCCAGTGGAACTTGGCTTGCGGGTCTGTGTACTCGAAGATCACATGGGCTTTATTCCCCACCACAAGGTCATGCAACAACAAACTGACGATAAAATCACCGTGGACATGGTGCGCGAAGCTCAAGTGCGTTATCCCTTGCTATATGCTTGCAGTTTCGATAAAGGCTTCTACACTCGGGACAACCTGGAGCGCCTTGAGTCATTGCTTGAACAGACGACACTGCCCCAAAAGGGCAAATGGTCAGAAGCGGACCGAGCGCGTGAAAGTGACGAGGCATTCGTTGCCGCACGTAAGCAGCACTCCGCCGTTGAATCAGCCATCAATGCGATGCAAGTGCACGGATTGGATCGTTGTCCTGACCATGGCATCGAAGGCTTCGAACGCTATGTAGCCCTCAGCGTGCTCGGGCGAAACCTGATCAAGATCGGTGCTGTGCTACAGCACCGCGAACGTGAACAGCTACAACGACAACGCCTCGCGGCGTAAATCGTAGATCAGATGCGTTATTGAGAGCCCAGGGGTTAATCTGTCTCCAGGTGAGGTACTGTACAAATATTGGCCATTTACCACGTTGATATTGTTCCTATTTTGCTCCGCGGCTGACGAACTTGATGGGATTTTAAGCTGCCCCGCCAGCTACTGGCGGGTGTTTTACGGAAATCTGAGGTTTCCGTTCAGGCACTAGTTAGTTGTAAGCAATTATTCTAAAAAGGTGTTGACGGGTTGATGGGGGCGTATATGTTTATCGCATCATTTCTGAACACCCCCGCCCGGAAGGGCGTAGTGAGGGCTCGGAAAACAAGGTGAAACGCTGCGGCGCGTCTTTGTTTTCTCAGTCCTTTTTCTTGCCCGCCGCAGTCCACTTCGACACTACTTGAAGAGGGAAGTACGCAATGCAAAAAGCAGAACTAGATAACACTAAAAAAACAGTACCACCACCCGGCAATGCGAGGTTCATATTTAAATAATGCAGTGCTGCCGACGGTGACGCCAGGGTTGAATTACAAAGCACTGGATCAGGTACACATTGAAGGGGAAGCGCAGGTGGCGTAACTGGAGTTCATTGATTCTGAGACAGACGCCAAGTGGAAGGTGCAGCTCTAACAGGCACTTCTTGCATATTGCAAGCTGGATACCCTGGCAATGGTCGAAATGGCGAGATTCTATGCGGGTCAAGATACCTGAAATCGTGGGGCCAGGGAATCTGATCGGTAATGGTTGATCCGACTTGGCATCTCATGCAGAAATGGGTAGAAGGTAGCTATCGAGAACAAGGAAGGGGAATCTTTTGCGTCAGGAACGTCTGCAGCGCATGGTCCAGATGCTGAAGACACATCGTGTGGTCACTCGGCAGACGTTTCTGGAACGGTTTGAAATCTCACTGGCCACCTTCAAGCGCGATCTGGAGTATCTCCGTGACCGCCTGGGCGCACCCATCGTCTGGGATCGCGAACGCCGTGGTTACCGATTTGACCTGTCGGGTGCCGAGACGGAGACATTCGAGTTGCCGGGCTTATGGTTCAATAGCCGGGAGATACATGCGTTATTAACGATGCACCAGTTGATTGATGAACTGCAGCCCAGCCTGCTCACTCCACATATTGAACCGCTTAAAGATCGTATTGAAAGCCTGCTGGAAGGAGAAGCGCATAGCAGCGACGAGGTACGCAAGCGTATTCGCATCTTTCACATGAACGCGCGCCCCGTGGAGCCAGAGCATTTCGAGGTGATCAGCAGTGCAGTGCTCTCTGGAAGGCGGCTCACCGTGATTCACTACAATCGAAGGCGTGATGAAGAAACAGAGCGTGAACTGTCACCACAGCGGCTGGTCTACTATCGCGATAACTGGTATCTCGATGCCTGGTGTCATCTTCGAAAAGGCATACGCAGTTTCAGTGTAGAGACACTGCGCGAGGCTGTCCCGTTGGATAAGAAAGCTCGCAAGGTGGCAGGGAAAATACTGAACGAGACACTGGCTTCAGGCTACGGTATCTTTGGTGGCCGCGATACGCAGACGGCGAGATTGCGTTTTACGCCCGAACGCGCCCGCTGGGTCGCGACTGAAACCTGGCACCCCAGGCAGAAGAGCTGGTTTAACGATGACGGGAGTTATGTGCTGGAATTCCCCTACAGTGATGATCGCGAGTTGGTCATGGATATCCTAAAACAGGGTCCCGCTGTTGAGGTGATCTCGCCAGCATCGCTGCGTAAGCGGATTCGTGAACAAGCCCGCGCGATTGCCGACCAGTACTCATAGTCTTGTGTGGCTCGCTTAGTGAGCCACTTACTGCCGCAGACTAGCCACCTCAATCAACGGAGGTGGTCATGCAGCAAATAAAATTAGTTACAATGGGGCTGGGTGGCATGTGGTTGCTGGTCGGCCTGCTGATGGCTTGTTCCATAGCCGGCTTCACGTGCCTCGCATCCCTTGCAGTGATGGAAACGCCGGTTAACGGAATGCTGGGCCCCATTGGGTTTTCCAGCGACTGGATCCGGCGGTTGCCAGCGGGTCAAAGGCTATCCGTAGCCTGGGATCGAGCGATGCCAAGGGGTTACGAGCGTATCTATCTGTATCAAGGTGGCGAAATCATCGGCTCCCTTCCTGAATCTCCGGTGGCGATTAAGGTCCGCGAAGCACTTGCTCACCGACGTCCTGTTCAGGTTACTGTCGTCAAGCTGGAACCGCAGGACCCAGCGTATGGTCTCAGGGTGCGCGTTGCGTTTGAGGCAGCGGTCCAGCAGCACCGGTCGCCGATCGCTGTTCAGGCGCTCAATGGCGGGTATTCTTTGATGTGACGGGGAGGCTGGGACAGGCATTCTGTAACGTCATCAGTATCCCTCAGGTTCCAGAAAAAAGGTGGCTGGCAGGGTGTCGGTGGCGAATTCCTATTCACGTGATTGCAGGGGATTGTATGCGAGAGATAGCGGGCTACGACCTGATATGCTTTTTGAAGGAGGCAGAATGTTGTGTTCTGGCAGGAAATGCTCGTTTCTCAATGGCTAATATAACTAGCCGCTGGCACAGATCACCTGGTATTAAACCAGGTGCTTGGGTTGGTCACGTGAATTGACTCTCATTCCCGATACTCAGACTGGCGCGGGAAATGTCAACCAGACGCGTGCCGCACGAAGTTCGAGGATCGCCATGCGCTCATGGAGGCCGTAATGCGGCCGGTCGTTCTCTGGCGCCAGTCGCCCCCTCGCATTGATGCTATCGGCAGCCAAGGCACGCGCGTAGACGATGGCGTAGTGGGCCAATGCGATTGCATGGAGTCCCGCCGACTTAACGCAGTCCTGCCAGCCCTTGGGAAGATGAATCCGTGGTGGCTGCGCGTTGGCAAGCATCGCGACCTCCGAAAACGAGTTCTTGAAAGTGCCCGGCTGAAGGATGCAATAACGCCTATCGATTCATAAGGTTACAGTACGAATGATGAACGGAAAGATTCGCTGGACCAGGACACTCGGTTTACATTGGATGAGTTTTGGGAATACCGAAATGAAGTTCTATACGGCAGAGTGTAAAACACATAACAAGGCGCTCGTGTGGGGCGCAAGCGCGACAGCGCGCAGCGTCCCACAGCTTAATCGTTCAATGTCCGTTTTCTTAGACTTTTCCAGTCCATGAATGACAAGAAGTGGCCGAAAGTGCTCGTTTAGTGATGGCTAATATAACGGATCACTAAACGGGGACTTCCGACCCTTTATAGTTACTCCGTCCCGCTCTGTGATACTCGACACAGCTGGCAGGTAGCTGTCAGTGAGAGCAGGACATGCACCCGCGGACTACGAATATTTCGACCCAAACATCCGATGTTTACAACTTTAGCTTCGAGTCCACGGGTGCTTTGAGTTCACCAACGAATACTCAGGGCTTGCCGTTGCACCGGCTCACCTATATTGCTTTCGAAGAACTCAAGACTGCATGTCCCTTATTGTTAACATAGCATCTTGCAGACAATCCATGAACACTCTAACCGACAACGCGTTTACGGCTTACGTTGGCATTGACTGGGCGGACGCAAAGCATGATATTTGTGTACAGGCTGAGGGTGATCAACAGCGGGAGTTCGACTGCATCTCGCATCAAGTGGACCAGATCGATCAGTGGGCGCAGTCGCTTCATGGGCGATTTGGTGGCGTTATCGCTGTCGCGCTGGAGTTGTCCAAAGGCCCCGTAGTCTATGCACTACAGAAGTATGACTTCTTCGTGATCTTCCCGGTTAATCCATCAACGTTGGCGAAGTACCGCGAAGCATTTACACCCAGTCGCGCCAAGGATGACCCGACAGACGCAGAGCTTGCCCTGGACCTTCTGGTCCGCCACCCTGAACGCTTCGCGCCACTAAAGCCGCAAAGTGTCGAGATGCGCACGCTGGTCTGCCTGGTTGAGCAACGACGAAGCCTGGTCAATGACAAAATCCGCATCACCAACCGATTGCGCAGCGCGCTGAAACAGTATTATCCGCAAATGCTCGAGTGCTTTGAGTATCTGGATACGATATTGGTTTGCGACTTCATTACCCGCTGGCCAACGCTCAAGCAGGTCAAACGGGCGAGAAAGAACACCCTGGAAAAGTTCTTCCATGCGCACAACATGCGGTTCTCTCACGTTCTCGATGCCCGCCTGAAGTCGATCAAGGCAGCGATGCCACTCACACTTGATGCGGCGGTCGTCACGCCGTATAGCTTACAGGCGCTCGTGCTTACCGATCAGCTGCGGGTCAGCTTACAGGCCATCCATCGTTATGACGATGAAATTGCTGAACTCGCACCGAAGCCCCCCGATTATGGTTTGTTCAGCGCATTGCCCGGTGCCGGCCCGTCGCTGGCACCCCGACTGCTGGTTGCTTTCGGTGAACAGCGCGGGCGTTTCGACAGCGCGGCAGCACTACAGAAGTACTCTGGTATTGCACCGGTGACTGAGCGGAGCGGTAAAAAGCATTGGGTCCATTGGCGATGGCAGTGCCCGACCTTCCTGCGACAGACCTTTGTCGAGTGGGCCGCTCAGACGATCAACAAGTCGTTCTGGGCCGGTGCGTACTATCGACAGCAACGCGATAAAGGTTGTACCTACCAGGCCGCTTTACGCGCCCTGCCATTCAAGTGGATCCGCATCCTCTACCGTTGTTGGCAGACCAGGACCCCATACAACGAATCAGTCTACCTGAATGCGCTGAAATACCGTGGATCACCGCTTCTCAACCCATCCACAACCGTTAAAATGACCTGACGGACTGACTCAGGGCGTGAAGACGACATTCGCCGATCGATAGCGTAATTAATGTAGTATACTGTTTTAGTACCTAAAAGTTAAGATTGGGGTTGGTGTTCAAAGTCTCGATTCCTGATCTTCATGGAAATTTCTCCAAAGCAGACATCCGGAAGGATTAAATACGAAATATTTAGACTATATGCCAAAATTATCGGTTTGGTTTCCAACCGTTACGTATGATAGAAAGTGCAATAATTGCGGGTTATCAATTAATATTAGTTAGGCCATTAAGCGTTCAAACTAAACGGAGGTATAAATGAAGAAAAGACATCGCATACAGTTTCCGAAGGCAGAATTAACCAGTTCCAATCAAGACGAAGTTTATTTCTATCTTCAAGGATCGGGCAGTGATAGGAAAATAAAGTTTCACGACTACAATGAAATTTATCAGATAGAAGGTCTGTATGAGCAAATCTTTTATGATCGCCTTAAGTGCGTGTCTCCTTCTAAAGTGGCCTCATTACTCGAATCTGCGGTAAAACAGTATCAAAATAATTTTAGTGAACTGCGAATACTGGATTTAGGTGCCGGCAACGGCATGATGGGTGAGGAGCTAAAAAAACATGGTGTTTCGCGTTTAGTAGGCGTAGACATAATCCCTGAAGCGTATGATGCAACAATCCGAGATAGACCGGGGGTATATGATGCATATTACGTTGAGGATTTCACGAAGCTGGATGATGAGAAAAGAGAAGAAATAATTTCATGGCAATGTGATTGCATGGTAACAGTTGCAGCACTAGGTTTTGGCGACATCCCGGCAAAAGCATTCTTAGAGGCGTTTAATATAGTTAAGAGCGAAGCATGGGTGGCGTTTAATATCAAGGATACCTTCTTTGATGTAAGTGATGAAACAGGATTCTCAAAAATGATTCGGGAATTAATTTTCTCGAAATATCTTGAAATTTACTGTATTGAACGTTATAGGCATAGATTATCAATTGAGGGTGAGCCTTTATACTATTTTGGCATTACAGGTTGGAAAACGTCAGACGTTCCTGATGAGTTTTTAGAGTCAAAAGGCATCATGACCTAAAAACAGTTTCTATGGCAGAGTAATATGGCGTTTTTCGTCGAGCTGTAATTTACTGTCAAACAAATTTGCGTTGCCAACCGTTTTTTGCAGTATTTAAAGTTCTGACAGTTAGGTACTAGTAGAAATTATTCACCATATTACTAAAGCTGAATATCCACGATCGTTGCAATCCGGTGTGCACCAAGAAATTCTAATCTCGGTTGCAGCGTTGGGGATGATTTGATGGACCTAAGAGGTAACAATGAACAGCGTGACTAGCAAACAGCCGGGCATGCTACCGGAAAGACGCACTCTATTGCAGTCGATGTTAGAAGACTTGTATCACTCATTCCGACATAATGCGGACGGCGTAATAGCTAATCACTTGCCTGAATTATCCCAGGCCGATCCAAATTGGTTTGGATTATGCGCAGTGACCCTGGATGGTACGGTGCTGGAAGCGGGCGATAGTCGCATTGCGTTTACGGTTCAATCGATCGCCAAGCCGTTGATACTTGCGCTTGCGTTGGAAGACCATGACACCGATACCATCTTGCATAAGATCGGTGTTGAGCCCACCGGGGAACGGTTTGATTCGATTCTGTATTCAGAGGATCAGGAAAACCCCAAGCTGAATCCGTTCATGAATGCTGGTGCGATTGCCACACTTGAGCTGATTGACGGGCAAAACCTGGAAGAACGCTTTACACGAATTTGCGGTTTATTACAGCGTTTTTTATCAAAGCCCATAGTTATGGATCAAAATGCGTTAGTGTCGCGTCGTTTGTACGATCATCACAATCGCGCCATTGCTTACCTGTTGCTTAGTCGGGGGCTAATTAAGGGACCAGTGGAAGACCTTCTCGAACTTTATCAGCGGATATGTTGTATTTCGCTGGACTGTCAGGATCTGGCTACTATTGCAGCTGTATTGGCTAACGCGGGAGTTCATCCGACAAGCAATAAACAAGTGTTGCCCGCCGAACATGTCAAAACCATTCTATCGGTTATGCAGACCTGTGGTATGTACGAGTTTTCAGGTCAATGGGCTTATCGCGTGGGCTTGCCGGCGAAAAGTAATTTATGTGGCGCTATGCTTGTGGTCGCACCGGGTCAATTCGGTTTTGCCGTGTATTCTCCACCCCTTGATGAAGTGCATCAAAAAAGTGTGCGCGGCTTGAAAGTGTGCGAAGCCTTATCAAGGAAATTTTGCCTGCATATGTTCCATACTGGCACATGTAAAACGCCTTTAACAAAAATTCAACACACTCAAAACCACAACGACCATGACATAAACCAATTGCTAACACGAATTCATGAGCGCACCAAAGGAGGTGTTGACGGCAGTTGTTACAATATCGCCCCCGATGTGTTTACCGTCGATCCAGATGCGCACGCCATTTGTATTACAACTGTGGACGGTCGCCGCTTCGCGGCAGGAAATCGTGAGGCGCCATTTTTGATCCAGTCCATCTCGAAAGTATTTGCTTACGGACTGGCACTGGAAGATCACGGCCGTGAGGTGGTGTTGCAAAACGTCGATGTGGAGCCCAGCGGTAATCCCTATGATGGGATCATTCGTCTGGAACAGCGCTCGAAACGCCCGCATAATCCAATGGTCAACACGGGTGGCATTGCCACGACTGCCTTGATTAAAGGTGAAGGTCCAGCACAACGATTAGACCGAATACTGCGCATGTATGAGCGCTACATAGGGCATGAAGTTCATATCGATATGCGCACTTACCTGGCCGAAACCAAGTCAGGCGATCGCAACAAAGCCATTGCTTATCTGTTACGCCATTTTGGCTTGTTGGAAAATGAGGTGGACGATGCCCTGAGTCTTTATCTGCAGCAATGTAGTGCTGTTATCAACTGTGAAGACCTTTCCACCATGGCGGCAACATTGGCTAATGGCGGTGTCAATCCACTCACTAACCAACGGGCGATACAAGAAGATTATGTTGGTGACTTACTTACCGTCATGTATACCTGCGGCATGTACGATTTCGCCGGTGAGTGGAGTTACCGCATCGGCTTGCCGGCAAAAAGCGGTGTAAGTGGCGGAATACTTGCGGTTGTGCCCGGTCAAATGGGTATCGCTGTTTATTCACCACGACTGGATCTGCACGGCAACAGCATTGCCGGCATTACGGTACTTGAATCCATCTCCGCTGAACTGGATCTACATATTTTTTCCTGTAGGTAATGGCGTTCACCAGACAGCTCCAGGCAATGATAATCAGTCGATTTGCCAACGGCCCACGTTAGCCAGCACTTCCTGGGGCCGCTCAAACTGCTCCATGAGCAGGCTGTGGTAGAAACACTCTTCGGTTGAACGCAAACGATCGGTTGCAAAGCGTGATTTATATGCTTCAGTATCAATACCCGACGCTGTGCGCCTCAACACCTCTGGCAACAGGTCGACCATACCGCTGCCTTCATCGAACTGCTCTTTATTACGCCAGGTAATGTCAGCTGGTAACAAATCCTCAAACGCCTTGCGCAAGATCCATTTTTCAGTACGTCGGCCATCGTCTTCGGTATGAAGCTTGAACCGTGGTGGTACAGTCTGTGCCATGGCAATCACGTCGGTATCGAGAAACGGTACCCGCGCCTCAATAGCATGGCGCATGGTCATGCGGTCCACCCGTTGCAGGTTGATATTGTGCAGTTGTGTTATCGAACGACGCAATTCCTTGTGTAACGTTTCATCGTCGGTAATGCTCTTGTGATAGCTATAGCCGGCAAACAATTCGTCGGCGCCTTCTCCGGTGAGAATGACCTTCACCTTGTCGGCTGCCAGGCGCGCGGCGAACCAGGTGGGAATCGCGCTGCGCACCAGGTCCTGGTCGAAGGATTCCAGGTGGTAAATGATCTCGGGTAGTTCTTCGATTACCTCAGTGGCAGTGTACACATACTCATGATGGATAGAACCAATGTGACGGGCGACGCGACGTGCGGCTGCCAAATCACGCGAGCCTTCGTTGCCTACAGAAAAGGTGTGAAGCTCGGGCATATATTGTTTTGCGACCGCCGCAATGATACTGCTGTCGAGCCCGCCCGAAAGAAATGCACCTAAAGGCACATCACTCAACAAGCGTTTCTTCACTGCCGCCTCTATGGTCTCACACACCTGACGAGTGTGGACCTCCAAATCCAGTTCTAGCGGAACTCGATCTGGCACTTCATAATAAGTATGAAAACCGCTCCTGGAGTCGTAAAGGGTGCCGGGCGGAAACTCTTTGATATTCTCGGTCAACGGCGTCAGTGCCTTGAGTTCCGAGGCAAAGTACATCGTCTCGGTACCGTCTTCACTTTTCTGACGTCCATAGTACAATGGCTTGATGCCGATGCGATCACGCGCCAGCACCAGTCGATCTCCCTCAGAAATGGCAAAAGCAAACATACCGTCGAGTAACCGCGGGGCCGACAATCCGTGCTCCTCAAATAGGTGGAGAATGGTTTCGCTATCGCTGTGGGAGATGAAGTTATGGGCTGTGCCAAGTTGTTTGCGCAATTGTGGGTGGTTATAGACCATACCGTTGGCTACCAGCGTAGCGCTGTGATCTTCATTGTGAATTGGTTGCTGGCCGTGATCCGGGTCCATAATGGCCAGTCGGATATGACCCAACACCCCTTGGTTAAGTTGGACATGCATCCCGTGACCATCCGGTCCACGGTGGCGCAACGCATCGATCATACTCTGCACCTTCGATTTATCGAGGTCTCCCCAAATTCCTACAATTCCACACATAAAAACTACCTCGAGTTACTTGCACGTATTAGCCGTAAACTGTGTCAGTATATCCGTTTTTGTGTTGGAAATATGCTGATTGCATCCCGCATTCCTTGAGCACCGTCGATAAAACCAGCACACTGCGTGTATGTTGGTAATCTCACAAGTTTCTAAACTCTACGGCGATGCCCCGGCTCTGGCACCGACTGATCTTCAGGTTCCTGGCGGCGAAACTCTAGTACTCATAGGCCCCAGTGGCTGCGGTAAGTCCACTTTACTGCGCCTGATTGCAGGTCTTATCCAGCCGGATTCTGGCAGTATCACTTTCGAAGGAACCAGATTATCGTCTGAAAATATTCTCCAGATTCGACAGCGAATGGGCTACGTTATTCAGGAAGGTGGCCTGTTTCCCCATCTCACCGTACGCGATAACGTCACAGTCATGGCGCGCTATCTACGCCGCGATGCAAGCTGGATTGATCGCCGCCTCAACGAACTCGCCCAATTGGCGCGGATACCTGAGGAAATGTTGAAGCGATTTCCAGCAGAGCTATCCGGCGGACAGCGCCAACGTGTCAGCCTCATGCGCGCACTGATGTTGGATCCGGATCTGTTGCTGTTGGATGAACCGCTGGGTGCACTAGACCCCATGATTCGTTACGAGCTGCAACAGGAACTCAAAGCTATCTTTGGCCAACTCGGCAAGACCGTCATTATGGTTACCCACGACATCGCCGAAGCGGCTTTTTTCGGGCAGACCCTGGTTCTAATGCGGGATGGACGCATCGTGCAAACAGGTCCCTTTAAAGAACTGGCCCAAACACCGGCCGAACCGTTCGTCGAACAATTCATCACCGCACAACGTGAACCCATGGCGCAGCTCGTTGAGGCACTCAAATGAAAGCGAAACAAAGGATAGGCGTGATGCTGTTGGGATTTTGCGCCTTACTGGTGCATCCCGTTGTCAGTGCCGAGGCAGCGGTGAGCATTACTGTCGGCTCCAAAGGATTTACCGAATCGGTCATCTTAGGCGAGATGCTCAGACACCTGGCTCGGCAAACAGGCATCGAGACTCACCATCAACGCCAACTGGGCGGTACACGCGTATTGTGGAACGGATTACTCAGCGGTGAGATCGATGCTTACCCCGAATACACTGGCACGTTGTTACAAGAGATTCTGGTCAAGGAAAACCTGCAAACCGAGGCTGAACTCAAGCAGGCTCTGACGACACGTGGCCTGCGAATGACGCCTCCGCTCGGCTTTAACAACACCTATGCCATAGGGATGAAGGCAGAGCTTGCCGAACGACTCAAGCTACGCACTATTTCTGATTTAAAAAACCATCCCGAACTTGTACTGGGTTTCGGTAACGAATTTATGGATCGGGCTGATGGCTGGCCGGGTCTGCAGCAAGGTTACCAATTACCTCAACAAAAGGTTCGGGGACTGGACCATGATCTGGCCTATCGCGGTATTGAATCAGGCACGCTACATGTCACCGATCTTTACGCTACGGATGCGGAAATCGCCTATTACAAGCTCCGGGCGCTTGAGGATGATCTAAATTACTTTCCCGTTTATAACGCTGTCATTCTGTATCGTGCCGATGTCGAACAGCGTGCACCCGAAGTCGCGGCGATGTTCAATCGACTTGCCGGTCGCATTCATGCGCCGACAATGAGCAGGATGAACGCCCAGGTGAAACTGAACGGCGAACCTGAGTCCGCGGTTGCAGCAGGATTTTTGAAACAAGCGCTGAATCTGGACGTGGACTATCAGATACAGACCGCATGGCAACGATTCTGGCAGCACACCGGTGAGCATTTGGTGCTGGTCGGCATTTCTTTGTCCGCGGCAATCCTTTTTGCTGTTCCGCTGGGTATCCTGGCGGCACGCCGTGAACGCCTTGGCCCGATTGTGCTCGGCGTAGCTGGCATCCTTCAAACGATTCCTTCTTTAGCGTTGTTTGTCTTCATGATCCCGCTACTTGGCATCGGCGGACCACCCGCGATCATGGCTTTGTTTCTCTATAGTCTGCTTCCCATTATTCGCAACACCTATGCCGGACTCAAGGATATCCCGCCAGCTATCGTCGAATCAGCACAGGCGCTCGGATTACCGTCGCGTGCTAGGCTACGCGTCGTGGAGTTGCCATTGGCCACGCGCGCCATTCTCGCTGGAATAAAAACTTCGGCGGTGATCAACGTGGGCACTGCTGCGCTTAGTGCCCTCATTGGCGCTGGCGGATACGGTCAGCCCATACTCACCGGTATACGACTCGATGATATAGGCTTGATCCTGCAAGGTGCTATTCCCGCTGCAGCGCTAGCGCTGCTAGTGCAAGGGTTATTTGAACTGATCGAGCGTGGGTTATTACCGAAAGGCCTTCGAATACAGACGAGCGAGGTAAAGTCGGCAAGTTAGGGAAATGTAAATACCGTGGATTTCGAGATAAGACCCGAACGTATACCCTGAGTTCATTTTGGTAATGACGCGGTGTCCTGGTCCAGCGAAAGTTTGCGTCCATGCTTGCCTGGCAAATGACTGGACGATGTCTGTGTCAGTCGGCATCATCACAGCACAGATGCTTCAAGATGCCCACCTGACGGACATCGGAGCACAAGGAAAACAATCGACGCCGTCCGGTGCCGCCGATGACGAGATTTGTCTAAACGCTTTGTCTACGCCGCGCGTCTCAAAGCAACAATCGGCAGGTGCTTCCGACCCATATGATAGCGCACATCAAGGCGAACGGGTGCGCCGCAGTGGCCGGCGATCGGTGCGTGCGGCGATGCGCATGGCGCACTGCGCGGCCACTTAAACCGTGGCTCGACTCGAGGACGCTCACACGCCGGTGAGATTCCATGATACATCTCATACGGCGTCTTGCCATGGAGTGCCGAGTGAGGGCGACTTTGATTGTACCGGTTCGAAAAAAAACGTTAGCTCCTGGTGTAACGCCTCCCTGCGACGTGGCACGAGAATGATGCGCGTGCATTCGTTCTTGAAGCTCAGGAGGAATCCTTCAATGAGTGCGATACTCCTGTGCTGGCCAACAGCACCGAAGCGGGGTGTGATCCCGTGGTGATCACACCAATCCTTGAACACGCTGCACCAGAACTGCTGGCCCTTGTCGCAGAAGATATATTTCGGAGTGGCACTGGCGGTGTGAATGGCGTATTCGAGGAATTGCGAAACCGATACGGCTGTGGGATTGTTCCTGAAGGTTTCAAATCCCATCACGCGTCGCGAGTGGTGGTCGATGACCGCCGCCGCCCACCAACAAAACGGCCAGCACTGGGGTAGTGCGAACGGCAACCACGGTGCCCAAAAGCCCATAGATGTCGGCACCGCGGTAAGATCGACATGCCAGACATGATTAGGCCGCTTTGCTGTTACGACGCGAGTGGACGGTGCTGCATCTCCGGGGTCAGATTGTGGCGCTTCTTTCAAGATCCGTCCGACCGTCGTGACCCCCAAATGTAACCCAGCCCGGCAGAGCGTCTCGGCGATCTTGACCTTGCCCATGGCGGGGCTCAGGGTTTTCAGCCGCTGCACGATGTAGCGGACGAAGTCCGGGAACTTATTCACTGGTTCGCGCAGTTGCAACAGGGCATTGGCGCCTTGATCATCGATGCGCTTCAGCCATGATGCAATCGTGGCCGGCGTGACGAGGAAGGTGTCGGCTGTTTGTTTGACGGACCAGCCACGCGCGGCACGAAGTTCGAGGATTGCCATGCGCTCATAGGGGCCGTAATGCGGCCGGCGCTGAGGCGCGATCTGCGCTATTCGGGTGTCCTTGATGCGGAGTTCTTCGCGCAGCAGGGCACACGCTTCGTGGAGCCGATCGTTTTCCGCCGCGAGTCGCACCCGCGCATTGATACTATCGGCGGCCCGGGCACGCGCGTACACGATGGCGTAGTGGGCCAGCGCGATCGTATGGAGTACCGCCGACTTAACGCAATCCTGCCAGCCCTTGGGAAGATGGATCCGCGGTGGCTGCGGATTGCTGGGCATCGTGACCTCCGAAAATGAGTTCTGTAAGAATCCGATGTCGTAGGATACAATAACTACAATAATTTCCGAGAGCTATGACGCGATCGGCGGGCACAAACATTCGCTGGACCAGGACACCGTCATGGATTTTTCCGCGTTCGCTGTGGTCGACGCCGACGGTTCGGGTGTCGCGGCTGCGGACGTACATTCTCAGCGCGCACGAACACGCCCTGCTTCGGTCTAGGGTGCTGGTGGCCTGCATTCGAACGGGTCGCCCATATGAGTGTCGAAGGCATGAGTTGCGCCGCGAACGCGCGGATCGAAGGTATCGCCTGGCATACGGCCGAGCGATGGTTGGCCAAAGCAGCAGAGCTTGCTCAACGGTTCAACGAACGCCACATTCATGGGATCCCTCTCGTCGAGCTTCAAGCCGACGAGCTGAGAACGTTTGCGCCCTGCAAAGCAAAGCCCACTTGGGTTTTCACAAGCATGGAGGTGTGCTCACGGCTATGGTCTTCAACGGTCGTCGGGCGGCGCAGTTACGCTAATACAAAAGCCTTGTTCAGTGATACACTGCTTCGCGGCGAAATAGTTGGAACACCATTGATTATGACGGATGGCTTCGAGTTCTACGAACGCGTGATCCGTAGGCTGCTCGGTGTTGCTTGCATCTACGCACAAGTCATCAAGACTTGGCGGAAAGACCGCGTCACACGAGTGGAGCGTCGAGCGATTATCGGCACGACCCGACGACTGGAGAAGGCGCGCGCGAACACGGCGTATATCGAGCGTCTCAATTTGACAATCCGGCAATCGGTCGCCTATTTGCGTCGACGCAGTCCGACCCATGCGCGTTGTGAGCGGAGATTGCACCGGCAGCTCGAACTCGCGCGATGTCACTACAATTTCATTCGCCGCCATACCGGTTTGCGGTTCGGACGGGAGCTTCGGACGCCGGCCATGGTCGCCGGTCTCCGCAACCGGGTGTGTAGTTGCCGGGATGTCTTCGCGTTCGCTTAGATCAACAGCGGATGAACGAAGTACCTGTTTTTAGGTAATATTTAGCAATTCGCGTGGGACAGAGTGGTCATTCAACAGAGACGCTAATTGCACTATTTTTTGTAGTGCTAATTTAGATTGGCATTTGGTGTTTCGGCGCCAGTCTTAAGTTAGCGGTTTCGGGTGATAATTCTAAATCCGCCACCTACAGGGGATTGCCAGCGTGTGATATCCTAGCTAGTCAATGCCTGTTTATTAGGACTGTCTCATACGGACGTCTGGTCAGTGCGTGGACTTGAGGTGGTCATACCGTGGGTAGCTTGGTTCGCAACAATCGGGTAACAGTTTTGAGATAACAAATTTGAGGATAATTTAATGTTCATGAGCAATCCCTTTTCCGAGCTTTCGGCGTTTATATCACCCATGGTTATGCAGGGTTATATCGTATTGATGGTCCTGCTGGTGGTAGGCGGTACAGTACTTGATATGATCCATAAGAAAAGTGCGCAGTACTTTTTCGAGAATGCGAAAAAAGCGAAAAAGAGCGCGAAGCGGTCTGTGGGCGCTGGTGAAAAGGCATCAATTGCCGTTCGGGTGCTGGTTAATGAAGTGTTAACTTCCGGTGAGTTCTGCAATGTGAAACGCAGACTTTCCCATCTTTTGACCATGTATGGCTTCATTATTTTCGTCGTTACGACCGCCATCATGATTTTTGCCTATCCGACGCCGGCGACGCCCACGCCAGCCATCCTGCCACAACTCTGGCATATCGGTGCGCTAATGCTGGCCGTCGGCGGCTACTGGTTCTGGTTTTTTATTCGAGTTGATGTGTCTGCAGAAGGCCTTCGCTGGTATCGCCTGGAACGTGCGGATCTTTTTATTGTCTCACTACTTGCTACCGCGACATTCGGGTTAATCTGGTCTTTCACGCAGTCGCAGGGCATTACCGGATGGTCAACCTTTTTCTTCGTGTTGTTCATCATTGCAAGCACAACACTTTTTGGCAGCGTGCTGTGGTCGAAGTTCGCTCATATGTTCTTCAAACCTGCCGCCGCTTTTCAAAAACATGTTACCAGGGCAGATGGTTCAAGAGAGAATTTACCCGCTGATTACGATCTGACAGATCCTGCAGTACAAGCAAAATTTCCGGATATCCCGGAATATATGGGCAAGAAACCAGCTTACATGGGGCATGGTATCAAGCGTGAGTCACCAAAACACTACTAACATCAATTTACTTACCGTTATTCAGGAATAGAGAGAATATATTATGCCAACTTTTGTATATATGACTCGTTGTGATGGTTGTGGCCAGTGCGTAGATATCTGTCCATCTGACATTATGCACATCGATAAAACGCTTCGCCGTGCTTACAACATTGAACCTAACATGTGCTGGGAATGTTACTCCTGCGTAAAAGCCTGCCCGCATCAGGCAATTGACGTACGTGGCTATGCTGACTTTGCTCCACTCGGTCACAGCGTTCGTGTTCTCCGTGATGAGGAAAAAGGCACGATTGCGTGGCGTATCAAGTTCCGCAACGGCAAAAAAGACATGGATCTTTTGGCGCCTATCACGACTAAACCCTGGGGCACAGCCATTCCTCAGCTATCTGATGAAGCCGCGCCAAGTAACGAAATGCGTGACGGTGAGCTGTTGTTTAACGAGCCTAAGTATATCCGCCTGGATGAGGGTGGCTTGCATACACTTGAGTCAAATGGCCTGAGATTGAAAGAAGGGGTGTACTACTAATGGGCTACAAAACTATTGTTGAAGACGATATCGACATCCTGGTTGCAGGTGCCGGCCTCGGTGGTGCCGGTGCTGCATTTGAAGCACGATATTGGGGCAAGGACAAAAAAATTGTCATTGCAGAAAAAGCAAACATCGATCGTTCTGGTGCAGTAGCCCAGGGTCTTTATGCGATCAACTGTTACATGGGCACACGCTGGGGTGAAAATAATCCGGAAGAACACGTCCGTTATGCGCGTATGGATCTGATGGGTATGGTTCGTGAGGATCTGGCCTTTGATATGGCGCGTCACGTTGACTCCACTGTTCACCAGTTTGAAGAGTGGGGCCTGCCGTTGATGAGAGACCCCAAGACGGGTCACTACATGCGTGAAGGGCGATGGCAGATCATGATTCACGGTGAATCATACAAGCCGATTGTTGCAGAGGCAGCAAAAAAATCAGCGGATCAAGTGTTCAACCGTATCTGCGTAACCCATCTGCTGATGGATGATGCCAAAGAGAACCGCGTCGCGGGTGCTGTTGGATTCAATGTACGTACGGGTAACTACCACGTATTCAAGTCCAAGACCGTTATCTGCGGTGCCGGTGGTGCTTCTAACATCTTCAAGCCACGGTCGGTCGGTGAAGGTGCGGGTCGTGTCTGGTACGCCCCATGGTCTTCAGGGTCTGCGTATGGTCTGATGATCGAAGCAGGCGCAAAGATGACACAGATGGAAAACCGTATCGTACTGGCTCGATTTAAAGATGGTTACGGCCCGGTGGGTGCCTACTTCTTACATCTCAAGACTTATACACAAAATGGCCTGGGTGAAGAGTATGAATCCAAGTGGTTCCCGGCTCTAACGGAAATGGTCGGTAAAGAATACCTGGATACCGAAGGTCAGCATTTATCCCATAAACCAATCCCGACCTGTTTACGTAACCATGCATTTATCTCTGAAGTGAATGCCGGTCGTGGTCCTATCCACATGGTCACTATGGAAGCCTTCCAGGATCCTCATCTTGAGGAGATCGGCTGGCACAACTTCCTGGGCATGACCGTTGGTCAGGCGGTACTTTGGGCAGCAACTGACGTTGATCCTAAATACGAAAACCCTGAATTAACCACCTCTGAGCCCTACGTCATGGGTTCACATGCAACGGGGTGTGGTGCATGGTGCTCAGGTCCGGAAGATGTTTCTCCTCCGGAGTACTACTGGGGCTATAACCGTATGACCACAGTTGAAGGTCTGTTTGGTGCCGGTGATGCGGTAGGCGGTACACCACACGCATTCTCATCAGGTTCTTTCACGGAAGGTCGTCTGGCAGCGAAAGCTGCCTGTAAATATATCGATGATGGCAAGGCCGAAGGCATTCGAGTTTCTGATAAGCAGATTGCAGACCTTAAAGCCAGGATCTACAAACCATTAGAAACGTATAAGGTTTATAGCAATGAAGTCGTTGCGGGTTCAGTTAATCCCAACTTCATCAATCCAAGACAGGGTCTGGATCGTTTGCAGAAACTGATGGATGAGTATTGCGGTGGTTTTGGTGTCAACTACATGACTAACGAAAAACTGCTGCAAATCGGTCTTAAGAAGCTGAAAACGCTTGAGGAAGATATGGAAAAGATTGCGGCTAGCGA
>Ga0316198_10000608_pt1 | contig 19391 bp, 16 predicted proteins | sample OudBieAanoxic_MG_FD_204935 | JGI IMG/M metagenome (GOLD analysis project Ga0316198, IMG submission 204935) | Coastal sediment microbial communities from Oude Bieten Haven, Netherlands - site A anoxic | ecosystem: Environmental > Aquatic > Marine > Coastal > Sediment | place: Netherlands...
ACGACACCGCGACGCCGCTCGAGGAGACGATGCAGGCGTTCGCCGACGTCGTCCGCGCCGGCAAGGCGCTCTACATCGGCGTCTCGGAGTGGACCGGCGAGCAGATCACTGCCGGCGCCGAGCTCGCCCGCGAGCTGCACGTGCCGCTCGTGTCGAGCCAGCCGCAGTACTCGATGCTGTGGCGGGTGATCGAGGAGCAGGTCGTCCCGGCCTCCCGCGAGGCGGGCATCTCGCAGATCGTCTGGTCGCCCGTCGCCCAGGGCGTGCTGACCGGCAAGTACGCCCCGGGTGAGGAGCCGCCCGCGGGGTCGCGTGCGACCGACACGGCCGGCGGGGGTGCTGCTTTCGTCAAGGGCTGGATGTCGGACGACGTGCTCACCCGCGTGCAGGGGATGCGCCTGGTGGCCGAGAAGGTCGGCCTGTCCATGGCTCAGCTCGCGGTGGCGTGGGTGCTGCAGAACGACAACGTCGCCGCCGCGATCATCGGGGCGTCGCGTCCGGAGCAGGTGGCGGAGAACGTCAAGGCCGCCGGCGTGACGCTGGACAGCGACGTCATGGAGGCCATCGACGCCGCACTCGGGGACGCCGTGATTCGCGACCCGGGCATGACTGCGGCACGAGCACCGCAGAAGCGCCCCGTCTGAGCCTGCCCAGCTCCGCTGCTGGGACAGGTCAGAGCTCCGCTGCTGGGACAGGTCAGGCTGTCGGCGGACGCAGGCTCATCGGACCGTAGATCTTGCGGTCGCCGTCGAAGAGGCTCACCTGCTCCACGCCGGCGTCGAGCAGCTCACGCCAGGACTCGCCGATGAACGACTCCGCCTCGGCCTGGCTGGGAAAGGTGCCGGGCTCCGGCGCGCCCTCGCGCGGCTCCGCGCCGTCCTCACCCATGTACGACCATCGAAAGCTTCCGGTTGCTGCCACGTGAGAAACGTAACCGCCGAAGGGCCTTTGACGCACCGCTACCCAGCGTGGGAACCTTCGCTCACCTCACGACCTCGACAGGGGAAGTCGGTCGGATGCCGACGCTGACCCGCAACCGTAGGCCGCCCACCAGCCTGGCTGGTGGCCATCGCGGCAAGCCGGAGCACCGGTCGAGTCGTCAGGCTCCACTGATGTCCCGTCGAGGTCTGCGGGTCGGAGCCGGCCAGACGGGGGTGCCCGGAGAATCGGGCAACCCAGGTCAGGACGTCCGTCACGCGGGACCACCCGATTCGAGAGGAATCGCATGGCCCGCCCCTTCATCCGTCTGCTCGCCGTCCTGGCCGCCCTGGTCATCGGCGTCAGCACAGCCCTTCCTGCCAGCGCAGAGGCGTTTCGCTACTGGGGCTACTACACCTGGAGCGGAGGCGAGTGGACGTTCGCCGAGGCCGGGTCGAGCGAAACCGTGCCCGTCGACGGCTCCGTCGAGGGCTGGCGCTTCGCCGTCGCCGACGAGGCCTCGACGCGCTACCCGCGGGCGGCCGGTGACTTCGAGACGCTGTGCGGCTCCACGCCCGCCGAGGAGGGGAGCAAGCGCGTCGGCGTCGTCGTCGACTACGGCACGGACGCCGATGCCCCGGAGGGCGACACGGTGCCGGCGGCTCGCGGTGCCTGCGCCGTCGTGCCCGAGGACGCGACCGGGTCCGGCGTGATGGTCGCGGTCGCCGACCTGCGGCTGGGCGACGGCGGCTTCATCTGCGGGATCGACGGCTACCCGAGCGGCGGGTGCGGCGACCCGGTCGACGGGGCCGCACCGTCCGGCGACGAGGAGCCCGTCGCGCTCGAGCTCGCCACTGCCGAGGGAACCGACGCCGCCACCTCCTGGGCGCCGGTCGCCGTGGCCGTCGGGGCCGTCGCCGTCATCGGCATCGCCGTCGTGGCCGTCACCCGGCGCCGCAACCTGGGCAGCGGCACCGACGCGTGAGCATCGGCGACCGGGTGCAGCAGGTGTGGGAACCGCGCCTGCTGCACCCGGCTGCCTGGTGGCTGTGGGCGCTCGCCCTGGTCGCCGCCGCGACCCGCACCACCAACCCGTTCGTCCTCACACTGATCGTGGGTGTCGCGGCCCTGGTCGTCGCTGCCCGGCGCACCGAGTCGGTGTGGTCGCGATCGTTCGTCGCCTTCGTCTCCTTCGGCCTCGTGCTGCTCGCCGTGCGGCTGGTTTTCACCGCCCTGTTCGTCGGCACGGTGCCCGGCTCGACGGTGATCGTCACGCTGCCCTCGATCGGCCTGCCCGACGCCCTCGCCGGGATCCGCATCGGCGGCACGGTGACCGCCGAGAGCCTCGTGTTCGCGCTCTACCAGGGGCTGCAGCTGCTCGCGGTCCTGGCCGCCGTCGGTGCGGCCAACGCCCTCGCCGACCCCCGCCGGCTGCTCAAGACAGTGCCGGGGGCGCTGTACGAGGTCGGCGTCGCCCTCGTCGTCGCCCTCACCTACGCCCCTCGGCTCGTCGAGGACGCCGTGCGGGTGCGCAAGGCCCAACGGCTGCGTGGCCGGCCCCCGCGGGGGCTGCGCGGGGTGGCGCGCACGGCCGTTCCCGTGCTGGAGGGCGGACTCGCCAGCTCCATCGACCTGGCGGCGGCCATGGACTCGCGCGGGTTCGCCCGCCACGGCGAGGTTCCCGTTCGCCGGCGCAGGGTGTCGGGAGGCCTCGTCCTGCTGGGGCTCACCGGCGCCATCGGCGCCCTGTTCGCGCTGCTCGGCGGGGCGCTGCTGCCGCTGGCGGGCATCCCGTTGCTGGTGGTGAGCGTGCTGCTCGCGGTGACCGGCTCGCTGATGGCCGGACGCCGCTCGCAGCGCACGCGCTACCGGCCCGACCCTTGGGCGACGCCGGAGTGGCTGACGGTCGCGTCCGGGGCCGTGGCCGCGGTCGGCGTGACGCTCATCGCCGCGCTCGACCCGACCACGATGAACCCGGCCGGGCTGATCCCGCTGGTCACCCCCACCCTGCCCCTCGCTGCGCTCGTCGCGGTCGTCGTCGCGGCCGCACCCGCGGTGCTCACACCGGTGCCCCCGGTTGCGCTGCCGGCGCCGACCTCGCGAGTGACGTCGGCGCCGGAGGTGTACGCATGATCCGGTTCGACCAGGTCACCATCACCTACCCGGGCTCGCCTGCCCCTGCGCTGAGCGACGTCGACCTCACGATCGACGAGGGCGAGATGTGCCTGGTCGTCGGGGCGACCGGCAGCGGCAAATCCACGCTGCTGCGCGCCGTCAACGGGCTCGTGCCCCACTTCACCGGCGGCACGCTGTCGGGCACCGTGGCGGTCGACGGGCGGACGACGACGAAGAACAAGCCCCGTGACCTGGCCGACGTCGTGGGCATGGTGCTGCAGGACCCGACGTCCGGATTCGTCGCCGACACCGTCGAGGACGAGCTCGCGTTCGGCATGGAGTGGCTCGGCCTGGCTCCGGCCGTCATGCGCCGCCGGGTCGAGGAGACGCTCGACCTGCTGGGCCTCACCGAGCTGCGCCACCGCCCGCTGCGCACCCTGTCGGGCGGGCAGCGCCAGCGTGTGGCCATCGGCTCGGCACTGACCGTCCACCCGCGGGTTCTCGTGCTCGACGAGCCCACCTCGGCCCTGGACCCGCAGGGGTCCGAGGACGTGCTCGCCGCGCTGCAGCGACTGGTGCACGACCTGGGGCTCACCGTGCTGGTCGCCGAGCACCGTCTCGAGCGCGTCGTGCAGTACGCGGACCGGATCGTGGAGCTCACCGACGACGGCCACGTGCGCAGCGGCTCACCCCAGCAGATGATGGCGACCTGCCCGATCGCACCGCCGGTGGTCGAGCTCGGCCGGCTTGCCGGCTGGACGCCGGTCCCGCTCTCGGTCCGTGACGCCCGCCGTCACGCCGCCGGGCTGCGCAAGCGTCTGCACGACAGCGGCGCCAGGGCAGCCCAGCCCGTCCGGTCGCCAGCCGGCGAGACGGTGAGCGAGGTGCGCGACGTCCGGCTGCGCTACGGCCCGGTCACCGCCCTGCGCGGGGTCAGCCTGCAGGTGCACACCGGCGACGTGATGGCCGTGATGGGCCGCAACGGCGCCGGGAAGTCCAGCCTGCTCGCCTCGCTGGCCGGCATGGCCCGCCCGCAGACCGGGCACATCGGCGTCGCTGGTCTCGACCCCCGCCGGGCCGACCCCGACGACCTGGTGCGGGCGGTGGGGCTGGTGCCTCAGCAGCCGGGCGACCTGCTCTACGCGACGTCCGTGGCCGACGAGTGCACGACGGCAGACCAGGACGGCGGTCGCCGCATCGGCACGACCCGCGCCGTGCTGGCCGACCTCGCCCCCGACATCGACCCGCAGCGCCACCCCCGCGACCTCTCAGAGGGCCAACGGCTGCTGCTCGCGCTGAGCATCGTGCTGGCAGCCAGCCCGACGCTGCTGCTGCTCGACGAGCCGACCCGTGGGCTGGACTACGGCGCCAAGCGTCGGCTCGTCCAGGTGCTGCGCCGCCTCGCCCACACGGGGCATGCGGTCATGGTCGCGACGCACGACGTCGAGCTCGTGGCCGAGGCCTGCACCCGGGTCGCGATCGTCGCCGACGGTGAGGTCGTGGCCGATGGCGACGTGGCCGACGTCCTGGCGTCGTCGCCGGCCTTCGCGCCGCAGGTGGCGAAGATCCTGTCGCCGCAGCCGTGGCTCAGCGTCGCCCAGGTGGCCGGGGCCGTGGAGCTGGCCGGATGACTGCCACTGCTGCCACGAGCGCCCCCGGCCGTCGGCGCGAGCCGCGCGGGAGCAGCAGCATGCGTCTCGGTAGGCGTGCCGGAGTGGTGCTTGCGCTCGTCTCCTCCATCGGGCTGCTGGCGTTCGTCTGGCCGTTCATCGTGGCGCCGGACTCCGGGCTGGCGCACTCCTCCGACGGGCCGTGGCTGTTCGTGGCCCTGGTGCCGCTGCTGCTGCTGGTGATCGCTGCCGAGGTCACCGAGGGCGGCCTGGACGCCAAGGCCGTCGCGATGCTCGGTGTGCTCGCCGCTGTCGGTGCCGGGCTGCGGGTGCTCGGCGCGGGCATGGCGCCGCTGGAGCCCCTGTTCTTCCTGCTCGTCGTGGCCGGCCGGGCCTTCGGACCCACCTTCGGGTTCGTGTTCGGCAACCTCACCCTGGTCGCGGGCGCACTGCTGACCGGCGGCGTGGGCCCATGGCTGCCCTTCCAGATGCTCGGCGCCGGCTGGGTCGCGCTCGGGGCCGGCCTGCTCCCGGTGGTTCGCCCGGCAGCCGAGCGCTGGCTGCTGGCCGCCTACGGGGCCTTCGCCGCCCTGTTCTACGGGCTGCTGCTCGACCTGTGGTTCTGGCCGTTCCTGGCCACCGCTGGCAGCGGCACCGAGCTGGCCTACAGCGCTGGGGCGGGCCTGGCGGAGAACCTGTCGAGCTTCTTCGTCTTCCACCTGCTCACCGGGCTCGGCTGGGACCTCACCCGGGCGGTGCTCACCGCCGGCCTGTGCCTGCTGGCCGCGCCCGCGGTGCTGACTGGTCTGCGCCGCGCTGCCCGTCGCGCGGCGTTCACCGCACCGGTCACGTTCATCGAGAGGGACCGGACGTGACCGTCTCCCCCGGCGCCCAGCTCATCGCCGAGCTCGCCGAGACGATGCCCGACCCCGACAAGGAGTCCCGGCTCGCGGGTCTGGCCCGCTGGGACGCCCTGGCCAAGCCGGTCGGGGCGCTCGGGCGCCTGGAGGTCATCGGCGGCTGGGTCTGCGCGACCCAGGGGGCCTGCCCGCCGGCTCCGATCACCGACGTTCGGGTGATCGTCTTCGCCGGCGACCACGGGGTGGCGGCGTCCGGCGTGTCGGCCTACCCGGCGTCGGTGACTGCCTCGATGGTGCGCACGATGGTGGCCGGCGGGGCAGCCGTGAACGTGCTGGCACGCCAGGTCGGGGCCAGCGTGGCCGTGCACGACATGGCGGTGGACGCCGACCTGTCCGACCTCGGCGAGGCCGTCGTGCGACACAAGGTGCGCCGATCCACCGGCTCGATCGACGTCGAGGACGCGATGACGCTCGAGCAGGCCGTGGCTGCATTCCAGGCGGGCCGCTCGATCGCAGACGAGGCGGTCGACTCCGGCGCTCAGCTGCTCGTCGTGGGCGACATGGGCATCGGCAGCACCACACCGGCGTCCGTCTTGGTCGGGCTGCTGACGCGCAGCGAGGTCGTCGAGGTGGTCGGCCGCGGTACCGGCATCGACGACCAGGCGTGGATGCGCAAGGCCGCGGCGATCCGCGACGCCATGTACCGGGGTCGCGCTCGCCTCGGCGACCCGCTCGACCTGCTGGCCGCCGTCGGCGGACCCGACCTGGCCGCGATGGCCGGCTGCCTCACGCAGGCGGGCATCCGACGCACGCCCGTCGTGCTGGACGGCCTGGTCACCACGACTGCCGCGCTGCTGGCCCAGCGCGTGTCGTTCCGGGCGCCCCGGTGGTTCGTGGCCGGGCACCGCTCCACCGAACCCGCCCACAGCAAGGCGCTGGAGCGCCTCGGCCTCACCCCGCTGCTGGAGGCCGAGATGCACCTCGGCGAGGGCACGGGTGCGCTTGTTGCCGTGCCGATGGTGACCGCCGCGGCAGCGCTGCTCGCCGAGATGGCCGAGCTGAGCGACGTCGTGGACGAGGTCAGACCCGAGCGCTGAGCGGCTCGGAGAGCTCCAGCATCGTCCGGAAGGCGGTGGCCACACCGACGGTCGCCTCGTAGGCGGCCCGGTTGATGCCGACCGTGTTGGCGAACCCGTGGATGAGGCGCGGCACCCGGCGCAGCACCACGGGCACGCCGGCCTCGCGCATGGCGTGGGCGTAGGCCTCACCGTTGTCGCGCAGCACGTCGAAGGCGGCCGTGACCACCATCGCCGGAGCCAGCCCGGACAGGTCGTCAGCCAGCAGCGGCGACAGCCTCGGGTCGGATCGGTCGGCATCGCCGGCATAGTGGTCGATGAACCACGACGTATCTGCCTCAGTAAGAAAGTACCCGTCAGCGAACTGGTCGATCGAGGGATAGCGGGTGACCATGTCGGTCGCCGGGTACACGAGCAGCTGGGCTGCCGGCGGGCCCTCCTCACGACGCAGCTGGGCGGCGACGGCCGCGATGTTGCCACCGGCGGAGTCCCCGCCCACGGAGACACGCGTCGGGTCGGCCCCCAGCCGCTCGGCGTTGGCCTGCGCCCAGGCCAACGCGGCCACGGCATCGTCCACCGCGGCCGGGAACGGGTTCTCCGGGGCGAGGCGGTAGTCGACCGACAGCACGTTCAGGTCGCCGTGGCGACACAGCATCCGCGATGGCTGGTCAGCCGTGTCGAGGTCGCCGAGCACGAAGCCGCCGCCGTGGAACCAGACGAGCAGCGGCTCCGGGCTGTTCAACCCATGGCCGAAGGGCACGTAGTGCCGAGCGGCAAGTGAGCCGTCGTCGCCGTCGATCGTGAGGGCACGCACGTCGCGGACCGGTACGGGCGGGCCGGCCATGATGGCCGAGCTGCGACGGGTCTCCGCTCGGCGGTCGGCCACCTCGGTCGCCCGACGCTCGGACTTGGCGTTCCAGAACTTCAGCCCGAGGTGCAGCTGGTCGTCGAGCACCGACCCGTCCACCTGCGTCGGGCTCCCGCCGGCCATGACGTGCAGCAGGCGCGCGGGCAGGCGTCCGGCCGTCTTGGCGGCCAGGTACTGCACCCGGTCCCCCACCGACTGACGCCGCCTGTCACCCACGTACTGGAGGGTAACGAGCGGGCGGGTCAGCCCGCAGGCGAGGTGTCGACGAACGGCGGCTTGGTGACGACGAAGGCGCCCGTGCGCCCGCGGACGTCGACGCTGACCTCGTCACCATCGACGACCGAGGCGTCCAGGAGCGCCAGGCCGATGCCGACGCGCAGGGTCGGCGAGAAGGTCCCGCTGGTGAGCGTGCCCACCTCGGCGCCGTCGGAGTCACGCACCGCCATACCGGGACGCGGGATGGATCGGTCACTGGCCAGCAGCCCACGCAGCACGCGCGTCGGGCCGGCCGCGCGCTCCGCGCTCAGGGCGGCCTTGCCGACGAAGTCCGGCTTGTCCCAGCCGACTGCCCAGCGCAGGCGGGCCTGAACCGGGGTGATCTGTGGCGAGAGGTCCTGGCCGTGCAGCGGGTAGCCCATCTCGGTGCGCAAGGTGTCACGCGCCGCGAGCCCGCACGGCGCGATGCCGCTGTCAGCCCCGGCCGCCAGCAGGACGTCCCACACCGCGACGGCCTGGTCGGCGGGAACCAGGATCTCGTAGCCCCGCTCGCCGGTGTACCCGGTGCGGCACACGGTGACATCGGCGCCGGAGTGCGTGGCGTGGGCGAAGGCCATGTACCCCATCGACGTCGGAAGACCGACGGCGGCGAGGACGTCCGGGCTGGCCGGACCCTGCACGGCGAGCACCGCGACGTCTCGATGCAGGTCGTCGACGGTCACGCTGTCAGGCGCTGCCGCTCGCAGGCGCACGGCGACCTGCTCGGAGTTGGCGGCGTTCGGCACCAGGCGCAGCCGGTCGGGTGCGTCGAGGTAGACGATCAGGTCGTCGACGACTCCCCCCTCGGCCGTGCAGCACAGCGAGTACTGGGCCTGACCGGGGCCGATCCGGGAGAGGTCGTTCGTGAGCACCCGGTCGACCAGCACCGCGGCACCGGCACCGGTGACGTCCAGCGTGCCGAGGTGGCTGACGTCGAAGAGCCCCACCCGCTCGCGTACGGCCGCGTGCTCGTCTCGCACCCCGCTGTACTGCAGGGGCATCTGCCACCCGGCGAACGGCGCGAACCGTGCACCGAGGGAGACGTGTCGGTCGTGCAGCGGCGAGCGGGTCAAGTCGTCCACGGACCGCCACCCTAGGCGTGAGCGAGCCGGATTACGCTCGCCGTTCGTGACTGACCCGCGCGCCACGCTTCGCACCGTCGATACCAGCCCCGCCGAGACCGACTCCGACGTCCTCGTGGTTGTCGTTCGCGCCGGCGCCTCCGGCCAGGGACCTGCCCTGCTGGACGGCACCGACCTTCCCGAGCACGCGGTGCAGGCGGTGGCCTCGATGCTGCACCGCCTGGGCGCCACCGGATCGGCGGACGAGACGACTCGGCTGCCCTCGCCCGACGGCGTGGCAGCCGGCACCGTGCTGGCGGTCGGCGTGGGGCGCCGAGACCCGGACGACCCCGAGACGCTGCGCCGGGCGATGGGCGCGGCGTCGCGAGCACTCGTCGGAGTCGGCTCAGCCGTGCTCGCGATCCCGGGCGACGACAGCGCGCAGGCGGCTGCCCTCGAGGGCGCGCTGCTGGGGGCGTATGCGTTCACGGCGTTCCGTTCCGGCGACTCGGGCAGGCCGCCGCTGGCCGAGGTTGTGGTGAGTGGGACGGCCGAGGCCGTTGTCGTTCGCGTCGAGGCACTGGCAGCAGCCGTGAACCGGGCTCGTGACTGGGTGAACACCCCACCTGGTGACCTGCCCCCGGCTACGTTCGCCAACCAGATCGTCGAGGCCGCCGCCGACGTGCCGATCGAGGTCGAGGTGCTCGCCGAGGACGAGCTCGCCGAGCAGGGCTACGGCGGCATCATCGGAGTCGGGCGCGGGTCGGCCCACCCGCCCCGGCTCGTCCGGCTGGCCTACCGCCCCGACGGGGCAACAGCTCACCTAGCGATCGTGGGCAAGGGGATCACGTTCGACTCCGGCGGGTTGTCGCTGAAGCCGGCCGAGGCCATGATCGGCATGAAGACCGACATGAGCGGCGCGGCCGCAGCGGCCGCCGCCGCGGTGGCAGTCGCCGAGGTCGGGCTGCCGGTGAACGTCACGGTCTACGCAGCCCTGGCCGAGAACATGCCGTCGGGCTCGGCGAGCCGCCCGCAGGACGTGCTGCGCATGTACGGCGGCACCACGGTGGAGGTGCTCAACACCGACGCCGAGGGCCGCCTCGTGATGGCCGACGCCCTGGTGCGAGCCGGCGCCGACGAGCCCGACCTGCTGGTCGACATCGCCACCCTCACGGGAGCGTGCATGGTCGCGCTGGGCAACCGGGTGGCCGGGCTGATCTCCGACGACGCCGACGCGGCCGCGCAGGTCAAGGGCGCCGCCGACGCTGCGGGCGAGCAGGTGTGGGCGCTACCCATCCCCGAGGAGATGCGCTCCAAGCTCGATTCGCAGGTGGCTGACCTGGCCAACATCGGTAACCGCTTCGGTGGGGCGTTGCAGGCTGGCGCGTTTCTCAAGGAGTTCGTCGCCGACGGCGTGGCATGGGCCCACCTGGACATCGCCGGACCGGCCCGCAACACCGAGGGCGCCTACGGCTACACACCGAAGGGTGGCACTGGCTTCGGCGTGCGCACGCTGATGGCCCTCGCCGACGCCCTGTCGCGCTGACCGACGCCCGTCGTCGGGCTGTCCCCGCTGTCCGGACCGCGCTTGCGCCTACATCGTCGGCTCGCGCGCCCCTGAGACCGCAGCAACGCGCAGGAACCGCCTGGCCGACGGGTCCTCGGCAGGCGTCGCGTCAAGCTCGGCGGGCGTTCCAGTCGCGCATCCGCTGCGGGTAGCCGACCACGGCGGCCTCGTAGACCGGCATGCTCAGCTTCTTGCCCAGCTCGCGGGCGGCGTCGGGGCCGGCGATGCGGCGCCGGGTCCACTCACCGTCGTGGGCGACCAGCACAACAGTCGTGCCGGTCATGGCCGTGCGCGGCTCGACGAAGGCCTCGACGCCGCGCTTGGTGCGGGCGAACTCTTCGAGGTGTGCAAGGTCGGCCTTGTCGGCCGCCCGGTCGAGACTGCCGGGTGCCTGTGCCGCCTTCTTGCGCGTCGTGCGCCGACGCCACAGAGCCATCGTTCTTCCCCTTCTTCGGTGGACACCACACCGTAATCGGGCGGTACGGATTGAGCAGCGTGACCGCGAGCCGCAGACTAGGGTCGCAACGACGCCTCACCAACGATGGGAGACCTTGTGACGACCTTCGACGTTGTCGTGCTCGGCGGCGGGAGCGGTGGCTACGCCTGTGCACTTCGCGCGGCCCAGCTTGGCAAGTCCGTCGCGCTGATCGAGCGGGACAAGCTCGGAGGCACCTGCCTGCACTACGGATGCATCCCGACCAAGGCCCTGCTGCACGCAGCCGAAGTGGCCGACGAGGCCCGCAGCGGCCCGGACGTCGGAGTGCGCAGCAGCCTCGACGGCATCGACATGGGTGGGGTCAACTCCTACAAGGACGGTGTCATCGCCCGCCTCTACAAGGGCCTGCAGGGACTGGTGAAGAGCCGCAAGATCACCTACGTCGAGGGCAGCGGCCGACTGGTGGCGCCCAACGCGGTCGAGGTGGACGGCACCCGCTACGAGGGCTCGGCGGTCGTGCTGGCGACCGGCTCCTACGCCCGCTCGCTGCCTGGGCTCGAGATCGACGGCACGAAGGTGCTCACCAGCACCGAGGCCCTGAAGCTCGACTACGTGCCCGACCGGGTCGTCGTCCTCGGCGGCGGCGTGATCGGCGTCGAGTTCGCCAGCGTCTGGCGCTCGTTCGGCTCCGAGGTGACGATCGTCGAGGCGCTGCCCCGGCTCGTCCCCGCCGAGGACGAGGCCTGCTCCAAGGCCGTCGAGCGAGCGTTCCGCAAGCGCAAGATCGCCTTCAAGACCGGCGTGCGGTTCTCCGGGGTCACCCACACCGACGCCGGCGTCACCGTGTCGCTGGAGAACGGCGACACGATCGAGGCCGACATCCTGCTCGTGGCGGTGGGCCGAGGGCCGAACACCACCGACATGGGCTACGAGGAGGTCGGGGTGGAGATGGACCGCGGCTTCGTGCTCACCGACGAGCGGTTGCGCACCAACGTCGAGGGCGTGTATGCGGTCGGCGACATCGTTCCCGGTCTCCAGCTGGCCCACCGCGGGTTCCAGCAGGGCATCTTCCTGGCCGAGGACCTGGCTGGGCTCAACCCGGTGGCCATCGACGAGAGCGCGATCCCGCGCGTCACCTACTCCGAGCCCGAGGTCGCCTCGGTCGGGCTCACTGAGAACGAGGCCGTCGAGCACTACGGCAAGGACAACGTCCAGGCGCTGCAGTACGACCTGGCCGGCAACGGCAAGAGCCAGATCCTGAAGACCGCCGGGTTCATCAAGCTGGTACGCGAGAAGGACGGGCCCGTCGTCGGCATCCACATGGTGGGCAGCCGGGTCGGCGAGCTCGTCGGCGAGGCCCAGTTGATCTACAGCTGGGAGGCGCTGCCGAGCGAGGTCGCCCAGCTGGTTCACGCCCACCCCACACAGAGCGAGGCCATGGGCGAGGCTCATCTCGCTCTGGCCGGCAAGCCGCTGCACACGCACGGCTAGCCTGCGCCCCATCCCACCCGCGAGAAACGTTTCGACAGAGAGGCCCACCGGCATGGCAACCCCCGTCACTCTGCCCCAGCTCGGCGAGAGCGTCACCGAAGGCACAGTGGTGCGTTGGCTCAAGGAGCCAGGTGAGTCGGTGGCCGTCGACGAGCCGCTGCTCGAGGTGTCGACCGACAAGGTCGACACCGAGATCCCGTCGCCGGCAGCGGGCGTGCTGCTGGAGATCAAGGTGGCCGAGGACGAGACCGTCGAGGTGGGAGCAGAGCTGGCGACGATCGGGGACGCCTCCGAGGCCGGCGACGGCGGATCGGCGCCCGTCGCCGAGACACCACCCGAGCAGCCCGCCGAGGAGCCGGCTGCCGCGGAGCCCGAGCAGCCCGCCCAGCCCGCCCAGCCGGCACCGTCGGGAGGCGGGGCCACGGGGCAGCAGGTGACGCTGCCACAGCTCGGTGAGAGCGTGACCGAGGGCACCGTCGTGCGGTGGCTCAAGCAGGTGGGCGAGCGCGTCGAGGCGGACGAGCCGCTGCTGGAGGTGTCCACCGACAAGGTCGACACCGAGATCCCCGCGCCGACCGGCGGCGTCCTGCTCGAGATCAAGGTCGCCGAGGACGAGACCGTCGAGGTCGGAGCGGCCCTCGCCGTCATCGGGGAGGCGGGTGCGGCGCCGGCCAGCCCCGCGGCGCAGGCGCCTGCCCCGACGAAGCAGCCGGAGGCGCCGATGTCAGCGCCGGCACCGACCCCGGCGGCCAAGCCGGCCGAGCAGAAGGCGCCGGCTCAGCAGGCGCCGAAGCCGACCGCGAAGGCCGGGTCTGCCTCGGACGGGCCGTCGCCGTACGTCACCCCGCTGGTGCGCAAGCTCGCCGCCGAGCACGACGTCGACCTGAGCTCGCTGACCGGAACCGGCGTGGGCGGGCGCATCCGCAAGCAGGACGTCCTCGCGGCCGCGGATGAGGCCAAGAAGGCCGCCTCAGCACCTGTCGCACCCGTCGCTGTCCCGGCTGGCGGCCGAGCGGGCGGCCCGGCTGGTGGAGCAGCGTCCCAGGCCAAGGCACCCGCGGCACGCGCCGAGCCGTCCCCGCTGCGGGGAACGACGAAGAAGATGTCGCGTCTGCGCCAGATCATCTCCGAGCGCATGCACGAGTCGTTGCAGGTCTCCGCACAGCTCACGACGGTGGTCGAGGTCGACATGACCCCTGTCGCCCAGCTGCGCGCCCGCGCCCGGGCCGACTTCGAGGCACGCGAGGGCGTCAAGCTGTCGTTCCTGCCGTTCCTGGCCAAGGCCAGCCTCGAGGCACTCAAGGTGTACCCCGAGCTCAACGCGTCCATGGACGTGGAGAAGAAGGAGGTCACCTACTACGACCACGAGCACCTCGGCATCGCGGTCGACACCGAGCGCGGATTGCTCGTGCCGGTGATCAAGGACGCCGGCGACCTCAACATCGCCGGGCTGTCGCGCAAGATCGTCGACATCGCCGAGCGGACCCGCACCAACAAGATCACGCCCGACGAGCTGTCCGGCGGCACGTTCACGCTGACCAACACCGGCAGCCGCGGGGCGCTGTTCGACACCCCGATCATCAACCAGCCGCAGACCGGCATCCTCGGCACCGGCGCGATCGTCAAGCGTGCGGTCGTGGTTCCCGACGGCTACGGCGCCGACTCGATCGCCATTCGCCAGATGATGTACCTGGCGCTCACCTACGACCACCGGCTGGTCGACGGGGCCGACGCCGCCAGGTTCCTCACGGCGGTCAAGGCGCGCCTCGAGGAGGGCGCGTTCGAGGGCGACCTCGGCCTCTAGTCGATGCGTGTCGCAGTAGCCGGCTCGTCCGGATTCGTCGGCAGCGAGCTTCTTCCTCGGCTACGGACAGCGGGTCACGAGGTGCTGCGGCTGGTGCGGCGCGACGCCTCCGCCCCCGACGAGCTGTCGTGGAACCCGTCCGCGGGCACGGTCGACCTCGAGGGCCTGTCCGGCGTGGATGCGATCGTCAACCTGGCCGGTGCCGGCATCGGTGACAAGCGGTGGACGCAGTCGTACAAGAAGGCGCTCTACAGCAGCCACGTCGGGTCGGCGCGCGTGCTGGCCGGCGCGGCAGCAGAGCTGGCCGACTCGGTCTCGACCCTGGTCAGCGTCGGCGCCATGGGCTACTACGGCAACGACAACCCCGGTGGGCGTCTGCGCGAGGACTCCCCCGCAGGTTCCGACTTCGCCGCGCGCATCATCGTCGACAAAGAGGCCGCTACCGAGCCGGCGGCGAGCGCCGGCGTGCGGGTCGTGCTGCCGCGGCTCAGCCTCGTCATGGGTTCCGACGGAGGACCCATGGGTCGCCGACTGCTTCCGCTGGCCAAGGTGGGGCTGCTCGGCCCCCTGGCCGGTGGGCACTCCACATGGAGCGTCGTCTCGGTGCAAGACGCTGCGCGCGCCCTGGTTCACCTGCTCGAGGACGAGTCGATCAGCGGCCCGGTCAACGTGTCGGCCCCCGTGACGACGACCAACGCGGAGTTCACCCGCCTGCTCGGCAAGCAGGTACACCGCCCGACCGTCCTGCCGGTGCCGAAGTTCGGCCTGACGATCGTCCTGGGCCAGTTCGCAGACGACGTGCTGGCCGACTTCGACGTCGACCCGGGCAAGCTGCTCGCGTCCGGCTTCACGTTCGAGCACCCGGATGCCGCCTCGATCATCGAGGCCTCCACCAGCTGACCTCAGCCGAAGCGCCACGCTGTGCCGGTTGGGTCGGGAACCAGCCGTGCCTGCCACGTCTCGCCCGGGATGCCCGGTAGCTCAGCCACGACCTGACCGTCCGCGTCCAGCAGCGAGTACGGCTCGAGTCGGTCGGTGATCCGCAGCGTCAGCAGCACTCCCTCCTGCGTCACCAGGGCCGCCTCGTCGACGACGAAGACGAGAGCATCGGGACGTACGCCCTGCTCGGCATACGCGGCCTCGAGCTCGAGGTCGCTGGTGAGGCCTGGGCTCAGCGGGTCGTAGACCTCGCACAACAGGCTCGACTGCCCGGTGACCAGGGCCGCGGACCGCCGGGTGTAGAGCTCGTCGACGACGTCGACCCAGTTCTCGGCCAGGGGCGGCGACTGCTCGGGTGCCGGTGCCGGTGCCCCGCACAGCTCGGTGCCGAGAGCCGAGAGGTCGGCGGCGGCGTCGGCCGGCGCGTCGGGCTGCTCGCTCGCCTCGGGCGACGAGGTCGCCTCGGGTGACGGCGACAACGTCGGCCCTCTCGGAGCGGGCAGGTCCGTGCGCTCGCCGGTCGCCGTCGTCGCATCATCCCCGCGTGTCGAGGTGAACCAGACGATGCCACCGGTTGCGGCCAGCGCCACGGCTGCCGCGACCGCCCAGACGAGCCGTCGACGTCCGGCACCGGGTTCACTCCGGTGCTGAGCAGTCCCCGTCCGCTCGTCGGTCGCCGGCGCCGGCTGGTCGTCAGCCTCGGCCCGGCCCAGCGGGGCGGGGCCGACCTCGGCCAGCAGCCGGTCGGCGACCTGACCAGGCGGGGCCTCGTCGGCGGCAAGCGAGGCGACGAGCGTGCCGAACGCGGCGTCGTCGACAGCGTCGGCCAGGCCGCGCAGCATCCTGCGCAGGTCGTCCGCGTCGCCACGCTGGGTCGGCTCGTCGATCTCACGCGGGGCCAGGGCGTGCAGGGCGCTCGCCGTGCCGGCCCCGAGCAGCCGGGGACGGCCGTCGACGTCGATGCTCACCGTGTGCTCGCCCACCTCGCCGTGGGCAAGGCCGGCTTCGGCCAGCGCAGCCAGCGCTGCGGCCACCGGGGCGACGACGGTGACGACCTGGCCGGGAGAGCGCGGGCGCACCTCGCCGACCAGGCGGTCGAGGGTGACGTACTCGGGGGCCGGCACGACAAGCGCGTCGCCACGCTCGGCCAGGGTGACCGGGGCGGCCAGATGCTCGCTGGTCACCTGCGCATACGGCCCGAGCACCTCCGCGAGCCTGGTCCGCTCGTCGATGCTCAGCTGCGGCAGCAGCACCAGCGACACGCGGCGCCTGGTGCCCTCCTCGACGGCGCTGAGCTGCTCGAGCCCGCGGGAGTCCGTCGTGGCGTCTTCGGGACTCGAGGTGACCACGAAGCCCGGCACGTCCGGATGATCGGCCAACGACACGACGTCATCGTCGCAGAGGGAGCCGAGGCACCCCGACCGCTGTCCACCGATGGCCGTCTCGGCCGGTAGCGTCGGGCGGGTGAGTCAACCCCCACCGAGGGCCCGGCGAGACGCCGAGACGGACGTCGTGGTCGTGGGAGCGGGGCTGTCCGGGCTGGCGTGCGCCCGATGGTTGGTGGCGTCGGGCATGTCGGTGGTCGTCCTCGAAGCAGCCGACGAGGTCGGGGGCCGGGTGCGTACCGACCTCGTGGACGGGTTTCGACTCGACCGCGGCTTCCAGGTGCTCAACCCCGCCTACCCGGCGCTGCGCGACACCGTGAACCTCGACCGCCTCAACCTCTCGTCGTTCCTGGCCGGCGCGCTCGTGTCGATCGGCACCAAGCGCCATCTCGTCGCCGACCCGCGGCGCTACCCGAAGGGCCTGCTCTCGACGCTGCGCGCGCCGGTCGGGTCGCCGGCCGGCAAGGTGCGCCTGGCAACCATGGCGCTGCAGATCGCCCGGCGCGACCAGCAGGGCGACCTGAGCCTGACCGAGGCGACCACGGCCGAGGCTCTGCAGCGGCGAGGCATCGAGCAGACCACGATCGAGACCTTGCTGCGGCCCTTCCTGTCCGGGGTCTTTCTCGAGGACGGTCTGGCCACCTCGTCCCGCTTCTTCGACTTCGTGCTGCGCTCGTTCGTCAACGGCGCCCCCGGACTACCCGAGCACGGGATGGCCGCGCTGCCGGCCGAGGTCGCCCGGCCGCTGCCCGAGGGAACGGTTCGACTCTCGACCCCGGCCAGGTCGGTCTCGCCGGGGCGGGTCGTGACCGACGACGCCACCCTGCGCGCGCGGGCCGTGGTGGTCGCCGTGGACGCCGGCCAGGTCGGCAGCCTGCTGCCCGGCTTCGCCGCCCCGCGGATGCGCTCGGTCACCACCTGGTACCACACCACCCCCGGGACGCCCGGGTCGTCGCTGGTCGGTGGACGTCCCGTCCTGCTGGTCGACGGCCAGCGTCGCGGACCGGTCGTGAACACGTCGGTGCTCAGCAACGTGGTCGAGGGCTACGCTCCGCCGGGGTCGACGTTGGTGTCGAGCTCGGTGCTCGGTGTCTCCGGCTCGGCCGCCGACGAGGACGCCGTGCGCGACCATCTCAGCGTGCTGTATGGGACGAGTACGGCGAGCTGGGAGCTGGTCCGGCGGGTCGAGGTGCCCGCGGCCCTTCCGGCCATGGGGCCGCCGTTGAACCTGAGCAAGCCGGTGCGCTACGCGGAGAAGACCTACGTCTGCGGCGACCACCGAGACACCGGGTCGATCCAGGGCGCGCTCGTCTCGGGCAGGCGCGCCGCCGAGGCCGCCACGAACGACCTCGCGGCACTATGACGGCGGCGCAACCGACCATCCTGGCGACCTCCGGCGGCTTCGTGCCCGCGCGGCGGACGTTCATGCGGCCCGGCCCGCTCATCGAGCTGGCGCTCGACCTCGCCCGGCCCGACGACCCCGGTCGACGGCTACGGGTCGCCGCGCTCGCCACTGCCGGCGGCGACCAGGCCGTGTGGCAGGCGCGCCTGCACGAGGCGTTCTACGGCCGCGACGACGTCGACCTGACCGTGGTCACCCTGTTCCCGATGCCCAACGTGGACGACGTCGCCGCCCACCTGCTCAGCCGCGACGTGATCTGGGTCGGCGGCGGGTCGGTGGCCAACCTGCTCGCGGTGTGGCAGGTGCACGGACTCGGCCAGGTGATGCGGGCGGCCTGGCACGGGGGCGTCGTGCTGTCGGGGGTGTCGGCCGGGTCGCTGTGCTGGCACGCGGGCGGGACGACCGACTCGTTCGGTCCCGACCTCGCGCCGGTCACCAACGGGCTGGGGCTGGTGCCCTACGGCAACGGTGTGCACTACGACAGCGAGCCGGGCCGACGACCGCTGCTGCAGCGGCTGGTGGGTGACGAGACGCTGCCGACCTCCTACGCCACCGACGACGGCGCGGGCCTGCTGTACCGAGGCACTCGTCTCGAGGAGATCGTCTCCGACCGCGGCACAGCGAAGGCCTACCTGGTCAGCCGCGGCGCCGATGGCGTCGTGAGCGAGACCGTCCTCGAGCCACGCCTGCTGGAGGCGTCGACCACCGGCTGAGAGCAACGCTGCGCTCAGCCGACGGGCGCCAGATCTCGGTCGTCCTCGCTCTCGGCCGGGTCGGGCTCCTTGGCCAGCCTGCTGGGCCACCACACCTTGGGTCCGATGTCATAGACGAGCGAAGGGACCAGCAGCGACCGCACGATCAGGGCATCGACGAGCACACCCACCGACACCAGGAACGCGATCTGGGCCAAGAAGAGGATGGGCAGCACGAACAGCGCACCGAACGTCGCGGCCAGGACGATGCCCGCACTGGTGATGACGCCACCGGTGACCGCCAGCGACTTCAGGACCCCCCGTCGGGTGCCGATCCTGATCGTCTCCTCCCGGGTTCGGGTCATCAGGAAGATGTTGTAGTCGATGCCCAACGCAGCCAGGAACACGAATGCGTAGAGCGGAACGCTGGGATCAGCACCCGGGAAGTCGAAGACGTTGTTGAACACGATCGCGCCGATGCCCAGGGTCGCGAAGAACGACACGACGACGGTGCCGATGAGCATCACCGGCAGCAGCACCGAGCGCAGCAGGGCCATCAGCACGAGCAGGATCACCACCAGCACGACCGGGATGATCAGGAACAGGTCGCGCTGGGCGGCTGCCTGGGTGTCGAGCTGGACGGCGGTCGAGCCGCCGACGAGGACGTCGGTGGACACCGCGTCCAGCGCCTCGCGCATCTGCGTCACTGTCTGCTCGGCCGCGTCGGAGTCGGCGGCGTCGGCCAAGGTGACATCCACCTGGACGAGTCCGTCGACGGTGAGGACGTCGCCCGTCGCGGGGTCGGCCAGCGGCGTCACGGCGGCTACGCCTTCCACGCCCTCGATCGTGGTGGTGATGGCCTCCAGGTCGGACGCCTCACCGATCACCGTGGCAGGGCTGCCGGAACCGGCC